>Ga0074045_10004755_pt1 | contig 11952 bp, 6 predicted proteins | sample BogForMeECP23OM2_FD_94442 | JGI IMG/M metagenome (GOLD analysis project Ga0074045, IMG submission 94442) | Bog forest soil microbial communities from Calvert Island, British Columbia, Canada - Bog Forest MetaG ECP23OM2 | ecosystem: Environmental > Terrestrial > Soil > Wetlands ...
TACTACTGATTTGGTCCTGATTTCCATGGTCGCTTTCACCCGCAAGCACCTGGTCGGTGCTCTTGAAAGCGGACATAAATACTGTCACTAGTTTAGGACACAATTACTGGCACTCTACAATTAATAGTTCCGAAATCAAATACTATCTTGAAAATCAGAATGAAACCACAATTTTTTACGGTCGATCTGTTTGCGGGAGGCGGGGGGATAAGTGAGGGTTTTCATCAGGCCGGATTTAACACGGTCGCTCAGATTGAAATGCATCCCCCGGCCTGTGAAACACTTCGGACCCGTCAGATTTTTTTTGAATTAAAAAGGCTGCAAAAAATATCCGTTTATCACAAGTATCTGAAGGGAATAGTATCCAGAAAAGAGATATTTGAAGAATTCCCGGAGATTTCAGATGCGGTGAATTTCCGCGTCATAGAGGAAACACTGTCAGAAGAATCACTTCCGTTAGTTATCGGGAAAATCAGATCAAGTATGGAATTTCATAATACTTCATCAATTCATGTATTTCTGGGAGGTCCGCCGTGTCAGCCCTATTCGATTATCAACAGGGCATGGGCCCGGAAAAATGGCAATGAAGGCAAAAAAGATGAGAGAAATTATCTCTATACTCATTACCTTGAACTCCTCAGGGAATTTCAGCCGGATATATTTATCTACGAAAATGTTCCGGGCCTTTTCTCCGCTACATATGGGGGGGAGAGAATTTTCAAAAGACTTCTGGATGATTTTTCCCGGCTTTCCCCTTCATATGAAATCATTCCCCCCCTTAAGAAAGTCTCAGAAAAACCTCATGACTATATTCTGAACAGTGTAAATTTCGGAGTTCCCCAGAACAGAAAACGACTGATTCTGATTGGGTTCAAAAAGGGCCTCGAAGAAAACAATCCCGGAATTATCAGAATGTATGAACGATTACGGAACAAAAGAAAACCGGTTAATATACAAATCACAGTAAAGGATGCAATCAGTGATTTGCCGGAACTTGCACCCAATCATGGGAACAATCGTTTTTATTCAGAATATCCGGAAAATGAACCGCGTACTGCCTATCAGAGAAAAATGCGGAAAAATTCTCCAGGTGTGCTTAATCATTTTGCCCGGGCACATATGCAATCAGATCTTGATCGATACCGGTTTTTCATTGAACATTATCAGAATACCGGCAAATCTGCTACATTGAGAGATTTGCTTTCAGAAAGAGCCGATCTCGCGCCTCAACATAACGAGGAAAATAACGACAAATTTGTTGATCGATTCAAAGTCCAGTGGTGGGAAAAACCAGCATCAACCGTTACTGCACACCTTTCAAAAGATGGGCATTATTTCATTCATCCCGACATTGAGCAATGCAGATCCTTTACCGTCAGGGAGGCCGCCCGATGCCAGTCATTCCCGGATAATTTCTTCTTTGAGGGTCCGAGAACGGAACAGTTCCGTCAGGTTGGTAATGCAGTCCCGCCGTTGCTCGCGAAAGTAATCGGGAAAACGGTCAGAAAAGAGCTGGAAAAAATATATTCCTAATTCAGTTTTCATTGGATTCTTCGATTATCTCTGCAATTCTCTTTACAATTGCATCAGGATTTTTTCGGACATCATGCTCCCAGAAACGCAGAATTGTCCATCCCTCATCTGTCAACTGCGCATTGACTTTTTTATCCCGGTCAACATTTGACTGGATTTTTTTCATCCAGAACTCTTTTCGGGTCTCCGGCTCCTGAAAGCAGACAGGACATTTGTGCCAGAAACAGCCGTCTATGAAAATTGCGATCTTCTTTTTTGTGAATACGAGGTCTGGTTTTCCGGGAATGTTGAAATGAATCCTGTATCCCCGAATGTCCCGAGCAAATAGCATCTTACGGATCTTAATTTCAGGGCCGGTGTTCTCTCCGTGGATTTTGGACATGTTATATTTTCGTTGACTCGGGGTAAGAACATCGGTCATTTAAGATTAATCAGTAACAAAGATAATTAGAATTTTGTATCTGTATGGATCTATAAAAATTGAAGATCAATAAACAATCCTTATCGTTTTATATTACAAGTTTACATTAGGCGAACCCAATGCGAGATTGTTATATCTCTGAATTAATAAAAGAAATTCGTGGTCCCCGATATGGTGGAAATGAGATTCTTACCTCGAATCCTTATACTGAATATGTTACCGGAGTGCTGATACCCAAAGGTTGTAAGATTGTCGAACGAATCCCGGATTCTGAACAGACACGACCTGAAAATGACGATACGCTTCATGAGGATGAAGAACGCGTAGATGACGATACGTTTACGGTTCCGAGTGAACTTGATCCCCAAATGAAACCCAAATCATTTGGCATATCATTTATGGTTGATGGTTCCACTTCTGAATTGGCGATTTGTGTTTCTTGGGCCCGGTATAAACAGATTATTAACGATAAAAAATCCCAAACCAAAAAAAACAGTTCCGAGAATAAAGAAAAAAATTGGCAGCGGTTCCCCCATTTGAAGATCCTAAATCTGAAAATTACCCCTCTCGCAAATGAAGATTACTCTGTTTATGTGGGAGAAGATGGAAAAATTTTCATCAACATGAGAGTGATTCCGCTGGATGGAGCCGTAAAACATATAATTGTCAGTCTTATCAACGATTTGAACGCGACTGAATGTAAGGGAGATGAAATTGCACAGACGGCAATTTTTCAACCATCAATACGAATTAACATAAATGGCGAGGGTACACTCATCCCCCCGAATTCTGATAAAAAAACAGTGCTTGAATATCTCTATAAGGATCAACCTGTTCTCGCGAGAGGACATATGTGTTCAGCTATCTGGAAATCTGTTGATTTTCAGAACCATGTTGATCCGACTATAATATGGCCTGAGTCTGGATATTGTAAAGAAGCGGCTGATTTTATTTCATGTGATGTTCGGTCAGAATTTATTCCATTACATCCATCACCGGGTCCTGATTTCTCATGGAGTAATTTTGGTTCAGATGTAAAACCGGAATTTTCTGCACGCAAACTTTCAGAAATGTGGCAGGTAGAAGATATTGAAAAGTATCTGACTCCCATTATCCAAGCATATCAGATGTGGATCTATGAGAATGAAACTGCTTTGAAGAATGGGGCTTATGAAAACAACAACATCAGCAAAGAAATTATTGAAAATCAGAAAAAGGGTCTGCTAAGGTTAAAAGCCGGAATTTATTGTTTAAAACAAAATGAAGATGCCCGACTTGCATTCTGTTTTGCCAACCGGGTACTCTGGCTTCAGAATATTTGGAAAAGCAAAAAAAGCATTAACAATGCGGATGGAGATTTTCCATGGCGACCATTTCAGCTCGCTTTTTTTCTGACGTGTCTCGAATCCATTTACAATCAGGACTCTGATTATCGTGATGTTCTGGATTTACTCTGGGTACCCACCGGTGGTGGAAAGACCGAATCTTATCTTGCCATCATGGCATTTACAATTGCTTTACGACGTCGAAAAGCTGCAACCGGAAAAACCGGGTCAAAATTTGATAATTCCGGCGCGGGCGTTTCAATCATTACACGGTATACCCTGCGTCTTTTAACTGTACAACAATTCAGACGCACGCTTCTCATGATTATTGCCGCTGAATATCTCCGGGTAATGAAAAGTAACGGAAAGTTTGGATGGCGGCCCAAGTTATGTCCATTTAATGATGACTGGCTTTTTGGCGAAATCCGGTTTTCGGTGGGAATGTGGGTAGGAGGGAGTGTTTCTCCAAACCACTTGAGAACAAGCGAGAATGGAGCAATTTCCGCTCTAAAAATAAAAGCAACAGAAGGAGAGCCGGCCCAGATTGTAAAATGTCCAGTATGTGGTTCGTGGCTCTCAATTCCACGCTCAGGTCTTTCAGAAGGAAAAAATACCATTCATCTAATCATCGAAACTGACAAAACTCAGAATCTTATCACAGAACGTCTTGTGAAAACCGGACATCCGGATTTTATCAAACTGATCAAACTTGTTGAAAATAATCTGCCCGATCATTACAGTGTCCTGAGAATAGACACTGAATCTCAAACTAAATTAACGGAGGAGCAGTTCGATCAATTCATCCATACTATTGAAAATAGTGTCGGGTTTAAAACAGTTTCATTCAGACCTTCACGTCCTGGATATTTCCCGGTTTCGGGCGAACCGAGCCGAAGAACAGATAATTACATGGATTTTGAAATATTCTGTCCACATCCGGATTGTGATCTTAACAAGATAGGTACATGGAAAGAAGGTACCCCTTGTTCCGGAACTGATGAAAAGATCGGTGATTCTGGATTATATCTTCAGATTTCTCATGAGCAGTTCTCCGGAAGAAATATGATGCCTATTCCGGCCTACACGACTGATGAACAGATCTATCATCGCTGTCCGACAATAATCATCAGTACTGCAGATAAAATCGCCAGGCTTGCATTTGAACCAAGAGCGGGTTCAATGTTTGGTGCAGTCAGCAGGTATAGCCGGTATTACGGCTATCTCCGTGGCGATGAAGAGGAATTTTTACCTAAAGACACGGTCAAAGGAGCACTTCAACATACTGATATCGTCGAAGTAAAACCATTTCTCCCACCAGACCTGATAGTACAGGACGAACTTCATTTAATGGATGGTCCTCTCGGGAGTATGTTTGGTCTCTACGAAATGATCGTGGATGGATTGATCAGGCATTCTGGTGGAAGAACAAAATACGTGGCTTCTTCAGCAACGGTTAACCATGCAGAAGATCAGGTAGACCTGATTTTTAATCGTAATACATTTCAGTTTCCGCCAAATGGTCTTACATATAAGGATAGTTTCTTCGTCAGATTTCAGGATCCGGATAAGGCGTGGGATGAACTGAAATCCGGGAAAATATACATGGGAGTTTATGCCCCGGGTATGGGGCCACTCACTCCAATTGTCAGACTCTGGTCCCAAATCCTCAAAACCGGGAAGGATCTGGAGAATGAAAAATATATTAACAATTTCTGGACACTGGTTGGGTATTTTAATTCAATCAGGGAGTTGGGTGGTAACTTATCATTATACCGGGCAGACATTGTAGAGCGGTTAAAATTCATATCAGATAATGCACCCAGAATTCTTGACGCGGAGAAGGTAGTAGAACTATCGAGCCGCATCAACTCGACAGATATTCCACAAATTTTAGAAGATTTGGAGCAGGGGAAAACCCGCAAACATCTTGAAAATCCTGATGCGATATTAACAACTTCTATGTTCGGAACCGGTGTTGATATCCCTCACTTGTCTTTGATGCTGGTAAACGGGCAGCCTAAAACCACGTCACAGTATATTCAAGCGACCGGCCGGGTCGGAAGAGAGCATGGAGCCCTCGTAACCGTTTTTTATAAGGCGGGTCGACCACGTGACCTTAGTCATTATGAATTATTCATGGGATATCACAACAGGATCAATCTGTTTGTTGAACCGGCATCCGTTGCACCATTTTCGGAAGGATGTCGTGAACGTGCCGGGGGTCCGGCGATGGTTGCATTTCTCCGGAATATGGATGGAGCCGAAGCCAACTGGGCACCTAATGACGGTCATGTAGTAAGATCAACGAATGCAAGAAAAGATTTCGAAGAATTTCTTCGAATTTGTCTTGAAAATCATGGAACAAAAATATCTGATATCAACGAATTCCTGAAATCGCAATTTGATATGTGGGAAAGATTCTCATTGAAAATTGGTACTGGAATACCTCTGAAATTTAATGAATATACATTCTATCAAAGAGCTGTGAATCATGTGGTTCTTGGTGATCCCGCACATGAATTAAGGGAAAATATTCATACGGTTTTTAAAAATGCACCCCAATCTTTGCGAGACATTGAAGAAACAACCGGTTTTGAGGTGTAATCATGGCAAGAGAATTTCAGCATTTAAGCAGATCGCAGTTTGTATTAACGTATGGACCGGGTTCAATTATTGAAACAAAAAAAGGGCCACGACTTATACCCAAGCTGAGTACTGGTCTGGGTGAGTTTTTTAATGAGCCTACATTTCAGCGGTTTGAGATTCCTGATGTACGTCTGTGTAAATATATCCAGAAAAATTCTGACGCGCAAGACAGGTGCAGGATTGTTGCTCTTCCTTCAAATGCAGGTTTAGAACGACAGCTGAATTTCAGGGTCTATTCCACACAAATTTTCCCTAACTGGAAAATTTGTTATGGCAAAAAAGAGGGGAAGACACACGATTCTGTGCTTTTTAACAGTAATGAATGCCCAAAATGCAAAACAACCGATTCCAGTGTTGTAAGGTTTGTGGCAGCATGTGCTGAGGGGCACCTCGATGATGTTAATTGGCACTATGCTGTGCATAAAAACAATAATTGCAGACCTCAATTCTACAATTGGATTACTTCCGGAAGTTCACTTGCAAATATTGAAATTGAATGTCCGGATTGTGGTACAAAAACGAATATGCTTGAGATTTACAAAATGAAGTTTTTGTGTTCAGGCAGAACCCCGGAGAAAGAACAGCCCACTAGTCGAACATCTCCTTATTACACTCGACCTGATCGTCCTCATCAATGTGGTAAAGATATGAAGATTACTCAACGGCAATCTACATCGTTGCGGCTTGCCGAAACAATTACGCTCCTCACCATCCCAAAATTTGATAACACGATCTCAAGGATTCTTCAGCAAACTAGTGTGTCTGCCGGTCTCAGTATGATATCATCTAATCCGAATATTTTCAATAAACTTGGAAAAGAAGAATTTATTAAAGTTATTAAATCAGGATTATCCGGAAGTCATGTCTCCAAAGAATCTTTGGATATAATCGAGTCTGAGATTAAGTCCTCGGGAATTGAAACATTCCTTAATCTTTTCAATCAACTCAACACAGAAGATCGGTCATTTTTAGATCTTATGTATGAGGAGTATGAATCTCTCTTATCTGGAGCAGGGATACATACTAAAAATTTCATTATGGATAACTACGAGGAAGTCAGGAAAGCACCTGGATCTGTAATTCCTAAATTACATGTTTTTCCCATAAGGAAAATCCGCACAATTACCGTCCAGACCGGCTACAGAAGAATGGTAACACATGCAGATAAGAGCAAAACCAAAAAGATCTCAACTGCAGTTCGGTTAGGTCAGGATCACTGGTATCCGGGGTTTGAAGGATTTGGTGAGGGTTTGTTTATAACATTTAGTGAGGAAAACTTCCCCAAAATTACCAAAAAAGAGGCATACACCCGTTGGATGCAACATGATATATCAACCAATCAGGAAAAAACAGACTGGGCTGATATCTGCTCTCTCCCTGAATTTGTCTGGTTACACACACTTTCACACGCACTTATCCGGGCTGTTTCAGGGTATACCGGTTATTCAGCAGCCTCACTCCGTGAACGCATCTATCTCTCTCGCGATCGAAAAACGGGGGGCATTCTGATTTATAATACCTCCCCCGGCGAGGATGGTGGAATGGGAGGACTAACAGGTATTGTGAAAACATTTGAACCAATAGTACAGAAGGCGGAAGAGATAATCACAATTTGTTCAAACGACCCTTTATGCAGCGACTTGAAAAAATCCGCAGAAAATCTCAATGGTGCTGCTTGTTACAGCTGCCTATTGATTTCCGAAACTTCGTGTGAACACAGAAACCTTTGGCTGGACAGGCATTTGCTGACAGACGCGGAGGAATGAGGGTTGAAAGTAAATATTACTCCGGTTGCAACAGGAGATGCCTGGATTGGATATGGAGTAAGATCATCTGGTTCTGTCGTTAGTGAATTGATAGTAAATGCCAATATCGAATTAGTTATGACGGCATATTTGCTTACGAATCATGAAATTGTTAAAGAAATTAAAGAAGCACTTGATCGGGGAGTATCTGTAGTAATTTATCTTTACGATGATGGTAAAAAGATCACCGAAACTGAGGCTGTTTGTTCTATCTTTAAACTTAAGCAGGAATTTCCCTACCTGAAAATTAATATTGTTAAAGACAGGGTATTACATGCTAAAATTCTTGTGGCCGATGGTAAAAAAGTCCTAGTTGGTTCCGCAAACCTGACTCACTCTGCAATGACCAGTAATTATGAGTTGGGATTTCTTATCGAAGATGCGGGAGTCTCCGGACAAGTTTTAGAATTAATACAGAAAATGGGGGCGGAATGAGAAAATTTTACCATTTTTGTTTCACCTGTCCGCAATGCCATGTGCCGTATAAAGGTCCAACATCAGACATCGTTCAGCTTTCTTTTTTGGAAAACAATAACCTCTGTTGTTCTGAGTGTGAAACCGAATTTCATCCATACGTAGATGTTTCAACTAAAATTCCGACAATAAATGAACAGTTCAAGCTGAGTGGTATACAGCCAGTCTCTCCCAAGATGAGCGTTATTCCCTTGTTCTGGAATGTGACACTGAATTCCATAGAAAACGATTACTTACAATGGTTGCTAAAAAAACCTGAAGGTATTTTTCTTATTACTTGGCCATGGGCCGATGTTCGTTTCCTGCCACTCCTGCTGACAGAATATTGCCTTTCGAATAATGATGAAAAAATCGTCATTATTGGGGATTATGAAGAAGTGGATAAGGATCAAAAATTTATTACCGGGTATACTCTACCTGAAATTATTAAAAAGACTATCTTCATTAATGATCCGATCCCTGCCAACGAGGTATTAAAAACGGAAATTAATCAGTTAAAAGCCGACCGTTCTATGGTTTTTGATCTAAAAACAGTTGTTTCTGTAAAATTCAGGAAATATGGATCAGGAGATATTGAAACATCGATCTGCCAAGATACTCTTCGAAAATGTCTTAATAAGATTAAAAAGGATGTTGATGGGTTTGGATCGAGCTACCTAAGAACGATTATCCAAAAAAAGAAAAACGGGCCGGAAAAAAAGAGTTTTGATCCCAATGGTTTGTGGGACGTCACACTAATTGAACAGGAACAATGGTCCGGGAAATTAAATTACAATGTCCTCTGGCTTGGCGAGGTTCTTGCTAATTATGAAAAAATAATTTGGTGCCAAGATATTCTCAAGAGTGTTTGTTATTTCACCGCAAATGATCAAACCTATAATTTATCAGCAAACGTTCACCAGATTTCCTCAAAATTAGATCCGGATAAATTATTTTCACTAATACGAAGAATATCCCCCAATCTGTTAATTATTGAAAATGCCGACTATTTGGTCAGTGATATCCGATATAACGGACCTTTTAGTAAAGAACTGATGGACTATCTTAAGGCTCCTGCCAAGACCGTATTGCTATTCTCAACAAATCCGGAACGACGACATTTGTATAAAATGGAATCTGAAAAAAATATTTTCTTTCCTATCCCGGTCACAATTCAGACCCTCGATTCCGGTCATGTTCTGACTCAGTTACCGGTGAATTTTACCGAATCTCGCTTCCCCAATCCGCTTTCATCGATGTTGGGAGATGTTGTTGAAGGAAGAAATAAAAAAATAATTTCACAATTTAGTGAATCTAAAGCACTTACTGATTTTTTTGAAAAATTATCCCCAATCCTAAGTATTGTTAATGATGAATTCGCACGGAACATTCGTTTTTATTTAAGACGAGTCATTTCTTCCCCCCTAAATATTATTGGAGATTATTCCGATCTGCGGTATCTTACTGCCAGAAAAGGTTTTACGGGTCAGAATATTACCTATGACTGGATCTATACTGAACTTGAGGATTATGCGGATTCAGAAAAAATCCCGAAAGATATCCCGGATCTTTTTCGAGCAACCTTTCATTCGGAATATCTTCCTGAAGAATCTAAAAACACAAATCCGCTGAGAGATGATTTTTTCAGAAATGCAAAGGAAATCCTTGGGAAAAATTCTTCGGCACATGTCACATTTGTTGTGAATCCTCAGGATACAAAAGGGTTAGAAAAAATAATTCAGGAAACTGAAAATTTTGATGCAGTAACAAAACAAAGACTCGACGTTTTCAGCTGGGGAAATCTGAAAGAAAATGAAAAAACGATAAAGAAAATTAATCCCGATTGTTCACATTACGTAATTTCTTCTCAATACCCCTCATTGAGTTATGATTTGCGAAATTCCCGGATTAAAGAATTTATTTTCATAAGTGACCATCGTGGAATTGAAGGAATAAAAGAGATTATTGATTACCGACTTCTTGAACGATTCTCGTTTCCGGTTGTGCGACCACATGTGGATTGGAGTATGCCGGAATTTTTACGAGGAGCGCTCGAAAAAATCGATTTGCCGGATACAACTCGGATTAATGATATTTACCGGGATATTGATGACGATGTTGTGTTCCAATTTTCTGATTGGAATGTTGGTGTCAAAGATCACCGGGAAATGAGTGACACAACAGGAAACCTGGTAATTGCTGGTATTGATGTTGGGGAAGAAGTTTTTCTGTGTATAGACCGTGCAGAACGAGGTGTATTCATTCCCCCGGGTAAATCTGTCATGGTACGAAAAGGGGAATTTTTTGATGATATCCATATCGATGAAACATTATCTGATACAAAAATTGAAAAAATGTTAATGAATCAGGAGATTATTCTTGATAAATCCGGACTTCTTCTTTCATTCAAGGCAATATTTTTCACATTTATGATGGGACATGGTAAACGGATGACGTTTCAAAAGGGGCCCTATACTTGGATAGGTTATGAAAATCTGTTTAATGATTCAATCTACTGGATTCAACTTATTGAAAAAGCAATTGAAGATTATCCAAAAAAATATCCGGGGAATTCTAAAAATCCCGAATTAGAGATCTCAACGAAATTGACCGAGTCGGGGATTACTGCTAGAGAGATAGTAACTGTTCTTGGATGGCTCAATCATTATGATGAGATTTCGATAAACTTAGACTCATACAAATTATACCGTACTGAGCATCCATTCAGACTGGAGGATATCAGGATAATATATGCCGTATTACAAGACTTTGTCCCGATGAATAATCTAAAATTAATTGATCCTGACAAAGTTTATGCCGCAGCCCTATGTCTTCAGGAGTTCAGGCGAAAAGTATTCCAGAGTACTCCACATGACAATTCATCATTCTTTAACGTGCGAATGGGATTTAAGAAGGAACTTAACAATCTTGATACCGAAGGATTCTTGCCAATTGTTGTAAAACGAGTGAGACTTGCAAAAGCAGTTGAATCTATGAAAATAATTCCAAATTATAGTCATTATTTAGTCGTTTAAAACGGTTTATGATTACAAGCGGGAAAAAATTGTCAGTAATTTTCAATAATTATACTTCCTTATCCGCCATCTTTTTATAAAGAATAAATTTTGAATGTCAATACCCCCTCTTCCCCCCTCACCTTTAGGATCCTACTTTTCTGAAAACTACCCCTGGTTCCTGAACTGGTACTCCGGCACTTTCCGGTACAACTCAAAAAAATTCCCGATGAGATCGTTTTCCAGTTCCTTGAGCTGGTGTGGGAGAATTGTATTTTCCACACTATGAAAAGAAAATTCCAGTTTCTTTCCGTCCCATGATTTCCTGCTGTGGTCGAGCAACCTGTTTGCACAATTCCCGGACTGACCGATGTAGATGATCTCCTGTGAACCGGCATCGATCAGGACATACAGGCCCGGGCCTGCGGGAGCGATACGGGTTTTTTCCGGTACGAGTTTTTCACCGTTACTCCACGAGAGCCCCATCCAGTTCGGGTCTTCGGGCTTTCCTGCTGGATGCAGCGGCGGATAGCTCGGTCCCCCGGCCGGGTTATCCTTCTGGTCTGCTTTTAGTTTCCCGCCACGCATTTTTTCTTTCCGGTTCGTGGATTTACGATATCTCGGGTGGAACCGGCCAAAGTTGCAGAGCGTTGATTCCCCGCATTCCTGCCGGTACCGGTACAGGAGAAAATTCTCCATCCCTCTCCTCCCATTTATGGCAGCATCAAGAGGGGCACCGGAACACTCATACTCGA
>Ga0074045_10004757_pt1 | contig 11950 bp, 7 predicted proteins | sample BogForMeECP23OM2_FD_94442 | JGI IMG/M metagenome (GOLD analysis project Ga0074045, IMG submission 94442) | Bog forest soil microbial communities from Calvert Island, British Columbia, Canada - Bog Forest MetaG ECP23OM2 | ecosystem: Environmental > Terrestrial > Soil > Wetlands ...
CCTCGCCGAATTCCTCGCCTGGGAGGAACGGCAGCCGCTGCGCTACGAATTCGACGGCGTGGGTCCCGTCGCCATGACCGGGGGGACGTTCGCCCACGCGGCGATCCAGCGGAACCTTGCGATCGCCCTCGGCGGGCGCCTTCGGGGAAAACCCTGTCAATTCGCCGGAAGCGACCTCAAGATTCAGGTCGCGGACGGCCACATCCGATATCCCGACGGCATAGTCGTTTGCTCTCCGGTCGATCGAAAAGCGACTGTCGTTCATGATCCGGTTGTCGTCTTCGAGGTCCTGAGCCCGAGCACGGCGGCGAGCGACCGCATCGTCAAGGCCCTGGAATATCAGGCGACGCCGTCCATCCGGCGCTACGTCATGCTGGAGCAGGACGGCGTCGGCGCGACCGTCTACGCCCGCACCGGGGACGCCTGGACGCACGACATCCTGATCGCGGACTCCCTCATGGCCCTACCCGAGATCGGCGTCGAGTTTCCGCTCGCCGAGCTTTATGAAGGCATCGGGTTCGACGACGAGCTGGATGCGGATCGGCCGTCTCCCGGCGAACCGGTCTGATCTCATCGGAGGGGCGGCGACGTCGCCTCAGCCGCCATCCCCCTTCGTCAGCGCCGCGAGCCGCGCCTCCTCCTCAGGGGTCAGCGGCTCCGTCGAGGCGGGGGCGCCGCGGCGGGCGAGGAGGACGGCGGCGAGGCCGGCCAAGAGCGTCAGGGGGGCCGAAAGCCAGAGAAACAGCGTCTCGAGCTTGAACGGCGGCTTCAACAGAATGAAGTCGCCGTAGCGGGAAACGAGATAGGACCGGACCGCGTCGTTGGTCTCGCCCTCGGCGATGCGCTGGCGGATGAGCAGCCGGATGTCGCGGGCGAGCGGCGCGTCGGAATCGTCGATCGACTGGTTCTGGCAGACCATGCAGCGCAGTTCGCCCGAAAGCGCCCGGGCGCGGGACTCGAGCGCGGGGTCCTTCATCACCTCGTCCGGCTGCACCGCGAACGCGGGCGTGGCGAGGACCGCGATGAGGACGAGCAGCATCAGCGTCCCCGCCCCCCTTGTGGGGGCGGGACAGGGTGGGGGGTCGCGCCGACCGCGCCACGCTTGCGTCACCCATCGAGCGATGCGACTTCGGATGATCACGACCAGGAAAAGTCGGCGCGACCCTCCTCCCGGCCTCCCCCACAAGGGGGGCGGCGAACGCTCGTCGCAGGACTGGTGACTTTCGGGCCGAATCGACCCCATCGCAAATTGCTCTTGTCTCAGCCGGCGCATTGGCTTCACTGCGCCCCCGCCGCCGCCATGGCCGCGCGGGACCTTTGCGCGACCCCGAAGCGGAGGCGGCGGTCGGCGAGGGACAGGACGCCGCCAAGCGCCATGGCGCAGCCGCCGAGCCAGATGAGAGTGACGAGCGGTTTCCAGTAGAGGCGGGCCGGGACGGCGCCATCGGGGGCGGGATCCGCGATCGACACGTAAATCTGGCCGAAGGCGAGGGTCGCCATGCCCGCTTCGGTCGTGGTCATCGTGCGGGCGGCGAACGCGCGACGCGCGGGCGCGATCGTCGCCACCACCCGGTCGCCGGAGCGGACCGTCAACGTGGTCACCACCTCCTTGTAGTTCGGCCCGACCCGCTCTCCGATCGAATCGAGCGTGACCGCATAGGGGCCGACCGCCTGCGGGACGCCTCTGTGCAAGGTCGTGATCGCCTCGGCGCCGAAGCCGACGCCAGCAAGCCCTAGCAGCGTCACGCCGACGCCGATATGGGCGAGCGCCGCGCCCCAGAACGACAGCGGCAGCCCGGCCGCGCGCCGAAGCGCCATGCCCGCCGAAAGCCCCGGCCGCCAGGCGCGCAGGACGACTTCGATCAGCGAGCCGAGGATGACGAACATCGCGAAGCCCGCCGCGATCGGGGCCAGGACTGACCCGCCATGAAGCCAAGCCGCGCCGACGACCGCGGTGAGCGCGCCCGCGACGATGGCGACGGCCAGCCTTTGGATCACGCCGAGAAGGTCGCCGCGCTTCCAGGCGAGCGAGAAGCCGATGGGGGCCAGGGCGGCGGCGGCGAGCATGAGGACGCCGCAGGTCATGTTGAAGAACGGCGCGCCGACCGTGATTTTCTCGCCGGTGAGCTGTTCGAGGGCGAGCGGATAGAGCGTGCCGAAGAACACGGTCGCGCAGGACGTGGTGAGCAAGAGGTTGTTCATGACCAGCGCGCCCTCGCGCGAGATGGGCGCAAACAGACCGCCCTGCTTCAGCATCGGCGCCCGCCAGGCGAACAAAGCGAACGAGCCGAAGATGAAGAGCGCGAGAATGGCGAGGATGAACACGCCGCGGCGCGGGTCGCTGGCGAAGGCGTGCACCGAGGTCAGCACGCCCGAGCGCACAAGGAAGGTCCCGAGCAGGGAGAACGAAAAGGCGAGGATGGCGAGGAAGATCGTCCAGACTTTGAGGGCGTCGCGCTTCTCCATCACCGCGACCGAATGGATGAAGGCGGTTCCGGCAAGCCACGGCATGAGCGAAGCGTTCTCGACCGGGTCCCAGAACCAGAAGCCGCCCCAGCCCAGCGTGTAATAGGCCCAGAAGGAGCCGGCGGCGATGCCGATGGTGAGGAACCCCCAGGCGACGAGGGCGAAGGGCCGGACGAAGCGCGCCCAGGCCGCGTCGATCCGACCCTCGATCATCGCCGCGGCGGCGAAGGAATAGACGATCGAGAAGCCGACATAGCCGAGATAGAGAAGCGGCGGATGAATGGCGAGGCCCGGGTCCTGCAGAATCGGGTTGAGGTCGCGCCCCTCGAACGGGGTCGGCTGAAGCCGCTCAAACGGGTTCGAGGTGAGCAGGATAAAAAGGAGGAAGGCGACGCTGATCAGGCCCTGCACGGCGAGCGCGTTGGCCCGGAGCGTTCGGGGTAGGGAGCGGCCGAAAAGGGCGACGAGCGCGCCGAAGATCGCGAGAATCAGCACCCACAAGAGCATCGAGCCCTCGTGGTTGCCCCAGACGCCAGTGATCTTGTAGATCGCCGGCGCCGCGCTGTGCGAGTTCTCGGCGACGTTGAGGACGGAGAAATCCGAGGTGAGATGGGCGTTGACGAGCGCTGCGAAGGCGATCGCCACGCAGGCGAACTGGGTCAGCGCCGCGCTGCGGCCGACCGCCATCAGGTCGGGGGCGCCGAGCCGGGCGCCCCACGCAGGAACGATGGTCTGCGCGAGCGCGGCGGCGAGCGCAAGGACGAGGGCGAAATGACCGATCTCGACGATCATCGGGCGTTCGCTCCTTCCTGCCAGCGGCCCTGCTTCTTCAAGGATTCGACGACTTCGCGCGGCATGTAGCGCTCGTCGTGCTTGGCGAGGATCTGGTCGGCGCCGAGCCGGCCCTCATTACTTAGCACGCCTTCGACGACGACGCCCTGGCCCTCGCGGAAAAGGTCCGGAACATTGCCGAAGCAGGCGCCGAGGCAGTCGACCCCGACGCTTTTCGTCCCGTCGGTCACGTTGAAGGTCATGTGGTCGTCGGCGCGCGCGACCGAGCCCGTCTCGACCAGTCCGCCGAGCCGGAGCCGCGTCCCCGGCTTGAGGCCCTTCTCGGCCATTTCCGCCGGGGTCAGGAACAGCGCAAGACTGTCCTTCATCGCATAGAGGCCGAGGCCGACGGCGCAGCCGATCACCGCGAGCGCGGCGGCGATGAGCGCGAGGCGGCGGCTTTTCCGGGTCAATTCGCGTCTCCGAGGCCGAGGTCGCGGGCGAGCGCGTCGAGGCTCGCGACTGCGTCGGCGTCGGGCGCGAGCGCCTTGCGGGCGTCGGCGAGCGCCGCCTTGGCCTTGTCGGCCTGATGCAGGACCGTATAGGCGCGAATAAGGCGCGCCCATTCGTCGAGGCTGCCGCCATTTGTCGCAAGGCGGTCGGCGAGGCGGCTCACCATGCCTTCGATCATCGCCTTCTGCTCGGGCGAGCCGAGCGCCGGCCCCGCGTCCGCTGTCGCGGCTTGCGGCCCGCCTTTGAGCGCGGCGAGGCGAGATTTGACCGCGCCGAGCCAGGGCGCGTCCGGCGGCGCGTCGGCGGCGAGCCCCTCATAGGCGCGGAAGGCGTCGGCTGTCTTGCCGTCCTGCTCGGCGGCGAGCGCAAGATAGAACCGGGCCTGCGGCTGCTTGGGCTCGCCCGCGAGCGCCTTGGCGAACGCCTCCCGCGCCTTGTCAGTCACGACGCCGCCGGCCCCGGCGACCAGCGCCTCGCCGTAGGCCGACCGGCGAGCAGGGTCCTCGCCGAGCAGCCTTAACGACTCGGAAAAGGCGTGCGCCGCGTCTTCGTAGCGCTCGAGCCGCATGTAGACCGGCGCCAGAACGGCCCAGCCCTTGCCGTCGTCAGGCTCCGCGATCAGGTGCTTCTCGACGCCGGCGACCGCCGCCTCGATGTCGGCTGCGGCATGAGCGGCGGGTTCGCGGCTCGCGAGCGGCTCGTCACGCATCTGCGGCTGGCCGAGGAGCGCGTAGAGCGGAAACGCGATCGCGGGAACGCCGATCACGACGAGCGCCGCCGCCGCGAGCCGGTTGCGGCCGCGCCCGGCGGCCGCCGGTCGGGAGGCCGTTGAGCCGGCGGCAATCAGGCGCCGGGCGGCTTCGGCGCGCGCGGCCGTCGCTTCGTCCTGCGGCAACTGGCCGCGGTCGACGTCGCGCTGGATCTCCTCGAGTTGCGCCCTGTAGAACGCGGTCTCGCTCGAGGCCGGGCCCTCGTCTCCCTTGCCGTCGGACGCGCGCAGAAGCGGCCATATCGCGGCGAGGACCGCAACAGCGGCCAATCCCGCCAAGACAAACCACACCATGGATACCCTCGGGGCGGTCCCGGCGGGACCGCGTCAAAGCGCGGCTCCGTTAACGCAAAACGCGCTCGCGGTCTTGCAAAAAACTCTCGAGCGGCTGTTCTAGCTCGTCATCTTCCAGCCGCCGTCCGGCTGCTTGCACGCGACGCCCCGCCCGCGGTTGGGCCGTCCGGCGACGTAGATCGTCTGCGCATAGGCGCGGCACCCCGCGCCCGTCTCGGCGCCCGGCTCGACGGAGCCGAAGACGCCGTGCGCGCCGCGCCAGGAGCGGGGCTTGCCCGAATCGAGCGCCGCGATCTGCGCCTGCCAGGCCGCCTGCCGGTCGGCGTCGGTAAGCTCGGCGCCGATTGGGCCGCCGAGAACGCCGCCGAGCGCAGCGCCGGCAGGAACGGCAGGCGGCGGCGCGATGGACGGCGGAGGCGACGCTGCCGCAGGCGGCGCCGGCGCGACCGAGGTCGTCTGCGACGGCGCGGCGGCGAGCGGGGCGGCGGGGATCGGGGCGGAAGGCGCGTTGTCGCCGAACCCGAAACCGCCACAGCCGGCGAGCGCCGGCGCCGTCAGCGCCGCGATCAGGAACAGTCGACCCTTCATCGTCCTCATAACCCCCGTAAGGCGCCAGCCGACCTTATAGCGGCGCGCGCGGCGAAAGCCATCGCCGGGGCCCGCGACCGGACGTCTCACACGCAGGGCAGACGAAGGATCGCCCTCAAGCCCCCGAGCGGACTGTCGTCGAGCTGCAGCGAGCCTCCATAGACCGACGCCAGCTCGGCGACGATCGAGAGCCCCAGTCCGGACCCCGGCCGCGATTCGTCGAGCTTTTTGCCGCGCTCGAGCGCTTCCGCCCGGGCGGCCCGATCAAGGCCCGGACCGTCGTCGTCGATCTCTGCGATCAGGAATGCGGGAGCGTCCTTGCCCGGGGGCGGGGCGCGCCGGGCGCGAATCGTGACCGTCTCGCGCGCCCATTTCCCGGCGTTGTCGAGAAGATTGCCGATCAGGTCGGTCAGGTCCTGCGCTTCGCCGCGAAACTTCAGACCGTCCTGCAGGTTCGCTGAAAAGGCGAGGCCGCGCTCGGCGTGCAGCTTCTCGAAGGCGCGAACCAGTCCCTCGACTACCGGTTTCACCTCGGTCGCGCGGCCGGCGGTTCGCGCCCGCGCGGCGGCCCGCGCCCGGTCGAGATAGAAAGTCACCTGCCGGCGCATGACCTCGGTCTGCTCGCGGACCTTCTCCGCCAGGTTGGGACTTTTCAGGTCCGCTTCGTTGATCAGAACGCTGAGCGGCGTTTTCAGCGCGTGGGCGAGGTTGCCGACCTGGGTGCGCGCCCGTTCGACGATCTCCCGGTTGGAGTCGATGAGCTGGTTGACCTCGGCCGCGAGCGGCGCCACGTCCTGAGGAAACTCGCCGTCGACATGCTGAGCCTCGCCGCGCCGGATCGCGGCGACGCCTTCGCGCAGCACCCTCAGGGGGCGAAGGCCGTATCGAACCGCGAGCGCCGTCGAGCCGATCAGCGCCAGCGCGAGCGTCAGAAAGGTTCCGGCCAGCGCCCATTCGAAGCTGCGCTCCTGCGCCTCGATGACGTCGGCGTTGGCGGCGACCTGAACGAGATAGCGACCCTCCTCGCCGGCGTCGATTTCGCGCTCGACCATGCGCAGTTCATGTCCGCCTGGTCCGATGACGTAGCCGCTCAGGATCTCGCCATGGTCGGGAGAAACCGCGACGAGATGGGGAAGCTGCGTCGCGAACAGCGACTTCGACGCCTTGATGTCCGGGGGGTTGGCGTCAAGGCGGGTGGTCTGCCAGTACCAGCCGGAGAAGGCGAGCTCGAATTGCGGCGCGATCGCAGCCGGCGCGCCCCCCTTGGTCTCTTCGCCGGAGACGGGCAGGTTGGCGACGAGCGCCTTCAGATAGACTCCGAGCTCGTCGTCAAAATTCGCTTCCGTCCAACGGGCGTTGAGCGCGCTGAGCCCCAAGCCCGCCAGGGCCAGGATGAGCGTGCTCCAGAACGCCGCCGACAGGAAGAGCCGCGCGGCGATCGAACGCGCGCCGAACCGGACCGCCATTGGGGATCACGGGACCTCGCGCACGGCGCCGCGTGCGGCGCTGGTTGCGAAAGCCGCGTAGGCCCGCAGCGCCTGCGAGACCTTTCGCACGCGGGGCTTCGCCGGCTTCCAGGCGGCCTTGCCTTTGGCCTCCATCGCCGTGCAGCGCCTGCCGAGCGTCGCGTCGTCGACGATGAGCCGGATCGAGCGCGCCGGGATGTCGATGTCGATCCGGTCGCCCTCCTCGACGAGGCCGATCGCGCCGCCTTCGGCCGCTTCCGGCGAGACATGGCCGATAGAAAGGCCCGACGTGCCGCCGGAGAAACGGCCATCGGTGATGAGCGCGCACGCCTTGCCGAGCCCGCGTGACTTCAGGTAGCTCGTCGGATAGAGCATCTCCTGCATGCCCGGCCCTCCGCGCGGACCCTCGTAGCGGATCACCACGACGTCGCCGGCGACGACTTTGCCGCTCAAAATTCCCTGCACCGCGTCGTCCTGACTCTCGAAGATGCGCGCCGGGCCGGCGAATTTCAAGACGCTCTCGTCGACGCCGGCAGTCTTCACGATGCACCCGTCGAGGGCGATGTTGCCCTTGAGCACCCCAAGCCCGCCATCCTTCAGGAACGCGTGCGCGGCGTCGCGGATGACGCCCTTCTCGCGGTCCTCGTCGAGGGACGGGTAGCGCGCCGACTGGCTGAAGGCGACCTGCGTCGGCACGCCGCCCGGCGCGGCGCAATAGAATTCGCGCTCAGCCTTGCTCGCCGTGCGCTTGATGTCGTGGCGGGAAAGGGCGTGCTCGAGCGATTCGGCATGCACCATGCGGACGTCGCGGTTCATGAGCCCCGCCCGGTCGAGCTCGCCCAAAATCCCCATGATGCCGCCAGCCCGGTGGACGTCCTCAACATGGACGTCGGCGACGGACGGCGCGACCTTGCACAAAACCGGCGCGCGGCGCGACAGGCGGTCGATGTCCGCCATGGTGAAATCGATCTCGGCCTCGTGCGCGGCGGCGAGGAGGTGCAGCACGGTATTGGTCGAACCGCCCATGGAAATGTCGAGGGTCATCGCGTTCTCGAACGCCTTGAAGCTGGCGATGGACCGCGGCAGCACGCCCTCGTCGTTTTCCTCGTAGTAGCGGCGCGCGAGGTCGACGACGAGGTGGCCGGCTTCGACGAAGAGGCGCCGACGGTCGGCGTGAGTCGCCACGATCGTGCCGTTGCCGGGCAGGGAGAGGCCGAGCGCTTCCGTAAGGCAATTCATCGAATTGGCGGTGAACATGCCGGAACAGGAGCCGCAGGTCGGGCAGGCGGACCGCTCGATGACCCCAAGGTCTTCGTCGCTCACTTTCTCGTCCGCCGCCGCAACCATCGCGTCGATGAGATCTACCTTGCGGGCGCCGGTCGAAAGCTTGACCTTGCCGGCCTCCATCGGGCCGCCGGAGACAAATACGGCCGGGACGTTGAGGCGCAGCGCCGCCATCAGCATGCCGGGAGTGATCTTGTCGCAGTTCGAGATGCAGACGATCGCGTCGGCGCAATGGGCATTGACCATATATTCGACGCTGTCGGCGATCACTTCGCGCGACGGCAGCGAATAGAGCATCCCGTCATGGCCCATGGCGATGCCGTCGTCGATGGCGATGGTGTTGAACTCCTTGGCGACGCCGCCTGCCGCCTCGACCTCCCGCGCCACGAGCTGGCCGAGGTCCTTCAAATGGACGTGACCCGGGACGAACTGGGTGAAGGAATTGGCTATTGCGATGATAGGCTTACCGAAATCGCCGTCCTTCATGCCCGTTGCGCGCCATAGGCCGCGTGCTCCAGCCATGTTGCGGCCGTGTGTCGAAGTACGAGAGCGATAGGTCGGCATGAGGGGCCTGCTGGGGGAAGGGCGGCGCGGTTCGACGCCGGTGAGTTCTCTTTTCGCACTTTTGGGCCACAGCCAGCAAGGGTCGGCGGCCGCTGTCGCTCGAAGGCTTGCGGGGAGGCTTGTCTGGCTGTCGGCTTTTCTGCGCAATGGGGGCAATCCGGCGATATCCACGAAACCACGTCGAACTGCAAGCAAGCTTTTCTCCGTCAAGAGATTGCTCCCGCCACGAAAGCTTTTCGTCGACGGGAACCGTGCGCTCCTCGGCCGACGCGTTCGACATCGCGGCCGTTCGGCGCTACCCTGCCGGAGCTGGCGACGCGCCCTCGGGCTTGCCGGGCGCGAACGCGCGCCGAGAAGCGGAGGGACGTCCGACAGACATCATCCGAACGCGGGAGGAGGCTCTATGGCCGTTGCGCTTGCCCGGTCCGAGGCCTCGCTTGAGGATCGCTGGGCCGCGCCCGAGGGTTGGTTTTACATGACCGGCATGCAGGCGCTAGTGCGCCTGCCGATCCAGCAACGCCTGCGCGATGCGGCGGCCGGACTCAACACCGGCGGCTATGTATCCGGATATCGCGGTTCGCCCTTGGGCCGATACGACATCGAACTCTGGCGCGCCCAGCCGATCCTCCAGCGCCTGAACATCGTCTTCCGCCCGGGGCTCAACGAGGATCTCGCCGCGACCGCCATCTGGGGGGCGCAGCATGTCCCAAGCTTTCCCGGCGCGACGGTCGATGGGGTGTTCGGGATCTGGTACGGCAAGGGACCCGGGGTCGATCGGTCGGGCGACGCGCTGCGCCACGCCAACTTCACCGGGACGTCGCCTTTGGGCGGCGCGCTGGCGCTCGCCGGCGACGACCACGGCGCCAAGTCGTCGACCGCGGTCAATTTCTCCGACACGTCGTTCGTCGCGGTCGGTATGCCGGTCCTTTATCCCTCCAACACCCAGGAGCTGATCGACTTCGGTCTGCACGGGATCGCGATGTCGCGCTTCTCCGGCTGCTGGGTCGGCATGAAGGTCGTCACCGACGTCGCCGAGGGCGGCGGCACGGTCTATGTCGGCCCCGATCAGGCCCCGATCGTCGTCCCGGACCGGCCGAGCAACCCGCCGGGCGGCTTTGGCGCGCGGACGATCGACACGGCGCCCATGCAGGAGGAGCGGCTCTATGGCCACAAGCTGCCCGCCGCCCTCGCCTATGCTCGCGCCAATGGGCTCAACCGGATCGCGTCCAATCCGAGCGGCGCTCGGGTTGGCGTCGTCGCGGCGGGCAAGGCCTGGCAGGACCTTTTGCAGGCGCTCGGCAATCTCAAGCTCGGCGAGACGGGCGCTGCGCTCGACCTGCGCCTTCTCAAGGTCGGCATGGTGTGGCCGCTCGATCCAGCCGTCGTCCGGGAGTTCGCCGAAGGCCTCGACCTCATCGTGATCGTCGAGGAGAAACGACCGCTCCTCGAGGATCAGATCCGCGCGATTCTTTACGGCGCGGCGAATGCGCCGCGACTCGTGGCCAAGTATTTCGACGGGCCCGTGTTCGATCCGGCCCACGGGGACCTAGCCATCCCCAATTACGGCGAGACGTCGCCCGAGCTTGTCGCGGAGACCCTGGTCCGGGCTTTGCGTCGGCGAGATCCGGGTTGCGGCCTGAGCGTTTCCGCCGCGCCCGAAAAGAGGCTCAGCAACCGGCCGGCGCCGGTCAGAAGCCCGGGATTTTGCGCCGGCTGTCCCCACAACCGCTCGACCCGAGTGCCGGAGGGAAGCCGCGCGCTCGCCGGCATCGGCTGCCATACCATGGCGATGTTCGTGAACCCGATGCAGACGACCACCGTCTCGCACATGGGCGGCGAGGGGGCGATGTGGCTCGGCCAGCAGCCCTTCACCAACGAGGGCCATGTGTTCGCCAACCTCGGCGACGGAACCTACGCCCACTCGGGCGTGCTCGCGATCCGCCAGGCGGTCGCGGCCGATATGCCGATCACCTACAAGATTCTCTACAACGGCTTCGTCTCGATGACCGGCGGCCAGCCGATCGAAGGCGGCATGACGCCGGCGCAGATCCTGGCCGAGCTCGCCGCCGACGGCGTCAAGAAGTTGGCGCTCGTCGTCGACGATCCGGAACGTTACGTCGGCGTTCCGCTGCCGCCCGGGGTCAGCATCCGCCATCGCGCCGCAATGGACGAGGTTCAGCGCGAGTTCCGCGACTACAAGGGCGTCTCGGTCATCCTCTACGATCAGCCCTGCGCGACCGAACGCCGCCGCTTACGGAAGCGCGGCAAATGGGCGGACCCGGCGATCCGCACCTTCATTCACCCGGAAGTGTGCGAGGGCTGCGGCGATTGCGGCAAGGTGTCCAACTGCATGGCGATCGAGCCGCTCGAGACCGAGTGGGGCCGCAAGCGCCGGATCAACCAGTCGAGCTGCAACAAGGATTTCTCCTGCGTCGACGGGTTCTGCCCGAGCTTCGTCACCGTCCACGGCGGCAAGTTGCGCAAGCCCGAGGCTGCGGCGCCCAGCGCCCTGCCGCCGGTTCCCGAGCCGGCGCTACCGGACATGGGCGAGCGCTTCAGCGTGCTCATCGCCGGCATCGGCGGCTCAGGGGTCGTCACAGTGAGCCAGACGCTCGCGGTCGCGGCCTATCTCGACGGGCTTTTCTCCTCCAACCTCGACCTGACAGGCCTTTCCCAGAAATACGGCGCCGTCACCGCCCATGTGCGGATCGCCCGCAAGGCCGAGGCGCTGCATGCGACCCGGATCGCGTCCGGGGAGGCGGACGCGCTGATCGGCTGCGACCTGATCGTGGCGGCCGGCGACGACTGCCTCACGAAACTCAACCCGACGACGCGCGCCGTGATCGACGCGGATCTCGTTCCGACCTCCGAATTCGCCCGCAATCCGGACTGGAGCGTCGACCGCGAGGCAATGATCGAGCGTCTGACGTCCGCTCTCGGGCGCCGGGCGCTCGTCCTCGACGCGCAGCGCCTCGCCAAGGACCTCCTCGGCGACGCGATCGCAGCGAACCTCTTCATGCTCGGCGCCGCCTGGCAGCGGGGCCTGATCCCGGTCAGCCGCGCGGCGCTCGAACGGGCGATCGAACTCAACGGCGTGGCGATCGAGGCCAACAAACTGGCGTTCGAATGGGGGCGGCGCGCCGCTCACGACGTCTCCGCGGTCGAGAAGCTCGCGGCGCCGAGCCGGCCGCCGGCCGGACCGCCGCCTTCGCTCGACGCGCTGATCGAGCGGCGC
>Ga0074045_10004759_pt1 | contig 11945 bp, 8 predicted proteins | sample BogForMeECP23OM2_FD_94442 | JGI IMG/M metagenome (GOLD analysis project Ga0074045, IMG submission 94442) | Bog forest soil microbial communities from Calvert Island, British Columbia, Canada - Bog Forest MetaG ECP23OM2 | ecosystem: Environmental > Terrestrial > Soil > Wetlands ...
CGCCAGGGCATCGACATTTTCCGCATCTTCGATTCGCTCAATTCCATCGACAACATGCGCGTCTCCATCGATGCGGTGCTCGAAACCGGCGCCGTTTGCGAACCGGCCATCTGCTACACCGGCGACATTCTGGACGATCGCCGCCCGAAATACTCGCTGAAGTATTACGTCGCGATGGCCAAGCAACTCGAAAAACTGGGCGCGCACTTCCTGGCGATCAAGGATATGGCGGGCTTGTGCAAGCCTTACGCCGCCTTTGCTCTGGTCAAGGCGTTGCGCGAAGAAATCGGCATTCCCATTCACTTTCATACCCACGACACCAGCGGTATCAACGCCGCTTCCCTGCTGAAAGTTGCTGACGCCGGTGTGGACGTGGCCGACGCAGCCATAGCTTCCATGAGCGGCGGCACCAGCCAGCCCAATCTGAATTCCGCCGTAGAGGCTCTGCGGCACACCCCGCGCGATACGCAACTCGACATCGCCGCTCTCAACGAGTGCTCCGATTATTGGGAGACGATCCGCAGCTACTATCTCCCGTTCGATTCAGGACCCAAGGCGGGTTCCGCGCGGCTCTATGAACACGAAATCCCCGGCGGGCAATTCACCAACCTGCGCGAACAAGCCACGGCCATGGGCCTGGGCCACCGCTGGCGCGAAGTGGAAAAGGCCTACGCTGAAGTGAACTCCTTGTTCGGCGACATCGTGAAGGTCACGCCCTCCAGCAAAGTGGTGGGAGACATGGCGCTGTTTCTGGTGGCCAACGAAATGAAGCCCGCCGATCTGCTCGCCTTGGATGAACATCACGACGTCGCCTTTCCGAATTCCGTCGTGGAAATGTTCCATGGCGCACTGGGCGTTCCCCCCGGCGGCTGGCCCAAGAAACTTCAGCGCATTATTTTGCGTGGCCAGGCTCCGCTGAAAGGCCGGCCCAGCGCCAGCCTCCCTCCGGTGCACCTGGATCAAGAGAAGGCACAACTCGAGGCCAAAGTCGGCCACCCGGTGCATCGCGACGCGCTGCTCAGTTATCTTCTCTATCCCGAGGTTTACCTGAAATACGACCATTTCCGCCAAACCTATGCCGATGTGGGGGTCTTGCCTTCCCCTACCTTTTTCTACGGACTGAAGCCCGCCGAGGAAATTACCGTGGAGATCGAGTCCGGCAAGACCATGATCGTGAAATTTCTGACCATCAGTGAAGCGCATCCCGATGGGACGCGCACGCTTTTCTTTGAGTTGAATGGCCAGCCGCGCGAAGTCAACGTTCGCGATCGTGCTCTGCGCGTCATCGAACGCAGCCACCCCAAGGCAAACCCGGAAGATCCCGGCCAGGTCGGCGCCCCCACGGCGGGTCTCATCAGTGGCATCGCCGCGCAGGTCAACCATACCGTGGAGCGTGGTGCTAAACTTTTGACACTGGAAGCCATGAAGATGCAATCCAACATTTACGCGCCGATTGCGGGCCGCATCACCAAACTGCTGGTCGCGCCGGGGCAGCATGTCGAGCCCAAGGATCTTCTGGTCGTCATCACTCCGTGAGTGCGCCGACCCTCATCAAGCACGAGCAGTTTGCTTCGCGCTTTTTGCGCAACCAGCGCGACCTGATCGTCTATCTGCCCCCGGGCTACGATCCGCACGCCCAGCGGGCCTTTCCCGTCCTTTATTTGCACGACGGCCAGAACCTTTTTGATGGCGCAACCTCGTTTATTCCCGGGATGGACTGGCAAGTCGGCCACACCGCCGATCAATTGATCCACGCTGGCCAGGTGGCGCCGCTCATCATTGTGGGCATCTACAACGCTGGCAAACAACGGCTGGGAGAATACACGCCCACGAGTGTTCCCAGGCTAGGAGGGGGCCGGGCGAATCGCTATGCCAAGTTTCTTCTTGAGGAGGTCCGGCCATTCCTCCAGGAAAGGTATCGCGTCTCGGGCGCGGTCGAAAAAACGGGCATCGGCGGCTCATCGCTGGGCGGGCTCGTTTCTCTCTACCTGGGACTCCGCCTGCCTCACATTTTCGGCCGGATCGCTGCCCTCTCGCCTTCCGTTTGGTGGAACGAGCGGGTGATTCTGCGTTTTGCCGCCGCGGCCCCCGTTCAGCCTCTTCCGCGAATCTGGCTGGACGCGGGCACGCGCGAGGGCGCCAGCACCGTGGAAGATGTGGAGCGCTTCCGCGATATCCTCCTTCGCAAAGGCTGGCAATTGGGACGCGACCTGCATTACGAGCGCGTCGAAGGGGCGGAACACAACGAAGCCGCATGGTCCCAACGCGTCGGGCCATTCCTGCGATTCCTCTTTCCTGCGCGGGAAAGCCGGGTATAATCCGCGAAACCATGCGGGAAATTGTGAGTTCGCGCGCCTTACGGTATTCCTGGTGGAGAGCAAATGCCGGCAGACAGACCCATCACCATCCTCTGCGTGACCACCTACGAAAAGGGCCAGGAGTTCCTACGCACCTGCAAGAGCCTGGGATGTACCGTGCTGCTTCTCACGGTTGAGAAATTTCGCCACGCGAATTGGCCCCGCGAAGCAATCGACGAAATGTTATTCATGCCTCCGGAACTCCCCATTCGAGACATGATTCATGCCGTGTCTTACGCCGCGCGCACGAGGCACATCGACCGCATCGTGGCCCTCGACGAGTTCGACATGGAGAATGTCGCCGCGCTTCGCGAACACCTGCGGCTCCCGGGAATGGGGCTCACCACCGTGCGTTATTTTCGTGACAAGCTGGCCATGCGCATGCAAGCCCGCGAAGCTGGCATCCGCGTTCCCGAATTCAGCGCGGTTCTGAATTACGACGACCTGCGCGAGTTCATGCAGCGTGTGCCGGGGCCCTGGCTGCTCAAGCCGCGCGCCCAGGCTTCCGGCATCGGCATGAAGAAGATCCAATCCGCCGAAGAGCTTTGGCCATGGCTCGACCAGTTGGGCGACCAGCAATCCGAATACCTGCTCGAGCAATTCATCCCCGGCAGCGTTTTCCACGTCGATAGCGTGGTCTCCGAACGCGCCGTGCTCTTTGCCGAAGCGCATGCTTACGGCACTCCGCCGCTGGAGACTTCGCACCACGGCGGGGTGTTCACCACACGCACGGTGGCGCGCGATTCCGGCGATACGCTGGACCTCAAGGAGATCAACCAGAAACTCATCGGCAGCCTGGGTCTCGTTCGCGGCGTCACTCATGCGGAATTCCTGAAAGCCCGCGCCGACGATCGTTTCTATTTCTTGGAGATCGCCGCCCGCGTCGGCGGTGCCTTCATCTCCGATGTCATCGAAGCCGCCACCGGGATCAATTTGTGGCGGGAGTGGGCGCGCCTCGATGTCGGGGCAGGGAAGCAGCCTTACGAACTGCCGCCCTTGCGGGAGGACTATGCCGGGGTCATCGTCTCTCTTGCGAAGCAGGAAGAACCCGATACTTCCGCCTACCAGGATCCCGAAATCATCCAGCGCATTTCGAAATATCACCACGCCGGATTCGTCCTGAAATCGCCTTCCTCACTGCGCATTCAAGAACTGCTGGATTCCTATGCGCAGCGTTTTCAGGTTGATTTTCTGGCCAGACAACCGGTTCCCGACAAGCCGACATCTTAGCGGGTGAAGAGGTCTTGCGCTCCCGCACCCAGCCATGTTCGCCTGATCTCCGTCTGGCCCTGGTACAACTGGTTACCTGTTCTAGCGACTAGTTACTTTCAGGAACCCAGGTGGGATACTCTGTTTGCGGCGCGCATCCCCGGGGATTATTGTTTGCATACCCCGGGCCAGAACTCTGCGTGGGGTGTGCTTGTTCCTTGGGAGGTCCGATGTGGAGTAATAAGAAGCCGGATACGCCGCAAGCCGCGCAGCCGGAAACAAAACATTTGCCAGTGAATCCGCCGCCGAAGCCTTCTGCGGCATCTTGGGAGGGAACTACCGCCATGAGTACTGATGCAATGCGTCCGATAGGTGCAACCGCAGATCGCGCGACGGCGCGGCTCGGGCCAAGCCTGCACGTGAAGGGCGAAATCACCGGGAACGAAGACCTGGTGATCGAGGGAACGGTCGAGGGTCTGGTGCAACTTGACGAGCGCAAACTCACCGTGGGCGCCGCGGCCAAGTTGACCGCGGACATTATCGCTCGCGAAGTCGTGGTCTACGGCACCGTCAAGGGGAATCTCCGCGCCAAGGACCGCATCGAGATTAAGAAGGATGGATCCGTCAACGGCGATCTTACCACCGCCCGCATCATGATCGAAGACGGCGCCTACTTCAAAGGCTCCATTGAAATCGACAAGTCCGGTGAAAAGGAATCCGGCGCGGGTTCATTCTCGCGCACCTCGGCAACGGCGGCCGCGGGTACTGCTCCCAAGACCATCTAACGGCACGGGCTGCTGCGGAATCTCTCGGCAAGCGCGGCGCGAACTCCCGGTTCGCGCCGTTTTGTTATAGTTCCCTACTATTTATCTTAAAATATTTCATAACTTGACAAGTCCAGAATATCTATTTATTGTGAGCTTCGTATTCCTCTTTGGGGGGCGTTGTTCCGGCCGGCGTCCGCCCTCGCCGGCTGTGCTCTGCTCCGCTGGGTCACGCAATTCAGGAGTCACGCCATGTGGGGAGGCGCTAGAGGCATCCCGGCCCTCGGTCTGGCGATCCTGGTATGCACCGCCGGCTGTGGAGGAGGGGGCGGCGCCGGTGGGATCCAGCCACCTCCTCCACAACCCGACTTCACCCTCTCGCTTTCTTCTTCCTCAGTGACTCTGCCGCAAGGCGGCACAAGCGCTCCCGTCACCCTTTCCGTCACCTCTGAGAACGGTTTTGCGGGAAGCGTGCAAGTCACCCTGGCCGGCATGCCCTCCGGAATCATCAGCAATCCCACCAGCCCCTTTTCCGTGGCTGCGGGTCAAAACACGGCGGTGGTATTCGGCGCTGCCTTCAGTGCTTCCACGGGACAGTTTCCCGTGACGGCGCAGGGCGCCAGCGGATCCCTTTCGCATTCTTCGGCTCTTTCGCTCAGCATCCAGGCAGGTTCCGCGCAGAACCTTCCGCGCAGCAATTATGTTCGCAATGATTCCGTCATCCTGATGGATAGCCCCGCAGGCGAGCCGCATCGCCGCCATGCCGTCTACGACGCGGGTGGCAAACGCTTCTTTGTCGCCAATCGGGCTATGAATCGCGTGGAGGTATTCTCGTCTTCCGACACCTCCCTGCAAGCCACCATAGACGCCCCGGGCGCGTCCAGCGTTGATCTTTCCACCGACGGCGCAACGTTGTGGGTGGGTACCGCGCTTGAACAGATTCTCGCCATCAACACCGCATCCCTGCAGGTTGCCACGCGCTACCCCGTCGCGGGCCTCACGCCCATCCCCAATGTAGTTTTCGATCGCCCAAACGAAGTCCTTTCTCTTTCCACGGGCAACTTCCTCGTTCGCTTGCGCCAACCCTCCGCCAGTGAAGCGCTCCTGGCTCTCTGGGATCCCGCCTCGAACCTCTTTACAAATCTTACGCCGGCCGCCCCAGCCCTCTTTCAAAAGGGTGTGGGTGTGATGGCGCGTTCCGCTGACCACACCCGCGTGCTCGTCGCATGCAATGATTCCACCGGTGAGGCAGGCGTCTTCGATCCCAATGGCAATCTCCTCGCCGGGCCAAAGACGCTTGGCTCGGGCGCGATTTCAATCGCGGCCGCCAATTCCGATGGGAGCCGGTTCGCCGTCGTTTTTGGCGCGACGGGCGCCTCGCAGGTTTTCTTGCTGGATGAAAATCTGAACTCGCTGGGTTCCTATTCCTCGCCAAGCGCCGCCGGAATTGTTTTTTCCCGCGATGGACAAACGCTCTACGTGGCCGAGCCGTTCGGCAACGGCCATGTCGTTACGGCGCTTTCCGTGGCCAACTTCCAACAACTTGGGCAGATTCCCGACCTTGCGGTTGAGGGCATTCCGACGATCCTGGAAGACGCGGACGAGACCCAGTTGCTCGTAGGGCTCTCGAATCGTGGTCTGAATTTCCTGGATGCCGCCAGTCCGGCGTCGCTGCCGCAAAACGCGCCGGTCTTTGCGAGTGCCCCGGTGGCACAGCCTGCGGAAGGAGCCAACACGGGTGGTGCATCCATCAGCCTGAGCGGTTCTAATTTCTCCTCCAATCCACAGATTCGCTTTGGGTCGCAGTCCGCCGTCAATGCCACAGCGGCAAGCGCCACACAATTGCAGGTCTCTTCTCCTCTGAGCGCCATGTCCGGCCCCGTGAATCTCACCGCCTACTTTGCCAACGGCTGGATCGCCGTGGCGCCAGCGGCCTTCAGCTACGGTCCCGCCATATTGCAGGTTTTTCCGGATGCGGGCTCCCCATCCGGCGGCGACACGGTTTCCCTTCTGGGTTTTGGATTTGGCGCCAGCACCGGCAACCTCACAGTTACCCTTGGTGGTGCCGCCGCCACGGTGACGAAGGTCGAAAGTCTGCCAAGCTTTGCCAGCGCACTTTCCCTTGATGCTACTTATCCCTTTTCTCTGGAACGCATCACCGTTACGACTCCTCCGGGTACGCCCGGCAAGGCCGACATTTCCATCACCGCTCCATCCGGTAGCACGACGGCGCCCAAGTCCTTCCAGTATCTGAGCGCAAGCGCTTCTTTCCCCCATTCCGGCCTCTACAAATTTCTTCTCAACGATCCCCAGCGCCAGCAGGTCTATCTCAGCGCCACCGATCACGTGGACGTTTTCGATCGCACAGGCCAGGATTTCCTGAGCGCGATCGAGCCACCCCCGAATGGGCCTCCGCCGGATGCCGCACTCCGAGGCCTCGCGCTCACGCCTGATGGCTCGCAGCTCATCATCGCGGATTTTGGCGCACAGAGTGTGTACCTCATCAGCCCTGATGGGGCCGCGAACAACGGCACGCAGGTTCCCGTGGGTGGCGTGGCGGGTTATGCAAACTCCGGCCCGGCTCGCGTGGCGGCCACCAGCGCCTCCACCGTGTTCGTCGGCCTTAGCGGAGAAGGAAACTCTACGGGGGGCTGCAACTCGTGCCTTGGCCAAATGGATTTGACCGCCAGTCCGCCCATTCTCCAGCCTGCGCCTCAACCCGAAGTCAGTTCGTTGACCGGCGCCCCGTTGCTCCAGGCGGACGCCGCCGGAGACACCGTCTACCTGGCATTCGGCACAGCGCCGGGCGGGCCGGTTGCCCAGTGGACCGCCGCAGCTCCGAACGACTTCACCGTCTCCTCCGCGAACGACTCCGCTTCCGATCTCACCACGTCCGCCGACGGAACTCTCTTCGCCATGCGCTCAAACAGCGCCACGGAAATCCGCGGCTCGGATCTTTATTTGTTCTCCACGCCAGTTTCCGCCGAGCTTGAAACCATTCCCGGCCGTGTCGCTGTTCCCGGCGTCGCATTGCATCCTTCCGGCGCGCTCCTTTTCGATCCTTTTTTGGATGGCCCTCCTCCCAGCGCTCCCCCGGCTCAAGGCATTCGCGGAGGCATCGACATTCGCGATGCGCATAGTGGCCGGCTTCGCCTGCGCATCTATCTCCCCGAGCCGTTCGCCATGCTTTCCACGGATATCGATGGCCTGCACGGCTGTTTCCTGAGCACCGACGAAAATGGCACGTATCTCTTCGCCCTCACCACGTCCGGCTTGACGGTCCTGCGACTCGCCGATGTCCCTCTTGGCATTGGCAGCCTTTCACCCTCTTCCGGAGCCGCGGCCGGTGGCGCCAGCATTACCATCCGCGGCAGCGGCTTCCAGTCCGCCACTACGGCCACGCTCGGTGGCAAGTCCGCGAGTGTCACGTTCAAGGATATGAACACCCTGCTCATGACCACTCCCGCGCTTTCGGCGGGCCCGCAGCAATTGACTCTCACCAATCCCGACGGAGAGTCCGTTTCCCTGGACGCGGCATTCGTCGCTCAGTGACGCCGTCCTAACCTTTGCCGCGCACGCTTCATCCAACAAATGCGTCCGGTGTGCGCAGTCGATCTTTGTTTGCCTCGGCGACTCTCCTTGCGGTATGAAGGAAATATGCAAACACGCAAACTTGGCAATTCCGATCTTTACATCACTCCAACAGGATTTGGCGCCTGGGCCATCGGCGGTGCGGGATGGGAGTTCTCCTGGGGCCCGCAGGAAGACTCCGATTCCATCGCCGCCATTCACCGCGCTCTGGAGCTCGGTGTCAACTGGATCGACACCGCTGCCGTCTACGGCCTAGGCCATTCGGAGGAGGTCGTTGCCCGTGCTCTGAACGATTGGCGAGGCGCGCGGCCCTACGTTTTTACCAAGTGTATTCTTCGCTGGGACGCCAGCGGCAAAATCAGCCCCAATCACTCCGCGAGTTCCATCCGCGAGGAGTGCGAGAGCAGCCTTCGCCGCCTGCACACCGAAACCATCGATCTCTATCAAATCCACTGGCCGCCCACCGACAACGGTCCCGGTTTGGAAGAAGCTTGGCAAACGCTGGCAGCTCTGCGGAAGGAAGGCAAGGTCCGCTGGACCGGCGTCTCAAACTTCAACGCAGAGCAAATCAAGCGCGCGGAGGCCATCGCGCCGGTCACTTCACTTCAGCCGCCTTACTCCATTCTGCGCCGTCAGATCGAGGAAACCACTTTGCCTTATTGCGCGCAGCGCGGCATCGGCGTGATTGTGTACGCCCCGATGTTTTCGGGAATGCTCACCGGCGGCATGACGCGTGAGCGCGCTGCCGCCCTTCCGCCCGATGATTTTCGCAGCCGCAATCCCGAGTACAAGGAGCCGAAGCTCTCCAAGAATCTGGAATTGGTTGAGAAACTCAAGGACATCGGCGCGCGTCACGGCCGCGCTCCGGGCGAAGTGGCCATTGCCTGGACGCTGCGCAATCCCGTGATCACCGGCGCCATCGTCGGCTCGCGTAGCGCCAAACAGGCCGAAGGCGTGATGCGCGGTGGCGAGCTGAGACTCAGCCCACAGGAAATTGACGAAATCGAAGCCTTCTCAAGTACTCTGGCCAAGGCGAAAGCCGCACTCTAAGTGCTTGCTGAAATCCCTGAATTCGTCATTCCGAACGGAGTCTGCGAAGTGAAGAATCTCTCTTTTCTTGGCCTATTGATCGAAGAGGGATTCATCGCACAAAAGACGTGCGATGGAAAATCGTACCTAGCGTCGCTCGGAATGACGGGGAATGTGTTTTCAGCAGCCTACTATACGCGACTCAAGGCGCCTGACTTTCAGACAAGGGGAAACGAATTATGAACTTGGGATTACAGGGCAAGCAAGCCGTTGTAACCGGCTCGACCGCAGGAATAGGCCTCGCCATCGCTTCCGCACTCGTTGAAGAAGGCGCGCGAGTCATCATCAATGGCCGTACCGAAGCGCGTGTTGCCGCCGCGCTCGATTCCATTCGTCAACGCGCCAGGAGCGCCGAGGTCCGCGGCATCGCCGCCGATCTGGGAAATTCCGAAGGCGTTGCACGATTCATCGAGCAGGTTCCCGAAGCGGACATTCTCGTGAATAATCTCGGGATTTTCGAGCCCAGGCCTTTCTTGGAAATCCCCGATTCGGATTGGATTCGTTTTTTTGCGGTGAACGTCCTGAGCGGCGTCCGGCTGACCCGCCACTTTCTTCCCGGGATGCTGCGCAAGAACTGGGGCCGCGTGATCTTCATTGCCAGCGAATCGGCACAGCAAATTCCCGCGGAGATGATCCACTACGGCATGACCAAGACCGCCCAGGTTGCGCTCGCCCGAGGCTTGGCCGAATCGGTTGCCGGCACGGGTGTCACCGTAAATTCCGTGTTGCCGGGACCCACAAGTTCGGAAGGCGCTACTTTATTTGTCCTGGATATGGCGCGGCGGCAAGGCGTGTCTGCTGCTGAGATTGAAAAGCAATTTTTTGCGACGGTCCGGCCCTCGTCGCTGCTCAAGCGCTTCGAGACGCCGGAAGAGGTCGCGGCGGTGGTTGCCTTTGTGGCCAGCGCGCAAGGCGCAATTATGAATGGCGCCGCGGTCCGCGCCGAAGGTGGCATCATCCGCAGCATCGTCTGATGGCTTCGCCTACGCGCGCAGGTGGTCGGCGCGCCAGTTCTGCACCAATTGCTTGATGACTTTGCGGTCCGTCAGGTTTTCAGACAGGACCTTACGCGCCAGTGCCGGAAGCTCCGCGTCGCTCGCAAAGCGCAAGGCCACCAATTGGGCGACCGTGAACTCCGGTATCCGCGCCTTCAAATCTTCCGGCAACAGCCGCTCAAATCGCAGCCGCTCCTCCAGCCGGATCACGCGGTCCTGCACCGTCAGTGCAAACATGCGGGCAAGAAAGGCCAGCAACAGCAGCGCCACTGCGGTCAGTACGCCGATGATTCCTTCCGCCCAGTGATGCCCATGAACCAAGCGATAAATGGTCCAGCCGAAATTCAACGTCAAGGCCGGAATCACAAAGTAATGAAACAACGGCACTATTTTCGGGTGATTCGCAAAATTCTGTTCGTCCATGCTTGTTCCTCCTCCGCCTCGTTTCCCATTCTAACAAACCTGCCCCTGGGACTAGTAACCTTCTCGGCGATTCCTTGCGTTTGTGTCTTCCTTTTGATGCCACTCGGCGCAAAATCGACAAATGCAGGATGTCCTGGCTTGAGCGTTCGGAGGCCCTAATGTCAAATCTTAGTTTGGCCCGCATCATGTTTGGCAGCGGCGAGGAAGTGCGCCGCATCGCCGGGAGCGGCATTTTGGCAAATGCCAGTTCGTTTGCGCCCGTTGCTCTCGTGCCGTCTGTAGCTGCGCAGGCAGCGCCTTCCCCTTCGACACGCGGCGGGCTCTTCCGCCGCATCTGGCTGCGTTTCTCCGCCAAATCCTGAAAAGAGTTCTCTGCCGTCAGGGAGACAGCTTCATAAGCCTCAGCCGTTTCCGCGCCGCTTGCAATCAAACTATTGGCATTCAGCCGGTCAAATCAGGTTGATCGTTTTGGCGTGCTTCGTCAGTTCGTCCCGGAAGTTCGGATGCGCGATGCTTATCAGCGCCAGGGCGCGTTCCCGGGTTGACCTGCCGCGCAGGTTCACGCAGCCATACTCCGTCACGATGTGCTCGACGTCCATGCGCGTATCCGTGGCCATCTGCACGTGCGGCACGATGCACGAAATTGTTCCGTTCTTGGCCGCCGATTTCAATCCGATGAAGGACTTCCCGCCCTTTGAGAAGGACGCGCCCTTCACGAAGTCGAACTGCCCGCCGGACCCGCTGTACTGGTGGCCGTTGATGAATTCCCCGTTTACCTGGCCGTAGAGATCCACTTCCACCGCAGTGTTCACGCTCATCATGTTGTCGTGCTGCGCGATGATGTCGATGTTGTTCACGTAGGAGGACGCGTAGCTCTCCATTGACGGGTTGTCGTTGATGAACTCATAAACCTCGTCGTCCCCAATCGCGAATGTGAACACGTGCTTCCGCGGGTGCAGCGTCTTTTTCCTGCCGTTGGCCACGCCGCTCTTCACCAGCTTCATTAATGCGTGGCTAAAAAGCTCGGAGTGGATTCCCAAGTCGTTGCGATTCCCCAGCAGCAGCGCCACGGCATTGGGAAGGTTCCCGATCCCCAGTTGCAGGGTCGCGCCATCCGGGATCTGCTCGGCGATGCACTTCCCGATCTTCATGGAACCTTCGTCGGGTTCTACATAGGGCACTTTCACGAGCGGCGCGTGATTCTCGACGATCGCGTGCACTTCCGACACATGCACCAGCGAATCGCCGAACACCCGCGGCATGTTGCGGTTCACTTCCACCACCACGCGGTCGCAATGCCGCAGCACCGTGGAGGCGTAGTCATTATTCGTACCCAGGCTGAAGTGGCCCGACGCGTCCATCGGCGACACCGTGACCAGAAAGGTGTTCACATGGATGTGCTCGGTCAGCGCGCGGGGGATGTTGGAAAAATTAATGGGCACGTAACTCAGGTACTTTCTTCCTTCCTTGAGTCCGATTTGGACCATCTTGCGATCCGGGTCGCCCATGAAAAATAC
>Ga0074045_10004761_pt1 | contig 11940 bp, 10 predicted proteins | sample BogForMeECP23OM2_FD_94442 | JGI IMG/M metagenome (GOLD analysis project Ga0074045, IMG submission 94442) | Bog forest soil microbial communities from Calvert Island, British Columbia, Canada - Bog Forest MetaG ECP23OM2 | ecosystem: Environmental > Terrestrial > Soil > Wetlands ...
AGAACATGGATGCTGAGAAGGTGAAGCATCTCGGGATTCAAGGATTCCTGATGAAGCCGGTAACCCTGGAGCAACTTGCCAAAACGGTGCGGGAGGTGCTTAATCCAGGAGTGAAATGAGCAGGAGTGGCTGATCTGCAGGCGATATAATAATTATTCGGTTCTCGCTGCTGCCGAAATCATCTCCAGCTTGACAGTTTACGGATACTGAAATTCCACTCCGGCTTGCGGCCGTGAGGTTGACCATCCAGGCGTTAATGCTTCGCCGAGGTATGCCGGCAAAAAAGGGACGCTTCGTCTATTAGTACGCTGGTGCTATTTTAGTTTCAGCCCTCCCGGATTTCTGCCGATAGTGTTCAAAAGATGGTTGAAAGAGTTCCCGGTGCAAAAGCGAACATTGACTGGTGCGGCTCTTGAATAGAAAAAGTAACCGGATTGGTTTTTTAGGTCAACCGCGGCGCTTGAGGCGCCATTTGCGACTTTGTGATTCGGACCAAAAAATAGCAGGAAGGATCAGGCCCAATGGCGTACAAGGACATGGTAGCTATGGTTGTGGACGACTTTTCTACAATGCGGCGCATTGTACGAAAAATTCTGAAAGATCTGCAATTCAAAGAGGTATTTGAAGCCGAAAATGGCGCTGAGGCGCTCAAGCTTTTGGAGACCACTAAAGTTGACCTGATTGTTTCAGACTGGAACATGCCGACGATGACCGGACTCGAGCTGCTAAAGCGGGTGCGGGCGGATCAACGGCTTCAAGACCTTCCCTTCATGATGGTTACCGCCGAAGCCCAAAAAACAAATATTATCGAGGCGATCCAGGCCAAGGTCAGCAACTATGTGGTCAAACCCTTCAGTCCGGAGGTGTTCGCCGAAAAACTCGCCAAGATTATTCCTCAGTAGTAATGGAGTGTATACGATGGATGTAAAAATGATTAACCCCTTTCTTGCAGCGGCCATGCATGTGCTGAAAACAATGGCTCAAATAGATGCCAAACCCGGCAGGCCCTTTCTCAAGAAGGATGATCTTGCTATCGGAGATGTTTCCGCGATCATCGGGATCACAGGCGCGGCCCAAGGGTCTATGGCTTTAGTTTTCACTGAGCAATGTATCAAGGACATTGCATCGAACCTCTTGGGAACGCCTTTCACTGAGCTGAATCATGAGGTGAGAGACGCCGTAGGGGAGCTTACCAACATGATCTGCGGAGATGCCAGAAGGCGGCTCGCCGAGGATGGAATCGTTCTCCAGGCTGGAATACCGACAATAGTCGGGGGAAAGAGCCACTCGATCGCGCATATTGCAAACGGACCGCACCTCGCCGTTCCGTTCGAAACTCCTAAAGGCAGTTTCATGGTCGAGGTGGCGTTCAGCGGGTAGGCATAATCAGCGATCGATATCACGTGAGTCAACTCACACGGCAGCAATGGGCTTCCGTTAAAGGGATGTGCCGTTCTGACGCTTTACCTGGTTTTGCTTGCAAGCCTGCCTGTGCCCTCCGGTTCCTCGCTGACCCGGCCCTCCACAGTAGCGCCGCTCAAGGCGCCGGCCAATTCGGGCGCCTGCTCGACCTCTTCAGGCAGATTGGGAGGAAGTCCCCGGATGTGTTCGAACTCATGTCGAACGAAGAGCACAAGAGGTATGGCCAAAATCAGGCCGGGAATTCCCAGCAGCACCTCACAAAAAATCAGCGCGCCCATTGAAACGGCCATCGGCAGGTTCACGATTCCGCCGATTATCCTGGAATTTAGAATGTACTCCAGTTTGTGAACCCCGACCAGCATGACCAGGCAGACTAACGTGCCCCACATTCCTGTAGATACGAACGCGTTTATCGTAAGAACGCTGTTCGACATCAGATTTCCCACCACCGGGAAAAGTCCGCAGAAGAAGACGACAAAAATCATCAAAAACGGATGACGAAGCTCCAGTGCGAAGATCACAACAGATGAGATCAGGGTGTTGATGAGGGCGATAATCACCTGCCCTCCCATGACCCGTCTGAAATAGACGTAAAAGATTCTCAATCTCATCTGCAAAAACTTGAACAAAAAGCTCATAAGGCTGTCTGCATTACGGGTGAATGCCTGTTCGACCTTCTCGGACTCGAAATAGAAAAACACGTTGATTGCCAGCGCAAAAACGAACTGAATGAACCCTTTATAAAGCGGAGTCAGACTGGTCGCCAGGAACTGCAAAATGCCTGTGCTGGCCTTTAAAATTGAGCCTTTCAATTCATCGACGTCCACATATGCCGGGAGGTTCCATTTTTGGCTTGCCTCTTTGATCTCTTTTACAATCTGAACCTGGAGCTGGTTTGATAGCTCCGGAAGATTCTTCAGCATCATCGGAACGACTTTATAAGTAATTATTATGATGGCCCAAATGACCAGGATATACAGGACCGAAAAGAGCACGGCCTTTGGCAGGAAGGGGGCGATCCGGTGGACGTCTCTGGTCATGAAATCAGATATGAAGAAGAGGAAAAGAAAGGATATTGCGAAAACCAGCAGGTGAGAAAGAGTGAAGGTCACGGCAAGACCTATCAAAAGAACATAGCCGATGAGATAAGGATGATTTTCAACCATAGTGTTGCGCTGGTTTTCCCACTTCCCTTCGAGACCGGACTGATTGCGGATGCAATCGACCATTTCGTCCAGCTCGTGCCTTACGCACTCATCCTTTTTCATCCCATCCGACCCTTGTCGCTGAATTCGATAAATTATAGAAAATATACTCCATCACACTTCATATCGGCAACAGCTAAACTCCGTGCTGACAGTCTTCGCCAATAACTTGTCTCCATCCGCAAATACCGGATGTGAGACTGGCAGTTTCCGATTCGGAAAGGAGGCATTTTTCGTCCCGGCAAGGAAATCGAGGGGTTGCGCGGAGGCGTACATCAGTACCGCCTCGCGGAGCATCGAGATCGGCGATCGAGCCCACCGCAAATGATAGACCCCACCCCGGATTTGTGCCACACTTAAAATCACACATCACAGCGCTTTTCTCACTTGTGCTTTTTGTCTGGATAGCTCGCCTCAATTTATTGGACGTGTTGCACGTTATTTGGGAATTGAACGCCCTGATCGGCGCTGGCGAGGGCTGCGGAATTGAGCGGGTGCGCTTTGGGTCGGCCCCGCGTTTCACCCGCTCGTTCTATGGAGTGCCGTTTAACCGTGTCCATCTACGCGCCTTGGAAAATTGTGGGACGTTTGAACCGGCCGGGCTCAAATCGAGCCGGAATGATTATGCACAACGATCAGGGCGAGCGGTCCCTGTAATACGCCGCCATAGCACCCTATGGTCGTTCTGCATCTAATTATGGTAAACTGCGACATTGAATTGGCATGTCTCCGACATGCCTGGACCCTTTCCGGATGGGAACTAACTCCCAAAGGGGTTCGTCACCATTGGAAACGCACTGACATTATGTCTTCAAAATTTCCTGGAATTGATTTTAATTGACAATCCGGATCTAAGCAGATATTAGTCTAAGGTCAATTTCAACGGTATTTGAGGGGACTATGCCAAGCAGCTCTTTCCACTTCAGCCTCTTTTTTAGCGGGTTCTCATTTTGAAAGCCTGCCCGTGGAAGAAAAGTAGAACCAATCTGAACTGAACCAGAAAATAATAGCCATGGGCGGGCTAAGAAGGAGCCGGGGCCATGGTTTGCATCTTTCCGGGGCTGTGGATTCCGCCAATCCACAGCCCTTTTTGTTACCCGCCTTATGGGTATTCTCAGTGCAAGAGGAGTCCGGGGAATGATTTATGACATTGAATTCGAAACACTGCCCAGGGAAGCGATCGAGGCTATTCAACTCCGCCGCCTCAAAGAAACTGTGGAAAGGGTTTACGCCACGGTTGCCTTCTACCGGCGCAAATTCGATGAAGCCGGCATAACGCCGTCCGACATAAAGAGGCTGGAAGATTTGAAGCGGCTTCCATTTACATCGAAACAGGACCTGCGTGACAACTACCCTTACGGGATGTTCGCAGTCCCGATGGATAACGTTGTCCGCATTCACGCTTCCTCTGGGACAACCGGGAAACCGACGGTCGTGGGTTACACCGCTCGTGATATTCAGACATGGTCCGAGCTGATGGCTCGATCTCTGGCGGCAGGGGGCGCAACTCGAGGCGACATTATACATAACGCATACGGCTACGGCCTGTTCACGGGCGGACTCGGAGTACACTACGGGGCTGAAAAGCTGGGCGCATCGGTAATCCCGATATCCGGGGGAAATACCAAGCGCCAGATACTCATCATGAAGGATTTCGCTCCGACGATCCTGACATGCACGCCTTCCTACGCCCTTCATCTGGCGGAAGTTGCAGCGGAAACAGGTGTGGACTTTGGCACTCTTAGACTCAAATCGGGTATTTTCGGCGCCGAACCCTGGTCGGAGGAGATGAGGACCGAAATCGAGGCAAAACTCCACCTGAACGCTATAGACATATATGGTTTAAGCGAGGTTATCGGACCGGGCGTTTCCATCGAATGCCTGGAAGCCAGGAAAGGGCTGCACATCTTCGAAGATCATTTCATACCCGAGATAATTGATCCCGAAAGCGGCGAAACTCTACCCAACGGCGAACAGGGTGAACTGGTTTTTACATCGATCACCAAAGAGGCTTTCCCGATCATTCGATACCGAACACGGGATGTAACATCGCTTAACCGTGAACCCTGTATCTGCGGCCGTACTCATGTGCGCATGCGAAAGGTGAGCGGCCGCACTGACGACATGCTCATCATCCGCGGAGTCAATGTTTTCCCCTCGCAGATCGAGAGTGTACTCATGGAAATGAAGGAGGTCGAACCTCACTATCAGCTTGTAGTTGATCGCCTGGGTAACCTCGACACCCTTACGGTCATGGTCGAGGTTGGCGAGTCCTTCTTTTCGGACGAGGTCCGCATTCTACAGGATATTGAAAAGAAGATCTCAAAGAACATAAAGGAGTTTTTGGGAGTGTCGGCCAAGGTGAAGCTGGTGGAACCCAAGACAATAGCCCGAAGTGAGGGTAAGGCCCAGCGGGTAATTGACAATCGGAAAATTTAGCTCGTTTCCTAACAGTTTCCGATTCAAAAAGGAGGATGTCCATGGACCATGTGGAACAGATTTCCGTTTTTCTGGAAAACAAGGCGGGGCGGCTTGCGGAGGTAACCAGAATTCTGGCCGAGGCCAATATCAACATTCGGGCACTCTCACTTGCGGATACTTCTGACTTCGGCATTTTGCGCCTGATAGTAAACGATAACAACAAGGCAAAGGAAGAGCTCAAGAAGGCCGGCTTTACAGTGGCCAAGACAGACGTAGCCGCAGTCGAGGTTTCCGACCAGCCGGGCGGGCTTCATCATATCCTGCGTATTCTGCAAAAAGCCAACGTCAACGTTGAATACATGTACGCTTTTGTCCAGCAAAGTGGTTCCGACGCAGTGCTTATTTTCCGCTTCGACAATCTCGGTGAGGCTCTTAGGATTCTGAAGGACAATAATGTGCAGATCATAAAGGGCGAAAAGCTCTACGCAATGTAAACAGGATATCCTACCCCCAATCACAGAGGAAAATTAAACAGGCAAGGATTTGCCTCAGACTATCTTCTGATTAGTTCACGAATGGAAGGGTCACGTCCGCTCAGCGTCCGGCACCATCTCGAACTTGGGGCTTACCTCCTGCACCACAGGCGCGAAAGAGATGTCGTTTCGGATGATATGGGACCGATTTCCGAAATTTTCCCGGTCCGGAGGCAAAGAGAAAAACAGGTCGAACAGCACTGGGCTTTGCTGACAGAGCTATGTGCCCGAGAATGGCTGCATAGCCATAGAAGTCCGGCCTCCAATCTCCTCATCGGCCGCTTTGTAAGGCAAACTTGTCCTGGCAAGGAATCCAGCCGCAATTGATTCCTTTCGGCTCGGTTCACCGAAACGTCCAGGGAGCCTCATATTGCGGGAGTTTCCCGGCTGGCGCCCTCACTGCCTCAAGGAACAACGCGATAAAGAAATTGGTCATTTCTTGAGTACCAGGCCTGATAACTATCGGGCGAGTTTGCACCAATCCTTGCAAAGTGCCTTCACATATCTTACAAGACATCTAAAGAACGGATTCCCGCGTGTCAGGGATTGGAGGCGAAAGGTCGCTGTGATCAATTGAAAGAGATTATAACCAGACCAGGACAATCACCCGCACAAGGTGGACTCAGAGTAGCGCTGATCTATGCAGCCGTTGGAGCGCTGTGGATCATTTCCTCCGATCTGGTGGTGGATTTGATTTTCGGCCAATCCATGGCGGCGCTCGTGGCGCAAACAGTCAAAAGCTGGGTTTTCGTAGGCGCCTCTGCGCTGCTCATCTATCTGCTCACCAGCAGGACCATCTCCTCCATAAAAAAGTCGGAAAAAGCACTCGCCGAGAGCCAGCAGATTCTATCCACGCTCTTTGAGAACCTTTCGGGAATGGTTTACCGCTGCGGGGGCGAGGGCTGCCCGCTCGATTTCGTCAGCCCCGGAGCCGTCGAGTTGACGGGATATTCCATTTCCGAATTGAGTCAAAAGCTAAAGCTCACCGACCTGATTGTGGAGGAAGACCGCGAGATGGTCAGGTCCAAAACCGACGACGCTTTGGCCGACAGGCGGCCCTTCAAGCTGATCTACCGAATCCGAGCCGCCGATGGCCGGATTAAATGGGTGCGGGAGCAGGGCCTGGGCATTTACTCGCAAGACGGCCGGCTAATCGGAATAGAAGGTTTCGTTGCGGATATCTCCGGGCGCAAGCGCATCGAAGAAGCCCTGGAAAGGTCGGAGGAACTCTACAAAGCCCTCGCGGAAGGCACCTCAGACGCTATCTTCATGGTGGACGGGAACCGCGATATAGTTTCGGTCAATCATGCTTTTCTGGACCTTTTCGGCTTTCCGAGAGAAGAAATCATCGGGCAGTCTGTCAGAATATTACACCCTTCAAATGAAAGCTTCATCGATTTCGGGAAACTGGCTCATTCTGCCTTGGAACAAGGGCCTCTCAGGGTGGAATGGGAGTTGAAGAAAAAAGACGGAACACTTCTTCCGGTGGAGGGGACCTTTTCGGCCATCGAGGGACCTGAGGGCGCAATCGGAGGGCATGTAGGAATCATCAGGGATATAACCGAGCGTAAAAAAGCGGATAAGGAACTCCGGGAATACCGGGAAAACCTCGAAGAGATGGTACTTGAGCGCACACGTGAACTCAAGGAGGCGCAAGCTGCGCTCGTGCAAAGAGAGAAGCTCAAGACGCTGGGCGCCACAGCCGCCGAAGTCGCTCACGAGATCAGAAATCCGCTTGTTTCAATAGGCGGCTTTGCTCGGCGGCTCCAGAAAAAATATCCCGAATCTCCTGAGACCAAGATCATTCTGCGGGAAACCGAACGGCTCGAAACGATGCTCAACCGGCTGCACGATTATCTGCGCCCGGTGGACATGAAACCACGAGAATGCCACGTGAATGCGATCCTTACCGATTCGGTCGCGCTGCTCGGTCCGGAACTGAAAAAAGATCAAGTAAGAATCCTTTTAGATCTTTATCCCGATCTGCCCACGGCTCACGTTGACCCGGCCATCCTCACTCAAGTCTTTGTCGCGATGATTCGAAACACCGTGGGAATGATGGACTTGGAAAAAGAGCTAACGGTGAAGACCTATTATGGCGAGCACAGCATCTATGTGGACATGATCAGCCCAGTCGCGCAGAAAAAGCTCTGGGACCCCGAGCTTATGCTTCTGCCATTCGAAGATGGTGGCGAGGGAACCGGGATTTCCTCCACATTTAAGCTCCTTAAGGAAATGGGCGGCGCGCTCTCTTTTTCCAAATACGCCTCAAAGGCCAAATTTACCGTTTCGCTCGTTAAATGCCATGAGGCCGGGCACGGTGAAGTAGTTCAGGGGCAGCAACCGGGGTGATTCAGGTGGTAAAAAGACGCGGGAAGACAACCATCGGACCGCGGTCTAATGCCTTCCCTCAGGGCTGTCCATTCCCAATATCCTGAATTTCAATCTCTCCAGGAGAACAAGGGACTCTCGTTTGCGTTTTCTGGCTGAGCGTTCCAACCTTTTTGCACGGACGAGCAGTTGATTCCAGAAACTCCTCTTCCGCCTTCTTCCCTCTTCGATTAACTGTGAAACCCGCTCGGTGCCTTTGCCGAGCCCTATCAACTCCTCTTGTGAGCACTTTCTTATCCGGCGGCTGAACTCAAAACTGTCGCGCCAGTAATGGAGCAGGTCTGCGGCACAGGTTTTGATCTTAATTCCCCGATTCTGGAAGATGTATGAGAAGGCGACCTGTTCGACCCACTCCATCGTGAAAGGCACATCCCTGCAAAGAAAATCGCAGAGACGCAATGTCTCTTCCAGGAGATCGGGATTCATGGTTGATGGCAGACCCAAGATTCCTGAATTAAAAATCCAGACCGGTTTCGGCGCGCTGACCGGAATGCCCTCCTTTTTCAGGATCTCCGTTTTTCTTAATGCTGCGAGGTATTGCGGAAAAAAACCCTCCGATAACGCGCCTTCACGGTCGTGCATGACCGCACAGCCGTCCTGGAGGAATTCGCATACTTTTGTCGGCCCGTCCGTCCAAAAAGTATCACTGTCCACAAAGACCACATGCCCCCCGGCCTCCCCGAATAAATCCCTGAGCAGCCCCATTTTCATTCGGTGCGTATACCCGTAGGGGCCTCTCCATCTCTTGATCCGGCTTTTGTCAAGCAGAACCGGCTCGGCGGGGAGATTTTCGAATTCTTCGGGCCGATCCGTATATACTAAAATTTTTCCGGGGACCGGCCCTTTTTCGACAAGCGAAGAAATGCTCAGGATCGCCTGCTTGCGAAACTGCCATCCCCCATGGGCCATGTAAACGAACCAGAACCGATCTTTCATTTTAGAGGTGGTCCTCCATTCAGAGCCATTCCGGAAAAGTATCCCGCCAACGCTGAAGCGCCGCTTCCTTTTGGCGCCGATACCCCGTCTTTATTTTATCCTCTTATTGCAGGATTAGGTAGAATACAAGTGGTTATTGCTGCACGCACAGGACCCCCTTCATCAAAGGTTTGCAGCTTATTTTTCCTCGCCTCTATTGAGCAACCCTAGCAGGATAACTAGCTTTCAGTATCTGGGTGGCTTTTCATGCGATGCCAATGGTACCCTGGATTCATCTCGATACAGGAGCTTCAACGTGGATTTCCGAATACCGGTCGAATTCGAAGAAAATCTTAAGAGCTACAAGAAGTTCCTCTCTGAACGCCTCACCCCTAACCTTAGTAAATGGTACGCCGAAAAGGAGGTTCCCAGAGACTTTTTCCGGCAACTTGGCGCCAGTGATTGGCTGGGGCTGGAACCCGACGACAACGGTTACCGCGTGTCGCAGGCGCTCAAAGAGGCCCTCATGCAAGAACATCTCAGCACTATCTCGCCTGGCGTAGGGGTGGCCGTCCTGGTTCATGTCTCACTCGGCACAAACGGAATAACTCTTTTCGGGAGCCCGGATCAGAAAAGCCTCTACCTTCCTTCCGCCGCTCGAGGCGAAACCCTGATTTGTCTTGGCAATACCGAGCCCGGCGCCGGAAGTGACGTCGCAGGAATAGCTTCAACGGCGAAAAAAGTGGACGGAGGATGGACGCTCAGTGGAATCAAATCCTACGTAACCAACGGCTATATAAGCGACCTTGCACTCATTACGGCGGTCTCGGACCCGGACGCACCCCGAAACAGCCGGATTTCCATGTTCCTCGTTGACCTGTCCTCCAAAGGAATTACCCGCTCCAAGCTGCACAAGGAAGTCTGGATTCCGTCCGATCTCACGCGCATTCAGCTCAGTGACGTTTTCGTGCCGGAAGCCAACCTGATCGGCAAGCGCGGACGCGGACTTCAGCAGGTGCTCGAGATATTCACCAACAGCCGCATCACTATCAGCGCGCTAACTCTGGGTACGGCCGAAGGGGCGTTCCGAAGCGGCATCGAACACGCAAAAAAAAGGCAGATTTTCGGTCAGCGAGTGATCGATTTCCAGGCAAAATCATTTGAGGCAGCCGATTTTTACAGCAAAATTGAAGCCGCCCGGTTAGTGCTCTGGAAAACATGCTGGGAAAAAGACCAGGGACTCGATTTCAGGCTGGGGGCCGCGATCGCTAAATATCTTTCGGTCGACCTGGCAAGGGCTGTGGGAACATGGGCGGCAGACCTGTTCGGGGCGGCCTCGGTTATCTTCGAGCACCCCATCCACAAATATCCTATGGACGCATGGGCCTCCTCTCTGGGTGAAGGTACTCAGGACGTCCAGAAACTCATCATCTTCAGGGAATTTATGAAATCCAACGACGTCTGATACTGCATACTCACAACTGGATGCCGGATACCCGATACTTGATTTGGATCATGTATGTTGGATATGATACTACGCATATCCCGGACCATCCAAATATGTGCCCTGGTGGGCCCATTTGACAGATCGTGTTCCGGAGCCCGGTATCCGGACTGAGTTACCAGGCCGTCCGCCTCGCGGGGCATGGGGTTTGATGAAAAACTTACCGAGTCTATCTTGCAAGGCAAAATGAAAGGAAAAGGATGAAAATGAAAAAATGGGGATTGTGCCTTGGTATTGTGGCCCTGTTTACCGGATTATGCACACCCTCAGCCAACGCCGATCTTTACTGTGAAACTGAAAACGTCTCCACCAACATTCCAAACCAGCCTGACGGGACCTCAATCCTGAAATATTATTTCACCCACAACGCCTCGCGAGTGCAATTGGGTGATACCAAGGTCATCATCGTGGACTACAATGCCATGCAGCTCTACTCACTCGACACCAAAGCCAAAACCTTTACTGAGATGAATTTAAGTGAACTGCCGGGGCTTCCTGGTGTGGCCGCTGCCGATAAGAAGAAAATGGCCGAAATGATGGGGGCCGTGATGGGAACCCAGATTACTCCTACAGATGAATTGAAAACCATCGCCGGCTACAAGTGCCGCAAGTATAATGTGCGTATTGCCATAGTGAACGGAGAATACTGGGTCTCAAAAGATGTGCGGGGCTACCGGGAACTGAGGGACATGGGGGCTAAAGTGGGGTCCATCGCGGAGCGCAATCCAATGCTCAGGCAGATCGATATCGCCGGCATGGTAGAAAAGCTTGGCGGTTTCCCCGTTTACACCGTCAATCATGTGATGGGCGGAACTGTCGCAAGCACGCTCAAAAAAATCGAACAGAAGTCCCTGGACCCTGCGCTGTTCATTGTCCCCAAAGACTATGCTATGAAAAAGAGCAGGTGAACCCGAAGCAATCAAGCGAGCAAGCCCCTTCCGGGCATCTTTTGAGATGAGGGGCGCTCCCCATGAGTGGCTTGGATCTCCAAGATCCGGCATCTAACACAGACTGCGATCCCAGCTCTCCCCCGTGTATTCTTCCAACCCTGTGGGATCGAATCCGGCAATATAAGTCCACGCGCAGGTTTGCGAGCCGCTGGGCAAAATTATGAACACAAGAGCCCTTATGTAAGTTGATGGACACCCCGGCTGGAATTCCTCGAGGCTGTCCAGGAGCGGCAGCCTGGTTTCCGGATCGTTAAATATGAGCAACTCCCCCCGGACCTTCCGCCAACCGGAGGCGCCCGGCGATCCCGGGCCTCCAGCTTCCCTGCTTCTCAAAAAAGATTCGAATTTTTCCTGAGCTTCAATGTCAGCGGCGACGCTTGCTGTCCCGTACACGAGAATGTCCTCATCGCGCACAGTCATTGCCGGGATTTCAGGACTGAGCTTGAAAAGCCTTCCCTGAAGCCATGCCGGACAGGTCCGCAACACACCGGCACAGTGTGCATCATGATTTGGAAAGCCCCTTTTCAGGGTCCCATACGCAAAAACCCGCAGTTCCGGCGTCATCACGGCTCCCGGCGAGCTCCCCGGTGGATAATTAA
>Ga0074045_10004762_pt1 | contig 11940 bp, 10 predicted proteins | sample BogForMeECP23OM2_FD_94442 | JGI IMG/M metagenome (GOLD analysis project Ga0074045, IMG submission 94442) | Bog forest soil microbial communities from Calvert Island, British Columbia, Canada - Bog Forest MetaG ECP23OM2 | ecosystem: Environmental > Terrestrial > Soil > Wetlands ...
AATCTCACCGCCGCCCCGGAAGGGCACGCGTTTACGCGTGCCGAAAATCCGATCCACCCGAAATCCCGAATCTCACCGCCGCCCCGGAAGGGCACGCGTTTACGCGTGCCGTAAGTCGATCCCCTTTAAACTTCTTTCTCCCTTGATTGCGCAGCAATCAAGGGAGAAAGCAAGGACAATCCCGAACCTCGCCACCACCCCGGAAGGGCACGCGTTCACGCGTGCCGAAAGCCTCGCCAACCAGATCCGCGCCGCCTTCGGCTTCATCGGTGCCCCCATCTGGTTCAAAACCCACCCCCGCAACAAAAAAGTACACCGTAGTGTGAGATCGATCCGAGGTGCACTTAATCGGTTGTTTGTGAAATTGGGGAATGGTGTCTTTGTGGGGGAGATGGCAGGAGTAATATGGCAATGTGAATGCGAGAGCGTTAATCTTTGCGTTGTGTGTAATTCTCTGCCGCACATTTTATGGGCAAACTCCAGCTACGCCTGTTTCCCCTGCCCATCAAACGAGCACAGCTGATCCCGGCGCATTCTGGCGAGATGCAACTGTTGCCTTAGGTGAAGTAGTTCAAATTGGAAGTCAGAGCAAATTTATTGTTTCCGGGACAGCGGTAGTGGTTGCGCTTGACGAGCATAGGGGATGTCTCTTGACGGCGCGACATATGCTGGTCGATCCAACGACAGGGCAACTCACGCGAGCTTTGTGGATGCGCAGGACAACTGTGCATGGGGAGGCGATGCCTCCGATTCCTCTTACACTTTTTGATAACTTGGGCAGAACTATCTGGGTAACATTGCCAAATAACGATTTAGCAGTTATCCCTCTTCCTTTTGCACAATTAGGGAACACACCAATCTCTGCTGTTGAAGTGAAGGAGTTCGTTAGTAATGCGGACGACGTTTTTCAGGGTGCACAAGTGATGGTGTTAGGCTACCCACAAGTATTTAGGAATCCGGATCAAACCAATCCATACTCAACTTCACCGATTGCTCGTGCCGGAGTAATCGCATGGATTGATCCTGCAGATCCTCTAGGAAAGCCCTTTCTTGTTGACGCGAATCTTTATGGAGGAAATAGCGGCGGACCTGTATTTCGAGTAAAGAGTGGATTTGATAAGTTCGGGAATTTTGTTGTTGGTGGAACCAGATTCGAGTTAATCGGGATAGTATCTCAGGGGACAAACACAACTGCGCCTGTAAGTACTGGCAATGGGAAGGTAACTGTGCCCAATCCAGTAACTGGGATACAAGAGAATGAATTTGCAATCGTCCCTTATGTTGGGGGGATTGGCATCATCGAACCAGCTTCAAAGGCTCTCGACCTACTGAAAATGGTCTTCCCTACGCCCCCGTCGGCCGCTATGCCAACAGCCCCACAAGCTCCTCGATAGACCAGATATGCAGGCTACCCCATTCATGCGGTCTCATCGCATGAATGGGGGTAGCCATTCGCTCGCGAACCCCTCCCGCACCGCCCTTGCCTGTTCCCTGATCCCTGATCCCTGTTCCCTGTTCCCTGCATCCCCTCGCGAACCCCTCCCGCCCAATCTCCCCCCTCAAAACCGCCCCCGCTCCATCCCCACCCCCAATTCGCCGTCATCCTGAGCGGAGTTTGGCGCGCACTCTGTGCCAAACGCAGTCGAAGGACCCCGACGAACTCCATCCAACCTCAACCCTCCGACCCTTTCTCCCACAAATCTCTCGCCCTCGACCTTGCCGTTGCTTCTGCATTTCGGAGGGAGCGCAGGGCTTCAGCCCTGCGAATCATCGCCACGCGGAAGCGCAGGGCTTCAGCCCTGGGCCTTTGCCGTTGCCCTTGCCTGTTCCCTGTTCCCTGACCCCTGTTCCCTGTTCCCTGACCCCTGTTCCCTGCTTTCCTGCTTCCCTGTCAAGCCCCTCGCCCCACCCAAAAATCATTAACCACCACAAATCAAACCCCTTCCACCCCAAAAATTGCCAAAAATACTTGGCATAGTAGTTTCCCCCAAACTGCTATCATTAAAGTAGGGGGAAAACTGCCTGCTGCGCCCGCGTCCACGCAAACCGCCGCAAGCATCAGCTAACCATATGATTCCAGAGACTTTACAAAATAACCCCAATGCAATCAAGACTTTGACCCGGAAGTCCAGACTTAGTCCAGACTTAAGCCGCCAAGTCCAGACTTAACATCCCTGTTGTGAAGACTTTAGGACTTTTTCGTACACAAGGGAAGGAGGTCGCATCTCGAAACCATTCACGAAACGAACCGCCCCGGAGCGATAATGCCCTGTGACGCCATGATCTTCGAGGACCGTCAAGACGCCGGACGCCAGCTCGCCACCCACCTGGCCGAGTTCGCCGGTCGCCCCGACGCCATCGTCCTCGGAATCCCCCGCGGAGGCGTCATCGTCGCCCTTGAGATCGCCCAGGCCCTGAGACTGCCGCTGGACATCTTCCTCGCCCACAAGCTCGGCGTTCCCGGCCACGAGGAGCTTGCCTTCGGGGCCATCGCCGGCGGCGGCAGCCGTTATCTCGACGAAGAAGTCATCCGCGCCGAGTGCGTCTCCCCCGAAGCCATCGACCGCGTCACCGCCCAGGTCCGCCAGCTCCTGAACCAGCGCGCCATCCTCTATCGCGGCCGTCGCCCGCCGCTCCAGCTCGCCGGCCAAACCGTCCTCCTTGTGGATGATGGAATCGCCACCGGAGCCAGCGTCTACGCCGCCATCCGCGCGCTCTGCCAGATGCAGCCCGCCGCACTCATCCTCGCCGCTCCCGTCGCGCCCGCGTCCACATGCGCATGGCTGCGCAGCTCGGTGGACCGCCTCGTCTGCCTCCACGCCCCGCCGGACTTCTACGCGGTCGGCCAGTTCTTCCGCAACTTCTCCCAGGTCGAAGACGACGAGATCGTCCGCCTGCTCCAGCCTGCCGCCTGACCGTGCGGTGGTACTATTCTCTCCGCCGGAGTTGCACCATGCGCAAGAGCCGACACACCCCGCTGATCGTCGCAGTCGCGCTGTTGCTCGTCCCATTCATCGCCCTGCGCATGTGTTCGCGCAGCCGCATCGCCGCGCCCCGCCCCGCAAACCACACCACCTATAAGGAAGGAGCCGCAATGTCATTCACTCTTGTCTCCCCCGCATTCACCAACGGTGGCCCAATCGCCCCTCGCTATACCTGCGACGGCGCCGACCTCTCGCCCGCGCTCGCCTGGTCAGGAGCTTCCGATGCAACCCAGTCTCTCGCCCTCATCACCGACGATCCCGACGCGCCCGCCGGCGCCTGGTCCCACTGGCTCCTCTGGAACATCCCCGCCCGCGCATCGCTCCTGGCGGAGAACGCCCCCAAGGTCGAAATCCTCGACAACGGCGCCCGCCAGGGCACCAACGACTTCCGCCGCATCGGCTATGGTGGCCCGTGTCCGCCGCCGGGCAAGCCCCACCGCTACTTCTTCCGGCTCTACGCGCTCGACGTCCGCCTCGACCTCAAGCCCGGCGCCAGCCGCGGCGAATTGGAACGCGCCATGGCGCCGCACATCCTCGCCCAGACCCAGTGGATGGGCACCTACAAGCGTTAGCAATCATCGACGCCCGCCGCTTGCAACAACCGATCCACGGAAGACCTTCGTCAACGCCATCCACCCGCCACCCCGCGATTAACTACCCGGCAAGATATCTTCCAGGGGGAACGGAGGCAACCTCGTCCCGCTTAAAAAACCGCCGGCGGGAACAGAGGTTGTGTCGGCAGTCACCGATGCCGTAGCCACTCGCAGTCGCTGCCCGATTGCACTCAGGCGCATCTGCTTCAAATAGAAGCAGAATCCCCGCAAGTCCGAGAATAATCCACAGAAAAGGTTACCTTCGTAACCTTACATGTATTATATGCTGCTATATAATTGATTTTACTAGACTTAGAGTAGTTTATATCTTATGATCATTTTGTTGGATTTGTCCAGCAAAAAATTTTCGTTTCGCCTACTAAGAGTAACTCAAAGGGAGCAATTCCATGAAAATTATCGTCCGCATTCTCGTCATCGCCCTCGCCGTAACCGGCGCAATTGCCACCACCTCCGCGAAGGCCTCCTCCGCCAAGACGACAGTCAACATCTCCAAGACCAGCGCGGCGCCAGTTCCGACCTGCGACCCCAACGACCCCGGCGACTGCGGCTTGTCTGGTGACTAATGTAACTGCACCCTGAAAATACTTGTCAACGCCCCCTCTGGATGAGGTATGCTTTACTTGTCCAGGGGGGTTCTGCGCGTGACCTCAATGCCGTTCCTCACATTGCTCACTCGACTTGAAGTCGGCATATGCTTCGCCGCCTTGTGCGCAATCGTGGCCAAAAAGCAGTGGGCGGATTATTGGTCGCTTGGTGCGTTTCTCGCGGTTCGGGCCGCTTCCAACGGCATCCTCCTGGGGCTGATTCATTTCGACGGCCATCCCCTCGACAAACATCTGACATACGTTTTTTATTTTTACGTCTATTGGATCAGCTTCGCGGTCGAGTCGATCCTTGCGCTCATCGTCGTCTACAGCGTCTTCCGCCTAGCCATGGCACCGCTCAAGGGCCTGCAGCAGCTCGGCATGCTGGTCTTCCGCTGGGCCGCATCCATCTCCGTCGTTGTGGCGCTCGGTTCGGCCTTCGCACCGGAGATGACGAGCACAAAGTACCTCATTGCCGCCATCTCCCAACTGCAGCGCACCCAGAGCATCCTCACCCTCTGCCTGCTGGTCTTCGTCTGCTTCGCCATCCTTCCCATGGGCCTCAACTACGGCAGCCGTATCTTCGGCGTCAGTCTCGGTCTCGGTGTAATGGCCACCAACGATCTGGTTCAGTCTGCGTGGCTCACCCTCAATCCAGGTATGCATACGGCCCGCAACCTGGTCAACGGCGTTGTCATCTGCATGGTTCTCGCCACCTGGACCGCCTACTTCGCCCTGCCCGAACCGAAGCGCCGCCTCATCGTCCTGCCCACCACATCGCCCTTCCTGCGCTGGAACCAGATCTCGCAGGTTCTGGGCGACAACCCCGGCTTCGTAGCGGTAGGCGGAGTGCCGCCCGAACTCCTTGCACCAGCAGAACTCGAGGTCATGCAGCGCGCCTCGCTCAAGATGGCAACGCCCTTTCCCAGGTCGATGAGCGCTTAATACGCGCCTGTTGCCTGCACCAAATAAAACGCCCATACCGATCTCCGGCATGGGCGTTTCTATCTGCACTCATCTTCGCTCAATGCTACCGGCGAACAGGCCTGCGATGACGGCGGTGCCGTGGCTGGGGCCGGCGATGATGTCCCTGCCCCACCTTCACCACAACCTGCGCATCCGCCTGCGGCGGCGTATAAACGCCGGCAAACACAAACAACATTGCCAATCCAAGCAACCAACGTCTCACATGAAGCTTCATCTGCATCCCCAATCCTGCTTCGCCCAATTCAGGCCAGCACTCCATAAGATGCCGAATCGTCCCCACGCGGCCACGCCGTCGTAGTATTCACTCACCACTCATCACTTGTCGCTGCCCTACCGCACCACCCCAACCTGCTCCATCGGCCAGTAGACGAAGACCGCCTTGCCGTAGATCAGCTCGCGGTCCACCGGCCCAAAGTCGCGGCTGTCGCTGGAGATCGACCGGTGGTCGCCCATCACGAAGTACTCGCCGGGAGGCAGCACCATCTCCGGCTGCGACCGGTCGTCGGCGAATCGGCTCTGCAGATACGGCTCCATCAGAAGCTTGCCGTTCACAACCACCTGGCCCTGGTCGATCCGGATCCTGTCTCCAGGCAGCGCGATCACCCGCTTGATGTAGCTCTTTGCGTGGTCGCGCGGATACTGGAAGACCACCACGTCCCCCGCATGGATCTCGCCCACGCGGTACGCAATCTTGTTGATGAACAGCCGGTCCTGGTCTTCCAGCACCGGCAACATGCTGGTCCCCTCCACCCTCACCGGCTGGTACAGAAAGACAATGATGAACGCCGACACGGCAACCGACACCACCAGGTCGCGCAGCCACGAGTGCCATCCGGCAGCCGCGCGCGAACCACCGTTCCCTTCTCCGGCCTGCGCCTCCACCGGCCTCTCGGCCCCCATCCGTTCTTCGTCGCCCACGCTCTCTCCTCGCACCCTTGTCTCTGCTCGCACTCGTTAGTTAGACGCAGCAGCCCCGCCCTTGGGACTCACTGTTCCACCACTCTTCGGCCCCAGTCCCAGTCCCGGCGCCAGCGTCTTCCCGTCGATCCCCTCCGGCGACCACGCCTCGACGATCGCCCGCGCCAGTTTTGCGATCGTCACCTCGCCCTCGTTGTCCGCCGTCCAGCTCGTGTCCTCGTTGTCATAGGTAAAGATCGAGAGCACCATCGGCCCCGTCTTGCCCGCCACGATCGCCACATCCGCACGCACCGCGTTCAGGCTGCCCGTCTTGCTGGCAATCCCCGAGCCTGTCTCCGTCGCATCCAGCTTCTCCAGATACCGCGGAATCGTATCGCGATAGAACTGGTTGCGCAGCATCTTCATCGCCTCCCCGCAGATCGCCGTGTCGTTCTCCGAAAGTGGCCCAGCCACAGCCTCGCCCGGCCCATCCAGTTCGCCCCGTTTCTCCAACTCACAAAGCCCGATCCTCTCCATCACCCGCGCCATCTCCCGCGGCGTCGACTTGCCCAGTCCAAACTTCGCCTGGTCCGCCGGCATCGGCCCCGTCGCCGGCTTTCCGATCTTCTTATAAAGATGAGTGTCCTTCAGCCCCATCCACTCCGCGCGCGTATTCACCGCATCCAGCCCAATCCTGTCGATCGCCAGATTCGTCGCCGTGTTGTCGCTCATCACAATCATCAGCGTCAGCACGTCCTTCAGCGTCAGCGTCTGCGGAGCATCCAGAAACAGCAGAATCCCCGAGCCGCTCACCGCGTCTCCCGGCTCGAGTTGTATCTTGTCCTCCCAATGCGCCTTGCCCGCGCGCACCTGCTCCATCGCCTCAAATAGAATCGTCAGCTTGATCACCGACGCCGTCTGCACCACCGCATTCGCGTCCAGCGCCACCACCTTGCCTGTATTTAGTTGCGTGGCGTACAGCGCCACTTTGCCGTGGTGCGCCTTGGCAATCTCGCCCAGCCGTGCTTCCAGAGCAGCGTCCGCGGCCTGCAACTCCGAACCCGGCCTCGCCGTGACCTGAGTCGGGCCTACAGCCGCCGCCGCTCCTCTCGCCTGCGCCCGCGCGACCCCGCCCTCGGCCCCGAACAACATCGCAGCCGCCGCCACTCCCAGCACAACTCCTCGGACTCTCATCTTCTGCATGGTACATTCCGCGCCGCAGAACGCACATCCCCCGCCCGCGCAACTCCGAAGTGGCCTCCTCTGCGCGGATAGAAGCGATTTGAGCACTCCACGAAAAATCATCTTCTTTCCATTGCGCACTGGGACATTTGGACGCTCTCAATCGTATAATAGGTAATGGAAGATCCGGCGCAATTCGGTTCGCGTCTGGTACCCGGCCATCAGTCAGACCAATTCTCACCACGGCGGCAGTAACCTATGGCAACACTCACCATGATGGAACAAACGGACACGCCCAAGCCTCACATGCACGTCGTGGACGGCCCCCACGACCTCACCACCGAAACCTCCAACATCGCGTCCGAGGGCTTGGATACCAAGTCGGCGCTGGAGATCGCCCGCATCATCAACCACGAAGACGCCAAGGTCGCCTCCGCGGTCCGCAAGGCCCTCCCCGAGATCGCCATTGTCATCGACATCGTCGCGCGCGCGCTGCGCGATGGCGGCCGGCTCATCTACGTCGGCGCCGGCTCCAGCGGACGCATCGCCGCGCTCGACGCATCCGAGTGTCCGCCTAGCTACTCCACCCTGCCCTCGCAGGTGCAATACATCATGGCCGGCGGCCCCAAGGCCCTCGCCTCCGCATCCGACGCCAACGAGGACTCGCCCGAGCTGGGCCAGCGCGACATCGCTCGCCGCCGTCCCACGCGCAAGGACATTATCCTTGGCGTCTCCGCCTCCGGCAGCACTCCCTACGTCCTCGGCGCGGTGGAGTACGCGCGCGCCCGCGGAGCCATCACCGCCGCCATCACATGCAACACCAACACCCCGCTCGCCGAGGTCTCCGACACCACCATCGTCGTCGAGGTCGGCCCCGAGGTCGTCTCCGGTTCCACCCGTATGAAGTCCGCAACCGCCCAGAAGATGGTCTGCAACATGATCACCACCGGGGCCATGACCCGCCTGGGCTACGTCTACGACAACCTCATGGTCAACGTCCACATGAAGAACGCCAAGCTGGTCGAGCGCGGCATCCGTGTCCTCATGCGCGTCTGCGGCATCGACCGCGACTCCGCTATCCGCACCATCAAGTCCGCCGGAAAATCCATCCCCATCGCCGTCGTCATGCTCAAGGCAGGCGTGGACAAGATGGAGGCCGTCCGCCGCCTCGCCAAGTCCGACGGCAACGTCCGCCTCGCCATCGACGACTCCCGCCTCGAACTGTAGCTTATTGCGTTGTCATTCTGAGCGTAGCGAAGAATCCCCGTATTTTGCGGGTGCCCCATTCATGCGGTCTCATCGCATGAGTGGGTTTATTCGGGTGCCCCACATCCGGGGTCCCCGGCGAGCGCACTTGCTCGCTGGGGTGGCATCTCGATTCTGAGATGTGGGCTCAATCCAGCTTCCGCCCCGCACCAACCCCGCCACTCATCGCCCCGCCCGCCATTCCCGTAAACTATCTCCATGGATAAGTTCGTCGTTCGCGGAGGCAACCCCCTCCTCGGCACCATCAAAGTCTCCGGCGCAAAGAACTCCGCGCTGCCCTGCATGGCCGCCGCCATCCTCACCGAGGACGAGGTCATCCTGGAGAACATCCCCCAGGTCCGCGACATCGAAACCGAGCGCCGCCTGCTCGCCGCCATGGGCGCCGAGGTCGATCTTGGCTACGGCCGCGCCCAGCACCGCACTCGCATCCGCTGCGCCGTCCTCTCCGACCCCGTCGCCAAATACGAGATCGTCAGGACCATGCGCGCCAGCTCCCTCGTCCTCGGCCCGCTCATCGCCCGCACCGGCATCGCCCGCGTCGCCATGCCCGGAGGCTGCGCCATCGGCGGCCGTCCCATCGACCTGCACATCAAGGGCCTCGAAGCCATGGGCGCCACCATCACGCAGGACCACGGCTACCTCGAAGCCCGCGCGCCCAAAAATGGCAGCTCCCAGCTCAAGGGAGCGCACATCGTCTTCGACAAGATCACCGTCACCGGTACCGAAGACCTCCTCATGGCCGCCGCCCTCGCCGACGGCGAGTCCCTCTTCGAGAACTGCGCCCGCGAGCCTGAGGTCTCCGACCTCGCCGCCCTGCTCAACGCCATGGGCGCAAAGATTAAAGGCGCGGGCACCACGACCATCCGCGTGCAGGGCGTGGCCAAACTTCACGGCGCGCGTCACCGCATCAACCCCGACCGCATCGAGGCCGGAACCTTCCTCCTCGCCGGGGCCATCACTGGCGGCGACCTCAACGTCGATTGCTGCAACCCCGCTCACCTCGGCGCACTCATCGCCAAGCTCGAAGCCTGCGGCGTCCGCCTCCAGATCGGCAAGGAAAACATCCGCGTCCGCAGCGGCGGCTCGCTCAAGGCCACCAACATCTCCACCGAGGAGTTCCCCGGCTTCCCCACCGACATGCAGGCCCAGTTCATGGCCCTCGCCACGCAGGCCGACGGCGCAACCACCGTCACCGAAAACATCTTCGAGAACCGCTTCATGCACGTCCAGGAACTCAACCGCATGGGAGCCAACATCACCGTGCAGGGCCGCACCGCCACCGTCCGCGGCCCCAGCAAACTGGAGTCCGCCGCCGTCATGTGCTCCGACCTCCGCGCCAGCGCCTCGCTCGTCCTCGCCGCCCTCGTCGCCGACGGAGAAACCATTCTTGACCGCGTCTACCACCTCGACCGCGGCTACGAGCACTTCGAAGAAAAGCTCCGCAACGTCGGTGCCCAGATCCGCCGTATGGGCGACGTCTTCAGTAAAAAATAACCGCCCATTCCAAGAAGTCACCGCCCCACGGTTCGTCATTCTGGCGAAGCCAGAATCTCTGTATTTCGTCTTTGTCTGTTTTTCGCCGTCATCCTGAGCGCAGTGAAGGACCCCTGTATTTGTTCTTGCCGGGTGCCGGGTGCCCCACATCTCGATTTTGAGATGTGGGTTCACGAATCGCCGCGTACCCACGCCGGGTGCTCCATTCATGCGGTTTCATCGCATGAGTGGGTGTTAAGCCTTATCGCCAGCTCACCGCCAGATGCCATCGCAGTCCGGCCTTCACCGTCCGCTCCAGAACGCACGCGTACTCCAGCAGTTCGGCCAGCACCTGCGGCCCCTCCGTCCCAAGCTGTAGCGGATCGTCCTCGAGCACCGCCAACAGCGCCTGCACCGTGGCCAGTCCATCGTCGGCGAAGTACCACTGCGGCGGAGGCAGCCGACGCATCAGCTCGAGGTTCCCCCCGCCCTCCTCGATCAGCAGCGCCATCGAGTTCTCATCCGCCGAAAAAAACTCGATCAGCGGCCGTACCCCCAGCTTCAGCGCCAGCCGCTCCAGCGCGTCCTCATGCCGCGCCAGCGCCCGCCCATTGACGAAGATGTCGAACCCCGGGTCTTCGCCCTCCACCACGATGTACATCGAAGCTGCCATTTACAGAAAGTGTACTTCGCGCCCAGTAAAACCGCGAACGCAAAACGCCGCCGCGAACCAGCCTCGATTCCTTGCCGCGAATGCACCCCACAAACACAACGGCGAAGCCCGCAGTGAATCGGGCTCCGCCGTCGTTCAATCCTGCATCCCATCCGCCGCGTTTAATATTTCTCAGCGGAGCTGTGAATCTCTAGCGGTTTCCGCCGCCCTGAGGCCCGCCGGAGGAACCGCCGGGACGCCGTCCGCCGCGCCGCCGCCGTCCTCCGGGCCGGCGATCGCCGCCTGCTCCGCCCGGCCCGCGCGAACCGCCCGGCGCGCCTGGCCCACGTCCGCCTGCATTCCCCGCCGGCGCCGGAACGTCATCGGCGCGGTTGAAGTTCGGCTCGTCGTCCGGCGCATCGTCCCCGTCCTCGACCTCCTCGACGGGAAACTCCTCGCCGCCTTCGACCAGAACTTCCTCGTCGTCGTCCGCCTCAACGGGGGCAGCATAGGACGAGGCAGCAACGTGGCTCTGTCTGCCACCGTGCCCGCCGCCCTCGCCGCCGTCCTCGCCAGCTTCCGGCAGTCCCAGCTTGGCCCGCTGCTCGCGCAGCACTGCCTTGCGCGACAGCTTGATCCGGTTGCCCTCGATCGAGAGCACCTTCACCAGAATCTGGTCGCCCTCGCGCAGCTCGTCCTTCACCTCTTTCACGCGGTGCTCCGCAATCTCCGAGACGTGCAGCAGTCCGTCGGTTCCCGGGAAGATCTCCACGAACGCGCCGAACTCCGCGATGCGCACCACCTTGCCCAGGTAGGTCTTGCCGATCTCAGGCACAGCCGTGATGTCGGAGATCATCTGGATGGCGCGCGCCAGCCCGTCCGCGTCGCTCGATGCCACATTGACGCGGCCCGTATCGTCCACGTCGATCTTCACTCCGGTCGCGTCGATGATCCCGCGGATCACCTTGCCGCCCGGCCCGATCAGGTCGCGGATCTTGTCCGTCGGGATCTGAATGGTGTGAATGCGCGGCGCAAACTGAGACTTCTCCTCATTCGCCTTGCTGATCGTCGCATCCATGATGTCTAGCAGGTGCAGCCGCCCGCGACGCGCCTGTTCCAGAGCCTCGCGCATGATCTGCGACGTGATGCCCATGATCTTGATGTCCATCTGCAGCGCCGTGATTCCCTTGCGCGTTCCGGTCACCTTGAAGTCCATGTCGCCGTAGTGGTCTTCCGCGCCCGCGATGTCGGAGAGCACCGCGTACTTCTCGCCCTCCTTCACCAGCCCCATCGCAACCCCG
>Ga0074045_10004763_pt1 | contig 11940 bp, 15 predicted proteins | sample BogForMeECP23OM2_FD_94442 | JGI IMG/M metagenome (GOLD analysis project Ga0074045, IMG submission 94442) | Bog forest soil microbial communities from Calvert Island, British Columbia, Canada - Bog Forest MetaG ECP23OM2 | ecosystem: Environmental > Terrestrial > Soil > Wetlands ...
TGTTTGCGATCGCGATTGCCAGGTACTGCTGGGACACGCTCGAAAGGGCGTCACCCGTCAGTACCTGGCGCCCGAGGTCGCGCGATTGCTGCACGCGTGGTCGGCGACAATTATCTTGGCCGGTCGACGACAACTATCTTGGCCGGTGACCTGACGCCGGGATCGGTCTGCGGGGTGGCTAAAGTTGCGCTTCTTCGGAAGTCGAGGGAGCGTGGGCATGGCCGGCAGACGAATCAACCGGACACAGGTGGCCAAGTACATGGAGCATCGCAAGGAAATGGAGCAGGACGCGGCGGCCGCGAAGGTCGGCATCAGCGTGCGCTCGGCGCGCCGCATTGAACGCACAGGTGGTTTGCCTTCGAGGCAGGAGGCGCGACAGTGGCGGACGCGTACCGATCCACTGTCGCGATGGTGGGGATCGGACATCCTGCCGTTGCTGGAGTCGGCGCCGGACCTCAACGCCGTAACGATCCTGGAAGAGCTGCAACAGCGTTACCCGACGGAGGTGTCGCCGGCGCTGCTGCGCACGCTACAGCGGCGGCTACGGCAATGGCGGACACTGCATGGCGGCGAGCGCGAGGTCTATTTCGCGCAGGAACATCCGCCGGGACGGCTTGGACTGAGCGATTTTACCGACGGCGCCGAGCTCGGCGTATGGGTTGAGGGCCAACCGCTGGCGCATAGGTTCTACCAATTCGCCCTGGCGTATTCGGGATGGCGGCATGTCGAAGTGGTGCTGGGCGGGGAGAGCTTCGAGGCGTTGGCGAGCGGGCTGCAGAACGCGCTGTGGCAATTGGGCGGGGTGCCCCAGGAGCATCGGACCGACTCGCTGTCGGCGGCGTTTCGCAACTTGAATGCAGAGGCGGCCAAGGATCTGACACAACGCTACGAAATGCTCTGCGTCCACTACGCCATGCAGGCCTCGCGCAACAATCTGGGCGCCTCGCACGAGAACGGGGCGATTGAGTCGCGGCAGGGAACGCTGAAGAACCGCCTTGAGCAGGCCCTGCTGCTGCGCGGGACGCGCCGTTTCGACGCCCTCGACCAGTATCGCCAGTTTGTAGGCGAGGTGGCCATGCGGCTCAACGCCCGCATTGCCAAGGCGTTCGCCGTCGAACGTGCCGCGCTACGTGCGCTGCCGCCCAGGCGTACGGCCGAATATGAGGAAGTGCAGGCTCGGGTGAGCAAGTTCGGCACCTTCAATGTGCGCGGCGTAATCTACAGCGCGCCCTCGCGCCTGATCGGGCACCGGCTCACGGTGCGCTTGTACCTTGATCGCGTCGAAGCGTTTGTCAGCGGGGTGAGCGTGCTCAGCGGGCCGCGGGCGGGCCCCGGACAGCGGCGGCTGATTGATTACCGCCATCTCTTGCCGGCGCTCAAGCGCAAGCCGGCGGCGTTCGCCCGCTGGCGGCTGCGCGAGGCGATGTTTCCGCGCACGGAATATCGGCTGACGTGGGAGCGGCTGGCGAGCGAACTGCCTGAACGGCAGGCATGCCGGGTAATGGTTGGATTGCTCGACCTGGCGATGCGCGGCATGTGCGAAGCCGCCTTGGCGCAACGCTTGACCCAACTCCTTGACGCCGCAATGCTGCCCGAACTCGCGCTGCTGGAAGCCGAATTCGCGCCACGGGTACCGGCATCGCCGGAAGTCTGTGTCGAATTGCCGGCGCTGGCGAGCTTTGATGCGCTGTTGAGCCGCGAGGTGTGCGCATGAATGCTCTGCTGGCGCACAGCGCCGCCCTGCCCATGATGCTCACCGAACTGCGCCTGCCGACCATCCGTGCGCAATGGGAAAGCGTGGCCCAGACCGCCAATGGCGAGGGCTGGCCCGCCGAGCGCTTCCTGTCCACCGTGCTCGAAATGGAGATCGCCGAGCGCGAACTGCGCCGCATCGAGCGGCATCGCAGCGAGTCGCAATTGCCGCCCGGCAAGTTGTACTCGAACTTCGACTTCGCCGTGGTCCCCAGTGTGTCGAAGGCATTGGTGATGGCGATGATCGAAGCCGACGCGTGGCTCGACCAGGGCGCCAATCTGCTCGTGTTCGGGCCGCCCGGAGTCGGCAAGACACACCTGATTGCCGGCGTCGGCCACGCCCTGATCGAACGCGGCAAGCGAGTCTATTTCACCCGTACGACCGATCTCATGCAACGGCTGCAGGCGGCACGGCGTGATCTGCGCCTCCCCGCCGAGATCGCCAAGCTCGATCGCTTCGACCTGCTCCTGCTCGACGACTTCAGCTACGTGCGTCGCGATCAAACCGAGACCACCGTGTTGTTCGAACTGATCGCCGAGCGCTACGAGCGCAAGAGCATCGCGCTTACGGCCAACCAGCCGTTCTCGGAATGGCACCAGGTGTTCCCAGAACCGGCGATGACAGTGGCCGCGATCGATCGGCTCGTCCATCACGCGACGATCCTGGAGCTCAACGTGGAGAGCTATCGTCGCAAGACGGCCGAGCGAGTCAAGGAGAAGAACTCGAGAAGCAAATCGGCAGGTACCAAATGATCTGCGCGGTCAATGGAAGCGCATAGCGAACGATCTAACCGCCCCGATGTGGTGCAAGGCGATCGTTTCGGGCGTTCATGGCCCCGTGGAACCAAAAACGACAATTACCGACGACAACTAAACATCAATCTCCACGCCGCTACCGGCCAGGATAATTGACGCCCGCCGGACACGATAGTTGACACCGCCCACACGCGGCAGAGTCGGTGCTGAACACCGAGCGCCACGGAACGATACCGCTGACGATTATCCGCAGAAAGGTTGCATGAGAAGCCCGTCATTTCGGAAGTGGCACAGCCGAAAAATGGCTTGGTAAGCCGGAACGATAAGTTGTTGACCTGTCAGGCAATTGTGGCGCGCCCGACAGGACTCGAACCTGTTACCCCCGGCTTAGAAGGCAGACAGGCTTAAAATTAGTTCTACTTTATCAATAAGTTGCTGACCGCTCGCTGTAACCGTCTTGCCCAATAGCGTTGATTGCTGCCCAGTGATATGGCACAAAAGTGGCACAACCAACAAGTCGCCTCTCCGCGGCTATAAACCTAAATTGCCATGCTAACGCCCCGGCGATCCGGTATAACCCCAGCCGGGATTCGCCCTGGCCATGGGGACAATAAGCTGCTCGATGTCGTCCTCTATTTGAGGTCTGCCGATCTCACCGGCCTCACTCAGTTTTCCGTACCGACACTCGTGGACCGCTACTTGATGGTAGAGAAGCGAGAGGGATGGCTATCGTAGCGATGGTGGCGCTGCCAGGACACATTCATCCGGAGAAAGTCGGCGTAAAGGCTGCTGCGGACTCTGGTTTGAGAGGTAACGTCTTCACGTCGGAGCGCGAGGCGCTTGAGTGGCTGCTGGCGGAGAAAACAGCGGACGCACGCGGGACGAAAATGCGGCCGGGACTATCCCGGCCGCCGCACGCGATGTCCCACGCTACCCGTTACGAAGCTCGGCGAGGGACGGTTGCGTCGATATTAAGACTTGCCGAATTGCGCCTTTGCGTTACTGACGCATGTATCCTTCGCGGTGCCGGCGAGTGCGTCGCATTTCTCGATCGCGACCTTGAAATCTGCGTCACGCTTGTCCGCGTTCGCCGCGTTGCGGGCGTCAGCCTGCTTCGTCGCCGCGTCCTGGTGCGTATCGGCTGTGACACGGTCAACCTTGGCGTCGGCCTTAGCCTTGACGAGCGCGGCATCCGCTTCCTTTACGCATACATCCTTAGAATTGCCCGAAAGTTCGTCACATTTATCCTTAGCAACGCTGTGAGTCGCTTCGGCCCGGGTAGCACGCGCATCCTCGCGCGCCGCCGGGGTGTTCTTGTACGCGGCTTCGGCGTCGGCCTTAGCAACTTTCTCCTTACCATTGGCTTCCGCGAGGCAAATGTCCTTCGCGTTGCCGCTTCGCGATGCGCAGGCTTCCTTGTCCATCTTGTTTTGCGTCTCGGCGTTCTTGACCGCCATCTCGTAAGCATCCTTTGATATCGGCGTCGAATTGACCTTCGGTCCGTACGTCTGCGCCGCGGCAGGTCCGGCTAAACCGAGGCTGCCAGCGACAAATAGTGCAATCATCGTTTTGGACATGTTACTTCCTTAGGGTTCGATTACGGTGCCAGCAGCCGTGTCAGGGGCTAAAACGCCAAGGTTGCAAGTTTTGCAGCTCGACCAACCCCAAAGCGTCAGATTCGACGTAGGGGCCCCTTAGCGAGAAGGAAGCCTTTCCCCTCTGACCCAAAAGATAGGCGCGATACTCAGTTGCGTCTGTACGCCAGCGCACCATCCCGATTAAAGTTGCTGAGAGAGCAACAGTAAACCCGTCGTTTAGCGCGCCGGGCCTCGCACCGATGCTCGGTATCAATTCCCTTTGAGTTGGGCGCGGAGCTAGCCCCGGGGATGCTGGGCGCTGTGTGCATTGACGTACAGATTGCCTGCCTTGTAACTGGCACGTTGGCTTTCCGTGAGCTTCGGGGCAACCCGGCCAAGGCCGTATGCCACGCTTTGTGCCGTGCCGCCATCTGGTCTAGACTATTGAGATGCCAGCCGCCAGACTGGGTCTTGGCGTCAAAAAGGGGCCGTCCTTGCCTTTAGTGGGCAAGTCGCCGCAAGCTGCGCTTGCACGCCCCAGTCCGCATCAGAATCACCTCCTCGACGCCCTACCAACTAGTGACTTTGAGCGGGTCGCATCCCATCTGGAACTGGTTCCGATGCGGCTCGGTGACGTGCTCTACGAACCCGGGATTCAGTTGCGGTACGTCTATTTTCCCACCACGGCCATCATTTCTCTGCTGTATGTCATGGAGGATGGCGCGTCCGCTGAAATTGCCATTGTCGGTAACGAAGGGATGCTAGGCATATCGCTGTTCATGGGTGGCAACACGACGCCAAGCCGTGCTGTAGTGCAAAGCGCAGGCTACGCGTACCGGCTCCAGGCGGCATTGCTTAAGGACGAGTTCGGGCGCTTCGGTCCGGTAATGCATCTCCTGCTGCGTTACACCCAGGCGTTGATCACCCAGATGGCGCAGACGGCGGTGTGCAATCGGCACCATTCGGTCGACCAGCAATTGTGCCGGTGGCTCTTGCTGAGCCTCGATCGTTTGCAATCGAACGATCTCTCCATGACCCAGGAATTGATCTCTAACATGCTGGGTGTGCGTCGAGAAGGGGTTACCGAGGCCGCTGGGAGGTTACAGAAGGCGGGATTGATTCATTACCAGCGCGGCAAGATCACTGTGATCGATCGTCCGGGTTTGGAGGCTCGAGTCTGCGAGTGTTACCAGGTAGTCAAGACAGAGTTCGATCGTCTCCTGCCGTACACCACGTAGCTCGCCAAACCTTTACTCCCTGTGCCGTAATTCTCCGCGCAGAGTTTTTACTCGGTCAGTTGCAGTAGGCGAAACTGCCCCCCGGTATCGGGCATGCGGATTTGCGCGCACCCCCGCCCATACGGTGGCACCAGGTCCGATCGACAGACGCTTCGGCCGAGATGATCCGCTTCTTTTTTGCGTTACTGCCAGCGGGCACCGGATAAGTTAAAAGCCTGGGGTATGTGGCGCCAGGTGACGTCATGCGTAAGCGGCCTCGATACAACATCTCCGGGCACATGAAGCGCGGTGTTGCTTCATCAACGGTCTGGCGCAGTATTGCGTTATTGTCGGAACCTTGATCAGCGCATCCGGCGACTGCGCCGTCCTATATTCGTCTTTCGGATGTCGAAGCAGATTCATCCATGCGTTTTTGTCAGGTCCGGATTGAATCTGGCTTTGCCGAAAATTAACCTTCGCTGACCTCGTCGGTCCATACCTTGAAGCTGGTCAGTATGTTGGGACCGAACGTGCTACTGATCGCTACGTCGCATGCGTCACGCCCGCGAGCAATGAGCACCCTTCCGATGCGCGGCCTGTTGTTGCGGGGGTCGAACGTGTACCAACGGCCATCGAGAAAAGCCTCGAACCAGGCAGCGAAATCCATTGTGCCGTACGGCGGCGGCACGCCGATGTCGCCGAGGTAGCCGGTGCAGTAGCGTGCAGGAATGTTCATGCACCGGCAGAACGCGACTGCGAGATGTGCATAATCCCGACAGACGCCGGTTCTGTCGTAAAATGCCTCGAACGCCGTGCGCGTCATACGCGCATGCTCATAACCGAATGTGATATGTCGATGGACATAGTCGCAGATCGCCTGAACGCGGCTCCATCCCGTTGGAGTCTGCCCAAACAGATTCCACGCCGTCTCGGACAGCCGATCCGTTTCGCAATACCGGCTTCCCAGCAGAAATAGCAGCGTTTCCTCGGGGAGGTCCGCCACGGTTAGCTGTTGGGCCTGCGGAGCGACCATGTCAGGCGCCCCAGTATCGTTCACGATCGCATTGGCCGAGAGACACGTGCGGCCTGTCGGCGCAACGATGCGGGTACACCAGTTGCCAAAGCTGTCCCTATAGGCCGCCATCGGTACCGGCGGGTCGACCACCAAATCATCGCGGCCGACGAGATCGGAAACCCGCGTGAAGTGGACGTTCAGGTTGAATACCATCGGAGTGGGCTGCGGACACTCGTAAATCATTTCGAATCCAACGCGTATTTGCAAAGTGGACCTCGAGCATGCGCAAATGAACCGAGAAGTTTTTCGCAAGAATCCACGCGTTGTAGCACTGAGGTAAACAATGCTGTCGCCCTGCAGAACGTCTCGCGCTGCCTGCTGCTACGCGTAATGCGGTATGCAAAATTGCATTCCTAGACGGACGCTTGCGGAAGCGCCCGTCTCATCCAACTCGCCGTCTACGCAACGGGAACCCGTGCGCGGCCCTTTATCCTCGCGTCGTTAATGCCCTCCGCCGTGGCCGGTGGAACGCCTTCCGGGGCCATGTCCCATGCAATTTCCCTGCGCGCGCACCAGTCGGCATCGTGCAATGCAGCGATGCCCGCGACCACCATCCTATTCCACGCCACCAGTTAATTACCGGCGCGCTAGGTCGCGAAGAAATGAGGGTATTCACATCTTCTTTTGGGCGTCCTTTGCGGTGTCGTGGATCGCCTCGCCCCCTCGTTCGACATCGGTGCCGGCGCCAGCGATCGTGTTGCAACCCGTTATCGTGCCAAACGCGCCGAGCAAGCCGAGCATCATCAGTACTGAGAGCATCTTTCTTGTCATGATTAATTCCTCGTGTTATGCGTCCCGCGTTCGGCAGACAACCGTCCGACTGCGCTGGACCCGTTTTCAGATCTTCCCAAGTAATAACAATACAATCAGAACCACAACGATCAGCCCTAACCCGCCGCTGGGTCCGTACCCCCAGCTCCTACTGTGCCCCCAAGTTGGTAACACGCCTACCAACGCTAAGATAAGAACGATAAGAAGGATCGTGCCGATGCTCATTTTTTGCCCCGGAAAAGGTTGCCTATCGATGCCAGCCCCGATGCGGCCTAACGCGCTCGCATTGTGGTGACGTAGCGCACTACTAGCGATACCTGTCGACGCTTGATTTCCTCCGCTGCATGGTCGCCGACAGCAACGGATTTCTTGGGTTCACTTCGGCTTGCCTCGAGGCCCGAGTATGGCGCGCCGTTTATAATGGTCTCGTCCCCGGCGCCGACCGGTTTTGCGTCGCCAGATACCCGGAATCTGCTAGTCCAGCCCATTGCTGTTTTCCTCACCATAGCCAACATTTGGCCCTCCGCCGATGGCCGGGTCGATTTCCTGTACCCTGCGTCTGTCAGCGGGTTTTCCTGGTTGCCTTGTCAAGTGCCTGCTCGACATTGCCCACTCCCTTCTGTACCTTACCTTCGACCTGCTTCGCCGCGCCTTTCAGCTGCTGGGTCTTATTACCGGTCAGTTCTCCAACCTTCTGTTGGAATTTGCCTGCTACATCCTTTGCAGTGCCTTTTACTTGATCGCGGTTCATGGTGTGCTCCTTTAAATGGGACTCATGCGCTTGATCCAAGCTGCATTTGTCGCTGGTCCTAGGGTTGTAGATTTACAGGCGTGCGAGGCGACCGAGCAAATAGCCGACGATCAGTACGCCGGCGACCGTAGCGATCGGACGCGCGCGTATTGAAGCGCTTGCCGATTCTGTGAATCGAGTCTTTACTTGCTGAGCTTGCTCAAAAGTCCCTGATGCCCACTCTGCTGTAGACGTCGCGGCATCTGCGGCGCCGTCGACTGCGCGGTGGATCGCCGCAGCGGAACGGTCTACCTGTACGGCCGCCTTGTCCGCGATTATGTCCGTTGTCTTATGCGCAGTCTGTGCCGCGGCTTCTACAGCGGAGTTGACTGGATTGGTGATTTGATTGCTAGCGGTAGGATTACCACCCAGTGTCGCGGTACGTTCCATGGTACTTCCTTTCGAGTAGATTCCGTTGCGAAAAAACCGTGAAGCTACGACATCCCAATATTGCACGTCTGATAAAGCTCGCCCATCGGACTCAGTCTGAATATGGCGTAGGACGAACGCGTCTTCGGCCAACCGTTGGTGAAAGTGCGGTCTGGAACTCTGAGTTTGACGTAACGATACGACGATCCGTTTGTCCCGTCTGCGCGCCGCGGCACATAACGACTGAGCACGCCGGATCCATGGCGAACAGATCGAAGGGCGCCTTCAGAGCCCGATTATGGCAGGAGCGAGAAACACGACACAGCGACAGGTAGGCTCGGCCGTAGCTGCCGCGCCGACTGGTCCTTCGAAACGCCCACTCCTGCATTCGGCCAGCGAGTTGATGGCGTGATCCAGCGAATATGACGAGCGGGTCATTAGTCAGCTTGTCCAACACTCCTTCACCACCACATATGTGCGGTCACAGGCTCAGGCATGTTGCCGCGAACAGCAATGGCTTATCGCAAAAAGAGCACCGCTAGAATGATAATTAGCAAGAGTGCACCGCCGCCAATATACATATTCGACTCCTTCTACCCGCGCTCATAGTCCGTGATCTTCGCGTCGGACATCAGTCGGGCGTATTCAGTTTCGTAGACCGCCTTTACGCGTCCAACGGGCCGATCGATTTTCTGGGCAAGCTTTTCGATTGAACGTCGATGGAGCTCTTCGTCATCATGGTCTTTGTAGAAATCTGGCATTATTCTTCCACCTTTCAATAGCAGCAACTATGCAACAGGCAATGCTCTACGCATTGCTTCTGGTGATGCAGTTTGCCCTTCTCTCCGGTCTGACAACACCGTTCAGCGGCATGCCAGAGTCTCTCCAGGCCGCCATGGTCATCAACCCGCTTCGCTATGCCCTCGAAGTGACCAACCGGGTTTACCTAAGCAGGAATAACCTTCGTCTACCTTCCAATCGTAAGGTCAGGGGACCCATCGGAAGTCGACTGTGCTCAGCGTCTTCGTCGCAAGCGTAATCTTGCGGCTCTCCGGATGTCCGCCGAACGTCGCGTCAACTCGGTAGCCACCCGCGGGCAATTTTGCCATCAGCAGCGGCCCTTCGGACGTGGCATCCAATACGACCTGACCAGACGCATCGAAGATCGTGACCTTGACGTCGCTCAGATACGCACCCGACGTATTCGTCAATACTAGCTTCAAATTGAAATCTTTTTCCATGGACTTCAACAGGTTAGTGGCTTCGCTGCCGACGCCACCCGTCACATACGCTATGCCGGATGGCATGTGGACGACTTCATCGCTCTTGGCGCTGGCCGATGGCGCGAGCAGCGCGGAAATCGCTAGGAGGGCAACTCCGATGGCAGACGCTCGCCTCAGTGCGGCGATGCGTAGTATTCGCGAAAGATGTGACGCTGATCCCATGATTTCTCCTACGTGTAGCTCGTGATAATGCAGTTGCCTGGTTGCTGTTTAACGATTCGGGTAGTTCAGGGATTGATGAAGCGAATCACGCTGCCAGTCTGGCTTTTCATCGTACGGATAGTCGTTCGAGATCCGGCGCCCCGACGCGATTACGTTGTTTAAACCTGGAAGCGATGCATAATCGCCCGGGCCAAACGTTCGACATTCGCCACCGAAATTCGCATCGCTGCAGAAGATCCAGTATCCGCGATCAACCCGCAACGAAGAAGCGCGACCGTTAAACAGGTCATAACCCTGTTCTTCGCCACTGAGAAGGAATGCACGGCCGGTCAGGTTGGGCCCCGAAAACAGCGTCGCGCCGGCGCGGCCGTGTATTCCGTCGCGTGGCATTTCGCCGCGCTGATCGTAGGACGGGCGAACCGAACTGATATGGCCGCCGAGACCGCCGAGTTCCGCATAGCGACCCGGAACGAAAGTTCGACAACCGCCTCGGAGATTGGGGTCGCCGCAAAGCTCCCATGCGCGGCCCTCCACGATTGCCGATTGATATCGGTCAATCGCGTGCGATGAAGCAAAGTTGGGATCCGGCTGGTCTATCATAAATTTGCTTCCGCCGAAATTCTCCGACTCAAAAAATATGATGCCTCCCTTCGGTTGCAGTGCGACAGTCGGCTGTTGCAACGTCGCACTCGATGCCGACACCGGACGCGCGGAACTGATGCGACGCGACCAGGCGTCGAGAATTGGGTAGCGGCCCGGGCCTAGCGTCGTGCAGTCGCCACCGAAGTTGGAGTCGGCGCAGACTTGCCATGCTCCCCCTTCCACGACTGCCGATTGGGCACGGCCATTAAAGCCGCCGGGGCCGAAATTCGACAGCGTCCGTTCGGTCGAGATTCGGCGGCCGCCAAAGTTTTCGTTTTCATAGAATGTGATGCTACCGGTCGGCTGCATCCCCATTACGGACGTTGTACCAATCGGCCGTGCGGAACTGACCCGCCCCGATAGCGCACCGAGGCTCGGATAGTGACCTGGCGCGAGAAGCGTGCAGCCACCACCGAAATTCTGGTCGAGACAGACCTCCCATGAGTTGCCGTCGACGATGGCCGATTGCGCACCGTTGTTAAAACCGACGGCACTGAAATCTGGCGACGATCGGTCAAAAGTAATTTGGCGCCCGGCGAAGTTTTCGGTTTCAAAGAATGTAACGTTTCCCATCGCCGTGCCGGAGGCAAATACCGTGATGCCAAAGATGAAATGCCGAAATAGTCGGTTCATTGCTGTTGACCCCTCGTTGGTGCCCACAAATCTTAGCGCCCACATCGAGCATAGCCGCACGATGCTTGCAAAGTCTGGCGGAAGCACCGGAAACCGTCTGTGCGGGATCGCACACACAGAAGCCTTGACCACTTAGTAGCACCCGCGGGGCGCCCTCCGGCCCCGGGCGATCGGCCACGGTGTTCCTACGCGACGCGAATAGAGCCTGCAGGAGATCGGTGATGGACCCGCTACAGAGTTCTCAGCACCCGAGGATCTTCCGGCAGGGAGCCGGAAGTCGTGCACGACATTGGCCGGTCAGGTAGAAACACACCGTTAGCCGCGAAAGCGTCCTTTGCCTTTTCTGAGGCTTTCCTTGCTTTTGTTAACTTTGTCAAAGATTCCATTTGGCAACGTGCGTACGATCTCAGGCTTGAGGCTTTCTGCAATTCCCAGTTTCTCAAGCGCCTTCGCGAACGTATTTCCCGACGCGACATTGTTGAAGACAAAAGTGTCTGCGCCAAGCAAAGCGTCCTTGAGTTTTTGTGGAGTCGAAATGTCATACACCGGACTGCTGCTGCGATTGCCGAGGCCAACACCGACGCGACCAATAATCGGTCGCACGAGAGTCCACGGGGAACTGATCGAGAACAAAGCGTTGATGGCGACTGACCCCGACCACGGTGGGAAGTTGAACGCGGATACCAACTCGATGCGCAAGAAGGCCTGGGCGCTCGGGCGGTGGGACATCGTGGCCGCTTTTTGCCCAGAGCTGAGCGTCGGTCCAGGCAGAATAGACCGCCACGTTCGCCAGGGTGGCTTCGCCGAGTTACAACCGAGAAATGGCCAGGTAAGCCGGAACGATAAGTTCTTGACCTGTCGGGCCGTTGTGGCGCGCCCGACAGGATTCGAACCTGTTACCGCCGGCTTAGAA
>Ga0074045_10004764_pt1 | contig 11940 bp, 10 predicted proteins | sample BogForMeECP23OM2_FD_94442 | JGI IMG/M metagenome (GOLD analysis project Ga0074045, IMG submission 94442) | Bog forest soil microbial communities from Calvert Island, British Columbia, Canada - Bog Forest MetaG ECP23OM2 | ecosystem: Environmental > Terrestrial > Soil > Wetlands ...
CCGGCGGCCTTGATCGCCTGCAGGATCGAGACCACATCCCGGGCCGTGGCCCCGATGGCCTGCAGTCGCGCCACCAGTTGCTCGACGCTGGCTCCTTCACTTAGCTCGATGTTGCGCGCTGGAGCCTCGTTGGCACTTAGCTTGGTCTGGGGCACGACTTCGGTCTGGCCGGCGGCGAGCGGGTTGGGTTGCGACACCGCATAGTCGGTCTTGACCTCGATGGAGAAGTTGCCATGCAGAATGGAAACCGCGCCCAGGTGCACATCCTTGCCCAGCACCACCGTTCCCGTCCGCTCGTTCACCACCACCTTGGCCCGGCGGCGAACCTCGACCTCCAGGTTCTCGATGCGGGCCAGCAGCGCGGGCACGGATGCAGACGCCGTGGCGGAAGGCTGAGTTCCCAGAGTCGAGATGGCTGGGGCTTGCGCCGCTGGAGTTGGGACTGCCGAAACCTGGATTTCGATGCGGCGGCTGTCAACCACGGTGGCAACCAGCGCCGCGAGCTCGTGGTTGATGACCGCCGCCACCTCTTCGGCGGTTGAAAAGCTGGCTTCATTCAAGAGCAGCGACAGGCGATCGAGGTGGGCGAGATCGAGCGCGCTGTCGCGTTCGACCAGCGCTCCGGCGGGAACCCGTCCCACCGTGGGGTGGTTTACCTGCTTCGAATTGGTGGCCGACCCGGTGGCATAGCCTCCGACCACCAGCGGTCCCTGGGCCGCGGCGTAGACCTGCCCGTCGGCGGCGTAAAGAGGAGTGAGCAACAGCAGGCCGCCTTCGAGGCTGCGGGCATCGCCGACCGATGAGACCATGACGTCCAGATGAATCCCGGGACGAGCAAACGGCGGCAGGCTGGAGGTGACGAAGACGGCGGCCACGTTTTTCACCTGTACCGTCGATTGCAGCACCGCAGCGGGAATCTCAACGCCCATGCGGGCCAGAATGCTGGCCAGCGTCTGCACCGTGAAATAGGTCTGCTGCTTGTCGCCGGTGCCCTTCAGTCCTACCACCAGCCCGTAGCCTACCAGTGAGTTTTCGCGCACGCCCTCGACGCTCGACACGTCGCGGATCAGAACCTTATGCGCCTCGCCTTCAGCCGCCGCAGCGTAGGTCACCAGAGCGGCGGCGAGCGCCAGCGGGAAAATCAGGCGCCCAACATGCGTCATGAGTTTCTCCTAGAAACCGACCACGCGCAGAATCCACTTCACCACTGGATTCGGCGGGCGCGTGCCTTCGCTGACCACGCCTCTGCCCTTGACCTCGACCTCAAGATCGCCGACATGGTTCGAGGCCACGGTATTGGTCGCGTCCAGATCGCCGGGACGGACGAGTCCGCGCAGCACCACGGTCTCGTGCTGGTTATTCATGGTGATCTGACGTTCAGCCTCGACCACCAGGGTTCCGCTTGCCAGCACGGCGGCCACTCGCCCGGTGAGTACGGTCGAGAGCGATGTCTGCGACGTGGCCTCGGCTTTCCCGGCCAGGGCCTGCGCCGAGGTGGGGGAGAACAGATTGGCGACGCCGCTGGTCTTCACATGACCGCCGATGGCCGTGATCCCGGAACTGGCGGATAAGGTCCGATTGCTCGAAACATCACCCGTGGCCGTCGCCGATAGATTCTGGGCTACGCTGATCGTGACCAGGTCTCCCACGCGCGAAGCTTTGTAATCGGACACCAGATTGGCCAGCCGACCGCTGTCATTCCACAGGCTCCCCAGGGTCGGCGACGCCCGGTCAGGCGCCTTGGAGGTGACCCGCTGGACGTATTCGGCCAGTCCGTCGCGTTTTCCGGCGCTGTCTTTCGGCTTGTCATTTCCCTGGGCTCGGGCAGCGGGTAGCAAGACCACAGCCGCTGCCAGGACCCAACCCATGCGTCGATATGGATGGCGAAATTCTAGGCGAACTGTCACGACTGACCTTTCCCAGAGCGTCAGCCCGAATATTTTCGGGCAAGTCAGGAAGCAACCCGTAACCTTCCTGCACCTTCTACAAGCGCCACGATCACCCGTCCGCCCGGCAGGATGCGGGCTCGGACCGGCCGCCCCAAAGCGCCCGGCTCGAGACAGCGCACCGGAACCAGCAGGCGGATTCCGTCTTGATCCCATAGCAGGGTTGCGGTCTGGCCGCGGCGCACCAGCGGCCGCTCGTCCGCCAGCGGGGACGCCGCACTGAGGCGGGCCGCCGAAGACCCTGCCGAAATCGAGATGGGCCGCCGACCAGACTCGGACGCCGCCGGACTGCGCCGGTTTTCGCGGACCCGCACCAGAAACGGCACACAATCGGCGGGATGCCCGCAGCGCGAGGCAATCTCCCAGGCGGCAAGCCCGGGATTCCACGCTGCGGGGGACAGTTCGATCGCCGCGTTCTCGGGGATGCGCCCGGCGGCCGCACAATCGAACGTCCAGAGTGGCGTCGTTGCGGGCTGCGCGCCGGCGGGCACGGAAGACGGCAGGGTCGCGAGAATTCGGGCGGCGAGATCCGCGCACGAGGCGCGTCCGGCGCGCCGGACGCTGATCCGTTCGGGGACGGTCCAGAACTCCGACGATGATGCGAGCGGCGAGCCGAAAGGCTCCCGGCCTTCGCGCTTCTGAACTTCAAGTTTCTGAAGAAACGCGCGCACCTGACCGCCTTCGAACACACGCTTACTGCCGGGCAAGGGAGCGGCCCCCAAGCGCACCTGGCGGGCGGCGAGCAACAGCGTGGGACAGGCGCCGGGTTCGAGAAGATCGGCGAGAGAGAGTTCCCCTTCCACGATTTCGACTTCGCTCCGCACGGCCCGCTTCCCGCAGGCCGCTTCGGTAGCTAAGGCCGAGCAAACGAAAGCGCCGGCGGCGAAAACGGCGGCGATAATGATTCGGCGTGGATTCATAATGCGAATGACGGAGCCACTCAGGTCAGCGTCCCAGCGTATTGATGTCCTGCAGCATCTGATCGGCGGCGTTGACCACCCGCGAGTTGGCCTCATAGGAACGCTGGGCCACGATCATGTTGACGAATTCATCCACTACGCTGACATTCGACTGCTCCAGCATGCCCTGCTGAATCGTCCCTAATCCCTCGCTGCCTCCCGGCGTTCCGATCACGGGATCGCCGGATGCGGTGGTCGCCAGAAAAAGATTACTGCCGGTGCTGTTGAGCCCTCCCGGATTGTTGAACAGCGCAATCTGCAGCGATCCCACCTGCTGCGCCGCCGTTTGTCCCGCCACGGTCACACTGACCGTGCCGTCGGTTCCGACCGTAATCGACGTAGCGCCCGGCGGGATGGTGATCGACGGCTGAACCGGATCTCCGTCTTGGGTGACGAGATTTCCTTGGGCGTCGGTATGAAAGCTCCCCGCTCGCGTATAAGCGGTCTCGCCATTGGGCAAGATCACCTGGAAGAAACCTTGCCCTTGAATCGCCAGGTCGAGGGGATTACCGGTCTGGGTGAAGTCTCCCTCAAGTTGTGTGACTTCGGAGGCGGCCGAGCGCGTTCCCAGCCCCACCTGCAGTCCGGCGACGACCGTGGTCTGCTGGGTGGCGGCGGCTCCCGGCATGATCAAGTTCTGGTACATGAGATCCTCAAATTGCAAGCGCCGGCTGCGAAATCCCGAGGTGCTCGAGTTGGACAAATTGTTTGCAATGTTGTCCAGGTTCAGCTCTTGGGCGGCCATGCCACTGGCGGCGGTGTAGAGTGCGCGAATCATAGAGTCACCTCCTTAGCTTCCGCTCAGACTCGCGGCAAGTCCTGCACCGCAGTCTGATTGAACTGGCTGTCGAATACGGTGAGCGCCCGCTGCATCAGGTCCGCGGCGCGCTGGATGGTGATCAGCTGGACCACGCTCGCGGTCGCGCTGACGTTAGACTGCTCGATCATGCCCTGGCGAACCGAAGAAGACGCTGCAACGAGCGCCGCGCCTGCGGGCGCGGTGTAGGTCGCGTTGCCTACCGCCTGCAATGCCGTATCCGGCGAGAATTCGGCAATCCGTAATGTCGCGACCACCACGCCGTCGACCGAGATGGTCCCATCGGCGCTTACGGCTACCGATCCGCTCGGCAGGGTGATGGGGCCTTGCTCGCCCATGACGGCATCTCCCCCGGCGGTCACCAGCTGTCCTGCCGGAGTCAGATGAAACCCTCCGTTGCGGGTGTAAATCGTGCTGGTGCCCGACTGCACCACGAAGAATCCCGCACCGGAGACTCCCAGATCTAGGGGGTTGCCGGTGGCCGTGAGGCTGCCGGAGGCCAGATCGATGCGGCTGCCGCCGAGAACTCCGTAGTCGTTGACTGCAGCGTTCAGGGCATTGCGCGCGATCGCTCCGCCACCCGCCAGCAGCGAGCGAAACGTCGCCTGTTGGCCGCGATAGCCCGCGGTGCCGAGATTGGCCAGATTGTTGGCCACCAGTTCGAGAGCCTGGGATTGCGCGGCGAGTCCGGCGCAGGCCGCGTAGTATCCACTGTCCATAATTCAGTACCCGTGAGCGAAGGGTGCACGCGGTATTCCATCGCGGATGAGAGTTCGAAAATCTAGGGTAGAGAGTTATCGGTGGATAGGAATGAAATGACCACCGTTAAGAAATCTCCTGAGCCGGTTCTTAGTTGCAGAAATACCGGAAGAAGATCTTGCCCAGGGCAGCGATCTGCTCCCGCAAAATTCTCCGGCCCATGCGGGGCGGAGGCCTAGGGGCGCTTGGTCTGCCCCCAGCCCATTCGCCCTGCCCCTACAATCTTCCTCATCGACAAGCCGCAACCGGACTTTTAGACAGCGGATGCACCGGCCGAGGCGCCAATCCGCATGGCGGCGATCTCAGCCCACCGCAGCAACAGATCCAAGGGAGGGCGTTGCGGACGAGCCATGCGCACCCACAGGTGCGGACCACAAGCGGCCAGTCGAATCTCAGAGGCTGCCACCCGGGCTGCATAGCTGCGGACGATGCGCGCCAGTTCGGCCGTATCGGCCAACCGATCAAACACTATTTCGCATTCCCCGCGACGCTTCGAGCGGGCTTCAAGGCCTTTGCGCAGCGCGCTGGGTAGAGCCAGGCAGGGTTCAGTATGGCAATCGAGCATCTGTTCGATGGCGTAAAGGACGGTGTAATCGATCCCTTCGCTGAAAGCCACGTGCAAGGTGGCGGTCGAAGAAACGTAGTCGACCGGAACCATGAAAAACGATTCCAGCAAGGTGAGCGGGAGTTGCGGTACCCGGACGCCCGCACCAGAAAGAGAGCTGGCCCGCAACACCGGACATCTCCACTGCCGGGCCAGGGCCGAAGTCACCTGCAGTTCGCTGGCAAAGCCGAACCGTTGCAGCCATTCGCCAATCCTCCCCCGGCCAGCGACGCGCTGGGCGTCGAGCGCCTGGCGCAACTGTTCGGCGGTCAACTGCTGGCGGGAAAGCAACAGCAAACCGAGCGGGATGCGATGCAGGGACGCCGAGGTCTTCGGGCGGGAGCGCATCCGCTCAAACGCCTCCGTCAGGGCGCGCTCCAGACATGGGTCCAGGCAGTACCACGCGCCGTGCATTCGCACTCCCCGGGGCTGCCCGCGCAGGCGGCCCCAGAGGCGGCGGAGGTGAACGCAGTCCGGGCGCCGGCAGCGCGGCGCCAGCTCTTGCCAAAGCCCGCGCCACGCCTCGCGCCTCAGCCTTTGCCAGGACGACAGGCTCCCCCGATCGAGATGCAGGCCGACGGTTCCCATGGTGTGATGACTCTAGACGCCAGCCGCGGGCGCCACTTCGGTGACCCGCAGTCCGTAGTTGCCCTCCATGACCACGACTTCTCCGCGCGCGACCAGGCGGCCGTCGAGCAGCACGTCGACCGGTTCCTGCACCTGTCGATCGAGATCGATGACCGCGCCCGGCTTCAGGTTCAGGATGTCGCGCAGGGGCAGGCTCCGGCTGCCAAAGCGCAGGATCAGCCCGAGTTCGACCTCGAGCAGCAGATCGAGCTTGACTTTGTTTTCCCCAGGCGACGACGGCGGCAACGGAGCCGGCGTCCCAGACTCTGCCGACGCGGGTTTTCGGGCGTCGGGTGTTTCTGCGCGCAGGGCCGCCGCCAGCGCTGCGCTCAGGTGCAGTTCGAGAACAGGAGCGGTGGCCGGGTCTTCCCCCAGGCGAAGCCAGAAGGTCACCGAAGCCGCCCACGAGGGAGGTCCCGGGGCCCCATCGAGGCGAAGCTGAACTTCGCCCCAGCGCGGCTTGAGCGCCGAAGCGACCAGCCCGGCGACCTGACGCATAAGCTCGGCGCCCGCCTCGCGCTGTTCCGGAGAAATTTCGGGGCCATCTTCGGGAGACACTGCGGGCGAGGCCTCGAGGGGTTCGCTCATAAAGACGCGAGCCAAATGCGCGGCCGAAGCGGGAGGGATTCGGAAGCTCATTTCGCCCCGCAGTCCGCCGTTCGACTGGCACACCATCCAGAGATCTCCCGCGCTTGCGGCTGGCAACCCGGCGGGAGCCTCGGCCAGAACGGCCGCAGGCTGGGGCGATCCGCTGATCTGGGCCAGAACCTGCGCCAGGCATTCGGCCCAGACCGCAAGCAGAGGGTCGGTTTCAGAGGGAAGAGCAGGCTTGTTCATGTTGTTTTCTCCTCCGCGCCGGGCCCAGCTTCCCCGGTATAGGGCACCGCTTCGAGGACTCGGGCGGCGCGAATATTGCCGATGCGCGCGGGCGCGGCGCGGAACATCTCGTGGCCCGCGACCAGCAGCGACGCCGGCTCGGCCACCGGGCGCGAAAAGGCGAGCACTTCGCCCGGAACCAGAGCCGCCAGGTCGCTGACCGGGGCCCGCACTCCGGCGGCTCCGAGTTCCACGGCAAAGGGGCAGTCGAGCAGCCGGCGCATCAGCCGCTGGCGGGAATCGTCACTGGGGCGGCTCCGGGGATGGCTCCAGGAGGCGGCGATCTTGCGCAGCAGGGCATTCGAGACCGTGGCCGGAACCGCGAAGTTCAGCCCTCCGCGCACGTCCGGCATGGTGATCTCAAAGGTCAAGGATAATGTTTTTTCTTCCGGAGGCATCAGGCGGCGGGCGGAACCGGGCTCGAGGCGCTGCTCGAAGGCGAACTCGAGCGCCAGCGCCTGCCAGGCCACGCCCAGCTCGCGACACACGATGCGGGCCACGCTGTCGAGAATCTGCTCCTCGATCTCGGTAATCTCTCGGGTCGCGGCGATCCCCCTGCCCTCCCCGCCGAGCAGCAGATCGATCATGGGAAAAGCCACCTTCAAATCGAGTTGCAGCAGTGCGTTTCCCGCCATGGGATCCAGACGGCACGACGCCAGGTAGGTAGTTTCCGGAAGGCTCTGCAGAAACTCCCGGTAGCTTAAGTGCTCGGCCGAGACCAGGGTAGCGGCAAAAACCACGCGCAGGTAGGCCCCCAGCGCGTTGGTGAGGCTGCGGGCAAAGCCCTCGTGCAGCGAGTTGATCGCCATCAGCTGCTCGCGCCCGATCTGTCCCGCCCGCCGTATGTCCCATGGTTCAACCCGTGAGGGGGCGGCCTGGGCCGCGGCCTGGTTCCCGCTGCGGGCGGACCGCACCATGGCGTCGATTTCTTCCTGGTTCAGAACCTTTTCCATATCACGATCCTCAGGTATCCTCAGTCGCCCGCGCCGGCCGATGCGGCCCGTCCCCGCCCCGAACTCATGATCTCTTCCAGGCGCGCGCGCAACCGCACCACAGCCAGGGAGTGAATCTGGGAGACGCGCGACTCGCCGATGCCGAGCACGGCCCCGACTTCTTTCATGGTGAGCTCCTCGAAGTAGTAGAGGGCGAGCACCTGTTGCTCTTTTTCCGGCAACTCGGCGACCACGCGCGCCAGAATAGATTTCATCTCCGAGCGCAGGCAGCGGAAAAAGGGCGTGTCCTCGGGGGCGTTGGGCAGATATTCGCACAGGTCTTCCTCTTTGCCGTCCCAGGGAGACTCGACGCGCAGGCTGCCCACCTCCAGACCGTCGAGCTCGCCGAGCAGGTGCTGAAAGTCCTTGAGCGCCATGCCCAGCTCGGCCGCCATTTCATTTTCCGTGGGGGCGCGGCTGAGCTCGAGACTGAGCTTGCGGTGCGCTTCTTCGACGCTGCGCGCCTTGCGCCGCAGCTCTCGCGGTCCCCAATCCATTTCGCGCAGGCTGTCGAGGATGGCGCCGCGGATGCGGAATTTGGCATAGGAGCCGAACTGCACGTGTTTGGAGCGGTCGAACTTGTTGAGCGCGTCGATCAGGCCGAGGACGCCGGCGTGCACCAGGTCTTCGAGCGGCACGTGCCGCGGAAGCCGCTCGTGAATGCGGCGTGCCAGGTAGCGGACCTGGGGCAGCTGTTCGAGCAGGATCCGGTCGCGTTCTTCTTTATCCAGCCACGCAGTGTAGGCTTGGGCGGTATTCTGGCTCATATCGATCTCACTTCCCGTCGAAATTCAAAATTCATCGTCGCGGCACCCCCATCGCGACACCACTATCGCAACACTCCTAGCGACTGCACCTCGACCACCGGCGGAACTTCCATGGGCGAGAGCACGACCACCTTGGGCAGGAACGGCTCGAGCACGCGCTTCAGGTGATAGCGCGCCGGAGTGGCACACAACAGCACCGGGCTGGCCACCGCCACCTGATCTCCCGCAAGCTGCCGCAAGCCGTCGAGGATGCGGCGTGCAAACGGCGGCTGCAGCGCGCCGGCGCCGGGCGCGGCCTGCGCCCCGCAGGCGCGCCCCAGTTCCTCTTCGAGTGAGTGCTCGAGCGTGACCACACGCAAGCCTCCCGTCTCCGACAGCAGCGGCCGCACAAGGGCCCGGCCGAGGGACTGGCGCACCGATTCGACCAGAACCACCGGGTTCTTGGTGGTCGCCGAGACGTCGAGCAGGGTTTCGAGAATCGCGGGCAGATCGCGAATCGAGACCTGTTCGCGCAGCAGCTGTTGCAGCACTTTCTGCACTTCGCCCAGACTCAGAATCTTCGGCACCAGCTCCTCGACCAGCTTGGGATGGCTTTCGGCGAGGCGATCGAGCAGGCGCTTGACCTCCTGCCGGCTGAGCAGTTCGTGGGCGTGCTGCTTGACTACCTCCGCCAGGTGCGTCGCCAGCACGGAAGTCTGATCGACCACTGCGTAACCGGAGGCCAGAGCCTGGTTCTGCAATGCCGCGGGAATCCACACGGCCGCGACGCCGAAGGCGGGCTCCTTGGTGGGCGTTCCCGCCAGAGGCCGGGGAGAGCCTTCCGAGCTGATGGCCATCATCTGGTCCTGATGCATCTCCCAGCGCGCCACTTCCACGCCGCGTAGCGCGATCACGTATTCCCGCGGCTTGAGCCGCACGTTGTCGGTGATGTGCACCGGCGGCACGATGAATCCCAGCTGTTGCGCCAGGTTCTGGCGTAGAGCTTTCACACGGGCCAGGAGCTGGCCACCTTGATTCTGGTCGACGAGGGGAACCAGGCCGTAGCCGACCTCGAGACTCAGTTCATCCAGCTTGAGCAGGTCCTCGACCGACTCCTTGGCCGGCTTCTTCTCTCCGGCCGGGGTTGCGGCCTCCGTTGGCTCGGCCGTGAGCTTGGGCGCGCGCCAGGCCATAACTCCCGTGCCCGCCGCGAGCAGCAGGAAGGAGAATTTCGGCAGCCCGGGAATCGCCGCCAGCATAAGCATGACTCCAGCCGCGATCATTAGCGGGCGTCGGCGGGAGAGCACCTGCCGCGCTACGTCGACCGACAAGGTCGCATCCGAGGTGGCCCGCGTGACCACCATGCCGCCGGCCATCGAGACCAGAAGCGACGGAATCATGGTGACCAGGCCGTCGCCCACGGTCAGTACCGTGTACGTCTTCAGCGCTTCGCGGAACGGGATATCCAGCTGGAAGACGCCGATCAGGAAGCCGGCAATAATGTTGATCGCCGTAATCAGGATGGTGGCAATGGCGTCGCGCTGGTTGAAGCGGGCGGCGCCGTCCATGGCGCCATAGAACTCGGCATCGCGCGCGATCTGTTCGCGCCGCGCCCGGGCCTGGGTCTCGTTGATGAGGCCGGCATTCAGGTCGGCGTCGATCGCCATCTGCTTGCCCGGCATGGCATCGAGGGTGAAGCGCGCCGTGACTTCGGCCGTGCGCACCGCGCCGTGCGCCACCACGATGTACTGGATGGCGATCAATGCAATGAAGATGACGAAGCCGACGAGGTAGTTGCCGCCGACGACGAACGAGCCGAAGGCTTCAATGACGTGCCCGGCCGCCGAAACTCCTTCGTTGCCGTGCAGCAGAATGCGGCGGCTCGAAGCCAGGTTCAGCGACAGGCGGAGCAGGGTCATCAGCAGCAACAGGCTGGGAAAAACGGAAAACTGCGACGGCCGCAGAATCTGGATCGCCGACAGCAGCACCAGTATCGATGCCGTGATGCTCAACGCCAGCATCACGTCGAGCAGGATGCTGGGCAGCGGCACCAGCATGACGAAGATCAGGCCCACGGCGGCAATGGGCATGATCCACTCGCTCGAGGCGCTTTTGGGCTTGGCAGCGGTCAACGGGGGCGCGGAAGCTGCGTTGGCAGGCATGGATTAGGTCCTCCTCCGGGCCGCACTCTCGTCGGCCTTGGCCTGCGCCCGCCAGATCGCTGCCAGAATTTCGGCGACGACGGCGTAGAGCTTGGGCGGGATGGCCTGTCCGACTTCGACCGCGCGGTAAAGCGCATGCGCCAGCGGCGGATTTTCGACCAGCGGAATCCCGTGCCACAGGGCAATTTCGCGGATCTGGCCGGCGAGCAGGTTGCGGCCCTTGGCGACAACGACCGGCGCCTCCATCTCCATGGTGAATTCGAGCGCGATGGCGAACTCTGTGGGATTGGTGATCACGACCGCAGCTCGCTCCACGTCTTTGAGCATGCGGCGGCGGCGCGCCTGCCGTTGCAGACGCCGGATGCGCATCCGGACCACAGGATTGCCCTCTGTCTCCTTGAACTCATCGCGCAGATCCTGGCGGCTCATCTTGAGTTCGTTCTCGTGGCGCCAGCGCTCGAGCAGATAGTCGGCGGCCGACCAGACCAGCAACACCATCGACGCCTTCCAGGCGATCTCAAACATCTGGCCGGTGGCAAAAGTGATCAGCCCGCTGCCGGTGCCGTGCAAAAGAGCGGGAAGCCGGGTCCAGACGCGCGCCAGCAGGGCAACCGCGAGATAGACAATGGCGGCCGTCGGCAGCAGCGATTTCAGCATGCGGCTGACAGCAGAGAGCGAGAACAGCTGTCCCAGCCGCGATGCGGGATTGATCCGGTTCAGACTCGGGGACAACGCGGCCGGGGCGAAGACCAGGCCGTCTTGCGCCACTCCGCCCACCATCGCCGCCAGCCAACTCAGACTGGCCGCCAGCGCAACGCCGCGAAACAGGACGAGATCGTTGCGCCATTGGGGCAGGGTCTGATCGGGATGAGTGGTGGCAAGATCCAGATTGCGCCGCAGCAGGCTTCGCCAGTCGCCGACAAACGCGGGCAACTGCCATGCCAGAAGCATGACCGCAGCCATGGTTCCGATGCCGGCGACCAGATCCCGGCTGCGCGCCACCTGTCCTTGCTCGCGGGCTTTCTGCCGCCGCCGCGGGGTAGCTTTTTCGGTCTTGTTCTGGTCCGCCATAATTTCTCAGTGCGCCAGATGGAGCAGTTTTTCCCCGAAAGCGAAGGCTTCGGCGAATTGGTGCGATATCGCGTGCGGCCAATAGACGATGACGCCGATCATCACCGCCAGCCCCAGCAGGTTTTTCACCGCCAGGCCAATGAACAGCACCGGCATTTGCGGAGACGCTTTCCCCAGAAAGCCCAGAGCCACGTCGGCGACCAGCGTGGCCGCCAGCGCGGGTGCGGCGATTTGCAACCCGGCAAGAAAGATCCCGCCTGCGGCATGCAGCAGGCCATCGGCGGCGGAGAACGTCATCACCGCTCCCGCCGGCAGATAATCGAAGCTGCGAACCACGGAGCGCAGCAGCCAGTGATGCACGTCGAGTTGCAGGAAGATCAG
>Ga0074045_10004765_pt1 | contig 11936 bp, 10 predicted proteins | sample BogForMeECP23OM2_FD_94442 | JGI IMG/M metagenome (GOLD analysis project Ga0074045, IMG submission 94442) | Bog forest soil microbial communities from Calvert Island, British Columbia, Canada - Bog Forest MetaG ECP23OM2 | ecosystem: Environmental > Terrestrial > Soil > Wetlands ...
GGGTGAAGGCGTGCAGCAGGCGTTGCTGAAAATCCTGGAAGGCACAGTAGCGAATGTTCCTCCGCAGGGCGGACGCAAGCACCCGCACCAGGAATTCACGCCGGTGGACACGACCAACATTCTGTTCATTTGCGGCGGGGCGTTTGTCGGGCTGGAGCGGATCATCGGGCGGCGGCTGGGCAAGCGCTCGATGGGCTTCCGGACGTTTAAAGCCAAAGAGGCCGCAACCACCGAGAGCAACAGACGCGATACACAGTTGCTGTCGCAGGTGGAACCGCAAGACCTGATCAAGTTTGGGCTCATCCCTGAGTTCGTCGGCCGCATGCCGGTGGTGGGCGTGCTCAGCGATCTCGATGAAGATGCACTGATCGAGATTCTCACCAAACCCAAGAACGCCATCGTTAAGCAGTATCAGCGGCTGTTCGAATTCGAGAACGTGAAGCTGCGCTTCACCGAAGAAGCGCTACGCTTCATCTCCAAGGAAGCGATGTCGCGCAAGGTTGGCGCACGCGGGCTGCGCATGATCCTGGAGGAACTGATGCTCGACCTCATGTACAACCTCCCCGGCCAGAGGCGCCTGAAGGAATTCGAAGTCACGGCCGACATGGTCGAGAAGCGCAACGTAAGTATGCCGATCATGGAGAAGGCGGGCTAGCGAAAAGCGGAGTGGTGGGCTCATCCTGTTGGGGTTTGCATTCCTCCACGAACCCAATCCACCAACGAGGTGTCCATTTGGCCGTTCACAGCATGTTATCCTAGAGACATTGATGCTGCGCGGGCAGCCTTGCGTGGTGAGTGTGCCGCAGGGATGTCAATTTTCGGCTTGGAACAGATTGAGGCATTCCGAATGACAAGGCGGTTAAAGTGACCCAGCGCGAGAAGTTCGAGACCAAGAAACTCCCCATGATGCCGATCCGCGACGTCGTCATCTTTCCTTCTATGATGACACCGTTTGTCGTCGGGCGGGAGTCAAGCGTGCGCGCATTGGAAGAGGCGCTGGCCGGCGACAAAAAGATTTTCCTTGCCACGCAGCACGATGCCAGCATCGACGAGCCCAAGCCCAACGAGATTTTCCAGGTCGGCACCATCGTCAACATCGTCCAGAGCTTGAAGCTTCCCGACGGCAACATCAAGGTCCTGGTGGAAGGACTGGAGCGCGGCAAGGTACTCCAGGTCGTGGATACGGATGGCTACTTTGAGGCCACCGTCCGGACCGCCAAGTACTCGACTGAGCCGACACCGCAGGTGGAAGCTGCCATGCAACGCGCGACTGGCCTGTTCGAACAGTACGTCAAGCTTTGCCAATCGCTGAACTACGAAACCATGATTGCCGCCGTTCGCAATGACGACCCGGCGAAGCTCACCGACACCATAGCCGCCAATCTGCAACTGTCGATTGAAGAGAAACAGGAGCTGCTGGAGATTTTCGATCCCGCCGAGCGACTGAATCGCATTGGCGATGTGCTCGATGTCGAGATCGAAAAGCTCAACATGGACCGCACCATCCAGTCGCGCGTAAAGCGCCAGATGGAGCGCGCCCAGAAAGAGTATTACCTCAACGAGAAAATCAAGGCCATCCAGAAGGAACTGGGCCGCGGCGAGAAAAGTGAGTTCGACGAACTGAAGAAGAAGATCGACGCCGCCGGCATGCCGCGGGAGACGCACGAGAAGGCGCTGCAGGAGCTTAAGAAGCTGGAAGCCATGCCGCCCATGTCGGCCGAGTCTACGGTTTCGCGCAACTATCTTGACTGGCTGCTGGCGGTCCCGTGGAAGAAGCGTTCCAAAGAAATCCGTAACATCGAGATCGCGGAGAAGACGCTTAACGAGGACCACTACGGATTGGAGAAGATCAAGGAGCGCATCCTCGAGTTCCTGGCAGTCCGGCAATTGGTGAAGAACCCGAAGGGCTCCATCCTGTGCTTCGTCGGACCTCCGGGCGTGGGCAAGACATCGCTCGGCATGAGCATCGCCAAGGCCACCGGCCGTAAGTTCGTCCGCATGTCGTTGGGCGGCGTGCGCGACGAAGCTGAAATTCGCGGCCATCGCCGCACCTACATCGGCGCGCTGCCGGGCCAGATCATCCAGATGATGAAGAAGGCCGGCACCAAGAACCCGGTGTTCATGCTGGATGAAGTGGACAAGATGTCGATGGACTTCCGCGGTGATCCCTCGGCCGCGCTGCTGGAGGTGCTCGACCCCGAGCAGAACTTCATGTTCGTCGATCACTACCTCGACGTGGAGTACGACCTGTCACAGGTGTTCTTCATCGCCACCGCGAACGTGCTGCACACTGTTCCTCCGGCGCTGCAGGACCGCATGGAAGTGCTGCGGCTGCACGGCTACACCGAGCCGGAGAAAGTCGAGATCGCCAAGCAATATCTGGTGCGGAAGCAGCGCCTGCAGACTGGGCTGACGGAGCAGAACGCCATCTTCACCGACGAGGCGCTCACCGCCATCATTCGCAACTACACTCGCGAAGCCGGCGTGCGCAACCTGGAGCGCGAGATTGGAAACATCTGCCGGAAGGTCGCACGCAGAGTGGTGAAGGAAGGCGAGAAATTCTCGCTGACTCTTACTGCCGAGAACATCGGTGAGTATCTCGGCGTGATGAAGTTCCGCGACAGCGAGGTCCATGAGCGTAGTGAGATCGGCATTGTTACCGGGCTGGCCTGGACCGAAGTCGGCGGCTCGATTCTAACCACCGAAGTCGCCACCGTGGACGGCAAGGGCAAGCTCACGCTCACCGGAAAGTTGGGCGATGTGATGCAGGAGTCCGCACAGGCTGCCATGTCGTATGTGCGCTCTCGCGCCCATCGGCTGGGACTGCCGCGCGACTTCTATCGCAACCTCGACATCCACGTGCATGTGCCCGAGGGCGCGATTCCCAAAGACGGCCCTTCTGCCGGCATCACCATGGCGACGGCCATCGCCAGCGCGCTGAGCCGCATTCCGGTGCGGCGCGACCTCGCCATGACCGGCGAGATCACGCTTCGCGGCAAGGTAATGGCTATCGGTGGACTCAAAGAGAAGCTGCTGGCCGCCCACCGCGCAGGCATCCTGGAGGTCCTGCTTCCGGCTGATAACGAAAAAGACCTGGCAGAGGTGCCAGAAAACCTACGCAGTATCATGAAGCTGCGCTTCGTCAATACCATGGACGAAGTGCTGGCGTATGCGCTGGAGCGTCCGCTGCCTGAAGTCGCGGATGAGCCGCCGGGAATCGCGGCGTTACCACTACCGCCGGAGCAGGCGCCGACAGCGCATCAGTAAGCAAGAACAAATTAGTTTAGGAAGACCCGCCCACAACGCGGGCCTTTTGCTTTGGGCGAACGCAAGCTCGAAGGACCCCGGTGCTCGGCCCAAGCCTGTCACAACGTGTATCCTCCACTTGCACTTTCGTGCTGCTACGGCGATATTGATTGCATGAAGGTGCTGACGCGCTTCGTGACCTCTGCTGCTGCCCCGCAGCAATTCCCACCTCCGGGCGCGCCGGAGATCGCCTTCCTGGGCCGCTCCAACGTAGGCAAGTCGAGCCTGATCAACTGCCTGGTCGCGACCAGGATCGCCAAGACCAGCAACACGCCCGGTCGCACCCAGACCATTAACTTCTTCCAGGTACGCCGGCCCGGAAAGCCGCATCCCGACTTTATCTTCGCTGACCTGCCCGGTTACGGCTACGCCCGCGTGCCGAAGGAAATTGCTGCCAAATGGGCGCAGTTCGTCAACCCGTACCTGGATGAGCGCGAGTCGCTCGTGCTCTGCCTGTCGCTGGTGGATGTCACGATTCCCCCGCAACAGATCGACCTTCAGTTGCTGGATTGGTTGCGCCACGCGAAGCGAAACTTTGTCGTGGTCGCGACCAAGGCCGACCGCATCTCCCACAATCAGTTGCGCAGCTCCTTGCAGAAGCTCTCCGATCAGCTGCAATTGTCGATGGAGCAGATCATCCCGTTCTCAGCTAAGGCGCATGTGGGATACGACGAGATTTGGCGCGCCATCAAGACCGCAGCGGGCGTAGATGAACCAGGAACGCACGCAGCACAGAGAACCGGCTCGTGAACGCCATTCTTATTCGTGCGATTAAAATTCGCTCCTGTCATCCCGAGCGGAGCGAAGCGCGAGTCGAGGGATCTGGGGTTCGCTGGCTCGTGACGTGGCTTTGCCGTTGCCAACATCCACTCTGCTACTGGCCACGTCTTTCACGCCGGCCAAATCTCCAGCGCCGTCTTGCTCAAAATCTGTTGTCTTGTGTCTTCGCTTAGCGCAAGTGCGCGAAACGCTGCCAGATTTTTCTCGATCGCAGGTACTCCAGGCCCAGGCCAGTCAGTGCCGAACAGCGTCTTGTGCGCGATCTCTTCCAAGCGAGGGAAATACTTCAACAGCGCTTTCGGCGGGATGCCACTGATATCGAGATAGACGTTCGGCTGCCGCCGCACCAGGAAGAACGCGGTGTCCATCCACAGCGGACGTCCGCCGTGCGCCAACAGAATCTTCAGCTTGGGAAAATCGACGGCCACGTCGTCCACGTACATCGGATCGCCGTACTTATTGCGTGCACCGGGGAAAATCGACGTGCCCGTGTGCACCATGATGGGAATCCCGTTTGCCTCGGCCGCGCGATAGATGATCTCCAGCTCCTTTACCCCATGGATGTAATCGTTGGGATAGAGCAACTGGTGCGGCGGATGGATCTTGATGAGCTTCATGCCCAGCCGCACGATCTGCTCCATGTCCGCGAGAACATTCGTGGTGTGCCGCGGGTGCAGGCTACCACACGGGATGAGTCGCTTCGGGTCTTCCTTCACGTACCTGGCGACGAACTCATTGACCGCGGGCGTAAAGCCGATCACTTCCGGCGCAACGTAGTTGATGAGTACCGCGCGGTCCACTCCGACCCGGTCGAGGTATTTGAGAAACGACTTCGGCGAACGGCAATATTCCGCCACCTGATCGAAGTCCTTGCGCGTCTTCTTCATCAGCGCCAGCGCTTCCGGCTTGAACAACTCCATCGGCTGAATGTGGATGTGACAGTCGGTGATCATCTCAATTCGCGCACGCCAGCACCGCTCGTTTGGCGAAGACCCGCACCATCTCTCGGCGATACTCCGGCGTGAGCGCCGAGGTAGTCAGCGGTTTGGCCGTGCGCGCCGCTAGCTCACCAATGCGCTCGGCAAGCTCTTCGCTCGGGAGCGCACCGACAAGATGAGCATCCGCATCCTTCACCAGGAACGGCGCAGGATTGACGGCGGTAATGGCCACACGAGCATCTTCCACACGGCCTAAGCGTAGTTTGAGTGCGACCGCGACACCGGCCAGCGGATAATCGATGCTGCCGCGGACGCGTAGCTTCTGATAGCTGCCTCGCCAACCGGCAGACGACTCGGGCAAATGGACGCGTGTGACAATCTCGTTGGTCGCGAGATGCAGACGCACGATGCCGTCGTTTACGTAGAACTCCGACAATGGGGTACGCCGCAAGCCGCTCGGGCCGGCAATTTCGACTTCGGCACTGAGGCACAGCAGCGCTGGCGGGGTGTCACCGGAAAAGGCCGCCCAGCAAATCTTTCCGCCGGGCGCTACGTGGCACAGATCGCCATCTTTCTTCAGGCAGAAGCCGCAACTCTGTCGCCACAGCAGCGACTGGTTATACCACAGGCAGCGCGTGTCGAGGCAGAGATTGCCGCCGATGGTTCCCATGTTGCGCAACACGGGTGAGGCAATGGTCCGTGCCGCTTCATAGAGGACGGGGTAGTCTTTGCGGATGAGCGGTGAGTGTTCGACGGCGCTTAGCGTGGTCAGGGCTCCGATCTCAACGCCGTCACCCGGCGCGTTGAAAATGCCGCACAGTTCGCTGATGCCCCGTAGATCAAGCACATACGGCGGTGTGAAAAGCTTCTGCTTCATCGAGGGCAGCAGGTCAGTGCCGCCGGCGATGACTTTCACGTCGCCATCGTACCTAGCCATCAGCGCGATGGCATCGTCGAGCGTTTTCGGACGCAGCAGCTGGAAGCTGGGCAGGCTCATTACTTACCTCCGGTCGCGTGCGCGCCCTGTCGCGACGGGTCGAGCAGATGCCGCGCCGGCCCCTTGCCGCGGAACCAGAGCGAGCCGCCATGTTCACGGAAGGTGGTTGGCGCGGTGGGATCGACCGACTCAGTCATCTCGATTCTCTTCATTCCCTTCTTTGCACGCAGCGCGGCCAAGATACGTTCTGGTGTGAACGGCGCCTCGCGCAGGCGAACTCCCACAGCGTCGTAGATGGCGTTCGAGATCGCCGGAATGGTCGCAGCCAGTGAACCTTCGCCAGCTTCCTTCGCGCCGAACGGGCCCTCGGGGTCAACGCTCTCGACGATAATGCATTCAATTTCCGGTGACTCGGTTGACGACGGACTGCGATACTCCAACAGCCCGGGATTCATCAGCAGGCCGTCCTTCCACACCATCTCCTCCTCGAGCGCCTGACCGAGCCCCATCCAGACCGAGCCAATTACCTGGCCCTCAACGGCGACCGGGTTCAGAGCGCGTCCGCAGTCGTGCGCTGCCCATATCTTGTGCACGGTCACTTCGCCTGTGTCTTCATCCACGCTGAGGTCGGCAACTTGCGCAGAATACGAATACGCCGGTGACGGGCCCACTCCTCCGCCTTTGTGCTTGCCGCCCCGCGCCTCAACCGGAGGCGCGTACGATCCTGTGCCGGTCAGCGCGCCATGGAAGTCAATGGCCGAGACCACCGCCTCCTCAAAGCTCATGTGCTCCTTTGGGCCTTCCTCTTTGCGCGACTGGAGGACCGAGCCGCGCAGGATCTGCCCATCCACGTGGCCGCTCGCCGCCTCTGTTTCTCCTCGGATATCTGACATTGTAAGGGACGTATCCCACTTTGTGGTACTTCGCTTGTACACATGGTCGTCGCGGATGAGCACGTCTTCCGGAGCGCAGTCCATGCGTTTCGCGGCGGCGCTGATAATGTTCTTCTTGACGTCCTGGGCAGCGCGGAGGGCGGCATTGCCGGACATGAACGTCACGCGGCTGGAATACGAACCAAGATCGATGGGCGTGAGATCGGTATCTGCGGCGATGACCTTGACGCGCGAAAGATCGCAACCGAGCACCTCGGCCACGATTTGCGCGGTCATTGTATCGGAGCCCTGCCCAATCTCCGCAGCGCCGGTGTAAACCACCACTCCGCCATCGCGATCGATCTTGATATTTACCGTCGAGTGCGGCATGTCGGAGCGAATAATGCTGTTGGCCGCACCGCTCACGTAATGGCTGCATGCCATGCCCAGCCCGCGTCCCTTGGGCAGCTTGCCTTTGCACTCATTCCAGCCAGAGCGAGTGATCACCTGATCGATGCACTCGGGCAGGCCGTAGCTCAACACGCGCAGGCCGTTAACGGTGACCGTTGGCGGCTTCAGCAGGTTGACGCGCCGAAGCTCCGCCGGGTCGAGGTTGAGCTTGGCGGCAATCTCGTCCATCTGCGACTCGAAGGCAAAACGCACATTCACTGTGCCATGGCCGCGCATGGCGCCGCACGCCGGCTTGTTAGTAAGCACGCGATAGCCGTCGTAGCGAATGTTCGGGATGTCGTAGATCGCACCCAGGAGCGCGCCAGAATAAAGAATGGTCACCACGCCGTACGAGCAATACGCGCCGCCGTCCTGGATAACCTTGCAGGCAACGGACGTCACGCGGCCATCTTTCTTAACACCGATCTTCAGGTCGATGATAGTTCGCGGCCGTCCGCGATGGGCCCAGAACACCTCTTCGCGCGTGTAGGTGATCTTCACTGGAGCTTTTGCTGCGCGTGCCGCCACGGCCGCGATGATCTCCAGAGGGATGATCTCGCTCTTCCCGCCGAAGCCGCCGCCGACCAGCGGCTTGATCACGCGGATTTGCGACATCGGCATCTCCAGCACTAGTGAGAGCTTGTGCTGTAAGTAATACGGAACTTGTGTGGAAGACCACACCGTCAGCCGTCCCAGCTTCCCAGTGTGTGGATCAAGTTCGAAATTCGCCAGCGTGCAATGCGGTTCCATCGCAGCGTGGGTCACTTCGTTGGCGATGTATCGAGCTTCGGCGGTGTAATCGGCCTCGGCAAAGCCCTTGTCAAGATCACCAAAAACGTGGTGGTAATCCTTTTCGACATTGTGCGGACGGTTTTCGTGAATGAGATCAGTCTCTGCTTTCATCGATTCCACGGGATCGAAGTAGGCAGGTAGCGACTCGTATTCCACATCGATCAACTCGAGCGCACGCTCGGCGATTTCTTCGTTGATGGCAGCGACGCAGGCGACGTTGTCACCGACGTAGCGGACCTTCTCGACCGCAAGCGCCGTCTCGTCATGTCCGACGGGAAGGATGCCGTATCGATTGGGCGCATCTGCGCCGGTGACGACCGCGACTACCCCGTCGAGCGCCCTGGCACGCGAGGTGTCAATGCTCTTGATGCGCGCATGCGGGTACGGCGAATGCAAAGTCTTGCCCACCAGCATGCCGGGAAGGCTGAAATCGTCAGTATACTTGCCGGCGCCGGTAGTCTTGCCCGCGGCGTCCACCATGGCGATCGGTTTGCCGATGATTGAAAATCCGTTGTCGCTCACCTCGTCTCCACCAGTTCGTGCTTCATGCCTCTTTGCTCGGCGTTGATCGCGGCACGAACCGCCTGGTACATCTGCGTATATCCAGTGCAGCGGCACAGATTGCTGCTGAGCGCCTCGCGAATTTCGTCTTCGCTCGGCTCAGGGTTATTCACCAGCAACCACTTCACTGTCATCATGAATCCGGGAGTACAGAAGCCACACTGCGAGCCCCCGAAATCGCCATAGGCCTTCTGCAACGCGGCCAGTCCACCTTGATCGGCGACGCCTTCGACGGTGGTGATCTCCTGTCCCTCGCAACTGGCGGCCAGCATCGTGCACGAGAGCATGGGTATCCCGTCCGACTGCACGGTGCACGCGCCGCAGGACGAATCGTCACAAGCGCGCTTGGAGCCGGTCAGACCGAGATCCTGGCGCAGAACGTCGAGCAAGAGTTGGTTGGGCGCGACCGCTAGCTCGTGCGTGCGCCCGTTGACGTGGAGTTCGATTAAGTCTTTTTTCATCTCTCATCCTGAGCGGAGGCAGCGTCCGCTGAATGCCACCGGAGTCGAAGGACGCCTATGAATCCGCGAAGGTCCCCTAATAGATTGGCACTTTCGGATCGATCTCCCGCGACCAGCGGTCGATCCCTCCACGCAGCGATTGCACTTTCTCATATCCCTGCTGACGCAGCCACGCCGTAACGTTCATGGAACGTACTCCGTGATGACATACGACGACGATGTGGTCCTCCGGATCGAGTTCCTGACTGAAGCGCGCGGGAATGTCGCCCATCGGAATATGCTTGCTGCCGGCGATTTTCGCGACCTCAACTTCCCATGGCTCGCGGACATCGAGCAGCGTCACATTATTCCCCGAGTCACGCATCGATTTCAGCTCTTCTGTTGCGATCTCGCAATCCATGAATTTACTTTCCTACCCACTTTGGCCGGCGGCGCTCCATATAGGCTGCGATCCCTTCCTGTGCGTCGGCGGTTTTCATCAGTTCGTCGAAATAGATCTGCTCGGCGCGAGCCAAGCCCTTGTCGAAGTGAATCGCATCCCAGGCGTAGAACGCTTTCTTGGCGATCGTAATTGCGACCGGACTCAGCTGCGTGACTCGCTGCAGACATTCTGCGACCAGAGTTTCCGGATCGTCAGCGAGGCCGTTCACCAGTCCGGCTTCCAGTGCTTCCTTACCGCTTAGAGTGCGGCCGGTCAACAACAGCTCTGCCGCCAGCTTCTGACCAACAACGGCGGACAGCGCCACACTCGCCACGGGCGCATAGCAGGCCAGCTTAATCTCAGGAAATCCCCAGACCGAATCAGTTGATGCGTAAACCACGTCGCACATCAGAGCCAGCTCTGCGCCTCCGCCGAGGCAGTGCCTACGCACGCTGGCAATCGTCAGCTTGCTGTTGTCAACCACCGAGCGGATCACGCTGTGGAAAGCCGTCAGCATATCACGCACCTTGTCGGGTGTGTGGGCCACAATATCCACGCCGCTGGAGAAGGCACGCTCCGAACCGGCGAAGACGATGGCGCTGATCTCCGGCCTTCCCTCGATCTGTTCCAGCGCGGCGCGCAGCTCGTCCATCATCTCGACATCGATGACGTTCAGCGGCGGATTGTTCAGCACAATACGCGCTGCTGGAGGCTGCAACTCTACGGTGATACGAGTGAAACTTGTCTCAGTCGCTGTGCTCATACCTCTCAACCTCTTTCATTGCGTCACTGCCGAGTTTGCCTTCTTGGTGGCAAAGAACGCTGTTTTCGCGATGAGATACGCGATGAGATATTGGTCTTCGGGCGGCCCGTGACTTGCTGTGTTCGTAGGCTGCTAGTTGCGCCGGCTTGCGATTTTCCGCCCGCAGTCCTGCCGCCACGCACGCCCTGCAAGAAGATATTGCTAATCTCTCGCGCCAGGGGTTGCGCGTCAGGGTCCACGCGCGGGTTGTACCAGGTGTAGAGCCAGTTCATCGTACCGAACAGTCCCATTACTGCAGTACGCGTGCCAACGTGACCGCGCACCCCGAACTCCAGCCCTTCCGCCTTCGCCAGGTCGTCCACCAGGATCATGCAGATGCGATAATACTCACGCTTGATGGCGGACAGTTCGGTGCCATAGCCATCCTTCAGAATGTCGTCCTCATGCGATAGAACCTTCATCGCTTTCATCTTCGCAACGGCGTAGTCAACATGGTTGTGCACGAAAATGCGAATGCGCTCTTCGGGGTTGTCGCTGGCAGCCAGCCGTTCGCGCAGGCGTTCGATGATAGTCGCAAGGGTGTGACGCTGGATGAAATAGAGCAGCTTTTCCTTGGACTCGAAGTAGTAATAGAGCCCGGCCAGAGAGATGCCGCTCAGCCTCGACAGGTCGCGCATCGACGCCCCCTCGTAGCCCTTGCTGGCGAAGATCTCCGTGGCGCAGTCGAGAATCTCTGCCAGACGGCGGTCAAAGCGGGTATCGCGGTTTGGAGAACCTGCCAGAGGGCGCGTCGTGGAAGCTGCGGACATGGTCGTTGTTGGGTGCGAAGCGGTCAACCGGACACAGTCGGTTGTCGAACGTTCGTTCGACTTCAATCTTACCCTCTATGCTTCGGCTTAGGCAAACCATCGCTCTGTCCATTCGCGCCTGGCAACGTCCGGCATGTCTGTTTCCAGTAACGAGGGGACACTCACATTGACAAGTGTCTCTCCAAACAGGCAAACTGCTCCATCCTGAAGATTTGTTCCCCAGGACTTGGACGCTAGCTGGACAAGCTGAGAACGAGCCAATTCTTTGATGACAGCGCCACAACGCGTTTCGTACCGGTTGGAATCCACGCTGGAGAGCGTGAACAAGGCCGAGGAGATGGCCGATCAGATCGCGTCGCAAGCCGGCTTCGACGAAGATACGCGGGGCGGAATCGCCATGGCGGTCCGGGAAGGAATGATTAATGCCGTGCTCCACGGCAACGCCTACGACCCGGCCAAGCGAGTGAACTTGACCTTCGAGACCGGAAAGGAACTGGTCGTTATCATCGCCGACGAGGGGAAGGGATTCGTCCCGGAAGAAGTCCCCGACCCGCTTGCCCCGGAGAACCTTTTGAAAGAGTCCGGCCGTGGGATATTCTTAATGCGGACATTCATGGATGAGGTCCATTTTCGTAAACTGAACTCTGGCACTGAAATCACTTTGATCAAGCGGCTGCAGACCAACGAACTGGGCCGCCAGGAGGCTTCCACGTGAGCATGAAAGCGAGCACCCGGCAGGTAGATGGCGTCACCATCGTCGATTTGAGTGGACGTATCACTCTGGGCGAAGGCAGCGTGGTATTGCGCGACACCGTCAAGGACCTGCTAGGGAAGGGACAGAAGAAA
>Ga0074045_10004766_pt1 | contig 11934 bp, 11 predicted proteins | sample BogForMeECP23OM2_FD_94442 | JGI IMG/M metagenome (GOLD analysis project Ga0074045, IMG submission 94442) | Bog forest soil microbial communities from Calvert Island, British Columbia, Canada - Bog Forest MetaG ECP23OM2 | ecosystem: Environmental > Terrestrial > Soil > Wetlands ...
TGGGCACATGCTGCACCTGCCAAGTTTCGCTACGCAAATCGGGGTCATCAGTGAGACAAATAAAGGGTACGCGGGAAATAAGAGCAATGGGCTGCTCGTTTAGTTTCTCGTAATCCCCAATTAGTGTTGTATATGCACAAGCAGATCGTGCTCTATTTACACAAGTATTAGGCATCTTCATCTCCCAGTTGTTAATTAACAGACTAAGAGAGCCGGCATAATGCATCAAGTTTTATGCTATGCATCCAAAGCGCATTTTTGGATCTGATCCTAACCTGAAAAGCTTCTGGAACAAGCCCAAAGCACGTGAAACCATACAATTTCGCAATCGAACATGCAAGCGATATGTCAATGAGACTGGTTTTAGCAGTTTCGGGACATACCTACTTTTCCGGCAGTTGATGGTCTCGTTCCCCCGCCCCATCATGTTGGTGCGGGGCTCAGGCAAATGCAGGGAGCCTGTGCTGTTCGGAGCGCCGGTAAGAGGATGCAGGGCAACCGGCGAAATCGGCAGATGCAGAAGCGTAATAACCCCAACGGCCAGCACGATCTGCCCCAGAATAGCGAGAGCCTGGAAGGAAGGTAGCGCCATCGGCCCTATTCCCGGCCCTCAGCAGGAAGCAGCAGCCATTTATCTCTTTAGGGAAGCACTAATTGCTCCTATTACACCATAGGGGATTAACCCGATACCTGGACTTAAATAGAACCCACAACCGGCCCGGTGATGAGTCGGGCCTTTCTATTTTGAGGTTTTCGTATCCAATCGTGCGCCGGGGGCAATGGGCGGCAATATTGGAAGATCAGGATGATGTGGTTTGATACGTCCGGGATCGAGATCGTTCACTGTGGGGCATCCTGGACGGGTCGAACGGTGACAGGCGAGTTCGTGCTGCTGAGGAGCAGGAGCACCTTGAGAATCGAAGACGCAATCCGGGCCTTGTCTGCCCCCAAGGGCATCACGTGGATGCCATATCACCTCCTGGAGGATCTGCAGAATTCAGGGGGAGTACCCCCCATAAACTCAGCATCCGGGCATGGGCAACTATCAATTGACTCAACCCAGACTGATAACCTGATTTTGGAACATTTTCCCTGGCCTTGAGTTTCCGACATGGCGGGCCCATTTATGCCGGTAACGATAATATTCGGTGGCACCGCCGGGCTGTATGCTTTCGAGAGCAATATCCCAGGTGAAGCGCGGCTCAAGAACTACGGCGATGAGCAGTGGTGCGCGACCCTTGTCGATTAAATATCATTTCCCCTGCTCAACAGGGGGATCGTGGCAAAGTCCTTTGCCCCATCCAACCCGCCGCGGGATCGTATGCCTTGTGCACCCCCCTTCAGGAGGAACACCCAGTGGCAATGGATAACGCATTGGGAGTTCTCCAACTTCAGGATATAGCAGTTGTCTCAATCTATTGTTCAAGAAGCTCGGAGCACGGCGATGCTCTGCAGTCTTAAAGCGAAAAATCACTACCCGTCACTTGCTTGTTCGATTTGGATATAGGATAATTGAATGGGTCTTCCGGGTTTTCGGGGAGGTTTTTCAAGTGAAATCCGATTGCAAAATGTGCTTCAGCATCCGTTGGTGATCAAGTTGATGCATTATTCAGGTTAAACAAATAACAACACTATGAATAAATCGTATTACGAAACCAGCATTTGCGCAGAATGCTCACACGCCGACCGTTGGCCTGATTTCTCGCTTCAGTGGCATCAGCTTGGCTCTCCGCTGAGACCTGTAGCGCAGGATACCGGCTTCTGTGAAGACGCAGTTCTGCAATGGAGTCGTATGCGCGGAGCCCCGCGAGTATTGATACTGGGCGTTACGCCCGAGACATACCGCCTGCCCTGGCCGGACGGAACCGATATAATGGCCGCAGATCGATCGAAGGCCATGATTGATAATGTATGGCCAGGACCGAAGGATGCCGTATTGCTTACAGATTGGCTCAATGTCGATCTGCCGGACGGCTCCCGCGATATCGTTCTGTGCGACGGAGGTCTGCATCTGCTCTCTTACCCGGCAGAGCAGACCCGGCTTGTCCGCGTTCTTGGCCGTATCCTTTCGGATGGCGGTCTCTTTATTGTTCGCCTCTATACGCCGCACCCGATAAAAGAATCTCCTGATGCAGTCATGCAAGACCTGCTGGCCGGCAAGATATCCAGCCTTAATATCTTGAAGCTCAGGCTCAGCATGTCTATGATGGAGAACTCTGAAGAAGGTGTTGAGCTAGGGAGTATCTGGAGGGCTGTTAACAGAGTTGAGCCCGATCTGGAGAAACTTGCGGCGAGGATAGCATGGACATCAGAGCACATATTGGTATTTAATAAATATCGTAATTCCATAATACGATATTGTTTTGTGACAGTCAATCATGTTTTGGATATGTTCTGTGTTAATCCCGGTGGATTCATGATCAAGAATCTGCTCACTCCATCCTATGAGATGGGTGGACAATGCCCAACTTTAGTGTTGGAGCGTCTGCCCCGTTATGAATAAGTAGAGACAGAACTGTGAACTGCATACTCATCCTATGTCACAGGTATCAGCGTTGCGCACCTAAACTTCTGATCCATGCACTAAGCGCAGCTTGGAGCAAGATGGGATTGATGGTGTCATTTGTATACGGCACAGATGATCGTCCAGGCGCAGATCTTCTGATTCCACAGATTGATCTAACGCATACACCTAAGGAATATATTGATTACTGCCGCGCCTTTCCAAACGTAATCAATCGCGACGTTACCGACATCTCGAAGCGCAGGATAAGCTCGAACCTGCTTTGCGGAGATGAAGACTACCAGGGGCCTGTTATCGTAAAGACAGACAATAATGCGTCCGGTTTTCCTGAAGACAGCATGTCCAAAATCGAGAACCCCCTTTTCTGGAGGGTCGCCCGTAAGGTATTGCCGCTTGCCGAGCATTTATTCGGAAGGCAAATGGCATGGCGAAGAACGCTTAATCCATACCTTACGTATAACAACCTGTCCGAGGTCCCGGCAGGGGTCTTCCAAAACCGCGGAATGGTCGTCGAACGTTTCCTGCCGGAAAGAGAGGGCAAGAGATACTTTATGCGCCACTATATATGTTTGGGTGATCGGGTGCGTAGCGTACGCGTGGCCGGCTTTACTCCATTTCTCAAGAGATCGGCATGTGAACCGGTTGACGAAGGGCTTACGCCGCCGGATGAGGTGGTCGCTTTGCGTCGCCGTCTTGGCCTGGATTATGGTAAGATCGACTACTTAATGAATGAGGGACGGGTAGTAATACTGGATGTAAACCCTACGCCCGGCCCGCCGGGCACACCAGCCGCAACAGCGCGAACGGTCAATGATTTGGCAGGCGGCATCTTGTCGCTGCTGAAAATAAAGTGATTCTGCAGATAGAAATTGCGCAGGAGCAATTCCAAACTTCAGATTCTACCGTCTCAGGAATACCTTTTCGATACCTTTTAATCCTGTTAATCCTTACGTATGCATCTTCACCAGCATTCGATCCGCTATAGGATCATTCGCGATGAAGTGACATCGTCCGTTGCACTGGAGCACGGATCTGTTACTTTTGATCTTAGAGCAGCTCTTCCAGAGCCGAGGACATTCTTGCCTCCACAAGATCGTAAACCGGCTTGCGTACCCCGAACCGGGTTGCCCTTGCATTGGTAATCGTCGGGTTTGTATTGATTTCCCAGACCCGAATATTGCCATTCACCATGGAGTAATCGATGCGCCCGAAATCGATTTTTCCCAGCGCAAAAATCCTTTTGAGTAAATCCTGATGAGGATTGGCATGAACATACTCAATTTCTTGTTCCAGCAGCTCCGGGTCGTAAAGGCAGGAGGTCTTTGTCATCCAGTTTTTGCTGAAATTGATGTTTTTGGGGAAAACACGATCTCCAACAACGAAGGCTCCGTATTTTGCGTAAATCCCATTCTCGTTGGCTGTGTTGGAGAATTCGACTATGAGCACCTGGCTTGTGAGGTTCCCGCGCTCCCTGAATTCCCGGAGCGCATAAGCCAGTTCCTGCGGATTTTCGATCAGGATCGATATCGCACCGTCATGATTGTTCTCGTTCCTCAGAAAAACGGGGAATTTCCTGGGGGTTTCACCTTGCATCGGCCGGTACACATCGAAATCGTTAATGCCCTGGTCATAGAGGGTCCGCAAAAGATCGTATCTAAGCATCGTACGCGTTGGGTCGTTCAGGATACGGACGGCGGACATCGATTCGGCAAGGATAGCAGAGAGGGCTTTGGCCTTGGTAATGCCTTCGCTGGACAATCGTTCGAGGTCCGAGAAAACGTAGACGCCACAGGGAAAATGTCCATCGGGCAGGAAGTATCGGTAGATACTCACAGCAAGCAGGCGAAAGTTCTTGGCAAAAGGGGTGCTGAAGGGTGCGGCGATGTTTCGGAATGCCCTTTTAATGGCGTGCCGCCAAGCTTCCCGCGCGATCTCCGTCGGCCCATTCTTCGTAAAGAACTTCTTGTAGTATAATGGAACCACCCGGGCAGCCAATCGAGATCCGATCGACGACCCAAGGAATCCCCGAATCGGTTTGATATCGCCCTCAACAAGAAAGAATATCAGCCTCACAGCCCCCCCTCCTGGTAAATATTCCACTATGTCCCATTGCTGAGAACCGCCCGAATACGCTGTTCGCATTTTTGAAACGCTTCGCAGTATCTGACGAAGTCGTCCCGCGGCCTGGGAAGAGGCACATCTATTACAGAATGCACCCGGGCCGGCGTTCCCGAAAGGACTACGACCCGGTCGGAAAGAAATACGGCCTCACTGACCTGATGAGTCACGAAGAGGACAGTCTTTCGGGTTTTTTCCCAGATCGCCATCACATCTGTTTGCATCGCCTCGCGCGTCTGTGCATCGAGCGAGGCAAAAGGCTCATCCATGAGAAGGATTTCCGGGTCAACGGCAAGCGCCCTTGCAAGACTTACCCTTTGCTGCATACCTCTTGAGAGTTCATAGGGATAATGGAGCCCGAAACCGCTGAGGCCGACAAAGTCCAACAGGTGCTCAGCTTTTGCCCTTGCCCGGCGAGGGTCTTCCTTCAAACACTCCAGGCCGTAAGAGATATTCTTTATAACGGTCCGCCACGGCAAAAGGGCTGGGTTCTGGAAAACAATCGCGCTTTCCCGCCCGGCGATCATAGCCCGGCCGTTAACCAGCACGCAGCCTTCACTTGGCTCGATGAGGCCGGCGAAGATATGCAGCAGCGTCGTTTTCCCGCATCCGCTCCTGCCGACGATGCTCACGAACTCGTGCGGCCGAACGGAAAGGGAGATTTTTTCCAGCACCGTTACAGACCGGTTCAGCCTGGCCTGGAAGAACTTCTTTCCGATACCGCTTGCTTCGATTCGCGCCTGTTCCATTCGTGTCATCGTAAAAGAGCGGCTACTGGGGCCGCCATTTGTCCATTTTGCGCTCAGCGCGCGAGATGATCCCGTTGCAGAGGATACCGAAGGCAGCCATGATCGCTATGCCCACAAAGACTTTGTCCGTCTGAAAAGTCATCCCTGATATGCTGATGAGAAACCCGATCCCGGCCGAAGCCCCGTAGAGTTCGCACACGAAAACTCCCACCAGCGCCCGTCCGACCGCAAGCCGCAGGCCGGACAAGATGAATGGGAGGCAACTGGGAACGATTATAGTCCTTAGAATATGAAAATCGTTGCTTCGAAAACTTTTTGCCAACAGCAGGTGGTCGCGGTCGACGGTCCTCACCCCGGCTATTACATTGATGCAGATGGGGAAAAACGCTCCCAGGAATACGACCATCACTTTCGATATCAGCCCGATCCCGAGCCAGAGCATTATCAGGGGCAGCAGGGCGATGCGAGGAGTGACGTAGAACATGGAGATGAAAGGATCGAAAATGTAGTTCAGCCGCCGGTACCAACCGGCAAGCAGACCCAGTGGAACGGCCAAAAAAACCGCCAGGAAAAAACCGAGAAAGAATTCTTTCCCGCTGGCGGACAGGTGCTTGAATATCTCTCCCGACCTGATCATTTTAAGGGCCGTCAGCGCGATCGAGCAGGGAGAACTCAGGAAGACCGGGCTGATCTTGCCGCTACGGCCGATTGCTTCCCATATTGTCAGAAAGAGCACCACTGCGACGGCGCCCAGGATCATACGCTCGTTTCTCGCGTAAAAGCCACTCGGATGGATCTCAACACTAACTCTGGACTCAGCAGGATGAGCGTTCGCCGGTGTATCGCAGCCTCGTTCACTGTTTATTGATGCGTTCGATATCCCCATTTTTATCCAGCTCGCTAATCAGGGTCGTGTCGATAAGATCTGCCGGCTTCAGCTCACGAGCCCGGGGATCTTCAATAAAGTCAAGCAGATTCTGAATCCCCTCCGTGTTCACTGAACCGTTCCTCGTAAAAAGCTTTTCATAGCTCTCATAACTTTCCGCCAGAGCTTCGGGGTCTTCGATCTGGAGGTATTTTACCAGGCATGCGCGACCCTCATCCGGATGTGTTTTGAAGTAATGGTCCCCTTTTAAGATTGCTCTGAGCAGCCGCAGAAGCCAGTCCCGGTGCTCGACAAGAGTGCGCCCCGAGGCAACCAGGAAGTCCTCCTGTCCCCTTATCCCTTCGACGTTGCCGCCCGGCAATTCCTTAAAACCCAGCTTTCTGGCAATCGTAGTGCACGGCGGCAGCAAAACGGTTGCGTCCACGCTGCCAGCCTGCAAGGCGGCTAACCGGGTAGATTCTTCCCCCATCTGGAGGATGGAAACCTGTGTGGTATCCAGTTTGAATCTGGTTAGAATAAGCCGCGTGACGAACTCTGATGCACCGCCAAAACCGCTGATGCCGATCCGTTTTCCGATCAGATCAGTCGATGTATTGATATTGGGAGAGACAAATAAAACGTACGGCAAAGAATCGAGCAGTTCGGCAATGAACTTGACATCGATGCCCGCCACTATGCCTCTGGCCGCGGCAGGACCGCCAACATCGATTACCTGAAGATCACCGGAAGCCAAAGCAAAAATCCCATCGGTCCCGTTCGTGAAATTTATGAGTTCAACGTCGATGTCTTCCTTTTCAAAAAATCCTTTATCTTTTGCCATCCAAATACCCGCCATCCCTGGTTCGATGCCGGTCATGCCGAGCCGCAATTTCGCAGTTTTGACTTCATTTGCTGCCGCGAAGGAAGGGCCGCAGGTGAAAAGAAAGAACACGAGCGAGAAAACAGCAAACGAACGAAACAGCACTCTGCTTCCTTCCTTTTTAATTATTAGCAATGCATTTAATATGGGAAAGGTGGACAAGTAAATATCCATCAGTATACGAAAAGCAAAGACTTGCTGTCAATCAGGAACTCCCAACGACACTGTGAACTTTGCTCCCGTGAAAATTAAAGAACACGTGAGGCCTATCCAGGGACCCTCCATGTCGGTTTGATTGTGGCTCACGGGCTGCTTGTGCTTTCGATATTACAGCGGCCTCCGGTTGCCCTCCCAAAAACAACGTTCAGGTCAGAGCGGAGGTGGTCTGACATCGTGGACTTTTCCATCCGTGATGGTCGCAAATGCGGTAATATTGCCCCGTAGATCCAGCATGGCGTGCAGTTTGCCGGCCCCCTTCGTCTTGCGGAATTTTGCCCAAGGGAAGAGGGGCAGTGTCAAGTGAATGATGGATGCATCCAGGGCGCACACCGCGTTGTCCACGTCGTCGATGGACAGTTCAGTACTTGCATATTCGCGGTGGGGCGCAGCATCATTGATTTTGCAAACTCCTCGTAGATTCGGTAATCGCGGTGTTCGTTGGCATCTGCAAGAGTGGATTTGGGGCATTGCTGGATGCCGATGTGGTAAAGCTTTGCAGAGTGTGAGTTCAGTGCGCGGTCGATATCGCGCTGGCTGCTCTCTTGACGGTTGTGGGCAAAGATCATGCATGCCAACTGGTCCCAACACTTGAAATGCTTGCTGCGGTAGTCCCCTTTGTATTTTTTGGCGATAAGCCGGAACTGGTAGCGGGTAAGCAATCGCAGAAATTGGGAGAGGATATAGGGGCGCCGCGCCATTGAATCTCTTGCAATGACCTGGGATGATCTGCCAAAATGCTGTCTGGTAAAAACACTAGTATCGGGGGACAAGACATAGCAGAATACCGCGTAGCGGAGAAGTTGAAAATTGAATCCAAAAAAGCAGAATGCAGATTTATAAGTATAATCAGTATGTTATAGTCTAAGCTCGAAAGTTAACCGGACAGCAGTGTAATCAACATTTAGTGCAAACAGAGCCAAGTATAATGAAATAAAATGTGCCACTTGTTATAGGCGATCCATCCTCGCATGGGATTTATTGGTAACCAGGACGCGGTAAAAAACTCAGCTTTAGAAATTTTATCGCTGGTCTTTTTCGACAACTTCAACCCAAGAAATGAGACTCTTATTATGAACGGCCTCGCCAAAGCACTTATGTGCACGGGGCTTGCCTCTTTTTTGCTGACAATCCCTTTGCTCGCCGGCAATATCTATGCCGCGGAGACTGATGACGTGAATCCTCTCCAGTTCTATACGGGGGAGAGAGGCAGCTATCTGAAGGCAACCCTCGAGGTTGGCTTAGCCGTATTCGATCAAAGCAATTCATGTTTTGGGAACAGCAAGGAATACCTAGGTAAGGAATCGAATTCTTGGGAAGAGTCCATTATTCGCCCGGGAATCGAGGGTAAGTACACATTCGCCGATTATGAAAAGATCTACGGACGGTTTGACGTCGTGCAAGCCAACACGTTTGGCGGCGTCGATGCCGGGGGGACCAACGCGAAGCTCGGGAATGTCAGTAACCTCCACCGGGAAGACACCTACGTCGGTTGGCGCTCGGGCAGGCTCTTCAGCTCATTGGACGAAGATTTCCTGGATATTTCTTTCGGTCGACAGAGCTACGTTGTCGGGAACGGATTCCTCTTTCGGACAGAGGGCGGCGTCGGATACAACAGAGCCGACTACTGGATTGGAATGCGAAGCGACGCCGATTATGCCGGCATCGTCCGCATGAGGCAAGGAGGATGGTCCATTGATCTCTTATACCTTAGAGCCGACGACATAGCCCAGTCCAACACCAGGGCAGGCGGGATTACAATCGATTATGCTTTCAAAAAAATATGGAATATCGGGGGCGGAATCTATTCCGTCAATACCGACAAACCACGTCCAGGATCCCGGGAGGATTTGACGGCATACGACATCCGGGGAAGTGTTAAGCCGTTTGCAAAGAGTGACAGCCTGGCAGCCTTACGACCATTAAAGCTTGAGGCTGAGTTTGTCTATGAAGACAAACCTGCCGGCAATGCGGCAGGCAATGGGTGGTATCTTGCCGCCAGTTACCAGTTCGATCAGATCCCATGGAAGCCCAAGCTGACCTATCGCTATGCAAGTTTTGAGGATCATTACGATCAGCTTTTCTATGGTATGACCGACTGGGAGTCCTGGTATCAAGGCGAGATTATGGGCGAGTATGTGCACGGGAACCACAATCTGGACACGAATATGATCCAACTCAAAGTCCAGCCCATCAAACGAGTCGCCGTTAGTCTCAACTACTTACACTTTAACTTTGACGATGCAAAAGCCGCCCAGGTAACCAGCAACAACTTTACCGACGAGGTGGATATGATCATAGATTTGACCGTCAACAAGCATCTCTCCTTCTCTTTAGTCGGTGCCGAAGCTGTTCCCAATCCTGGAGGTACTCAACTCTTGGGCGGTAAGGAAAACTGGTTGTACGTGATGCTTTTCAGCAGGGTTAAATTCTGATGAAAACGCGAAAAAACAGGCCCCACTATTCTTATCATGTCATCATTAAGATTTCCTAATAATTGAGCTAAAATTCTTCATACTCGAGTTTTCCAGATCCTCTTCTGCTCAAGCCATAACAAGTTGAAATAATTAGTTAATTTCGCACGGGCATAATTGTCGTGAGTCATGTCTATTTCCCGAGTCCGAAAACCTCGAAGAGGCGCTTCCGGACTGCGGAAAGGGGATGATTCGAAATCTAACTTTGAACTTGGTACAAGAATTAGGGGCGGGTCAACCGGGCAATGCCGAACATCTTCCAGCCTGAGATCTCTCTCCCGGACATTGACAAATATAGCTCGTGGAAATTGGGGGTCACCCATTAAATTAGAAAATTATCGTATAATCCCCATTCCACTTTCTTGCCAATTTCCATTTTCTAGGGCTGCCCCCTATCCACTCACTTCTCTCTAATTGAGTGGTCTTGGACTTGATATGGGCAGTGGCCGTCATTTCCTGGTTGCGAACAGCAGGTTGGCCGTGTCCACCTGGAAGTGATAGCCTATTCCGAAGGGCAGGGGTTTGATGTCCCTGCCGGTTTGGTATATCTTGGCAAGATCCGCCTGGTAGTAATGTTTCAAAATCCATTTGGGCTCGCTGTAAGTGCCGTAAAATTGCAAAGCCCAGACTGAAGGGTCAAAGTACCTAAACGGAATTCCCGAATCTTCCTGCAGAACATAGCGGCTTTGATCGAGAACGAACTGCCTCGCGATCGAGGCCTGTGGATCGAACATCACCCAAGACGCCGATTTCATAAAGGTAATAAACGGCCCAAAGTTCTGCAAAAAAGTAATAAAATGACTGTTTCGCCGGAAGGCGGGATTATAAAGATTCAGCCGAAAGTAGTAGAGTGTCTGCGGCTTATTCCCCGGTGAGCCTGCGCTTTCAAAGAGAATCCGTACTCCTGGAATGGCGCCTCTCGGACCGAGCTTGCCACTCTCAAAGCCGGGGACTTTCTGAATCGTTCCGTCCGGCTCCATGAACCAATACTCGACATCGAGGATACGGGTCTTTTCCCTCGCCATGAAGAATAGAAGAAAAGGGAGAACACCGTTGAGTTCTTTGCTTTCCATGCCTGTGTGCATGTGTGCGCTGATGAAATAGTCGATGCTCAGAAGATCATGGAGCGACTTCCGGATGTCCGCAAAAAAAGAATCGAAGTCCTTCCGGCTCATGGCCTGGAAATCAGGGATCTCGCCGATGGGTTCCAACGCCATCAGGATATAGGTTCCTGCGCCGGGGAAAAGGGTGTAAGGGTTGATAAAATCCGGCCCACTGAATGGATAGAATACGGTGAACCCGGAAGACATTGAGTTGGCCAGCTCCCTGGCGGCCCACTCCCTCATTGGCGCCAACTGCATCTTGTCGTATTTCTCCCAGTTGTGGTCGAAGGACTTGGCGAATTCGGTCCAAACCGGTCTGCTTTCAAAAGGTGCCAGGATGCTCTGCGGAGTGCGAATGCCCGCAATAAGCGCGGCGTATTGTGCGTAAGAGGCCTGGCGCTTTAGAAGCTCCTTACCCGGTGGTGTATTTCCACCGGTCTCGGACCCCGACCAGGAAAGAGTATATGAAGAAAAAAGAAAGCCGGAAAAAATAAGAAGAATCAGGCTTTGCGAAAAGAAATTTCTTTTTGGGATTCTCATTTGAAAAGTTCCCTCTAAGAGGTGATATTTGCGGGTCTTGCAAGCAGACTGTACAGCAGCAGCGCTGATCCCACAGTCAAAAGACCAACTACAGAAGGGAAAGGCCTTTGGATCAGGAGGTAGCAAAGCATCCAGCCGTTCAACACCAGGTAAAATGCAGGAGTTACGGGATAGCCCCACATTTTGAAAGGCCTTTTGATGCCGGGCTTCTTCACACGCAACACAAATACCCCCAATACGGTTAGGAAGGCGAACAGGGTCAGGGTAAAGCCCACATAAGTCAATATGGCATTGAAAGTCGAAGTGACTGCGAAAAGCAGGGCGACAGACGACTGGAGAAGAATGGCATAGACAGGTGAGCCTCTTCTGTTCTTTTTGGCAAAAAATCTTAAAGCGCCGATATCCTCGCCCATTGCCTGGGTCACCCGGGGTCCCGCCATGATCATGGAACTGAGAGTGGAAACA
>Ga0074045_10004767_pt1 | contig 11934 bp, 10 predicted proteins | sample BogForMeECP23OM2_FD_94442 | JGI IMG/M metagenome (GOLD analysis project Ga0074045, IMG submission 94442) | Bog forest soil microbial communities from Calvert Island, British Columbia, Canada - Bog Forest MetaG ECP23OM2 | ecosystem: Environmental > Terrestrial > Soil > Wetlands ...
GTCGCCGCCGAGGTCATTTATGCCGCCATCGCGGCCAGGAAATCCGTGGTCACGGCGAATAAGGAATTGATGGCGTTGAGCGGCGCTGAAATCTGGGAGCGCGCCATCGCAGCCGGGACCAACGTCGCCATGGAGGCCAGCGTGGCGGGCGGCATTCCCATTCACGCCGTGCTGCGCGAAGGCATCTCCGGCGACCGTGTGGTGGCGTTGCTGGGCATCCTCAACGGCACCAGCAATTACATCCTCACCGAGATGGAGCAGCACGGCACGCCGCTCGAGACCGTGCTGGCCGAAGCGCAGCGGCTGGGATACGCGGAGGCCAATCCGAGCAACGATATCGATGGCTTCGACGCGCGCTCGAAGCTGGCCATCCTTTCCGCCTTGGCTTTCGGCGAGAAGATCACGCCGGCGGACATTTTCACCGAAGGGATTCGCCGCCTTTCGCCGATGGATTTCCAGTACGCGCACCGGCTCGGCCACACCATCCGGTTGCTGTGCGCGGCGCGCCAGACGCCGGACGGGCTGATCCTGTCGGTGCGCCCGGCCCTGATTCCGCAGACCGCCATCCTGGCCAGCGTGCGCCATTCCTACAACGCGATCTGGGTGCAAGGAACCTACGGCGAGGATACGTTCTACTACGGACGCGGCGCCGGTCCGCGACCCACCGGCGTGGCCGTGGTGAGCGACCTGATGCGCGTGGCGCGAGAGATTCTGGGCGGCAGCCCCACCCGCGTTTCGCCGTTCGCGCACCAGCGGCTGGGCATCTACAAGCCCATCCCCGTGACGCTCCAGACCCGCTCCTACTACGTGCGGTTCCGCGTCGTCGACCAGCCGGGCATCATCTCGGCGCTGTCGGGCATCCTCTCCGCCAAACACATCGGCATCGAGGCCGTGCTGCAGCTCCCGCACGAGAACAAGCTGGATCTGCCGTTCGTGATCACGCTCGAACCCACCACCGAGGAGGCCGTGCGCCATGCCGTTGCGGAGATGTCCAAGCTCGCCTTCCTGCTGGAACCGCCGCTAGTGTTGCCGTTGGAGCCGCCACTCTAACGTGGTGTGGCGCGGCCGCCGGCTCGCCGGTGATTCGGAGTTATGATGAACCAATGCCGCACGCGGCATCTTCGATTATGACTAAGTTTCCACAATACGGCGCACTTATCGTGGCGCTCCTGTGCTCCGGCTGCGGCGGCGCGGGTACGCTGTTCGCGCAGGATGCACGCACGCTCGATGGCATCGCACACGTCGCGTTGCGCGTCAGCGACATCGCGCGGTCGCGCGCGTTCTATAAGACCCTGGGCTGGGAGCCGGCCTTCGAGTTCAGCGACGACCAGGGCACCACGACCTCATACGTGAAAGTGAGCGACCGCCAGTACATCGAGCTGTACCGCAGGAACAAGCCATCGGACGCGCTCGGCTTCATGCACATCTGTCTGGACACCGCGGACATCGACCGGCTGCATGCAGCCTATACCGCGGTGGGGCTTACGCCCACCCAGCCGAAGAAAGGCCGCTCCGGGAACATCCTGTTTAACCTGCTAGATCCGGAAGGCCAGGTGATCGAGTACACGCAGTATCTGCCGGGTTCGCTCCACTCGAACGCCCGCGGCAAATTCGTCGACGAGGCGCGCATTTCCGATCATCTGATTGGCGTGGTTCTGAGGGCGAAGGACGTCGACGCGAAGAAAGCGTTCTTCATCGGCAAGCTGGGGTTTTCCGGGAGCGGAAATAAGCTCAGCGCGCCGGGAAGCCCGGGTGAGACGGTCGAACTCAAGCCGCAGGCGGCCGATACGATGCCGGAGCTCACTTTCGCCGCCGATCCGAAACGGGCCGCGGAGGAATTGAAGAAGCGCGGCCTGGAGGTCAAACTGGCCGGCGGAATTGCAGAGGTCCGCGACCCGGACGGCGCGGTCATCTTGTTCACCGAACGCTGAGGCGGTGCGCCGCTCAACTTTTCAGACTGAAGCGGCCAAGCGCCATCATTCCTGCGTATCGATACTGGAAATCGGGGTCCGCGGCGAGCTCGACGTGCTGCGACAGTGCCAGAATCTTCCGCAACCGCGCCTGGCGCGTGGCGGGCGTCAGCAGCAACGTGCGCGCGCCGCGCAGCGAGCTGTTTCCCACCGATTCCACTGCGAGGTCGTCGGGCAGCAGCCCGATTGCGCGCGCGCTGGTCTGGCGGATGTAGTTGCCGAACGCGCCCGCCAAGTACAGCTTCGCAACGCCGCCACCGGCGAGCATGCGCAGACCCGCAGCCATGGCCCCTTTTGCCAATTGCAACTCGCGGATGTCGGTCTGCGTCAACGCGACACCGCCGGCTAGCGCAAGGCGTTTGTCCACGCCGGTCAGACGGCCATTGGCACCGATCAGGCCCAGTTCGATGCCGCACGCCGCGGCATCCACCAGCCCGCTGCCGCAAATGCCGCGCGCCACGCCGCCGCCGATCACGTGGCAGTCGAGCGCGCCGTCGCGCACGTGTACGGTGTCGATCGCACCGGCGCGGGCGCGCATCCCCATGCCGATGCGGCCGCCCTCGAACGCCGGCCCAGCGGCGGTGGACGCACAGAGAATCCCCCGCGCCGACCCCACGACGACTTCACCATTCGTGCCAATGTCGAAGAGCGCGTGTGGCTCCGCACGCTCGTCCAGACGCGTGGCCACGATGCCGCACAGCAGGTCGCTACCGACGAATCAGCCCAGGCAGGGAAGGAACTCCACCGGCCCGGGCCATCCCAGGCCAGCGGCTTCGAAACGGCAGGCGCTCAGCGTGGGCGAGAGGAATGGCGCGTGAGTCAGCGGTGCCACATCCAGGCCGCAGAAGAGATGGTGCATTGCCGTATTGCCCGCCACCAGCACCTCGCGCAGTGGCTCGCCGCCGAGCAGGCGCCCGAGCGCCTCGCGGATGAGGCGGCCCATTTCGCCCGGCCGGCGCAGCTCGTGTTGCAGGCGGCTCATCACGTCGGCCCCGAAACGCGCCTGCGGATTCAGCTCGGTTTCCACGCGCAGAACTTCGCCACTCGAGAGATCCACCACCTGGACGACGAGCGTGGTGGTGCCCAGGTCGATCGCCGCACCTCGTCCCGCACGCGGCTCGATGGGCACCGAAGCGTCGTCGCCGAGCACGCGCAGGGACCACTGCTCCACTTCGACTACCACGCGTCCCGCCGCGGACGCGTAGCAGGCCAGCCGCCAGCCTTTGCGGATCTCCTCCTCGCTGAGCGCTTCGCGCATGGTCGCGGTGACCGGCACTTCGCCTTCCAGCACACGGACTTTGCAACCGCCGCAGGCTAGCTCGCCACCGCAGGGGAATTCGACGCCCGCCGCAAAGAGCCGATCGGCGAGCGTCTGCCGCGCGCGGGGTTGCAGTTCGAGTTTCACGAGTGGCTGCGCGCAAAGCGCGCCATCGCATCCACATTGGCGTGCGGGGTGCAGCGCGGCACCTCGCAGCCGGCGCCGCAGATGTACGCCGCACCCGCATTCTCGAAACATCTTGCCAGTGCGGCTTCCACCGATGCGGGCGTGCCGTCGCGCAGATCCCGCACCGGGTCGATATTGCCGAGCAGCACCTGGGTCTCCCGCATGGCGCGCCGCGCGAGCCCGAGCGGCGTCGGAAAATCCAGATCGATAATGTCGGCGCCGGTACGGCCCATGCCCTCCACGATGCGCTTGGTGTTGCCGCAGATGTGCAGACGCACCGGCACGCCAAGCGCGCGGATGGCAGCGATCAGCCGCCGCTCGCTGGCCAACACGAACTGCGTATACAGTTTGGGGCCGATCAGCGAAGCCGCCGCATCGCCCACGCCGATCAGGGTCGCGCCCACTGCAACCTGCGCCCGCGCGAACTCGACCTCCATGCGAACCGTGAAGTCGAAGAGTGCTTCCACAAATGGCGGATCGTCGAAGAAATCCAGCATCAGCGTGTTGAGACCGCGCAGATCGGCGCTCATCGCGCACGGTCCTTCCACCCAACCCTCGACGATGCGCGTGGCACCGCTGCGCTCCGCCAACAGCCGCACCGCCCCGACGCGATCGCGCATGCGCCCGGGTGCGGCAGGATCGGGCAGGCGCAGACCGGACAGCTTGCTCTTTTCGCCGAGCAGCGCGCGGCTCTCCACAATCGCCGGCGGCTGATCGTCGAACCACTCCACTGTGGCGCCCAGGTCCGATGCTTCGCGCGCCGGATCGGAGATGGCCGATACGTAGTCGAAGCCGAAGCGCTCCGCAACCGCTAGCTGCGCTTCGGCGAGCACACGATGATCGCGCGCGTAATCGCCGTAGTGAGCGCCGATGAAGTTCGCGGCGAACATCATGGTGATCGGCATCAGTGGCAGCGAATCGGTGGGTTCGCCACGCAGCTTCGCGCGAATGCGCTCCTTGCCGGTCACCGCCGCACCTTCACCACTTCGGCGTCGAAGCTGGCCGCGATATGCTGGCCGGGCCGGGCAATCACAAACTCAGTTTCCGTCCATTCACCCTGCACCAGGCGCCGTAACCATGCCAAGTCGCCCGCCAGGCGTTCGAAACTCCAGCCCTTATCGGCGGCTTCGGCGGCGGCCTCGGCAACGAACTTCTCGTCCGGCTCCAGCCCCGTCTCGAGGAACGTGAGCTTGCTGTACTGCGACTGATAGCGTGTCAGCTCCTGGTAGAGGTAGCGCCCATTGTCCTCGCCGTACTTGCGGATCAGCGCTTCCAACGATTCGTCCATGCCGATGGTGTTGTGAGTCAGTTGCTGCAAGCCCTTGCCGCGCTCCAGCCAGCCTGTGGAGCGGTAGTAAGTGCCGGGGTTGCCTTCGAAATAGGCCTGGTAGCGTTCGCGACTGCCCATCAGCAGCGCGATGCAGTCGTGCGCGCGCGGCAGAACCACAGGCGTATGCCGCGCCGCCAGCCCGTCGAGCCCATTGCCGCAGAGCCCGTAGCCGAGCAGGATCGCATCGTAGACGCCCTCCGGCGTGCGGTCCACCGCTTCCTGAACCTTCGCCGCCATCGGCCGGCCACCAAGATCGTGCAGACCTTTGGGCAGAAACTCCAGGTCCACCCGATGCGGCGAACGGGCGCAGGCATCGCACATTTCGCGAAACAGGACCTCGCAACTGATCAGCTTGAGGCGCATCGGGCGCGCACCAGGGCGCGGATGAAGTCCGGCGTGGAACCGCAGCAGCCGCCCAGAAACGAAGCGCCGGCCTCGCGCAGGGCCGTGTAGTGCGAAGCGAAGAACTCCGCCGACGTGTCATACCGAATGGCGGTTCCCTCCATCTTTGGAAGGCCCGCGTTGGGCTTGATCCAGACCGGCAGATTGCACGCGGCGCGCAAGCGCCGGCAGATGGGCGCGGCACGCTCCACCCCGACGCCGCAGTTCGCGCCAACCGCATCCGCCCCGGCATCCACCATCGCCGCGGCCACGGCCTCGGGCGTTGCGCCCATCATGGTGCGGTCCTTATTCTTGCCCGAGTCGAACGCAAAGGAGACGATCACCGGCAGACCCGTAGTCTTGGCCGCGGCCACGGCCAGGCGTGCCTCCTCGACGTCGCTCATCGTTTCCACCAGCAGGGCATCCGCGCCGGCCGCCGCCAGCGCCGCGGCCTGCGCGGCAAATGCGGCAGTCGCCCGATCGGAACCGATTTCGCCCGCCATCAACATTTTCCCCGTCGGACCGATGGAAGCGAACACCAGTGCGCGGGCGCCCGCCGCCCGTTTGGAGATTTCGACGCCAGCGCGATTGATCGCCTCCAGGTCGCCTTCCATGGCGGCCGCGTTGGCACGGAAGGTATTGGTGAGGATCACCTGGCTGCCTGCCTCCACATAAGCGTGCGCCACGGCTTCCACGCGCTCGGGATGGGTCAGGTTCCATGTGTCGGGCGCTGCGCCGGGCGCCAGACCGCGCGCCTGCAATTCGGTCCCCCACGCCCCATCCGTGATCAGCAGACCGCCGCTCAGCCACTCGTGCAGGCGGCTCATACAGCCACCAGCCTGCGCGCCAGCGCCACCGCGGCCGCGGCGCTTTCGCCAAACCCGTCCGCACCGATCGCGTCGGCGTACTGCTGCGTCACCGGCGCACCACCGACCATGATCTTCACCTTCTCGCGCAGTCCCGCCGCCTGGAAAGCGTCGATGGTGGTCTTCATCGACGTCATGGTGACTGTCAACAGCGCCGAGAGCGCCACCACGTGGGCATTGCGCGTAGTGACCGCGTCGATGAATCGCTCCGGCGTCACGTTCGCGCCCAGGTCGATCACCTCGAAGCCGCCTCCCTCCAGCATCGACGCCACCAGGTTCTTCCCGATGTCGTGCAGGTCGCCCTGCACCGTCCCAATCACGACGCGGCCTACCGGCTCGGTGCCCGCCGCCGCCAGCAACGGGCGGACAATCTCCATCGACGCCTTCATGGCCCGCGCCGAGAGCAGCATCTCAGGCACGAAGTATTCTTCGCACTCGAAGCGGCGGCCCACCTCGTCCATGGCCGGCACCAGATATCCGGTCACGATGGCGAGCGGCTCCACTCCCGCGGCGATGGCCGCGTGCGTCACGGCGGCTGCGGTCTTCGAATCTCCCTCGACTACGGCTTCGTGAAGCTTGTCCAGATCAGGCATGCGCAACTCCGTTGAATTGATGGACCGCATCCAGCATGGCGACGATGTTCTCCACCGGCGTACCGGCTTGCAGATTGTGAATCGAATTGAATACGAACCCGCCGCCGGGCGCGAAGATCTCGCAGCGGCGCAATACTTCCTCGCGCACTTCCTGCGGCGTGCCGAAAGGCAGGGTCTTCTGTGTATCCACGCCCCCGCCCCAGAAGACCAGGCGCGAGCCGTACTTCCGCTTCAACCCGGCCGGCTCCATCCCGGCCGCCGAACACTGTACCGGGTTGATAATGTCGAAACCGGCCTCGATGAAGCTTTCGAAAAACCGCTCCACACTGCCGCAGGAATGTTTGAAACATTTCCAGCTAGTGTTGCCGTGCACCCAGTCGTTGACGCGTTTGTAATAGGGAAACCAGAGTTCGCGGAAGGTGGCGACGGAGCAGAACGACGAGGTTTGCGTGCCGAAATCCGTTCCGCAGAGGTAGACGCAATCCACCGCGCCGGCGATGCGGGCGTGAATTCTCGCCAGGTTCCGGATGCCGATCTCGCATTGGCGCTCGAAAACGCTATGGATGTAAGCGCGCCAAGTGCGCGTCGACATGTACCACTCGGCGACGTCGCGTATGCCTTTCGGTTCTTTCAAAAACGGTGCGGACACCAGCGCGATGTCGCCGAACGCGGTGCCGCCGAACGTCGCTGCCACGCCGCAGCCGCTGGCCGCGGCGCTCCGCACAGAGCGTTCGATCCGGTCCAGATCTTCTTCGGCGATTGGAGCAAACTCTTCCAGATTGTCGGCCGGGTCGAGCTTCCGTTCGTCGATTTCCGGTTGCCGGACGATGGCGTCGAAGAAAGCGCTGCCGACCGGCATGCGCCCGCTCGGCGCCGCCGTCTCATCGCCCTCGGGGTAGACCAGGATATCGCCGTTCGACTCCGTCCTAGTCCGGAAACCGCCGGGCACCAGCACATCCAGGCCGTGGAAGTTCCATTCCTTCCAGTTGTCGGCGGGGACGCCGAACATGGTCCTGCAAGGAAACACGCCGATGACGTCAAGTCCCAGCGCCGCGCGTAGATCGTCCTCCACCAGGCCCAGCATCTGGTACGGCTCATGCACCTTCACCGGCCCCGGTGCCAGCCCATAGTGCCGGCGTAACGCAGCCACCGCACTGACGTGGATGCCGGTTACCGAGGTACTTCCAAAATCCAACGGAATGCGGTCCGGCTCGCGGTGATTCATAGCGGTCCGCAACCTTTCCCGCGAAGACAGGCTGGTTTGGCTCACCAGCCGACTTATATCACGACTGCAACGTCGCGCGCACGCGGGAGGCGCCTCGCACCGGAGATGGCCGCAGGCTGATAGCATCTGAAATGATGTTCCGTTCAGCCATGAACGTTTTCCGGCTTACCGGGGAGATGCTGTGATTCCCTCCCAGCATCTCCGCCCGGGGGTCGCAGGGAAGGTCGCCAGCGTGCTTGCCTGCGGCGCCGCCGCTCATGCCGGGCAGGCTGCCGCTCAAACGGGCAAGGCCTCGCGGCTGCTGACACTCGCCCCGGCCGACCTGATTGTCATCTGCGTCTACTTCGCGCTGGTGTTAGGGGTTGGCTGGTACCTAAAGCGCCGAGTGCACGCCAGCACCGACTTCTTCTTTGCGGGCAAGGGCGTAGGAGCCTGGGTGGCCGGCCTGAGTTTCGTCGCGGCGAACCTGGGAACGCTCGAGTTGCTCGGCTGGTCGGCCTCGGCGTATCAGTACGGCATGCTGGCCGCGCATTGGTATTGGGTGGGGGCTGTCCCGGCGATGCTGTTCCTTGGCATCGTCATGATCCCGTTCTATTACGCGTCCAAGGCCCACTCCGTGCCCGGATACTTGAAGCTCCGCTACGGCGAAGGTGCGCGGCTGCTCTCCGCTTTGTCGTTCGCAGCCATGACTGTGCTGATGAGCGGGATCAACATGTTCTCCATGGCCATGGTGATGAAGGTCATCCTGGGTTGGGACATCAACTTCAGCATCCTGGTTTCCACCGTGACCGTCGGTGTCTATGTGGCTCTGGGCGGACTGCTGTCGGCCATCGTGAATGAAGTAGTCCAATTCGTCCTGATTTGGGCCGGAACCATTTCCATCCCCATTTTCGGTCTCATCGAGACCGGTGGCTGGGACGGCATGCTAGCTCGCATCGCCAAGCGGGCTCCTTTGCAGGACTACACGCACATGTGGCGGAACATGGGCTCCGCGGCCGACAATCCGATGGGCGTGCACTGGACCGGCATCGTGTTCGGCCTTGGCCTGATTGGCGCATTCGGTTACTGGACTACGGACTTCCTGGTGGTGCAGCGGGTGATGGCCGCGCGGGACTTGCGGTCGGCCAAGCTTGCCACCACGATTGGCGCTGCGTTCAAATTGCTGTTGCCGGCAATCGTGATTCTGCCCGGATTGCTCGGCCTGGCGGTGCTTCCCATGAAGCTGACTGGCGAGACCGAGGCCCTCGCGACTGGAGGTCACAGCTTTAATGAGGTGATGCCGTTGATGATGGCGCGCTATCTCGGGCCGGGGTTCCTGGGAATTGGCGTCACCGCTCTCATCGCCGGCTTCATGTCGGGGATGGCCGGCAACGTCAGCGCCTTCGCCACGGTTTGGACTTACGATATCTATCGCCCCGTGTTCCATCGGGCGGCGGAGGATAGCAAGTGTCTGAGCATAGGCCGCTGGTGTACCGTCATCGGGCTCGCGGCGAGCATCGCTGCGGCATACCTGGTGATGCAATTCGCCAGCATCATGGACTACGTTCAGGCACTGTTCGGCTTCTTCATTATTCCCCTGTTTGGAACCGTGATCATTGGGATGCTCTGGAGGCGAGCCACGCCGGCCGGAGGGTTCTGGGGGCTGCTCTGCGGAACCACATCGTCGATCCTGCTTTGGTTGGTGGTGAAGTTCCATCCCGCGGCGCTGGCGATTCTCGCCCTCTCGGCGGACGCCAAGCCGATGGCCGAAAACCTGTACAGGTTCATCTGGTCCTGGCTGGTGTGCGTGATCGTCACCATCCTGGTCAGCTTGGTGACCACGCCCAAACCGGATTCAGAACTGCGAAACCTCGTGTACGGCCTGGCCCTGATTCCATCCGACGAAGTCGTTCCCCTATATCGCCGTCCCATCTTCGCGGCGGCGCTGGTGGCCGCAGTGTTAGTCGGATTGAATATCGTGTTCTGGTAAGTGGCATGACTTACTCGAAGAAGCAGCGCACGCTCCGCGCTCTCCGGCGGGAACCCGTGGACCGGCTCCCTACGCAATCGAATTACACACGGCCCATGGGGCGATTGCTCGCGCAGCACTTCCAGATCACCGAGGCGGAATTGCCGCAGCGTCTGGGCAATCATCTGCTGCGCGTGGACATGGACCACCTTCGACCCACGAATTCGGATGGGTCCATCGAATTCGACTGGTGGGGCGCTGGGTGGAATACACGAACGGAGGGTTACTGGCATGCCTTCTCTCCACTCGCGGACTCGCTCGATCTCGACCGCTATTCGTGGCCCGATCCGAACCAGTCGGCGCTGTTGCGCACGGCCGAGCGAACCATCCTGCGAGATGGCGCGGACTTCTTCATCGCGCCGAACCTGGGAATGTGTCTGTTCGAACGCGCCTGGTCGCTACGCGGGTTCGATGCGCTGCTGATGGACATGCTCGAACGCACCGAATGGGTCGAGGATCTTCTGGATCGCATCCTGGCGATTCAATTGGTGCTCTCGCAGAGGTATGTCGCGGCCGGAGTCGCCGGCGGCTATTTCGGCGACGACTACGGCGCGCAACGCGCGATGCTGTTCTCCCCGAGGCTGTGGCGAAGGTTGATCAAACCGCAGCTCGCCAAACTGTTTGCGGTGTTCGTGGACGCAGGGCTGCCGGTGATTCTGCATTCCGACGGCGACATCAAGGCGATCCTGCCGGACCTGGTAGAAATCGGGCTGACCACACTGAACCCTGTGCAGCCCGAAGTGCTCGATCACGCATGGCTCCAACGAGAGTATGGGACGAAGCTGAGCTTTTATGGTGGAGTCTCGACGCAGGGGGTGATGCCGAGCGGCAGCGCCGAGGAAGTGCGCGCCGCGACCATCGCGTGCGCGCGAGCGCTGGCGCCGGAAGGGACCGGGCTCGTGCTGGGTGCGTCGCACCGCATGCAGTCCGACATTCCGCCCCGGAACGTGGAGGCGATGCTCGATGCGTTCGGCGCAATCGGCCGCTGACTGGGCGCAGGACGCACGGGCGCGTGCCGAACAAATCACGGCCTGCTTTCACGAACGATTCGGGGGCGAGCCGGAGCTGTGGGCCCGCGCACCGGGCCGCGTCGATTTGATGGGCAGCCACACCGACTACAACCGCGGCTACGTGTTGACGCTGCCGATCGACAGAAATACGTGGATCGCCGCGCGGCGCAGAGACGATGCGAAAGTCTGCGCATACTCGATGAACCTCGACGCATGCGATGAATTCCATCTGGATGGGATTACTTTGATCTCCGAAGCCCGGTGGCGCAACTACGTGCGGGGCGTCGCCGCGACCTTGCGCGGCGCAGGGCTCGCTCTGATGGGATTCGACGCGGTCATCCACAGCACGGTTCCCGTGGCGGCTGGGCTCAGTTCGTCGGCGGCGTTGGAGTGCGCGCTGGCTACGGTGTTCGAAGCACTGGGCGGCTGGCGCCTGCCACCGGAACGAAAAGCCTTGCTGTGCCAGAAGGCCGAGAACGAGTTCGTCGGCGTGAATTGTGGGATTCTCGATCAGTACTCGTCGTGCCTCGGCCGCGAAGGGTGCGCGCTGCTCCTCGATTGCCGCGATCTCTCGACGCGCGCGGTGTGGATTGCCGAACGGATTCGCACGGTGGTGTGCAACACGATGAGCCAACGCCGGCTGTCGGGTGGCGAATACGCGCAGCGGCGCGCAGAGTGCGAGCAGGGCGCCGCAGTTCTCGGCGTCGGCGCATTGCGGGAGGTCACACCCCGGATGCTGACGGCGCGACGCGGCGAACTTCCGGAGCGCGTCGCCAGGCGATGCGAATTCATCGTTGCCGAGAGCGCGCGTGCCGAGACGATGGCCCTGGCGCTCACTGCGGGCGATCGGCCGGCCGTGGCCCGGCTCTGCGCGGAATCGTTTGCGGGCGCCAGGGATCTATACGACATCTGTTCGCCGGCCATGCTGACCATGATGGATGCGATGCTCGCGGCGCCAGGCGCGATCGGCGCGCGCCAGGCGGGAGCGGGATTCGGTGGGTGCATGGTCGCTCTCGTGGATACCGCATCGACGGACGCCTTCCGCACCGCGGTCGTGGATGCGTATCGCAGTGCCACCGATGTCACTCCCGAGATCTACACGGTCGA
>Ga0074045_10004768_pt1 | contig 11931 bp, 16 predicted proteins | sample BogForMeECP23OM2_FD_94442 | JGI IMG/M metagenome (GOLD analysis project Ga0074045, IMG submission 94442) | Bog forest soil microbial communities from Calvert Island, British Columbia, Canada - Bog Forest MetaG ECP23OM2 | ecosystem: Environmental > Terrestrial > Soil > Wetlands ...
AAATCTAGCTGGTAGAGGTGCGAGAATGCTTACTGACCCTATTGCGGATATGCTGACGAGAATAAGGAACGCAGTGCTCATAAAGAATGAGAAGGTAGATATACCTGCCTCTAAGATGAAGGTCGAGGTGGCCAAGATTTTGAAAGAAGAAGGTTTTATCAAGTCCTACAAGATCATAAAAGATAAAAAGCAGGGTATATTGAGAATAACCCTTAAATATACGGAAAATGAGCCAATGATCACAGGGCTTAAAAGGATCAGTAAGCCTGGCCGGAGGGTTTACGTAGGGAAAGGTGAGGTGCCGAAGGCGATGGGTGGTGTGGGAGTTGCGATTGTGACCACATCAAAAGGTATTTTGACCGATAAGGAGTGCCGCCGTGACGGTGTTGGCGGAGAAGTAATATGCCATGTGTGGTAAGGAGTTTTAAATGTCAAGAATTGGTAAGAAACCTATAGAAATACCAACCAGTGTAAAAATAGACATAAAGGACACAACTGTCAGCGTAAAGGGTCAAAAAGGCGAATTTAGCTTTATTCTCCCTGGAGGTGTAAATATTCTAGTTGCTGATGGCAGGATCGTTATTGGAAGAGAGTCTGACAGCAAAGTCCATAGGGCACTTCACGGACTTGTTCGCAGTGTGGTGTCTAATATGGTAACGGGTGTGTCCGAGGGATATAAGCGTACTTTAGAAATGAAGGGCGTTGGATACAGGGCGCAGGTAAAGGATAATAAGCTTGTATTTACTTTAGGGTACTCTTACCCGAAAGAGTATGCGCTTCCCAATGGTGTGACTGCAGTGGTTGACGAAAAGCAGACGACCATCACCCTGGCCGCATTCGACAAGCAGCTTTTGGGTCAGGTGGCGGCTAATATCAAGGAGCTGAGGCCCCCTGATGCCTACAAGGGCAAGGGTATTAGATATGCTGGAGAGAGGCTCAAGTTAAAAGCCGGTAAAACAGGGAAGAAGTAGAGGAGGATAGTTGTGAACAGTAAGAAAGTTTCTAGGGGCAGAAGACACGTCAGAATAAGAAAGAAGGTGTTTGGCACCTCTGAAAAGCCGCGGCTCAGTGTCTACAGAAGTCTCAATAATATATATGCCCAAATCATTGATGATACCAAAGGCCATACCCTCGTTTCGGCGTCCACCCTTGAGGAGCAGATGAAGCCGGCTCAGAAACATGGGGGCAATGTGGACATGGCAAAAAGGGTTGGTCAGCTGCTGACATCAAAGGCAATAACGGCAGGAATTAAGAAAGTTGTATTTGACAGGGGTGGGTACAAATATCATGGCTGTGTAAAGGCCCTCGCTGACGGCGCGAGAGAAGCTGGTTTGGAATTTTGACGTGTTAAGGAGGCATGGTGAAGACTGAGAGAATCGACCCGGAAGAACTTAATTTAAAGGATAAAGTAGTCTATATAAACCGAGTGACTAAGGTAGTAAAGGGTGGTAGGAGGTTTTCTTTCAGCGCCCTTGTTGTGGTGGGAGATGAGAACGGCACCGTGGGTATTGGAAAGGGAAAGGCGGCGGAGGTTCCTGAGGCGATAAAAAAAGCCGTGGAACAGGCGAAAAAGCGTCTACTGAAATTTCCCATAAAGGATGGCTCAATACCTCATAGAATCATAGGAAGATATGGTTCAAATAGCGTTGTAATCAATCCAGCTCGGAAAGGCACAGGCATAATCGCCGGCGGAGCGGCTCGCGCAGTATTTGAAGTTGCGGGAATTCAAGACATAGTTGCCAAGACTCTGGGCGGTCATAATCCATTCAATACAGCAAAGGCCACACTGCATGGGCTCAGCAACCTAAAGGATCCTGAGGCCGTGCTGAAAATGCGGGGAAAATCAGAAGAAGAGTCCGTGGTTTTGGAAGTGGTTGAGTAGGAGGTAAGGATCAGAGATGAAAATACACACGTTAGCACCGTCTCAAGGTAGTACGAAGAAGCCTAAGAGAGTTGGCCGAGGTCCCGGTTCCGGGCATGGGAGAACCGCAACGAAGGGGCATAAGGGGCAAAAGGCACGTTCCGGAGGCACGAAGGGATCCGGATTTGAAGGTGGCCAGACCCCACTTCAAAGAAGGCTTCCAAAGAGGGGGTTTAAGAACAGCCCTTTCAAAAAAGAATATGCAACTCTTAATCTGAGGGATCTGATGAAACTGGATGGCACTAATCTCATCACCCCAGAAGTGCTCATGCAGAAAAAGATGATTAAAGATATCAAGGATGGATTGAAAATACTGGGAGAGGGTACTATAGATAAGCCAGTGACAATAAAAGCCCACGCCTTTAGTGCCTCTGCACTGTCAAAAATAAACGCGGCTGGTGGCAAGGCGGAGGTTCTCCAGCGTTGAGAGTCCTCGGTAGCATTCGAAACATATTCAAAATACCTGAACTTAAAAATAGGGTCCTTTTCACACTGGGTCTTCTGGCCGTTTATCGTATTGGGGCTCATATACCCACGCCTGGCATTAATGGTGAAGCGCTCAGCAAATTTCTCACCGAGAGAGGCGGCGCTATGATGGGCTTTATGGATATGTTCTCGGGAGGTGCCCTCTCGCGACTTACTATTTTCGCACTGGGTATCATGCCCTATATAAGTGCCTCGATTATATTCCAGCTCTTGACTGTTGTTATACCTGCCTTGGGAAAACTGGCAAAGGAAGGCGAGACCGGCAGGAAAAAGATTGTGCGTTATACAAGATACGCTACGGTTGTTATCGCAGGTATTCAGTCCTTCGGAATAGCTATGGGGCTAGAGGGTATGTCTGGTGGTCAGTTTATTCAGAATCCAGGATGGTCCTTCAGGATACTTACTATGATCACTCTTACCTCAGGCACCGCCTTCTTAATGTGGCTCGGGGAACAGATTACTGAGAGGGGGATTGGTAATGGCATATCACTCATAATTTTCGCCGGCATAGTCGCACGATTCCCTAATGCCATTGTGAGCACCGTTAATCTTGTGAGGGCTGGGGAGCTTTCCATATTTTTTGTTGCTTTTCTTATAGCTATGATGATTGGGGTTGTGGCAGGCATTATTTTTATGGAGCGGGGACAGAGAAAAATACCTGTGCAGTACGCCAAACGGGTCATCGGGAAAAAAATATTCGGAGGCCAGAGCACCCACTTGCCTTTAAAGATCAATACATCTGGGGTCATTCCACCGATATTTGCATCATCGATCATCATGTTCCCTGCTACGATAGCGGGCTTTATTGCCATACCTTGGGTACAGGGCATAGCCAAACAATTATCCCCTGGAACTGCGACTCATGCAATTTTATATGTCGGATTGATTTTCTTCTTCTGTTATTTTTATACGGCGGTGATCTTCAACCCAGTGGACATTGCCGAGAATCTTCAAAAACACGGGGGATTCATCCCCGGCATTAGACCGGGTCAAAAAACCTCAGACTATATTTATAAAGTGCTCACGAGGCTCACTTTTATAGGGGCGGTATACTTGGCGGTAGTTTGCGTCTTACCAGAAATTCTTATTACGAGATTTAATGTCCCTTTTTACTTTGGCGGAACATCTCTTTTGATCGCGGTTGGTGTAGCCCTTGATACCGTCTCCCAGATTGAATCGCATCTGATAACCAGATCGTACGAGGGATTTCTAAAAAAAGGACGGCTAAAAGGCAGAAGAAGCTAAGTACATTAAAGAGTGATAATTATTAAATCTCAGGCAGAAATTGATAAGATACACGCGGCGTGCCACATAGTTGCGGAGGTTATAGAAACGCTCAGATCTATAGTTGCAGCAGGAATAACAACCGCGGATATAGAGAGTTATGCTGACGGGCAAATAAGACAAAGGAAAGGGATTCCCGCCTTCAAAGGATATAGAGGGTATCCGTCGAGTGTATGTGTTTCTATAAATCAACAGGTTGTGCACGGAATACCTTCGCGGACGGCGAAGCTTAGGAGTGGAGATATAGTCAGCATAGATTTGGGAGTCTTGCTCGACGGTTTCTATGGTGATGGTGCAGTGACGATTCAGGTCGGTGACGTCAGCCCTGTTGCGGCTAGACTAATCGAAGTGACTGAAGGATCGCTTTATTTGGGGATTGAAAAGGCGATCGCGGGCAATAGAGTTTCTGACATTTCTGCATCCATACAGGAATATGTGGAAGAAAAAGGTTTTTCCATAGTGCGGGCGTTCGTCGGCCACGGAATCGGCCGTTCCCTTCACGAAGACCCGCAAGTGCCTAACTTTGGAACGTCAGGACACGGGCCGAGATTAAGGGCAGGCATGACGCTTGCGATTGAACCCATGGTCAATGCCGGTGGTCCGGAAGTCAGAATTTTAGATGATGGCTGGACAGCGGTGACAGCCGATGGAAGCTTGTCTGCCCATTTTGAACATACTATTGTAATAACAGAAAACGGCCCGAAAATCTTGACTAAAAGTTAGCGTGAAAAGTATAATTTTAGTTTAATATGGCAAAAGAAGATAATATAGAAGTGCAGGGAACCATTGTTGAAACTCTGCCTAACGCTATGTTCAGGGTTGAGCTTGAGAATAGCCGGATTATACTCGCCTATGTCTCGGGAAAGATGCGGCTTCATTTCATCAAAATATTGCCGGGAGATAAGGTCCTCGTTGAACTCTCCCCGTATGATCTTACAAAGGGGCGAATAACATATAGATTTAAATAGAGTAGAAAAAAGAAGCTAGAAGTGCATGAAAGAAAGTCATGAGATGCTTCTGAATTTGTATCGCATTTGTCACTATGAGGAGGATATATATGAAGGTACGGCCTTCTGTGAAGCAAATATGTTCCAAATGTAAAATTGTCAGGAGGAAAGGCGTCGTTAGGGTTCTTTGCGAGAATCCTAGGCATAAACAAAGACAAGGATAAGAACTGAACGGAACTTTACTAGAAAGCTGATGAAAATATTAAACATAAGGAGCATAGTATGGCTAGAATAGCAGGTGTCGACCTGCCAAAAAATGAACGGGTGGAGATAGGCTTGACCCGGATATTTGGCATAGGAAGATCATTATCCAATAAGATACTGAAAGATACTAATGTAAGTCCTCACACAAGGGTCAAGGACCTCAAGGATGATGAGATTGTTAAGATAAGGGGTCTAATTGAGAAGGATTACAGGGTTGAGGGTGATCTTCGGCGTGAATTATCCACGAACATAAAAAGGCTTATTGAGATCGGTTGCTATAGGGGACTCAGACATGTGAGCCATCTGCCCGCGAGGGGGCAGAGGACAAGGACAAATTCGAGGACTCGAAAGGGACCAAGAAAGCTTGTGGTCAAGAAAAAATAAGAAGGAGGATTGTACCGCATGTCACAGAAAAAGAGAAGTGGGAAGAAAGTTAAAAAGTCGATATCTAATGGTGCAGCCCACATTCAGACCACTTTTAACAATACAATAATCACGATAACCGACACAGTAGGCAATGTGATCGCGTGGTCAAGCGCTGGGAGTCTCGGATTCAAGGGTTCGAGAAAAGGGACTCCTTTTGCCGCCCAGATTGCATCAGAAACAGCCGCAAAAAAAGCGATGGAAATGGGCCTCAAGCAGGTAGAAGTTTATGTAAAAGGTCCTGGAGCAGGCAGAGAGACCGCGATCCGCGCACTTCAGGTTGCCGGTCTTGAGATAACCCTGATAAAAGATGTCACCCCGGTGCCACATAATGGCTGTAGACCGCCCAAAAGGAGGAGGGTCTGAAAATGGCAAGATATACAGGTGCACTATGCAGGATTTGCAGGAGATCGGGTGAGAAACTCTTTTTGAAGGGAACTAGATGCTACACTGATAAATGTGGGGTCGAGAAGAGAAAATATCCGCCTGGACAGCATGGACAGAACAGGGGAAAGCTTTCTGATTACGGAGTGCATTTGGCAGAGAAGCAGAAAGTCAGAAAAATGTATGGGATGACAGAGAATCAGTTCAGAACATATTTTGAAAAAGCATCAAGGATGAAGGGCATAACCGGTGAAAATCTGCTCCAATTACTTGAAAAAAGACTGGACAGCATTGTTTTCAGGATGGGGTTTGCTCTCAATATGAGGCAAGCGAGGCAGCTTATTACACATGGAAGCTTTCTTGTCAACGGAAGACAAAATAACATCCCTTCTTACCTTGTGAGAGTGAGTGATATGATTGAGGTCAAAGAATCAAGCAAGGGTATTCAATTGCTGTCGGAGAATTTGTCGATAGCTCAGCACCGGGGATTTGCGGGGTGGGTAGAAGTTGACGTGCAGAACTTCAAAGGGAAAATTGTCAGGATACCGTCAAGAGATGAGATACCATTGCCGGTTCAAGAACAGCTCATCGTTGAATTTTATTCCAAGTAAATTAACGCAGGGGCGATAAAGAAGTAGCGGTGTAAACTTTTTACTTCTTGCCTCTTTTTTTCACTTTAATAATAGAGTTGAGGCAGAGGAGGCCTTATTATGGATCTTGTCAAAAAGGGTTTTCAATTACCCAAAAAAATTCACTTTGAGGAAGAGACCCTGACCGATTTCTATGGAAAGCTTGTTGTGGAACCTCTTGAGCGGGGTTTTGGAATGACGATAGGGAATTCATTAAGGAGAGTTCTGCTTTCCTCTATAGAGGGTGGTGCAATTACCGGGGTGAGAATATCCGGCATAATGCACGAATTTTCAGCAATAAAAGGCGTGAAGGAAGACGTCGTCGACATTATTTTAAATATAAAGAAGCTGAGATTCAAGATTTACGATGAGGGCAAGAAGACAGTTACCGTGAAAGTCCAAGGACCTAAAAAGGTAACAGGAGAGGATATAAGGTGCGATGCCACCGTTGAAGTCTTAAACCATGATCAGTATATCGCGACGGTCGACAAAGGTACCACACTGGAAATGGAGATGTATGTAAAAACAGGCAAAGGTTATGTTGTATCGGAGCTTAATAAAGAAGAAGGATTGCCTATTGATGTGCTACCTATAGATTCGGTATTTAGTCCCCTTAAGAAAGTCAATTTCTGGGTTGAAAAGGCGAGGGTTGGAAGGGCAACAGATTATGATAGGCTTATTATGGAGATCTGGACCGATGGGAGTACGACACCGGAAGCGGCAGTGAGTGACGCTGCATCAATACTCATAGACCACCTTGATCTGTTTATCTTTGTGGAGCAGGAGGAAACGCGTCTGGATCAGACGGGTGCTGCACAGATGGCGTCGACGAATCCCCTGTTGAATGAGAATCTTCTCAAGAATATTGATGAGCTTGAATTATCGGTGAGGGCTTATAACTGTCTTAAGAATGCAAACATAAAAACCATTGCAGACCTTGTCCAGAAGACGGAGCATGAAATGCTCAGGACAAAAAACTTTGGCCGCAAGTCACTCAATGAAATAAAAGAGATACTTAATTCCATGGGGCTGAATTTCGGCATGAGAATAGACACGGATGCATTAGAGGGCAATGATGTAGTAACTCAGCGAGGGGGGATGAGCAAACATGCGTCATAAAGTTGGGGGAAGACAATTTGGAAGGACCACCAATCAGCGGAAGGCATTACTACGGGGTCTTATATCATCATTGTTCGAGCATCAGAGGATTGAAACAACAGTGTCAAAGGCTAAGGCTATTAAGCCCATAGCCGAAAAGCTAGTCACTTTTGGAAAGCAGGGGGATTTGCATTCAAAAAGAATGGTGCTCTCGTATATCCCTAACAGGGCGGTGGTGGCAAAGCTTTTCGCAGAGTTGGCTCCGAGATTTGCGGACAGAAATGGTGGATACCTTAGGATTTTGAAGACACGTCGGAGGGTCAATGATCGCGCCCAGATGGCTATTATAGAATTCATTGACTATGAAGGTGTCAAGGTTAAGTCGGATGAAAAAGAAAGTGCAAAAGAGAGCAAGAAAGAGGGCAAATAGGAATGAGTGACATGCTGACTATTACAGGCATTATTGGTGTCTGGTTCATCTTGCAATATATCATATTCCCCAGACTTGGCGTTCGTACCTGAGCAGTTCCCCCAAAGGGTTCGGGGAATCCTAAAAAATGTAAGTAAACTGGCTTTGAATCGGCAAGAGAAAGCGTTATGGCTCAAAGGCTGTAACGCTTTTTTCATCTCACCGCTCAAAACAATTGGCGTGGCACTGGCCCTGAAAGGCAATATTTTCTTTAGAGGTTGATAGAATTGACAAAGACTCCTTATTAAGTTTAAACTTAAACTATTAAAATGACGTACTGCGTTCGGAGCTAAATACCAAATATTTTGATTCTGCTATACGGGAGGAAGAATTGTTAAAGGCACTGGAAGAGGTTTCTGCAACAAAAAAACGTTTGAAAATAGAGATCCCCTCAGAGGCGATAGAGTCGGAGATACAGAGAGCCCTCAGAGATGCTCAGAAGAGGTCAAGAATACCGGGATTCCGACCCGGCAAGGCACCCATGAGCTTTATAGAAAGGAAGTTTGGCAAGAACATAGAGTCTGAGGTGCTGGAGAAGATCATTCCGGACCAATACATGGAGGCCGTAAAAGAGGCTCAAATCACTCCTGTAGCGCGACCCGTGCTAGAAGAATCATTTGACTTCAAACCGAAAACTCCTCTGTCTGTAACCTTCACCGTGGAGATAAGGCCGAAGGTTGAAAACCTCTCATATGATGGGCTCACGATCAACGAAAGCCCAGTTAAGGTGGAAGATGGAGAAATAGAAGCGCTCCTGCAGAACATCGCTGGAGAAAGGGCAACCTACGAATCAGTCGACGATGCAATTAAGTCAGGTGATCTCATCACTATTGATTATACGGTGCGAGATGACGGAACTGTGGCGAAGGATGTTGTTTTGAAAGTCGGAAGCAGCCCGTTTCCTGAGGAATTCTTCGATGGCCTTATCGGGAGGGAAAAGGATCAAGAATGCGAAATCGTGGCCAGTTTTCCTGATGATTCACCAACGCCCTTTGCTGGTAAAAGCCCTAAATTCGAAGTGAGAATAAGTGATATAAAAAGACGCAACGAAATCTCGATCGATGATGACTTTGCGAAGGACCTCGGGTTGGAAAATCTTGCGGTCCTGAGAGAAAAATTAAGCGAGCGTGTCTATGCCTCAAAAAAAAGGGAGGCGGACAGTATCAACCAGATGGAACTGTTGGATAAGCTTGTTGCACGATACGACTTTGAAGTTCCAGAAACATTACTGGCAACAGAAATGCAGGAAATGATCGATCAGTTAAGGGCATCTAAGAAAGACGAGCGCGCTGAAGACGTGTTAAGGGAAGAATTTAGACCAAAGGCTGAAAAGAATGTAAGGAGTTCCATCCTATTAGAGATTATAGGAGAAAAAGAGGGAATAACGGTTTCAGATGATGAGGTGCAACAAGAGATCTTAACCATGGCGCAACGGGTAAATATCTCGCCCGAAGATATTGTCAAATATTATATTGCGAGAGATGGTTCACTTTATCGCCTTAAACATGCGTTCTTTGACAAGAAAGTATTAACCTTTCTCTTAAGCAAAGCGACCATAGAAAAAGGAGAAGAAGGATGAGCATCGTTCCTTTTGTAATAGAACAGACTGGAAGAACTGAGAGGGTTTATGACATTTATTCGCGTCTTCTCAAGGACAGGATCATTTTTATAGGCAGTGCTATAGACGATAATGTGGCAAATGTTGTTATTGCACAGCTTCTTTTTTTGCAGACGGAAGATCCGGACAAAGACATCCATATCTATATTAATTCGCCTGGTGGCGTTGTCTCATCTGGACTCGCGATATACGACACAATGCAGTATGTTAAACCTGACATTGCCGCTTATTGTATTGGTCAGGCAGCAAGTATGGGCGCCTTACTCCTTTGCGCAGGAACGAAGGGTAAAAGATTCGCGCTGCCTCATTCGCGCATCATGGTGCACCAGCCTATAGGCGGATTTTATGGTCAGGCTACGGATGTTGAGATACACGCTAAGGAGATTCTTAGGATGAAAGAGACTTTGAATGGAATCTTGGCACACCATACCGGGCAGACTTATGAAAAAATTAAGGCCGATACAGAGAGGGATTTTTTTATGTCTGGTGAGGAAGCAAGGAATTATGGCGTCGTTGACGATGTGATCGCAAGCATAAAAGAAAAAAAGAAAAAAGACTAAGCAATGCGGATGCTAGTCAAGGTAATTTTTGGCATTCTCTTATTTTGGAGTCCTCTGTCAACAGTCTGGGGGCGATTTCTCGAAGCGAGGTAAAAATGGCGAAAAAGGCAAATAACAGTATGCTTAGGTGTTCCTTTTGCGGAAAGGGGCAGAGTGAGGTAAAAAAATTAATTGCTGGACCGATGGTGTATATATGTGATGAATGTGTTGGTCTATGCAATGAGATAATTGAAGAAGATATCAATATAGTTGGGAAGGACCTTGCGAGGAAGTTGCCAACGCCCGCAGAGATTCATCAATTCCTTAATGATTATGTAGTCGGGCAAGAAAGGGCAAAAAAGATTCTTTCTGTGGCGGTTCATAATCATTACAAAAGGATCTTCAGAGGGTCAAAATCAGATGTGGAGTTGCAGAAGAGCAACATTGTGCTGATCGGACCTACTGGAACGGGTAAGACGCTTTTTGCTCAAACACTTGCCAGATTTCTTGACGTGCCATTCACTATTGCAGATGCTACAACACTTACTGAGGCTGGTTATGTAGGTGAAGACGTTGAGAATGTGCTCTTGAAATTATTGCAGGCAGCTGACTTTGATGTGGAAAAGGCACAGATGGGTATCATCTATATTGATGAGATTGACAAGATTAGCAGAAAGGCGGACAGCCCATCAATAACGAGAGATGTATCTGGCGAGGGCGTCCAACAGGCACTTCTAAAAATAATAGAAGGGACCATAGCAAACATTCCTCCCCAGGGAGGGAGAAAGCATCCCCAGCAGGAATATATTCAGTTGGATACAACGAATATCCTCTTTCTCTGCGGAGGCGCTTTTGTTGGGCTTGACAAAATAATTGAACAGAGGATTGGCAGAAGGAGCATTGGGTTTAACGCAGAGACTATTGCTGTAAGGGATAAGAAGGCAAAAAGTATTCTCAGTTATATAGAGCCGGAGGATCTCATTAAGTATGGACTTATTCCTGAGTTTGTGGGCAGGCTTCCTGTTGTTGCCACACTTGATGAACTCGATGATGCGGCACTTATAAAGATATTGACAGAACCCAAAAATGCTCTGGTAAAACAGTATCAAAAATTTCTTGCCCTGGACAATGTGCGCTTAAAGTTCACCGATGCAGCGTTGGGCGCTATAGCAAAAAAAGCAATGAAGAAGAAGGCGGGTGCCAGGGGATTGCGGGCCATACTCGAGGACGTGATGCTCGATGTCATGTATGAAGTGCCATCCACAAAAAATGTGACAGAATGCATAGTCAATGAGGAGTCTATCTCAAAAAAAGAGAAACCAATCATCGTCTATGAAAAGCAGGCAGAGTCGGCATAGAGTGCACGACCTCGTATAGGTTTTGTGCGGGCTTTTCTCACAATATGTTGTGACTCTCTCAAGAAAATGGAAGAGGGGGGAGGTTAGTTTCTCTGGCAAGATCACAGGATGAGAGGCTTGCGGGTGAGCGTCAACTTGAAACAATTGATTATTTGCGACGCGATTGCAAGATGGATTTTTGTAACGCAGTTCTAATAGTTTCTTTCAGGTCGAGATCTACCACAGGGCAAATAACTTCATCGATCCAGAGGGTTTCTGAGTCAGAGAGGGTTCTTGAGCTTCTAGTTCTGGGTATTTGACGCCTCTTGACCGTCGAGTCTGCCCCCTGAACGCTTCTCCGATATATTTTTCCGTATTTGAATCTAATATCCTTGATAGTATATTCACTGAGCTTATCTTGTATTGCCTGTTTATAAAACTGTACCTGTTGCAGCCAGCCAGGAGAGTCGACATTAATGACCAACTCGCCATTCTCTAGATGCACAGGATAGATGTGACGTGACAGTGGTTC
>Ga0074045_10004769_pt1 | contig 11930 bp, 8 predicted proteins | sample BogForMeECP23OM2_FD_94442 | JGI IMG/M metagenome (GOLD analysis project Ga0074045, IMG submission 94442) | Bog forest soil microbial communities from Calvert Island, British Columbia, Canada - Bog Forest MetaG ECP23OM2 | ecosystem: Environmental > Terrestrial > Soil > Wetlands ...
ACCCTGGGCAGTGGGCGATCCGCTGGGATAGTCCGCCGTTTTCGATTTCAACGACGGTTGGCCGATGTACAAATCCGGCGTGGGATACGATCCCGTTTGGGCGTACTGCGTGAAGGGCGCCTTATAGCGCAGGACGCGATTGTTGCCGCTGTCGGCGACGTAGAGGTCGCCATTATAAACCGCCAGGCCGGTGGGATAGGACAAGCCAGTGGAGAACGTGGTGCCCGGACCGGAAGGCGTGGTCGTGTACTGGTCCGGCTGGCCAATCACCAGGTCGGCTGCCTGGCCGTTGGTAAAGGTGGTCGCGTTTTTCCATGCCAGGACGCGGTTGTTCAGCGTGTCGGCCACATAGATCATGGGCGGCGAAGCGGCAGTATCCAGCGCGATTCCATTTGGGCTCCACAACTCGCGGCCCTCGACCAGGTTGGGGTGGGAGGTCTTCGGGATCAGCAGAGGCTGGCCGATCTGGCGCGACGGGCTGCTGTTGAGCGTGACCGACGCCGGCAGCGCGCCGGGCGCCATCGCGAACAGCTGGAACAGGATGGAAAAAGCGCAAGACTTATATCTCATTGATCTCCCCTGGCAGGCGCGGACACGGACGTACGCTCTTTAAGAGGATACCAAACTGGCCCGCAAGGTTGAATGCGCGCCAGTACTGGTCTTTTGGTAACACGGTTCCCATGATTCCGTCGGGCATGCTGCGTCTTACCCGGCACACGGTGCTCAGCGCGCTCCGCGGTCCTCGCGCGCAACTGTCATTCCGTGCACCCAGCCGCGCTAGAGTGAAATAGCTATGTCGCGCATGTTAGAGGAGATACGGCAGCAGCCGGCCGCGCTGGCCCACACGCTGCATAGGGCCAGCGCCGGCGCGCGGCGATTCCGGCGTTTGGTGGAAGGTAAGCCCCCGCGGCTGGTGGTACTGGTGGCGCGCGGGACTTCCGACAACGCCGCTCTGTTTGGACGTTATCTGCTGGAGATTGCGGCGGGGATTCCGGTTTCCCTGGCGGCGCCGTCGATCGCCACGCTGTACCGTGCGAAGGTGGATTATCGCGACGCGCTGGTGGTGGCGATATCTCAATCGGGCGAATCCACCGATACGAATGTGGTCCTCGAATGGGCGCGGGCGCGCGGTGCGCTGACCCTGGGCATCACCAACGAGCGCTCGAGCACGCTGGCACGCCTGGCGGAACATGTCTGGCTGGTGCGAGCCGGCAAGGAAAGGAGCGTGGCGGCCACTAAGACCTACACCGGACAAATGCTGCTGCTGTACCTGCTCGCCTACGCGCTGGGCGGCCGCATCCGACTGTCCGACTTGGAGCGCCTGCCGGAAATGGTGGAGGACGCCCTTGGCCTGGAAGAGCAGGCGGCCGAACTGGCGTCGCGCTATCGTTTCCTGAATCGCGCGGTTGTATTAGGACGCGGGCTGAATTATGCGAATGCGTTCGAATTCGCGCTGAAGCTGATGGAGACCTGCTACGTGGTGGCCGAACGGTTTTCCTCGGCCGACTTTCTGCACGGCCCGATCGCGCTGGCCGAGCCGGGTTTTTCGGTGTTTGCCTTTGCACCGGCGGGTGTGACGTGGCCTTCGATCGGCCAGACGCTGGACAAGCTGCGCGGCATGCGAGCCGAGGTCCTGGCCATTACCGATCCCGCCAACCGCGAAGTCGAAGCGCGCGCCAGCCGTGTGATCCGCTTGCCGCGGCGAATTCCTGAGGCGCTCACGCCTATCCCCTACATCGTCCCAGCCCAGATCTTCGCCGCGTGCCTGGCGGCCGAAAAAGGTCTTGACCCGGACCGTCCGCGCACCCTGAGCAAAGTGACCCGAACAATGTGAGGTGGATGAGTGGGCCGCGTTGCGGGTGCGCCATGAACCGGCGGCTGGGTCCGGCAGCAACCGTGCGGCCAGCTTATTGCGGATCTTCGGCGGCCAACTCGTCCAGCGCGTTTGCGGCTCTGGTGAGGTCGTCTACCCCGAAAACCGCCAGCGGTTTCGCCGCCCCGGGTTCCAGTCCGCAGTAGGAGTAGTCGATGTTAATCTGTTTCTCGCCTAACCGCGAGGCGGCGCGGCCCAACTCACCGGGACGGTGCGCCAGCCTGACCGCGGCGACTTCCGTCTCCTCGAAGATCATGCGCACCCCGCCCAGCACCGCCTTGGCGCTGGCCGGATCGTCCACCACCATTCGGGCCAGGCTCTCGCCCTCCTCAACGTACGACTGAAAAGCCAGGACATTCACTCCGCGCTCCGCCAGAGCGAGGAAGCACTTGCCCAGCGCGCCCGGTTTGTCTTCAATCGTTACTGTGAACTCCTTCATCTTCGGCATGCGTCTTGAGTCCTTTCGTTTCCGAGAGCCCGACCACCAGCGGAGCGGACTTTAATCATACGTGTTCCATGGTGCCGTTCTCAACCGAAAGCCATTCCGCGAACCGCCTCCAGCTAACTGCAGGATCGCCGGACGCCCGGTGTGGCTCCAGATTGCTCAAGGCTCCGGTTCGCCGGTCCTATGGGCGCAGAGGGCGCACTGGCGCACGTGCAAAATGGCGTGTGCGTTTCAAGTGCGCATTCAGGTGCCCCAGCGAAGCGAACTGACCGGCATAGACGGCTGTGCGTGGGGGGACTGGCTTGCGGCGCGGGTCGAAATCGCGGCGGCGGAAGAGGTCGGAAGACGCGATCACGGCCGCGCCCATGGGGCGGTATTCGTAAGTGCCCTGCGCCCACGCGACGTCCCTATCGAGCCAGAGATAAAAGCCCATCGGCCTCATGGTAACGCAGACGCGGTTCCGCAAAACGGAAGCTGAGCCGAGACGAATCCCGGCTCAGCCGGCTTGACAGCCTGCGCCACGCGCTTATCGCCGGAAACGGAGCTCGTTCTTGAAGGCTTCCAGGCAATTGTAGACGATGGGGCAGACCGAAGCGCGGTCGACGAAGTCCCACATGCGGCTGGCGATCGAGCCGTTGCCGCGCACCAGGTGCGGATAGCGCTGGCAAATGCCCGGGCGCGCGTCGTATACCGAGCAGAGATTGCCATCCAGGAACACGCAGCCGGTGCCTTCGGTGAACTTGATTACGCGCGTCATCTGCCCTTCGTCGGCTTCGAGCATCGTGTAATCGGCCAGGAACCGCTCGGGAGGCGTATGCAGGTGGCGCGCCAGCTTCTCGATGTCGCGGCCGGTGACCCGAGTGGTCGAGGTCCGGCAGCAGTTGGCGCACTGTGTGCAATCGATCCGATCCTGAATGCGCTCGGCGGTGCGCCGCAGGATACGGTCGGAATGATCGCGCGATTTCATGAAGCTGCGGAACTTGCGGTTCTCGTCCAGCTTCTTCTCACCCAGTTGCTTAATCTGCACCAGGTCGGTGATGATGGCAGGCGTATCGCTCAATACAGCCGATTGTGCCACAAGCGGCCGACTGGCTGCGCAATGGGAATCGAGTTTGCAACGCTCCAACCGCTACCGCCGGAATCGCCGAACCAGCGCTACGCATTCTTCGATTCGCATCAGATAGGCCGCAGCCAGGTATGTTACGCCATAGGTCGCGGTCACCACCAATCCGAACCCCAGCGGGTGATGGCCACCGAGCGCCAGCTTCACGCCCCACGCGGCGGCGGCGGCAACCGCAGCGGCGAACCAGAGTTGGGCGACCAGCGACGCTGGCAGGCCGGTGCGGCCGATGCGGGCGTTGAGCGTGCGGCGCAGCAGTGTGAATTCCACCCATCCAGCCACGCCGGCGGATGCGGTGAGCCCGGCAACGCCCCACTGCGGATCGATGCCGATCCATCGGGGCAGCGGAATGGCGCAGAGGTAACCAAGCCCGCTCGTGAGGACCACGCGCACCACGGCGAAGCGCAGCGGCGTGCGGGTATCGCGCAGCGCGTAGTACGTGGATGAGTACAGCCGCCCCAGCGTCTGCGCCAACAGGCCCACCGCCGATCCCGCCAGGATGGCCCACACGTAGCGCGAATTGGCGGCGCTGAAGCGGCCGGATTGAAACAGCACCGCGGTGATGACGCCACCCAGCGCCAGGAAAGCCATGGCCGAAGGCACAATGAAAAACGCGATCTGGCGGAGGCCCGCATCCAGGCGGTGGCGTAGTTGCGCGGCGACCTCCGGCGCGTTGCCCAGCGCGCTCGACATAGCGGGCAGTTCCGCCGCCGATACGGACATGCCGAATAAACTGACGGGCAGGAGATAGAGGGTTTGGGCGTTGGTGAGGCCGGCGACGGCGCCCGTTCCCAACAGGCTGGCCAGCAGCGAATCCACATATCCGCTGATTTGCACCACGCCGCGGCTGATGAACACCGGGGCGAAATTGCGGATCACTTCCCGCACCTGCGGCTCGCTGGTGTCGAGGCTTGCCCGCAGCCGCCGCGCCTGGCGCAGCACAACCGGAAGTTGCACGCCGAATTGCAGTGCGCTGCCGGCCACCGATCCCCAGGCCAGCGTGACCGCCAACGCCGCTTGCGGCTGGTGCCGGAACAGCACCAGGGAGGCGATCATGGCCACGTTCCACACCACAGGCGCAGTGTAGGAGAGAAAAAACTTGCGATGGCTGTTGAGAATGCCCAGGCACCACGCGGAGAGCACCAGCAGACCCGCGCCGGGAAACAGCACACGCACGATGCGGATGGTGAGCTCGCGTTTCGCACCGTGAAAGCCGGGAGCGATGGCGTCGATCAGCCACGGCGTGGCCAGCATTCCGGTCAGCACCAGCGCCGAAGCAGCCAGTGCCAGAATGGAGCCCACCGCGCCCGCCACGCGGCCGGCTTCTTCTTCGTCGCCCTGTGCCAGCAGGCGGGCGTACACCGGAATGAACGAGGCCGACAGCACTCCTTCGCCGAACAGGTTCTGCAAGAAATTGGGGATGCGGAATGCCGCGTTGAAGGCGTCGGCCGCGTCGGAAAGCCCGAAGTAATGCGAGAAGATGCGCTGGCGCACCAGCCCGATCAAGCGGCTGAGCAAAATGCCTGCGGCGACCAGCGAAGCGTGGCGCGCGGTGGACGATGGCTGCTTGGATTCGGGCATGCGTCTCGCGTCCACCTACACGGGCCGTTCCCGGTCGAGATGAATCTCGCGGGTGGGGTAGGGAACCGCGATGCCCTCTTCGCGCAGGCGGCGCAGAATGCGCTTGCGCAACTGGTGGCGGACCGCGTACTGCTGGGAGAACTCGGCCACCTGGTAACTGAGAGTGAAGCCAAGTGCGAATTCGCCAAAGCCGGGATCGAGCGCGGCCGAAGGCGCCGGCTCCCCCAGCAGGCCGGGAATGTCATTCGCTCCCGCCGTGGCGATCTCCACCAACAGGCGTTCCACCATGTCCGGGTCGGCATCGTACGGAACGTTGACCTGGAGCGAGGCGGAGAGGCGCTTCACAGGCAGGTGGTAATTGGTGACAATGGCCTGGGCCAGCTTCGAATTCGGGACGATTACCAGATTGTTGCCGAGCGAACGAATGGCCGTCGTTCGCCAGCCTATGTCCGCCACGTAACCTTCCTCGCCGCTGGCGAGCTTGATGTAGTCGTTCAACCGCATTTGCCCGGCGACCGCGATATAGAAACCGGCGAACAAGTTGGAGAGCGTGTCCTGCATCGCCAGCGCGACGGCTAAGCCGCCCACGCCAAGGGCGGTCAGGATCGGCGTCACCTGGACGTTCTCCGCGCTCAACAGCAGCAGCAAGCCGATTACCAGCGCCGAAATCTGGGCCAGCGTGGTGGTCAGCGTGGTGACTGGCAGCGCGCCGGGAATCTGACTGCCATATCCCCGCACCAAGTCTCCCGCGGAGCGCATCGCCATCAGTGTGAAGCTGGCAATCCACAGTGCGATCAGAATGCGGGGAGCGTACTTCTCGGTGACGATGAGCGGCAGCGGCGCCGATTGAATTGCCAGGTGGACAGCCAGAATCACCGCCCAGATGGTTGTGGGGCCGCTCAGCGCCGTACACAGCACGTGGCCGGGACGGCTGCCGGTGCGCGCCACCCAGGCGCGCAAGCCGCGCAGAATAAGGCTACGCACCAGGAACCCGACCGCGAAGGTTACCACCAACACGATGCCCGGCCCGATCCATTGCCGGGGCTCGTGCGCCAGAGCGCGAAGTGTCTCCATGGGTTTCCTATACAGGATCACACAAAAACGCCTGCACGTTGCGGCCGGCGCGGCCGTCATTTTGATGTGCGGTGGAGTGTGCTCATACTGTCTGTGCTGCTGGCCGGCTGCCTGGTGGCGGAAGATCTGAGCGCGTGGGAACTATACGAATTCGGGCGGGAAGCGGAAAAGAAAGGCCACATGGCGCAGGCCTACCTGCTGTATTCGAAAGCCGCCACGCTCGAGCCGCGCAACCAGACCTATTGGCTGCGCAGCCAGGCAGTCCGGTCGCGCGCGGCCCTGGAAGCCCAGCCGGTTCCGCCACTGCGCGCGGCTGGCGATGCCAAAGTCGATGAAGCCGGTACGCCGATCGAGCCTGCTACGCTGCGCGATCTTGCCGATGCGAAAAAGGCGCTGCCGGCCTCGCAACTGGCGGGCGGCGATCAGATCCGCGATTTCGATCTGACGGGAGATTCGAAAAAGGTATACACCGATGTGGCCAAGACCTTCGGCCTGGACTGTGTCTTCGATGGCGACTACGTGCCGATTCCGGCGCTCCACTTCCAACTGGATGGCGTGGGCTACCGCGACGCGCTGCACGGCTTGGAATTGGCGACCGGAACCTTCATTGCGCCGATTTCCTCAAAGCTTTTCCTGGTTTCGAAAGACACGCCGGAAAAGCGGAACCAGAACGAGCCGGCGGTTGCGGTCACCATTCCACTGCCCGACGCCGGCGTGCAGCAGGATTTCACCACTCTGATCGACGGCGTGAAGATAGCGACGGGGGTCGAGAAAACCAGCGTCGATTCGCAGACGCGCATGCTGGTGCTGCGCGGCAGCCTGTCGCGCGTGCTGCCGGCTCAGGCGCTGCTGGAGCAACTTCTCTACCCGCGGGCTCAGGTAATGATGGAGTTGCGGATGGTGGAAGTTGCGCGCAGTAAGACGACAACTTATGGCGTGGACTTTCCAACTCTGTTTTCGCTGACGCCGCTTACTAAGTGGTTGGAGAACCAGGTGACACTTCCGACTAACCTCAGCGGGCTTCTTACTTTTGGAGGAGGCAAGACGCTGCTGGGGCTGGGAATCATGAGCGCGGCTTCGGCGGCGCAAATGACCGAGACATCCGGCAAGACGCTGTGGGCCACCGAACTGCGCGGCGAAGAGCGCCAACCGGCCACGTTGCACGTGGGCGACAAGTTTCCAGTCTTGAATGCGGGCTATTTCGGCTCGTACGGTTCCTCGGAATCCACATCGGGCGGCACGGGCAGCGGCAATGGCACGGTTACTTCGGTGGGTACCCTGACGCCAAGTCAGGCCTCGGTTCCGTGGACGTACACTTCCGCAGGTGCATCCCCGGAGGCCGTCAACATTAGTGTCACTAGCAGTAATGGATCCATCGATTACACCGCCACGGCGGCGAGTTCCAGCCCGTGGCTGGTAGTGAACGGAGCAACAACAGATTTTGGCACCCTGCCGGCCACGCTCACCATTGCGCCCGGCAGTGCCCTTACCTCGCTCGATACCGGTTCCTACCTGGGCACGGTGCAAGTGAGCGGTTCGGACGGCTCCGTCACATACATCACGGTGACCCTGTCGGTGAACGGCGGCGCGCAGACTTTTGTCGTTACGCCGGCCACGATCACGCTCGCCGCTACGCCAGGGACATTTTCCTCGCAACAAACCGAGACAGTGACCAGCTCCGCCTCCGGCAACTTATCGGCTTCCGTGATCGGACCCGGCCTTTCGGTTTCGGCTTCCACCAGCACAGTCTCCCCCGGATCGCCGGCTAGCGTCACGATTTTGGCCAATCCTACCGGGCTTTCGGCACTAACTTATCTGGGTATTCTCAGTGTGACGGTCGGCACAGTCACCGACGAGACACTGATTACCTTTACGGTGACCGCGAATGGAACCTTGGAACTGAGCCAGAGCTCGGTTCCGTGGACCTATACCTCCGGCGGCAGCTTACCCGATTCGATAAACGTAACCGTATCCAGCACCAGCGCCGGTGTCACCTTTTCCGCCACCGCGTCGAGCGCGAATTCGTGGCTGCTCGTGAATGGAGCAACGACTGTTTCCGGTTCGTTGCCTGTCACCTTGACCGTCGAGCCCAGTGCTGCCCTCGCCAACCTGTCCACCGGGACTTACCTAGGCACCGTGAAACTGAGTGGCTCGGATGGCTCCCTCGCCTACATCGACGTTACATTGACGGTGAACGGAGGGGCCGCCAGCGGTATAACCATTTTGCCGGATCCGATCGTGCTCAGTGCGCCGCTCGATGGTTCCCAGGACGCGGTAACCGTTTCGGTGACCAGCGAAGCAGCGGGAGACTTGACGGTGACCGTGACCGGGTCCGGCCTGTCGCTTTCGGCGGTTGACACTTCCGTGGCGGCAAATCAGCCCACGACCTTCACTGTGTATGGGGATCCCACCAACCTCACGGCGGACACATATATCGGCGCTCTCACGGTCACGGTCGGGGATGTTACGCAGACGGTTCAGGTGAGCTTCAGCGTGGGTGCGATTAGCAGCGGAAGCAACGGGACCAGCATTTATACGCCGGTTCCCTCTTTCACATTCGAGGATCTGGGACTGGTTTTGAAGTTGACGCCCCTGGTGCACGATCGCAACGAGGTGTCGCTCGGTATCGAGGCCGAGGTCAAGTTGCTCACGGGCGAATCGGTGAACGGCGTTCCGGTGGTGTCCAATCGCAGCCTGAAGTCGACCGTGCGGTTGAGGACGGGCGAGTGGGCGGCTGTGGCCGGTCTCCTCGACACGAACGAAGGGCGCAATATCTCGGGGCTGGCAGGCTTGTCGGAGGTCCGCTTCCTGGGCCCGCTGGTGAGTACGCACGAGCACGACACATCGCGCGACGAAGTCATCTTGCTCATACGTCCCCGCCTGTTGAACGCGCCGCCCAGCGACCATGTGGCCCCCGCAATTGCCGTGGGCACCGACACCAGACCGGCGACTATTTTCTAGAGGGGGGCAGGTTGCAACCTGCCAACGCCCGCTTGCGGGTGCAGTGTTCTTACCGTTTCCCACTGCTGACGCGACGGCGCTTACATCTTGCGCAAGACGATCAGGCAGACCTCGTTGGCCGCCAGTGGAGACTGGAACTGGAAGCGCCCGTCGCGAACGGTTACCAGGCGGCTCTCGGAGGCTTCGCCACTGGCGGTAGCGGAAATGGCATCCACCTGCGCCTTGCTCAGTTGCGGCGCCGCGCCGAGATCCAGATAAGCCGTGTAGGCGTCATTCTTCCGGTAACCGATCCGATAGACTTGCTCGAAGTAAGTGCCATCGGGCACATGGGCCAGATCGACCGCAACCGGCGGCTTCGGCGCGGGTGGCAGATTGCCTTTGTAGTAAACCTGATCGTTCATCCCGTCGGGTGGCGCAACCGGGCTGTAATCCCAAAAAAGCACCTGAATGCCGCCGTCCCGGTTGGTGCAGATCCAGGATGACTTGTCGGCATTGACGATTTCCGTCTCGCCTAATCGGCTCAGGAAGCGATACGCATGGTAGGCGGGCTTTTCGATGCTCTGATAGTTGAGCAGGCCGAAGCCGCCGTGAAATGGCGTCATGCGCGGTCCGTTCTCCTCGAAGATATCGGTAAAGACCCAGTAGGACATCGAGTCCACCGACTCTTGCGCGCCCTTGATCTTATCGAGGATAAATGCAGCTTGATGATACTGGTCGTGAATCGGATCGGTGGGTGTGTAGGCGGAGCTCCACTCGGTGAAATGGAGTTCCAGGTGGGGCAGCGGCGAGTTTTGAATCAGCTCACGGGAGTGAACCATGCGATCGCGAACCGCTCCAGGGTCCGTATCGAGAATTGTCCCGCGGTTTCCAGTGTCGTCGAAAAACCCCTCTTTGACGCCATAGGCGTGGGTGGAAACGAAGTCGATCGGCACTTTCTCTTTGGCGCAAAACTGGACCAGCGCCTCCTCGAACTTGTAGGGGATGGCGGATGCCGGACCACCCACGCGATAGGCCGGATCCACCTTCTTGATCGCCTCGGCGGTAACCCGATACAGCTTGAGATACTCTTCGAGAGTGGATGTGTAGAAAGGCTTGATATCGGGTTCATTCCAGACTTCGAAGTACCAGGTCTTGACTTCATCCTTTCCGTACCGTTGCTCCCAATGACGAACCAGCGCGGCAATCAGGCCGGCCCACTTATCGTAGGATTTGGGCGGTGTGACGTTACCCTTCCACCAGAAGACGGTGTCTTTTCCGCTGGCGAGAGCGGAGGGCATGAAACCGAGCTCGACGAACGGCTTGATGTGCAAGCGGAGCAACGCATCATACAGTTGATCTATATACTGGAAGTTATAGATCGGGTTGCCCTTGGCGTCTTCCTGGTAGACACCCATATCGTCGTGCAGAAGGCCGTGCATGCGAATATAGTCGAACCCGATTTCGCGCTGAACCAGAGCGAGCTGGCGCTGCCAGTCGGCGCGCAGCCCTTCGTTGGCGCGGCCGGCCCCAATGCAGCGGCGGAACACTTTGCTGTGCGGCCCGCGAACGTTGTCGAGGTCCGCCACGATACTTCGCTGGGCAGTAGAGGGCGCCTGCGCGAAAGCCAGCGCGGACGCTGCCAGCATAGCGCCCAACAGGCGCAGCGGCGTGTGATTAACGTGGGTCATAAAATCGTTTCTTCCTTTTCGGCGCGGCCCGCGGCAGTTATTGCTGCCGCGCGAAAAACTGAGCCACATCTTCCGATTGCGCGGCGCGCCGGGCTTCGCACAACCGGATCCCTTCCAGCACCTGGGCGTAATTGCGCGGTCCGCCGAGGAAGTTCGCCACCCGGAGCTGGAAGAAACCGACGAACGCACGCCGCGACGGCTCGTCGCAAAACGGCCCGCCGACCAGCACCAGCGACGCGGCGGCATCCAGGTCGCCCGCGCGGGGCAGGCGCTTCAATATCTCGTCATAGTGAGCCTTGACAAACTCGAAGGGCAGCTTCTCGGTTGGTGGCTCGCCGAGGCCGCTGAGGATAAGGTGCACCGTTTCCCGAACGTCTATCTGGGGCGATAAGAGCAAGCCCAGCGCCTGTTGCACGATTCCAGGGTCGCGGAAACTGCCCAGCGCTGCGACAATGGCGCCGCGCTCGTGACGGTCCTCGGTGTTCTTCAATTCCGTTAGTAGGTGGTCGAACAATTTCTGGCCGCTCGAATAAGCGGCTGTAGAAAGCACCGCGCGCAGCATGTCGGGGTCGATCCCTCTGTGTTCCTCAAGCCAGTCGAGGGCCAGGCGGCGGGCCTCGGACTGCAACGCTGCGTCGTCGCCCTCGCGCGCCACGAACGGAACCAAGCTGGCGCGGAGCAGACGCGTATCGGCGTCGTCTTCCGTTTTGGCCTGCCAGCCGAGCTGGGCAGCACTGGCTCCGAAGGTCTTGCGGACGAAGGCCGCGTAATTGGGGCGCAGTGCGGGAGGCACCAGGTCGCGGGCTTCGCCAACGATCTCACGGGCTTCCACGCCGAGCTGCCGTTCGGGCGAATTAGCGAACGTGCGAGCGGCAGCCAGTGCGGCGCTCTCTTTGGCATCGCCCGAATTGGCCAGCTCCTTCAGATCGTGCAACAGTGTGATGCGCTCGGCCGCGTTGAGCCATTCGCTTGCTTTGCCAAGTAAGTTCTCCAGCAGTCCACCCCGATAAGCCGCGATGTAATAGCCGGTGCCATTGGCGTTGGCGGAGATTCCGGCTGGGCACGAGGACGCATTCCTGAGCGGGTATTCGGCGCTGGGTTTATCGAGGAGAAAGCACTCCGTTGAGTTGCCGTCGCCGGTTTCGTACCGGATGCATACGGGCACTTGCCATTGTGCACCCTGCGCACCCGTCGAGCCGAGCGGCAAGT
>Ga0074045_10004770_pt1 | contig 11930 bp, 11 predicted proteins | sample BogForMeECP23OM2_FD_94442 | JGI IMG/M metagenome (GOLD analysis project Ga0074045, IMG submission 94442) | Bog forest soil microbial communities from Calvert Island, British Columbia, Canada - Bog Forest MetaG ECP23OM2 | ecosystem: Environmental > Terrestrial > Soil > Wetlands ...
ACGAGGTTGCGCCGCTGTTGGCCGCGCGCTTTCCAGGCTACCCCGCCACGCTCGTGCGCGCCGCGCGGCATCAGGCGGAAGCGGCCGAGCTCTCCGACGCGCTGGCGCAGATCGATGCCGCGGGTGCGCTCGCCGCCAGCGGCCTGGAGCGCGAACGCCTCAGGGCGCTTGCGCCGGCGCGGGCGCGCAATCTCCTGCGCTCTTTCCTGCGCGCCGAGGGACTGCGTCCCGCGTCGGAGGCTCGCCTGGAGGACATGCTGCGCCAACTCGAGCACGCCGCGCCCGATGCGCGCACGCGCATCGTCCACGACGGCGCCGAAATCGGCTGCCACCGCGGGCGCGTGGTGGTGCACGCGCGCGCTGCGCCGTCGTTCCGCCGCGCGTGGGACGGGGAAACCGAACTTTTGCTGCCCGGCGGCGTGCTGCGCTTCGAGGCGGCACAGGGCGAGGGCCTCGCCGCCGTCAAGTTCACCCAGGCGCCGGTCACCCTGCGCTCGCGCAGCGGGGGCGAGCGCATTCGACTCGCCGCCGATCGGCCCACGCGCGCGGTGAAGAAACTGCTGCAGGAAGCGCGCATGCCGCCGTGGGAGCGCGATGCGCTGCCGCTGGTCTGGTGCGGCGAGGAGCTCGTCGCCGTGCCCGGCATCGGCGTCGCGCTCGCCTACCAGGCGGCTCCGGGCGAGGCGGGCTGGTGTGTCTGCTGGCGACCCTCGCGCCCGGATTGACCATGATCAATACGTTGCCGCCAAGGCAAGCGCAGGCTAATTGACAACGCGGCGCAGCCGGAGGCTAAATGACTCGCAAAGAAGCGCGCACCGCGCCACCCAAGCCTTTTTTTTCTGGAGGAATCATGACGTCACGTCTTTGTGTCGCGCTCGCGGCCTCGGTCCTGCTGGCTGTTGCGGGCGGCGCGATCGCCCAACAGCCGATCATCATCAAGTTCAGTCACGTGGTTGCGCTCGACACGCCCAAGGGCAAGGGCGCGGAGAAATTCAAGCAACTTGCCGAGGAGCGCACCAAGGGTCGCGTCAAGGTCGAGGTCTATCCCAACAGCACGCTGTACAAGGACGGCGAGGAGATGGATGCGCTGCAGCTGGGCTCGGTGCAGATGCTCGCGCCGTCGGTGGCGAAGTTCGGGCCCATGGGCGTGCGCGAATTCGAAGTCTTCGACCTGCCGTACATCTTCGACGACTTCGCTGAACTGCACAAGGTTACCGAGGGCGCGACCGGGAAACTGCTGTTCCAGAAGCTCGAGTCGAAGGGCATCGTCGGTCTTGCCTATTGGGACAACGGCTTCAAGGACTTTAGCGCCAACAAGCCGCTCAAGCTTCCCGGCGACGTCAGGGGCCTGAAGATGCGCATTCAGTCGTCGAAGGTGCTCGACGCCGAAATTCGCGCCCTCGGCGGCATCCCGCAGGTGATGGCCTTTTCCGAGGTCTACCAGGCACTGCAGACCGGCGTCGTCGACGGCACCGAGAACCCGCCGTCGAACTTTTACACCCAGAAGATGAACGAAGTGCAGAAATACCTGACGCTGACCGATCACGGCGTCATCGAATATGCGGTGATCGCGAACAAGAAATTCTGGGATGGCCTGCCGGCGGACATCCGCACCATCCTCGAGGGCGCGATGAAGGATGCAACCAAGTACGCCAACGACATCGCCAAGGAGGAGAACGACAAGGCGCTCGCCGCGGTCAAGGCCACGGGGAAGACCGAGATCCTGACGCTGAGCGCCGACGCGAAGGCGGCCTGGAAGAAGGCGCTGTTGCCGGTGCACAAGGAGATGGAAAGCCGCGTCGGCAAGGACACAATTCAGGAGGTCTACAAGGAAACCGGCTTCAAACCCTGACCGGCCGTGGGCGGGCAGGTCTAGACGCAAACGACGCCGCTGCGGTCTGCAGCGGCTTTTTTTGTCTGCTGCAGCAGGGTCGTCGACCACCGGGGAAGCTTGCGCATGCTGAAGCTCCTGGACAATCTCGAAGAGTGGCTCATCGCACTGCTCATGGGCGGCGCGACCCTGCTCATCTTCGTGGCCGTGATTCATCGCTACGCGGCGGGGCTGCCCATTCCCGTGGTGCAGGACTGGCTGCTTGCGCTCAATTTCTCCTGGGCGCAGGAGGCGTGCATCTACATGTTCGTGTGGATGGCCAAGTTCGGCGCCGCCTACGGGGTGCGCACCGGCATCCACGTCGGCGTGGACGTCCTCATCAACCACCTGCCCGATCGCGCGCGCCGGGGTTGCATCCTATTCGGGCTCGGCGCGGGCGCGCTGTTCACCGGCGTGGTGGCCTCGTTCGGCGCGAGTTTCGTCTGGCAGCTCTCCCACACCGACCAGACTTCTCCCGACATGGAACTGCCGATGTGGATCGTCTATCTGGCCATCCCCTGCGGCTCGGGTCTGATGTGCTTCCGTTTCCTCCAGGTGGCGTGGACCTTCCTGCGCACGGGCGAGCTGCCGCGTCACGACCCGACCGCGGTGGAGGGCGTCGAGAGGATCCCCGAGTTCCCGGCGGAGGACGACCTGCATCCGCTGGCGCCCGGCGGCAAGCAATAAGCGATGACCTCCGCCATCATCTTCGGCCTGTTGATCGCGCTCATGCTGACCGGCATGCCGATCTCGATCGCGCTCGGACTCACGGTGTTGACCTTCGTCTTCACCATGACCCAGGTGCCGATCGAATCGGTGGCGTTGAAGCTGTTCACCGGCATCGAGCGATTCGAGATCATGGCCGTCCCCTTCTTCATCCTGGCCGGTACGTTTCTCACCCACGGCGGGGTGGCGCGGCGGATGATCAATTTCGCCGCCTCCATGGTCGGGCATTGGCATGGCGGACTGGCGCTGGCCGGCATCGTGGCCTGCGCGATGTTCGCGCTGGTATGCGGCTCCTCGGTCGCCACGGTGGTGGCGATCGGCTCGATCGTCCTGCCGGAGATGGTCAAGCGCGGCATGCCGATGGACTTCGGTGCCGCGGTGATCACCGTCGCCGGGTCGCTCGGCATCCTGATGCTGCCGTCGATTCCCAAGGTGATTTATGCGATCGCCACCAACACCTCGATCGGCGCGCTGTTCGTCGCGGGGTTGCTGCCGGGGATCCTGCTCACCGTCATGCTGTGTTTTGTCACCTGGTACATCGCCAGGAAGCGCAATTACCCGCGCATGCCGCGCGAGAATTGGCGCGCGCGCTTCAAGGCGTTCCGGGAGTCGGTCTGGGGCCTGATGCTGGTGGTGATCATCATCGGCGGCATCTACTCGGGGCTGTTCACCGCCACCGAGGCGGCCGCCATGGCCGCGATGTACGCGTTTTTCGTCTCCGTGTTCGTGTACAAGGCCCTGCCGCTCAAGGACCTGCGCAAGGTCCTGCTGGCCTCGGCCAACACCAGCGCGATGCTGCTCTACATCATCACCAACGCGGCGCTGTTCTCCTTCATCCTGACCAACGAGAACATTCCGCACGCGCTCGCCGACTGGATCCTGTCCAAGCACCTGGGCTGGGTGGAATTCCTGCTCTTCGCCAACCTGCTGCTGCTGCTCGCGGGCAACTTCATGGACCCGTCGTCGGTCATTCTCATCATGGCGCCGATTCTCTATCCGGCCGCGATAACGCTGGGCATCAACCCGGTGCACCTGGGCATTCTGATCGACGTCAACATGGAGGTCGGGCTCTGCCATCCCCCGGTGGGGCTCAACCTGTACGTGGCGTCGGGTATTTCCCGCCTCGGCATCACGCAATTGACCAAGGCGGTCATTCCGTGGCTGGTGACGATGCTGATCTTTCTGGTCATCGTCACCTACTGGCCGGCGTTGTCGATCTGGCTGCCGCAGAAGATGGGCATGATGGGCACCACGCCCTAAGCGCCCGCGCGCGCTGTTTTAGCTCCCCTTCGCCTCGCTCATGGCGCCGTCCGGATAGACCCGCCGGGCAGTCCGGACGAGGCGTTTCGCCGTGATATAATTATGAATTTACTCGTATTTATCACATTGGAGTCCAAGGCAATGGCGGTGGAACGCACCCTTTCGATCATCAAACCTGACGCAGTGGCAAAAAACGTCATCGGAGAGATTTATACTCGCTTCGAGCGCGCGGGCCTGAAGGTCGTGGCGGCGAAGATGACCTGGCTCGCGCAACCCGATGCCGAAGGCTTCTATGCGGTGCACCGCGAACGCCCGTTCTTCAAGAGTCTGGTTGAATTCATGACCTCCGGGCCGGTCATGATCCAGGTTCTCGAAGGCGAGAACGCGATCGCAAAAAACCGCGACCTGATGGGCGCGACCGATCCGAAGAAGGCGGCGTCGGGAACGATACGCGCCGACTTTGCCGACAGCATCGATGCCAACGCCGTTCATGGCTCCGACGGACCGGCGACCGCGCAGACCGAGATCGAATTCTTCTTTCCGCGGCAGGAGCTGCACAGCCGGTGAACCCGGGTGGCCTTCGATTCGTCCAAGATGATTAACCTTCTCGACTTCGATGCGGCCGCCTTGGCGGCGGAGTTCGCGGCGCGCGGCGAGAAGCCGTTCCGCGCGCGGCAGGTGCTGCGCTGGATCCACCGCGGCCTGGTCGATCGCGTCGACGCGATGACCGACCTTGCCGCGGCGACGCGCGAGGCGCTCGCCCGTGATGCAGCGATCCGCGCCCCGGTCGTATTGCAGGACGCCACCGCCAGCGATGGAACGCGCAAGTGGCTGCTCGATGTCGGCGGCGCGAACGCGATCGAGGCGGTGTACATCCCCGAAGACGATCGCGGCACGCTCTGCGTGTCCTCGCAGGCGGGCTGCGCGCTCGATTGCGCCTTCTGCTCCACCGGCAAGCAGGGCTTCAACCGCAACCTGACCACGGGCGAGATCATCGGCCAACTCTGGCACGCCAACCGGGCGCTGCTTGCCACGGGAGTCAACGCGCCCTGGGTCGAACACGGCCGGCACCCGATCACCAACGTGGTCATGATGGGCATGGGCGAGCCGCTGGCCAATTTCGACCACGTCGTCGGCGCCCTGCGCCTGATGCTCGACAGCAATGCCTACGGCCTGTCGCGGCGGCGCGTGACGCTGTCGACCGCGGGACTCGTGCCGGCGATCGATCGCCTGCGCGACGAATGTCCGGTCGCCCTCGCGGTGTCGTTGCACGCGCCCAATGACGCCTTGCGTGACGTGCTGGTGCCGATCAATCGCAAGTATCCGTTGCGTGCGCTGCTTGCGGCCTGTCAACGCTACATTGAACGCGCGCCGCGCGACTTTGTCACCTTCGAATACGTCATGCTCGATGGCGTCAACGACGCGCCCGAGCAGGCGCGGGAGCTGCTAAGGCTGGTGCGCGAGGTACCGTGCAAGTTCAACCTGATACCGTTCAACCCCTTCCCGCGAACCGAGTTTGCGAAGAGCCCTCGCTCGCGCATCGTTGCCTTCCAGCGCATCCTGCAGGAGGGAGGCCTGGTCGCCACCGTGCGCAGCACGCGCGGCGCGGACATCGACGCCGCATGCGGTCAGCTCGCGGGGCAGGTGCAGGACAAGACCAAGCGACGACTGCGGCGCATCCCGGTGCGCCAGGTCACGCTCGCGGAGGAGCGATCGCCATGACCCCAGTTCAGTGGCGAGCCCTTGCGCTCCTGCCTTTGGCCCTGACCCTTCTCGCCGCCTGCAGCAGCAAGCCGCCCGCGCCGGAACCGCCGCCCCAGGTGGTGACCACGCCGCCGCAAAAGGCGCCGCCCGAGGTGCGTGCGCAGTTGCACACCGAGCTCGCCGCGGGCTACTACGAGCGCGGCCAGATGGCGGTGGCCCTGGAGGAAGTGAACCAGGCAACGAAGATCGATCCGACCTACGCGCGCGCATACAACATCGCCGGTCTCGTCTACGCCTATCTGGGCGACGATCGCAAGGCGCAGGCAAGCTTCACCCAGGCGCTGCAGCTGGCGCCCAACGACTCGGACATTCGTCACAACTGGGGATGGTATCTCTGCACCCACGATCGCCAACGCGAATCGCTCGCGGAGTTCGACCGCGCAGTGAACAATCCGTTGTACCGCACGCCGGAGGTGGCGATGGTCAACGCCGGCCGCTGCGCCCAGTCGATCAACGACGATGCCGCGGCGGAAAATTATTTCCGCCATGCGCTCGCGCTCCAGCCGGGCAATCCGCTGGCAAGCCTCGGGCTCGCCCAGATCGCCTACAAGGCGCATCGCTACGACGAGGCCCGCAGCTGGATGAAGGGCGTCATGCTGATGACCAATCCGCCGCCCGACGCATTGCGACTGGGCGTGTGCGTCGAGCGCAAGCTCGGTGACCACCAGGCCGAGCTGTCATACATCTCGCAGCTGACCAATCGCTATCCGGACGCGCCGGAGACCAAGGCGATCGCGACGGAGCGCTGCGAGTGATGGCAACCGAAGAACGCGTCGACGGCGCGGGGGAGGCACCGGCGATCCCGGCGGGACCCGGCGCGCAGCTGCAGGCGGCGCGCGAGACCGCCGGTTTGTCGCTCGAGCAGGTTGCGGCGCAGTTGAAGCTCGCGCCGCGCCAGGTGCGGGCGCTGGAGGAAGAGGATTTCGCCCAGCTTCCCGGGCGAACCTTCGCCCGCGGCTTCGTGCGCAATTACGCGCGCCTGCTCAACCTCGACGGCGACCTGCTGCTCGCCGGGCTGCCCGACAGTACGCGCGCGCCGGCACTCGAGGCGCCGGCATTGCAATCGACCGGCGCGATGATCGCCGAGCTGCCGAGCGCAGGCCGGGCGCAGCCCGGCTTTTCGCGCTGGGTGATCCCGATCGTGCTCGTCGCATGCATCGTTGCCGCGGCGAGCTACGAATGGTATCGCGGTGCGCTGGCGCCACCGAGCGAGCCCAAACATGCGGCGCTGCCGCTGTCGCCCGCGGTCGCGCCCGCGACGACGACCAGCACGGAGCTCGCCAATCCATATGCCGCGGAGCCGAAGGCCGAGGCCGAGGCGGCTGCGCCGGCGCCGCGCGCGGCCGACCTGGAACCCGCTGCGACGCCGAACGTGGCAGCTGCCCCGACACCGAACGTGCCCGCTGCCCCGGCGCCGAACGTGGTGGCTGCCCCAGCGCCGAACATACCCGCTGCCCCGGCGCCAAACGTGGCGGCGGCATCGGCCACTGAGGCCGCGTCGGCGGCGGCGCTGCAGCTCACCTACCGCGGTCCGTCGTGGACGGAAATCCGCGATCGCGATGGCCAGGTACTCATTTCGCGCCTGGTCGCCGCGGGCTCCGAGCAATCGATTCGCGGCAGCGCACCGTTCGACATCGTGATCGGCAACGCGAACGAGGTCACGCTTGTCTTTCGCGGCGCGCAAGTTGACCTGTCGCGCTATACGCACCAGAACGTGGCGCGCCTGCGCCTGACCTGAAGCGCACGATCATGACCGATTCCGGACACGCAGCAATCAGCCGCCAGCGAACGCGCGCCGCGCGCGTGGGCGATATCGCCATCGGCGGCGGAGCACCGATCGTGGTGCAGTCGATGACCAATACCGATACCGCGGATATCGCCGCCACGGTCGCCCAGGTCGAGGCGCTTGCCGCCGCCGGATCGGAGCTCGTCCGCATCACCGTCAACAGCGAAGAGGCCGCCGCTGCGGTCGCGGCGATCCGGCAACGGCTCGATGCCGACGGCTGCGCGGTCCCGCTCATCGGCGATTTCCATTTCAACGGGCACAAGCTGCTGACTGAATACCCGGACTGCGCGCGAGCGCTGGCCAAGTACCGCATCAATCCGGGCAACGTCGGGAAGGGCTCGAAGCACGACGCGCAATTCGCGATCATGATCGAGCACGCGGTAAGGTGGGACAAGCCGGTGCGCATCGGCGTCAACTGGGGCAGCCTCGATCAGGAGCTCCTCGCCCGGCTGATGGACGAGAATGCCCGCCTACCCGAACCTCGGGATGCCACCCAGGTGCTGCGCGAGGCGCTGGTGGTATCGGCGATCGGCAGCGCCGAGCGCGCGGAGGAACTCGGTCTCCCGGGCGACCGCATCATCCTGTCGTGCAAGGTGTCCGATGTCCAGGACCTGATCGCCGTCTACACCGAACTCGCGCGACGCTGCGACTATCCATTGCATCTCGGTCTCACCGAGGCCGGCATGGGCTCGAAAGGTATCGTCGCCTCGACTGCGGCGATGGCCGTGCTGTTGCAATCGGGCATCGGCGACACGATCCGCGTTTCCCTGACACCGGAACCGTCCGGTGATCGCACGCGTGAAGTGATCGTTGCGCAGGAAATCCTGCAGACCATGGGGCTGCGCTCGTTCGCCCCGCTGGTGACCGCCTGTCCCGGCTGTGGACGGACCACGAGCACCTACTTCCAGGAACTCGCCGACAAGATCCAGTCCTACCTGCGCGCGCAGATGCCGGAATGGCGTGCACGCTATCCCGGTGTCGAGGCCATGCGCGTCGCCGTGATGGGCTGTGTGGTCAACGGCCCGGGCGAATCGAAGATGGCCAACATCGGCATCAGCCTTCCGGGCACGCGCGAGGTACCCGTCGCCCCGGTCTACGTCGACGGGCAGAAGACCGTCACGCTCAAGGGCGACGCGATCGCCGAGGAATTCCAGCAGATCATCGCCGATTACGTGCGCGCAACCTACGGCGGCGAGCCGCCCGCGCCCCACCTCAAGCCGGAAAGACAGTCGATCCACGTCAAGGCGATTGCATAGTCGCATGGGCGCGCCGACGATCCAGGCCGTTCGCGGCATGAACGACGTGCTGCCGGACGAGGCGGCACTCTGGCAGCACATCGAGGATCAGGCGCGCGAAACGTTCGCCCAATACGGCTACCGCAACCTGCGCGTGCCGATCGTCGAATCGACGGCGCTGTTCGTGCGCGGCATCGGCGATGCAACCGACATCGTCGAGAAGGAGATGTACACCTTCGACGACCACGGTGAGAGCCTGACCCTGCGCCCGGAGGCAACCGCCGGCATCGTGCGCGCGGCAATCGAGCATCACCTGACCTACGAGCGGCCGCAGCGCGTGTGGACCGCCGGACCGATGTTCCGGCACGAGCGCCCGCAGAAGGGCCGCTACCGCCAATTCGACCAGTTCGATGTCGAGGCGCTCGGCTTCGAGGGTCCGGATGTCGACGCCGAGCAGATCATCATGCTCGCGCGCCTGTGGAAGAAGCTCGGCATCCACGGCATGTCGCTGCAACTCAACTCCATCGGCGATGCGCCGGAGCGACTCGCGCACCGCCAGGCGCTGGTGCGCTACTTCCACGCGCACAGCGAAGAGCTCGACGCGGATTCGAGGCGCCGGCTGGAAACGAACCCGCTGCGCATACTCGACAGCAAGAATCCGGCGCTGCAGGTTCTGCTCGCCGGCGCGCCCAAGCTCGGCGAGGGGCTTGAGGAAGATTCGCTGTCGCGCCGTCACTTCGTCGATCTGCAGCAAAGGCTGCGCGCCGCAGGGGTCGTGTTTGAACGCAACCCCCGGCTGGTGCGCGGCCTCGACTATTACAACCGCACCGTGTTCGAATGGGTCACCGATCGTCTCGGCGCGCAGGGAACGGTGGCCGGCGGAGGGCGGTACGACGGGCTGTTCGCGCAACTCGGCGGTCCGCCCACGCCCGCCTGCGGCTTCGCGCTGGGCGTCGATCGCCTGGTGCTGCTGTTGCGTGAAGCGTCCGTTGCGCTCGATATCGCACCCGACGCCTACGTCGTGCACGTGGGAGCCGCGGCGACCGACCTCGCGCTCGCCACGGCGGAGCGCCTGCGCGATGCCGGTCTCGCCATCGTCGTCCATGCCGGCGGCGGCAATTTCAAATCACAACTGAAGAAAGCCGACGCGAGCGGCGCGCGCTGGGCGCTCATCGTCGGCGACGACGAAGCGGCCGCGCATCGCGTCGCGGTCAAGCCGCTGCGCACCCCGGGTGAGCAGATCGCGCTGCCGCCCGAAGACATCGCTGCGCAGATCCGCGCGGCCCACTGAACAGGAAGCAACGATGGCGGTATACGATCTCGAGGAACAGGAACAGTTAGACGATCTGAAGGCGTGGTGGGCGAGCTACGGCAAGTACGTCAGCGCCGCGGTGGTGGCCCTGGCGATCGTCGTCGTCGGCGTCCAGGGCTGGCGCTGGTACCAGGGCCACCAGGCCGAGCAGGCGAGCGTGCTCTATCAGGCGGTGAGCCAGGCCGCGCATAGCAACGACCCGGCGAAGGCGAAAGACCCGGTAGCCCAGATCGTCGAGCGCTTCGGCAGCACGTCCTACGCGCCGCGCGCCGTATTGCTCTACGCCAAGCTCCTCTACGACGCCGGCGACAAGAGCGGCGCGAAGGAGCAGTTGCAATGGGTGATCGACCATGCGGGCGAAGACGAGCTCAAGGCGATCGCCCGCTACCGCATGGCACAGGTGCTGCTCGACGACAAGCAGTACGACGAGGCGCTGAAAACCCTCGACGCGAAGACCGATGACGCCTTCGCCGGCGTCTATGCCGACCTCAAGGGCGACGTGCTCGCCGCTGCCGGCAAGCTCGCCGACGCCCGCACCGCGTACCAGGTCGCGCTCTCGAAGCTCGATGCGAAATCGGGTTACCGCGCCTACCTGCAGGCGAAGCTCGATGCCCTGGGCGGTCCGCTGCCCGTCGCCGTCGCCCCGCCTCCCGGGGCGAATGCGCCCTCGCCCGCCGCGGCGACGGTCCCGGCCAAATGAAGGCCCTGCGGGTGCTTGCCGCCGCGTTGCGTCGCGGGCGTGTCGGCGGCGAACGGGCGCTCTGCGCACTGGCCGCAAGCGCCCTGCTTTCGGCCTGTTCGACCCTGTCGACCTGGCTGCCTTCCTGGATGACGATACCGACGCCGTCGTTCTCCTGGTTCCATAGCGGTCCCACTTACGGTCCGCTGCCCGACTACCAAGCGAAGGCTGCGCCACGGCTCAACTGGCAGATTGCCATCGGCGGCAAGGTCGGCGGCGGTTTCGCACCGGCGGTGCTTTCCAACGTGATCTACGCCGCCGGGGATGACGGCACCCTGGTGAGCATCGACCCGGCGAGCGGCGCGACGCGCTGGCGCAGCAGCGCCGGCATGCCCCTGTCCGCCGGAGTCGGCGCCGATGCGAACCTGGTCGTGGTCGGCACACTGAAGGGCGACGTGCTCGCGTTCGATAGCAGCGGCAAGCCACTGTGGCAGGCCAAGGTGTCGAGCGAAGTCAGCGGACCGCCGAAACCCACCGAGACCATGCTGCTGGTGTGGTCGATCGACGGCAAGATCTTCGGCCTGGCGCCGAAAGACGGGGCGCAGAAATGGGTCTATACGCGCACCATTCCGCCGCTGACCGTGCGCCGCTTTGCCGGCGGCATCGTCACCCGGGGCGGATTGTTCACCGGCACCGCGGGCGGAAAACTGCTGGCGATCGATGTCGGCACGGGCAACCTGGCGTGGGAAGGGAATGTCACGACGCCGAAGGGCGCGACCGAGCTCGAACGCATTGCCGATGTCACCAGCCTCCCGGTCATCGACGAGCGCCAGGTATGCGCCGTCGCGTACCAGGGGCGTATCGCCTGCTTCGACCCGCTGCGCGGCACGCTCATCTGGTCGCGCGATTTCGGCAGCCTCGGCGGCCTCGCGATCGACAATCGCTATCTCTACATCACCGACGACAAGAACGCGATCCAGGCGCTCGACAAGACCACCGGCGCCTCGGTGTGGAAGCAGGACAAGCTCGCCACCCGCGCGCCGAGCGGGCCGGTCGTCGTCGGCGATTATCTCGGGGTGGTCGACGGCGAGGGCTACTTGCATCTGCTCGACCGCAACGACGGCAGCCTCGTCGGACGCCTCGCCACCGACGGCAAGGGGGCTCTGGCGCAGCCGGTCGCCAACGGCAACACCGTGGTGTGGCAGAGCGCGGCGGGCAACGTCATCAGCGCCACGAGTCAGTGAGGGCCGGGCGCGTGCGCGGCAACCGATGCTACCAACGCTTGTACTCGTCGGTCG
>Ga0074045_10004772_pt1 | contig 11928 bp, 9 predicted proteins | sample BogForMeECP23OM2_FD_94442 | JGI IMG/M metagenome (GOLD analysis project Ga0074045, IMG submission 94442) | Bog forest soil microbial communities from Calvert Island, British Columbia, Canada - Bog Forest MetaG ECP23OM2 | ecosystem: Environmental > Terrestrial > Soil > Wetlands ...
CTTCACGGTTTCAGACAGCTATCCCTACTCGACCCATTATCGTCTCGGCAACGATCTTATTAACTACATGCGGAACAGCGTCAAGGTGGTCATCGACGCCTACGACGGTACGACGACGTTTTACGTGTTTGATACCGAGGATCCGATCATCGCAGCCTACCGCCGCATCTTTCCGAGTCTGTTCAAGGATGCGGCCATGATGCCGCCCGGCCTGCGCAAGCACGTGCGCTACCCTGAGTTGCTGCTCAAACTGCAGGCGGAAGTGTACGGCCTCTATCACATGACGGATGCGGAAGCGTTCTACAACCGTGAAGATCTGTGGACGGTCGCCACCGAAGTCGGCATGGGCTCGGCAGGTGAGCAAACGACACAGGCGATGCAGCCAAACTTCGTGCTGATGAAACTGCCGGGCGAAACCGGCGTGGAGTTCGTGGAGATTCTGCCCTTCACTCCGGCCAACCGGAATAATCTGATTGGCTGGATTGCCGGACGCAGCGACGGCACTCATTACGGTACCTCGGTGGTTTATAACTTTCCCAAGACCAAACTGGTCGACGGACCGCTGCAAATCGAGGCACGAATCGACCAGAATGCGCAGCTTTCCGGACAATTGACACTGTGGAATCAGCAAGGCTCGCACGTGCGGCGCGGGGCCCTGCTGGTGATTCCGTCCGGGCGCGCGCTGTTGTATGCGGAGCCGATTTACTTGCAGGCAGAGCGCAGTCCAATGCCGGAGTTGCGTCTGGTCGTGCTCGCGCTGCAAGATCGGCTGGCGTATGGACCCACCTTCGAGTCGGCGATGGCGGCCCTTTTTGGCGGAGCGGCCTCGTCCATGAGTGCGGCATCAACGAGCGCCCCAGCCATGACCACCGCCGTCCCCACCGAACCGGTGCGAGGCGCACCGTCATCTGCGGCGTCGCCTCAGCCCGCAGCGGATATCAATGCTCTGATCGCGGAAGCCGCCAAAGACCTTGCCGACTATCAGCGCCTGACGGCGGAAGGCAGGCTCGGCGAGGCCGGACAGAAGCTTGAAGAGTTGAAGCGCGCACTCGACAAGCTGAACACGCGCCAAAGCCAAAGATAGTCTCGCTGCGGTGCTGCGCTCCTGAAATGGACTTATCGGAACAACTCTCGGGGCCGTGTATCATAATGCTCCTGGCTCCTCTCAATGCTGCGAAAAGACATCCTTGCTCTTCTGGAAGGAGGGGATCGACGGACGATCGGCCGCTCTGATCAGGTAGCGGCAATTGTCTCCAACGACCCAGAACTTTTTCCTGAACTGATCTCAGGTTTGTGGTCCGCAGATCCGCTCGTACGAATGCGGGCCGCAGACGCGACCGAGAAGGTCACGCGGAAGCAGCGTGAACTCCTCCAGCCCCACAAGAAGGAACTGCTAGGCTTGATGACCGAGGCCCAGGAACAGGAATTGCGCTGGCATCTGGCGGTCATGGTGCCAAGGCTCCTGCTGAACGCCAAGGAAGAGCAAGTCGCGATTTCTTCGTTGAATAGTTACCTGGAAGACCGTAGTTCCATTGTCAAGACTTTCGCTCTTCAGGGACTGGCTGACTTGGCGCAAGATGACCCAAGTATTCGACCCAGAGGGATAGAGATTCTACGCGAGGCTACTCGGAACGGTACGCCTGCGATGAAAGCTCGCAGCCGCAAGTTGCTGAGTCACCTGGAGCGTATTTGATGGTCAGTATTTTCCGCTGAATTATGAAGGCATCGCTGAGCCAAGCTATCGACGAGGCGCTTAGGTATCTGGGCCGCGTCATCGATCACGGGACAGGAAGAAGCCTGACTAACTGCCCGAGTTAGCCATCATGAGCGCGAACAGCGCAGGCAGATAGATAATCGTCGCCCGCAGCAAACGCCGAGCCGACGGTTTGGATGCCGCAGCCGTTGCCGGCCGTTGCGGATACGCCATTCCAATGGAAGCGCGGAACAGCGCCGCGCCCATCAGGATCGCGCCAACCAAATACAATCGTCCCGCCATTCCCAGCGCAACCGGCAACATACTCACCGGAATCAACGCTCCGGAATAGGCCAAAATCCGCCACACCGTGGACTTCCCATCGGAATCCACCACCGGCAACATCCGAATGCCGCCTTGCGCATAGTCCTCGCGATAGAGCCAGGCGATCGAAAGAAAATGCGGAAACTGCCAGACGAACATGATGGCAAAAAGAATCAGCGTCTCGACTTCCAGTTTTCCGCGCACCGCTGTCCACCCCAGCACCACCGGCATCGCTCCCGGGAATGCGCCCACAAATGTGCACACCGGAGAAACTTTCTTCAATGGAGTGTAGGCCGCCAGATACACCAGCGCCGTCAAAAACACTAATAACCCAGTTAGTAAGTTGGCATAGATCGAGAGATAAGCGGAACCACCCAGAGTCAGCGCCAATCCCACTGTGGCCGCGTGGGCTGTGCTCATTCTTCCCGCAGGCAAGGGACGCCGCGCCGTGCGCCCCATCCGCGCATCCACGCTCGCTTCCAGCACTTCATTCAGCGCCGCCGTTCCGCTCGAAACCAGCGCCACACCCAACAGGGCGTGGAATAAGCCCAGCGACCACGACGAAACCCCCAAGCGGTGCGCGCCAAAGAAGTAGCCGCACCACGTCGTAAGGACGATCAGAGTCGTAATGCGCGCCTTGGTAAGTTCGGCGTAATTGCGCAACCGAGAGACTAATTTTTGCACCATGAACCCCACACGCGCCCGTTTTCCCTGCCGCATCCGGCGGTTTAGCTCAAACCGGCGTCCCCAATGAATTCCCCACGAAACATTGGAACAGCGAAGGTCAGAAGACAGCATTGATACCGCGCCACCGCTTCAATGTCAAGCCAAAAACCTAGAGCGCCACCGCGTTTTGCTCTCACGATGCTCGCATCAAACGCAATCCTTGGCAACAGCGACAACAGTCAGCGGTTGCTCGCAGGACTGGGACCCGCAGAACTGGAAACACTGAAGGTCTCGGGCGGATCAAAATAGCACCGATGCCACAGGGCCGCGTCGGTCAACCTGCCCGCCTTCCATTGCTGAACCGTGGGCAGAGTCATTGCGATCATGCCCCCATCGACCGAATCGAAAATCAGCACCACTCCGGCGACCTCCTGTGATTTTGCCGCCAGCTCCGCATAGTTCTTGTCGAGCAAAGACTTGGTGAACTCCAGTTTTGCTCGCGCACCGCTGTTTTCTTCGTCCTCCCGGATCTTTTGCACCGAGATGATTTTCACGTTCTTGCCCCGAAGCGGATCCCAATCTCCCGGGAAGGGCGCAGTTTCCTCGCGCGACACCAGAAAGAGATCGACCGCAACCGGTGCGGCCTTCGTGCGCGCCAACGGAACGTCCGAAATACCCTCCGGCATCTCCAGGCTGGTGCGCCAAATCCACCCCCGCGACAAGCCCGAAATCCGCACGTGAACCCAGTCCTCATTGAAATCCAACATCTCAAATTCATCGTGCGCGGTCGCCAAAAACAAAGTCTTGGCATCCAAACTGGGAGACGTAACGACCGGCGTCCCGGTTTTCTTTATCCCAACCAGATTCTTCGGATGCGCCTGGTTCTTGAGCACTTCCTCCAAACTCGCCGCCTCCTCCCGCAACCTGGCTGCTGCTTGATCGGCAGTTTTGTTCTGCGAATTTTTCTTCTCTGCCAGTTGCTGACTTGGCAGGCCCTGTTGCAATGAAGACGAGAACGGGCGCCCGGTTTCCGGCAACTGGGGCATCGGCGCCGAGATCGCGGGTTCCGCAGTGCCCGGGTCCGCAACTCCTTTTTCCGGGGTTGCTGGCCGCTTAGCGGACGCTGCCGGTGGAGCGGTCACCGGAGAGCCTTCCCTCGAGTTCCCGCTCGAACTCCCGCCCGAATTCGTCGCACCAGCGCTGCCCGTCAGCAGATCGGATAGCTGGTCAAGGAGGTCGGTTTCGATCCGGCCATTCGAAGTCAGCAGTTGGTATCCCGAACGAGATGGAGTCGAATCCGCGTACCATGCCGTCACCTTCGTGCTCAGCCGCACCACCGATCCGCCCGACGCAGTTGAGCTCACCTGCACGGCAGCTTGGTAATACGCCCGCTGGTAGCGGTTCAAGGGATGATCGCTAGGCAAAGCGAATCCTTCCAGTACCGGCAACCGTCCACCCATCGACGGCTGCAACTCCTTCAAAGCTCTTTCCACCGCGCCCTTCGACTGAAAGTAGGTGCGCTCGTACGGCTCCGCTTGCGCAGTACCGCTCTGCGACGCGGCCATCACCAGCACGACCAGCAGAAACGCAGCCCGCAGCGTAGCGCGAATCAATCGGTGAGCGATTGGCAAACTCCGCCGCGTCATGGCACCTGCTCCAACTGGTCCCTTCGAATCCATCCGTGCTGCCCGTCGTGCGTCTCGACCCCGTACCAGTAAGGGGTTGAAACCAGAATCAGAACTTCGACGCCAGGCTCCAGAGATTTCAGCGTGCTCGCGGTGTGGAACGGAGCGGACTTGAGCGGAGCTCCGGGCTGCTTGACCAGTCGCTCCACCTGCTGCCGCAGCTCGGCAATGTGTTGTTCCAGCGATTCATCGGATTCCGTCGTCGGTTGCGGCATCGCGGATATCGGTGACGCAGGGGATGATTGTAGCGCAGCAGCCGCCTGGCCATTCGTGCTCTCACCGCTCGTACTCTCGCCCGCCGTACTCTCGCTGGACTTCGCCGTCGACGGCGGAGCGCCCACCACGACTGTGTCACTGCCCAAGCCGAAGTTTTGCTTCGCTAAGCGTTCCTGTTTCGCTTGTAAGGCCTCGGCGGTTTCCTTTTTCACCAGCTCAACCGCTTGCAGGTGGTCCTGAATGTCCTTGTACTCGGCGCTTTCCACCGAGCCGTTCGACAGGTGGATGGTCTGCCGAAAATCCTCCACAAACAGAGCGTCAATGCGCAGGACGGTATTTTTGTCGCCCTGCGGTTGCACCACGTAGCGCACGGCCAGCGTTCCAACATCGCCGCTGTCTTTGAAATTTCGCGGATCCAGCGCCTGCGTCCGAACCTTGTAGAAGACCCTGCCGCCCTCCGTCCATGCCGCAAACACCGGCGTAGACGTGGCCGCGACCGCTCCCGCGACGTACTCGTCTTTGTTGTATTCCTTGGTTCCCCGGATAATCGTGTTCTGCGCTACGTCCTCCACAACCTGCGCGACTTCGGGCTCTGGCAACGGAACGTTGACGATCAGGCCCGCACCATACTGGAGAACATTTTTTTCGCGGCCGTGCAAGGGGACCGCCGCCGCAGTGAGCAGAAGAAATGCTGCGGTCACCCGCAGATAAAGCGAAGCTCGATGAAACATAGCCCCGTGAAACCCAACCCAACGAACCTGCCCCTCACGGCCAAAACTCTTGTCCCACATCACGACCAGCTCCGGTGCTCCTGATGCAAGAGTCTCTTACGCTGGGTTCATCGCTGTCAACTGGCACAGCGAGCACCCTACTTGCCGTTTCTCTGATCACGCTCGGGCGGCATGTCAAAAGATTGTAAAAAAACATTTACAAATCCCTTGCACTTCATTTCTGACGGTAGTACTATCCCCGCCGGTGGGCTGGTCGGATCACTGGACCACCCAACCGTAAACTTTTGGGGTGGGGCGCACGAGCTACTAAGCCGTCGTCTTTACGCTTAGCCGCTTCCAACGCTCTCTCGTTTGGGTGTAGTGGGGAATTCCGTTTTTGCAAAAACTTGTGACCTTAGTCTGAGGAGTGCAGCATGCGTATGTGGGCGCAGTCTCATCTCTGTCAGAAGCCGCAGCGGATAACCTCCGTCCTCGCCGCTGCTTTGGCGTTGACTTGTGTGATCCTGGGCGCTAGCCAGTCGGCGAGCGCGTTGCCGGCCTTCGCCAGGAAGTATGGCCTGCGTTGCTCCGCCTGTCATGAAAGTTGGCCCATGTTGAATTACTTCGGCCAAAAGTTCAAAGACAACGGCTACCAGCTCATGAACGATCGCGACGCTCCGATCTGGCAGAATCCCGGATACTGGCCAGTCACGTTTCGCATCACTCCCATCTGGCATCGCGTCAGCACCAACAAAGTCCAGGTCGACGGCAGCGCCGGTCCGGGCGGCAACGAAGCGAAAATTACCTCCTCCGGCTTTGACCTCAGCGGTCTTGACTTCCACACCGGCGGCACGCTGGAGAAAAACTTTTCCTTCTATGTGCTCCCTTCCTCCGATGCCACCGCCTCCTTCCACTTTGAAACCGTCATGGCCCGGCTCGACAACATCTCCGGCAGTCCGTGGTTCAACGTGAAGCTGGGCAAGTTCGAGCTCGACAACTTGCTTTCTGAAAAGCGCATCCTGACGCTTACCGCAAACGGGGGCATTTATCAGCTCTATCACTTCATCCCGCTCAACGACCACAACATCTTTGGGCAAATGGGAGACAACCAGCTCGGCCTCGAGGTCATGGGGCACTCGTACAGCGATCGCACGCGCTATTCTATCTCGCTTCTTAGCTCGAACGATGGCCAGGTAGGCTTGCCCTATGGTTCCGAATCTTATTCCACATTCATTACCGGCAGTCAGGCGTTCGATGCTGGCAAGCTCGGGGTTGATCGCCTCGGCTTCTACGTTATGGCGGGCGTAGCGCCGACCAGTTGGCTCACCAACATGGGGGCGCCGATTGGCGGTTCAGGAACGCAAAACAAGGGTTACAGCCGCGAGGGCTTCGTCGGACAGTTCTACTTCGGCCACCGTGTTGACCTCACGGTTGTCACCCAGCACGGCGAGGACAGCGCGTGGTTTGGCCAGGGCTACGGCGACTTTGTCGATTACACGACCGCCCTTTGCCCCAACGCCAACCCAACCGGGCCCTGCAACAACGTGGCAGGAACGACGTTGCCCGCTGGATCGCGCAGCCCGACTTGGAATGGCGTTCTCCTCGAACCTCACTATGTAGTCAGTCCGCAAATGATTTTGCTCGCGCGCTATGAAACGATCAGAATGTCGCAGCAGTCGACTCCCGGGACTGCTTCAAACCTCGGCAACATCACGACTTACACTTTCGGCTACCGCTACAACCCGTTTATGACTAGCCGGGCCGGCTTTGCCTACCATGGCGAATACAACTGGTTCCACCAGGACGGAACCTCGCCTGTTACTGCAACTAACTTGACCAGCAGTGAGCTGTTGTTTGGAATTGACTTCGACTTCTAACCATCAGGATGACCCGCCGGCGATCTCGATTCGCCGGCGCTGACTTCGGTTTAAGGGTGCTGACCATGAACAGCTTGAAGCCAATGCGTTTTATCGGCGCGATTCTTTTCACCGCGATCCCTTGCACTGCGATTCTAGGACTGACCTTCGTCGCCGGGTTCACCGCTACGGTCTCCGCTCAGGATGAACCTCTCGTGGGTCCGAAGCCACATGTCGTAGTCAAGCCCATGGAAAGCCACATCGGGAATATCACCGGGCACGCCGCGGACGCGAAGTCCGACTACCGCCGCTATTGTGCGGGCTGTCACGGCGAGTACGGCGATGCCAACGGCGAGAACGCCGTTTGGCTGGATCCGAAGCCACGCGACTTCACGACCGCCACTTTCAAGTGCCGCTCCACTCTGACCGGCACGCTGCCCACCGATCAAGATCTCTTCAACTCCATCGGACGCGGGTTTGCCAATTCGAACATGCCGATCTGGAATGTCTTCACGAAACAGCAGCGCGCCAACCTGGTGGCTTACATCAAGATCTTCTCGCCTCGTTGGGAGCACGAGAAAGCCGGCGAGCCGATCAAAATTCCCGCCGAGCCCCCGGTCACCATCGAGAGCATTTCCCACGGCCAGGCGCTCTTCGCGAAATTGGAGTGCTGGAAGTGTCACGGCACTCACGGAGAGGGCGACGGTCCGTCCGCCTCGACCCTCACCGACAGCAAAGACAATCCGATCCGTCCCTACAACTTCGCTTCGGGCGGGAAGGATGCGCGGTTCAAGTGCGGCAGCACCAACGAGGATATCTACAAGATCTTCATGACCGGTGTGGACGGCACGCCCATGCCTTCCTTCGCGGACGTGATTCAGCCGAACGAAGCCTGGGATCTCGTCCACTTCCTGCGTACATTGCAGGTCAACCGTCACGGCAAGGAGAACGAAGTTCTAATGGCTGCGCACGGAGTGATTCCTCCGTACGTGGATAGGACCCCAGCGCCAGCAGCCGCCCCACCCGATAACAAAACACCCGGTGGCGGCCAGTAAGTGAATGCCAAGACCCTGGAAGGAGCACTCGAATGCGCACCAACCAAATGCTGCTAGCTTTTTTGACGCTGCTCGTTTGATCGTCAATGATGTGTCCGTCCCTGATGTTCGCTGGAACCGTTAGCGGCAAGGTGACCTACACGGGCACGCCCGCCCACCAAAAACCCATCGATATGTCCAAGGAACCCAGCTGTGCCAAGCAGCACGCCACACCCATTTCGACCGAAACGGTTGTGACCGGGGCCAACAACGCGTTGGATAACGTGGTGGTGTACGTTTCCTCCGGAGCTACCGACGAGGGTCAAGTTCCGACGCAGGCCATCACCTACACTCAGAAAGGGTGCCAGTATATTCCGCACGTTTTGCCCATGCACGTCAACCAGGAATTCGATATCCTCAACGACGACCAAACTTCGCACAACATTCACCCGCTGCCCAAAGTGAACACGGAGTGGAACAAATCCCAGCCCCCCGGTACGCCGCCCATCAAGGAGAAATACGACAAACCCGAATTCATTGAGGTGAAGTGCAACATCCATCCGTGGATGCACGGCTGGTTCGTGGTGCTCAAGACCTCGCACTACGACTTAAGCAAGGATGGAGGGGACTTCAAGCTGCCGAACCTGCCTCCCGGCAAGTACACCATCACCGCCTGGCATGAAAAATACGGCACCCAGACGGCCGACGTCACTATCACCGGCAACGAAACCAAGGACGTCAACTTCACTTTCAAGGCGACGGCATACTGACGGAACGGCGGCGGAATGGAGTTCTCCGCCGAGTGCGTATCTAAAGGGAAACGACGGCGATGGGCGCAGGAAGGCTCCGCCGGTGTCGTGGATATTGACTTGACAAATCGTCACCCTCGGCACAGAGTTCTGCGCCAGAAAAGACTGGCCGACGCAGACGGCGCGCCCAGCTTAGCATGCAGCGGGTTGGCGGTAGACGGCCTTGAGCACCAAATCCGGGCTGGAAACAAGGAGAGCATATGGAAACTGCAATCGGAGTATTTTCTTCGCGTGATCACGCGGAGCAGGCGGTCAAGGAGCTGCGGGAACGGGGTGTGCCGGAAGAATCCGTCGTTTTCTTAACTCGCTCGGAAAACGAAGCCAAAACCATCGCGAAGGAGCTCGGCGCATTTGTGGGAGGCTTCGTCGGAGGAGCCGCCGGTGTGACAACCGGGGTGGTCGCTGCAACGCTGCTTCTTCCCGGGATCGGGACAGTATTCGCGCTAGGGATCGGCGCCGCCGCGCTGCTCACGGGCGCCGGTGCGGGCGCCGGTGCGGGCTCCGCCGTCGGATCGGCGGCAACACACGAGTCGGACGCGCCGCGACCGACCGCGGCTGAAAAGTCCTCTGAGGACGTGGCCTTCTTCCGGGAAGTACTCAAAGAAGGGCGTTCGCTGATTGTGGTTCGAACAGAGTCAAAGGAACTTGCGAGTTCCGCGTGCGCGGTTCTTGACCGGTTGGGAATCGGAATGCAGGAACGGACCCCTGTCAAGATGCAAGCCGTCACCCGGCAGGTGGGTGGAGTCGCCGTCGTTGACGTCAGCGGAAGAATTACGCTGGGCGAGGGAAATGTCATTCTCCGCGAGATAGTTCGAGATCTGGTGGGAAAAGGCGCCAAGGCGATCGTGCTCAACCTGGGCGAAGTCCAGTACATAGACAGTTCCGGCGTCGGGGAATTAGTCAAGGCCCACACCACGATTCGGAATCTGGGTGGGCAATTGAAACTCACCAATCTGAACAAGCGAGTACATGAGTTGCTCGAACTGACCCGGCTGTCCGCCGTTTTCGATATTCAAAAGGACGAGACAAGCGCGATCAAGTCCTTTGGCGGATCGTCCCAAGAGGCGGCATAGCGCATCGGTTTCGCGAGGAGTTTATCGTTAGGTCCTCCGCGCGGAGGGCGCGCAGTCACTCCTGAAACAGACTCATGAAGACGAGCTGAAACCGGCCAAGGCGAGGGCATCATGGCGAAGTTTTTTGCGGTCACCATCATCGTAATCGCGATCCTTTCCGCGATTCCCATCCTGCGGCACACCTGGGTGGCGCCAGAGGACATCTCGACTCATGGAGCTCTGATCGATGAGCAGATGTCAGAAACCATGGCGGAGGCTGGAATCTCCTTCCTCGCCGCACAGTTCGTTTTGGCGATTTTCATCTGGAAGTTCTCCAACCCTGGCCCCAACACAAAGATCAAGAAATTTCCCGGCGGCGCCAAGGGTTTGGTGATTGCTGCCTTGCTGGTCGTAGGCTTGGAAGTCATGGCCCTCGGAATCTTCGGAGTGAAGGCATGGGCTAACGTATATCTCACCGCGCCCTCAGCCGACGCCATGCCCATCCAGGTTCAAGCCGGACAGTTCGCTTTCTATTTCCGCTATCCCGGTCCGGATGGGAAGTTCGGCTCCATTCATCCCGAGCTCATTAATGAGGGATCGCAGAATTTCTTTGGTCTCGACCCCGAGCATGATACGGATTCCCGGGACGACATCGTGACCGCAGAAATGGCGATCCCGGTGAACAAGGAAATCCATCTGCTCATGCATGCGAAGGATGTTGGACATTCCTTTTATGTGCGGGAGTTGCGGGTGCAACAGGATTTTGTTCCCGGACTGGATGTCTCTCTACATTTCACCGCAACTAAGGTCGGCAAGTACGAAATTGTCTGCACCCAGCTTTGTGGCCTGGGACATTACAACATGAAGGCATACCTGGAAGTCATGTCGCAGCAGGACTTCGATGACTGGATCAAGAAAGAAGCGGCAATGCAGTAATCTTTTTCCTTCCGTGTTCACGCGTGAGTGGATCAAGACAACTCTTTGAGGTGAGGATATGCACGACGTAGCAGCGCACGCGGCGCACCACGTTCCTCCGACAAGTTTCATTCGGAAGCACGTCTTCAGTCTGGACCATAAGGTGATCGGCAAGCAGTATTATGCGCTGGCCCTGGTCGCCGCTCTTGCCGGAATGGTGCTTTCCTGGTTCATGCGCATTCACTTGGGCTGGACCAACGCCGCGATCCCCGGCCTGCAATTGCTTTCGAAAAACGGCGCTCCGGGCGGCCTGATAACACCAGAGTATTACCTGCAATTGATGACCATGCATGGCACCATCATGGTCTTTTTCGTGCTCACGACCGCTCCTTTCGCGGCCTTCGGTAACTTCTTCCTGCCCATCCAGGTCGGCGCCGAGGACATGCCCTTTCCGCACTTCAACATGATGTCGTTCTGGGTCACCTTCGTGGCCTTCCTCGTCCTCATGTCGTCATTCGTCCTGGGCGATGGACCAACTCTCGGGGGCTGGACCCAATACGCGCCGCTCAATGCGGTGGGTTCGGTTGCGGGTCCAGGCCAAGGCCTGGGGGTGGTGCTTTGGGCAGCTTCCATTGCGCTGTTTTGTGTTGGCCAGTTGCTGGGCTCACTAAACTTCATCACCACCACACTTGATCTCCGGGTCAAAGGTATGAGCCTCCTGCGCCTCCCGCTCACCGCGTGGGCATGGTTCATTACCTCATGCATGGGGCTGACAGCATTTGCCGTGTTAATGCCGGCATGTATCCTCGTCATTCTGGATCACGTGGCCGGGACCAGCTTCTTTGTCGCATCGAATCTGGTCATCAATGACCAGGTGCAGCCGCACTCGGGCGGATCGACTCTGCTCTGGCAGCACCTGTTCTGGTTCTTCGGACATCCCGAAGTCTACATCGCAATCGTGCCCGGCA
>Ga0074045_10004773_pt1 | contig 11928 bp, 9 predicted proteins | sample BogForMeECP23OM2_FD_94442 | JGI IMG/M metagenome (GOLD analysis project Ga0074045, IMG submission 94442) | Bog forest soil microbial communities from Calvert Island, British Columbia, Canada - Bog Forest MetaG ECP23OM2 | ecosystem: Environmental > Terrestrial > Soil > Wetlands ...
GCGAAGAGGTTCCAATCGCAGCTCGCGCATTGCACGCTTACAGTCATTGAGCGTTGCGGCCATGCGCCTCAGTTCGAACGTCCCCATGAATTGACGCAAGCCTTGCTGCAAATTCTCGCGTCAGATTCGACCCGCGCATCCTTCACTGCACAATCCGTTTCCAGGCAGTCTGGAGAGCACTCGTGATCACTGCCGACATTCTCGGAGAACGCACCCGTCTTAGCCCCGACGCCGTAGCATTGATCCACGTTCCCACGCGCCGGCAGTTCACTTATGCGGAACTCAATCGGCGGGCCTTGCAGTGCGCGCGGGTCTGGACCGATCTCTGCTCTCTTGTTCCAGGAGATCGCGTCTGCATCCTTTCTGAAAACCGGGTTGAATATGTCGAAGCCTTCTGCGCCGCCGGCAAATCCGGCATTATCCTCGTCCCGCTCGGGACGCGCAGCACAGCCCGCGAACTGCACCAGATACTGGCGGACTGCGCGCCGCGCTGCCTGATGTACTCCGCGCGATACGAGAAGCTTGCGAAAGAGCTCCAGCAACTCGTGGCCTTCGAGCACTTGGTCAATCTGGATGCGCAGGAAAACCCCTCGAAGGTATTGACTTATGCCCAAGCGATCGATCGGGTTCGTCCCGATCCGTTGGCGCCGAGACTCCAACCCGAGGATATTTATTGCTTGCTCTATACCAGCGGCACCACCGGGCAGCCGAAGGGCGTAATGATTCCCCATCGGCAGGTCGCATGGAACGCCTACAACACGGTGATCTCCTGGCAATTGCGGGCGAGTGATCGGGTTCAGGTTTACACGCCCATGTATCACGCCGGAGGGCTCACCGTATTCCTGACCCCGTTGTTCGCGATCGGGGGCAGCATCGTTTTGCATGACGGCTTCGACGTCGCTGAGGTCTTACAAGCTTGCCGGGACTATGAGTGCACCCTTCTTTTCGGCGTGCCCACAATCTTCAAAATATTGCTCGATTCGCCGGAATTTGCGAGCCTCGATGGCAGCCATCTCCGCTGGTGCGGCAGCGGAGGCGCTCCGCTTCCGTTACAACTTCTCCGTGCCTACCAGGAACGCGGGCTGAATTTTCACCAAGGCTACGGTCTGACCGAGGTCGGCGTGAACTGCTTTGCCATGAGCGACGAGGACACCTTGCGCAAGCCTGGTTCGATTGGCAAGCCGATGATGTTCACCGAGGCAAGGCTCCTCGATCCCGAGGGCGATCCCGTCGCAACCAATCAGGTTGGCGAACTCTGTCTGCACGGGCCACACGTCTGCCGGGGCTATTGGAACAATCCAGCCGCCACCGCCCAGGTGCTCGGTGCAGACGGATGGTTCCACACCGGCGACCTGGCGCGATGCGACGAAGATGGGTTCTTCTATATCGAAGGCCGCTCCAAAGACATGATCATCAGCGGCGGCGTCAACATCTATCCGGCGGAGATCGAAAAGGAATTGCTCGAGCATCCGGCCGTTGCCGAAGTTTCCGTCATGGGGACGACCGACGAGAAGTGGGGCGAGGTCCCAGTCGCCTTCGTTGCGCTGAAAGCAGGCGTGACCACCAGCGACCTCGAACTCATCGAGTTCCTTCGTCCCAGGATCAATAAGATCAAACTGCCCCGGCACATCATCTTTATAGAAGCGTTGCCCCGCAACGCCTATGGCAAAGTACTCAAACTCGAGATCCAGACCCGGCTGCGGAATCTGAAGTCTGGCGCTACCATTGGAAGTGATACTGCCACACCCGAGCGGAAATCATTCTAAGAGGTGTTTCATGAAGCGCATTTACATCGCCGCCTATCATCAATCGAAGTTCGGAAAACTCATGGGCATGTCTGTGCCCGAGATTCTTGGCCGCGCCGTTACTGAAACCTGTGCAGAGATCAAGGTGGAACCCTCTGCGCTGGACGTAGGCTCCGTGGGGGCCACTTGCAATATATCCCTCAACCAGCAGGGGCTGCTTGCGGGACTGGTGGCGGATGTTCCGGGACTTGCCGGTAAGCCCATCGAGTCGGTCGAAAATGCCTGCGCCTCTGGCGGGCAGGCCATCCTGTCCGTCATCCAGAAGCTGCAAATTGGATGGGGCGACACTGGAATTGCGATCGGCTACGAAAAAATGCGCGACGCTGAAGGCAAGATGGATGGAAAGCTCATCGGCCAGGCCCTCGGTTATTTCTCGCATCCCGCCGAACGTGAAGGCAAGGTCTACATCTTCCCCCACCTCTTTGCGGAGGTTATGGAGTGCTATCTCAAAGTGCATGGCATTCCCGAAGAACACCTGGCGCAGATCGCGGTCACGGAGTACGGAAACGCCCGTCACAACCCGTACGCGCAGATGCGCAACGTCGAACTTACGGTCGAACAGGCAATGCAGATCGGCGGTATCAATCGCTACATTGTCGAAGGGCTGCCGCTCAAGACCTACGATTGCTCGCAGATCACCGATGGGTATGCCGGGCTCATCCTCGCTACTGAGGAAGGGCTGGCAAAGCTCGGCGTTAATAAACAAGATTGCGTCGAGATTGCAGGGTACGCGCAAGCCACCGACTCTCTCAGAAAATCCGGCCGCGATGTGCTTCGTCCCGCGGGAGCGATCAAAGCCATGCAAAGCGCTTACCGGATGGCCGGCGTCAAGGCTGACGACGTGAAAGTCGCCGAAATCCACGATTGTTTCACGGTCATGGGAGCGCTGGGCACGGAGGTCTTAGGAAAAGCCGCGTACGGCAAAGGCGCACAATATTGGGTCGAAGGAAAAGCCAAGGTCGATGGTGAATGCGGCATCAATACCTCCGGCGGACTGATTGCGAAGGGCCACCCCATCGGCGCGACCGGCGTCGCCATGCTGGGATGGTGCGCTTGGCAATTGCAGGGGAAAGTCCCACAACCATTACAGGTCAAGGGGGCCAATGTTGCTGCCACGTTCAACATCGGCGGGCCCATCTGCGCCTCGGTGTGCACGGTATTGAAAACCTGCAATTAGTACCGTGACCGCATGATGATTGCGGCAGTGGAAAACGAGTAGCGCCGGCATCTTGCCGGCTGTCTCGAGGGCGTCTCGCCCTCGGCGCGGCAGGCGAGGAGTCTATCGCACTGGTTTCTTGAGTCCCTGCTTTTCGCGATCCAGTACCATTTGGTCGAAAGCGTGGGGCAACGACTCGCAGCGGGAATAGGGGCCGGGTTTGTAGGCGCGCGACTTGATTCCGGCCTGCGAGAGTTCTGAGATCGCCCAGTCTTCCCGGTTGGTGATGTCCCAGAATTCGACCGCATCATCACCTTCGAAGTCAGGCTTCGCCATTTCGTCAGGGTGGAAGTGCCACTCGCAAATCACATCGGTACGATCCACGGCCCGCGGCCAGAGCGTGTGCGTCATGATGTAATCCGGATGCAGGCTGAGCAGCAGATTAGGAAAAATTGCGTAGTAATAGACTTTGCTGCGTTCGTCTGCCGTGAGTCCGGGAAGGTACGCGCGCCGCAGCTCGCCGTCTTTACTCATGGTTTTGGCGCCGCCCTGAAATTGCATGGAACCGCCGATGTATCCGCGATGCGGCGGATCGTTCTCGCCGGAGAGGTAATCGGTGATGGCATTGAGCGCCGGGTGCAGAATGGGACAGTGCAGGCACTCGTTGTAGTTCAGCATGATCAGCTTCCAGTTGGCCTTCACCTCATATTCGACGCGCCGGTAGGTGCGTAAATCAGCCATTTGCCAATGTAAGACTTTCTGCGGCATATCTTCCAACTGACTGGCCAGCGGGGCGGGGTCTGAGCTGAGGTTGATGAAGATGTGTCCGTCCCAGACGTCACAATGAACGCGATTAAGGGGATAGTCTTCGCGGCAGAAGCCGTCGCACGCATGGGGAGCGCCAATAAGGTTCCCGTCGAGTCCGTAAGTCCAACCGTGATAGCCACACTGGATCCGGCCGGGGAATTGTCCTTCGGCGCGGGCGCAAATTCGGGTGCCCCGATGCCGACACACGTTGAAAAACGCCCGCAAGGAACTGCTCCCGTCGCGAGTAATGATGATGCTTTCACCCGCAACCTCGCGTAGAAAATAGTCGCCCGGGGTCGGGACCTGATGAGCACGGCCGGCGCAGATCCAGGTTTGACAGTAGAAGCGTTCGAGTTCGTCGCGGAAGAGATCGGGGGCCGTGTAGTAACGGGCCGGAAGAGTTGTAGCAACGGATTGGGTGTCAGAAATCGGCATTCAGCACTTGGCAGCCGTGGCACTCAGCCGCCGGCGCTCAGTCCCTATGAGGTTCCAAGCGTAGGATTGTATAGCAGGAGGGTAACCTAAGGTAGAGTATGCGAAACTGCACTAAGAACGGGACTAAAGTTGCCGCCGGATTGTTATCTCTCTTAATCTTCTTCACCGGCTGCGCAAGGCCTTCGAAATCCGTAGCCCGGCGCGGTCCGCAGATTGCCATTGATGCAGGGACACTGCAAGGAATGGAATCTGCTCGCGGTGAGTTTGCTTTCCTTGGCATTCCCTACGCCGCTCCCCCCGTTGGACCTCTGCGCTGGCGGCCGCCGCAGGCCCCCGCGCCCTGGCAGGGAGTTCGGGTAGCAACATCCTACGGGCCGGCTTGTCCGCAGATTCCCAGCCCCTGGCTGCCTGAGATGCTTGGCCGGAAACAGTTTCCTACCGACGAGGCGTGCCTTTACCTGAATGTCTGGACGGACAATCTAGCTTCAGCAGCGAAATCACCGGTCATGGTCTGGATCCATGGTGGCGGCAACGTTGAAGGCTCGCAAGAAATGCCTCCGTTAGGTCCAACGCTCGCCAGGCACGGCGTGGTGGTAGTCAGCATCAATTACCGCCTCGGAGCGCTGGGGTTTCTTGCCTACCCTGCGCTCTCCGCTGAGTCGGCACAGCACTCATCGGGGAATTATGGCCTGCAGGACCAACTCGAGGCCCTAAAGTGGGTGCGCAGAAATATTGACAAGTTTGGCGGCGACCCAACTCAAGTCACTGTATTCGGCGCTTCGTCCGGCTCGCTCGACATTTGCAACTTAATCGCGTCTCCCCTGGCCGCTGGATACTTTCAAAGGGCGATTCTCCAGAGTGGCGTGTGTGTCGATTCCATGTTTCCATCTCTCGCCAAGGCAGAAGCTGAGGGCCAGAGGTTCGTTCGAAAACTGGGTGTGAGCGAAGACTCGCAAGCTCTTTCCAAGCTCCGTGCACTTCCGGCGGATCGAATTCTGCAGATCGCTTCTCAGAACAATAGCTTCAGTTTTGACGCCATCGTAGACGGCTGGTTCATGCGTGAGCAGCCAGCCCTGACTTTTGCACGAGGAAGGCAAGCCAACATTCCCGTTATGGTGGGCAGCAACCTGGACGAAGTGTCGATCTTTGCAAGTCCAATCGTTGGTGGGAAATCATCTCGTCCGGAGACAGTCAAAGAGTACCGAAAGTGGTTGAGCCGGACGTTCAAAGCGCATGCGGCGGAAGTCTTCGCAGCATATCCGGCTCACACCGATAGCGACGTTCACCGTGCATTCCTGGCGATGGATACGGATTATGAATTCGGCTTCGGATCACGGTTGTTGGCGCACGAGATAGCACTCACTGGACAGAATGCTTTTCTGTACAACTTCAATTATGTCGGGACGGGAAAGTTCGCAGCTCTGGGAGCATTTCACAGTGAAGAAAGTATGTTTTTGTCGCAAAAATATTGGACCACGTGGAGCAGCCAGCCAGAAGACGCGAAACTATCGGAAACTGTGATTGGCTATTGGACGGAATTTGCCAAGACTGGAAGACCGGACGGTCAGGGATTACCCCCGTGGCCTGCTTACGATGTCAAGACAGATTTATGTCAAGGGCTCGGTCAAACGATTGGGCAGCAGCCCGTGCCGCGAGCTGCCAGATTTAAAGTTTTCGAACGAATGCTGAACGCGCAACTGGCAAAGTGAGGATCACAATCCACAATTGCCGCACAGATTTACATCAATTCCAAGCTCGGCCATCATTGCCGCCTTGGTTGCAAGTGCAGAACTCGCAGTCGCGGAGTCTGGGGCATAGACGACCTGAATGTGATTCGATCGATGACGGGCCATGAACTGATCCCGACTGACGCCGCAAAGGATTGCGTTCATGACCGGCCATTGTGGGGTGGTGACCGACCATCGCCGTTCGGTTTCGGAAGCCGGAAGGGCAACCGACTTGGCTCGTCCGAGATCACAGTTCAATTTGCCGTTTTCAACGAAAACTCTGCTCCAGACAATCTCGCCCGGCTTGCTCACGCCCTTGATCGTTCCTCCGCCCAGCGGAAAGTACATTGGAGGCTGGCGTTCGCTCACGGCATCCGCGTAACCGTTGGCGAAATGATTGGGAGGAACTGAACCCGAGATTTCGAAAACCCACACAAACTCCTGCTTGCCGTTGACCGGGAGAAACTCGCCGTAGCGCACGTCGTGAAGCGTCGTTTCCGGGGCAAATCCCAGGTGGCGCCACACCCGGTTCGTGATCAGGGCGTCCAGGCCGGCACATTCATCCACCTCGTTGAAGTGGGGGAGGGCGAGGTTCTGGAAGAGGACGCGTGGGCTGTTGGCAGCCATGGCCGGGGGACGATCGACATTGTTCAGAAGCCCTTCCGCGAGATCGGAAGCTGGGCAAATGTCTTTAAGTCCCTGCTGATATTGAATGCCGATGGCATCACAGCCGAACTCGTCCGCCATGCGCAGAGCAGCAATGTACATCCGGCACTGGTCGAGGATCTGATCGTCGGTGAGATCGCGGGCGGGATCGGGGCCGGTATGAAACTGCATGCCCTTGCGGTTTAGCCAACTTCGAACCTGGCGCGCTTCAACGTTGGATACGCGCCGCATTTCGGCGTAGAGAGCAGATTGACTGAGCCGCTCCTTGTAGACGCCAACGGAATTGAGCAATTCATCGGGGATGATGGCGTTGTACATGCCCATGCAGCCCTCGTCGAATACCCCCATGATGGCTTTATCACGTTTGAACTGGCGGCCAAGTTCCCGGCCCAGAGCGTCCGCGGGAGGAGGAAGCAGCGACGATGCCAGCGGTCGAACGTGGCTGGCATCGTGGATTACCGGCTCGCCATTCAACCAGCGGCGAAGCCCCTGGAGGAAGTAGTCGTCCTTAAAATCCGCACTCCAGAGAGTGCTGTACTTGACTCCCGCCTTGGCCATCGATGCATTCAGATTGAGCATCCCCACCAGCCCCGGCCACTGTCCTGACCAGTTGGCGACCGTAAGGATGGGGCCGCGATGCGTCGTGAGCCCGGGAAGGACGTGATGGCTGTATTGCCATACTGCCTCGACTACGACCAGGGGCGCCTCCGGCGGGATGTGGCGAAAGACCTCGATGCCGTGGCGCTGGCTATGTATAAATCCATGCTTCTGGACGGGATCGTAGGGATGACCTCGGCGGACGGGGCGTCCATAGCTACGAATCGCGTTCGTCACCGCTTCTTCCACCTGCGCCTGCGCGGGCCAGCACGTTTGGTTAGCGGAACTGCGCAAGTCGCCACTCGCGATAAGGATGATTTCTTCGTGCTGCACGGCTTACCTCCTATGAAGTGCAAACCGGATTACATATTTTTTCGCTTCGGCCGGAATCGGACCACGTACACCAAACCAAGCAGCAGCATTCCCGCGCCCCACCAGATTCCGATGTGGAGGCGAGACATTGCAACTGGATTACTCGCGGGCACAAATAATCCGTAGATTCCAGACCCGAGAATCAGAATGCCGTACATCGTGAGTAGCGATCCAATGAAGAACCAGATCGATATAGAGTGCTTTTCCACGCGCACCTCTTACCAGAATATTATGTTCAACAAAACAAATCCGACGGCCACTGCCGCTGCCCACGTGATCGGCCGTCGGAAGAACGGAAAATGACCTTCGGGAGCTACTTCGGTCAATCCGTAAACCAGCCCCTTGAGTTCGCTCTCAGGCTTGGGTTTGGTAAACAGGCTGACCACCACGGTTACGACAACATTGATAATCAAGGTCCACATGGCGCGATAAATGTTCTCCGCCATGTCCTTGGCGTGCTCCGAGAAGGCAACATGCCGCAATGCGCTCGGATCGATCTTTACCCAGGCCCACAACGCAAAGGACGTGAGGATGCCAGCCAGGAGCCCCCAAAAACCGGCAGCGGGTGTGGTACGTTTCCAGAGCATGCCGAGGATCACCGTACCGAACATCGGAACAATGAAGAATACGAAGACGGCCTGCGCATAAACGATGATGCTGGAGAAATTCATCACCAGGTATGCCGTCCCGATGCTCACAAACACGCCAATCAGAGAACACCACCGGCCCATCGAGACGTAGTGCGAGTCAGCGGCCTCTTTGCGAATAAATGGTTTGTAGATATCGTAAGTCCAGACTGTGGTGAAAGCGGTTACATTGCCGGCCATTCCCGACATGAAGCCTGCCACCAGAGCCGTTACTCCCAAGCCAAGCAGTCCGGGTCCGCAGTAGCGAGCCAGCATCAGTGGAAGCGCTTCGTTATAGGTGTGCACGTTCGGCAGGCCACCCTGATTCTCCGGAACCAGGTGGAAGGGCAGCACGGCGAGTGCCAGCAACCCGGGCAGAATGACAATGAAGGGCACCATCATTTTCAAGAAGGCGCCAATCACCGTGCCCAGTTGGGCCGAGCGCAGATCCTTGGCCGCCATCACGCGCTGCACCACCAGAAAATCCGTGGTCCAGTATCCGAATGAGATCGCCAATCCCCAGCCAAATACGATCCCGGTCCAGTGCACTCCCATGGGATTCCCGGTAAAGGACCCGGTGGTGCTCCACATGTGAATAAAATCCTGGCCGGGAAAGTTCGCCTGGATGCGGTGGACCATTCCCGTCCACCCGCCGGTTTCAATCAAACCAACCACGGGGATGACAAGACATCCAATCCAGATCAGGAAAAACTGAAGAACCTCGTTGAAAATTGCCGAAAGCAGACCGCCGGCCATGACGTAAAGGGCAACCGTCAGCGAAGAGACCCAAATGCTGAAATGAATGTTCCATCCCAGAATGACTTTCAGGATGATGGCCATGGAATACATGTTGATGCCACTCATCAGAATGGTCATTACCGCGAATGAAACGGCGGATAAGGAGCGAGCGCCTTCTCCGTATCTCAGCTTCAGATACCCCGGGACCGAATGGGTTTGGCAGATGTAGTAGAAGGGCAGCATGACCAGCGCCAGAAACAGGATCGCCGGGATGGCAGCGATCCAGTAAGCGTGGGCGACAATGATTCCGTACTGGTAGGTGGCGGCGGCATAGCCCATCATCTCCAGCGATCCAAGGTTCGCGGAGATAAAGCTGAGACCGGCAATCCAGGCTGTCATCTCCCGGCCGGCCATGAAGAATTCTTCGCCGGTGTGGGTAAACCTCTTCAGGTACAGACCAAGGCCCAGAACCAGCACGAAGTACAACACAATGATGATCAGGTCGACGGGATTGAGTGCAAGACGGGTGGCAGCTTCCTGGGAGACCCATGCCGCCGCTAGCATTACTGGGTACCCCCAGCCGTCCGAATTCGCGGGAGGAGGACGCGATCCAACTCCTCGTCGGTCCAGTCGCTCAGTACCACGTTGCGGTAGAGGGTCCAGTGCTCCACTTGCTCCACCGTATTTCCGGGCAGCACCTTCGTGAGCGGGCCCAAGGTTTCCATTTCGAGGAAATCGTTATTAGTAAAAGTCTCAAATGAGCAGCCAAAATCGGGATAGGTCGTGGTTGGATCCGCACTGCTCCGCTTCAGGAATGCTTCATGATTCAGAATGTATGCGGCCCATGTGTCCGGATTGAACAGCCCCAGTTTCTGGGCTTCGCTGTTCTTGGGATCTTGACGGAGCATCATGTACTTCTTGGTGAATTTCCAGCGGGGATCTGCCAGATCGGTGTAAGCCCACATCACCAGCGGGTTGGTGGCCGCGAGATTAGCAGGATGCTTGCCCCGCGGTGGGAATCCCGTGACCGCGGTTCCGCCTTGCGCCATCATGGTCAAGGCCCAGGGTGCAAACTCGAGCGCAAACAAAGAGCGGTTGGTGATCCGGTGGGATACAGTTACGGCAGTCCCGGACGGCTCCATACTGATCTCGATCTCTTTTTGCAGATTCGTCAGCGGTTCGACCGGTTCCCGAGATATCAAACCTGCCGGTGTCACCCGGATCTCTACCGGAACGTTGTCCGGCGCCCAAGTCGCCACGGGGTCCTCGGGAGCCTTCCAGACACGGTCTCCACCACGCAACTGAAACTTCTCTTCGCCACTGCGGCCAAGTTGGTCCGGAAACTCCTTAAACAGGTTTTGCCCGCCCACAAAACCGAATCGAATCACTCTCGGTCCCACGTCACCGGTAACCACAAGTTCAATCTCACCGTTGCTGACGCGATAGCAGTTCGGCCAACCCTTGTATTCCGTTTTCTCGACTTTGACGGCCGCGGTCATGTTCAGGGCATGAAATCCGACAAGAAAGAACAACAGCGCAGTTCGCAACATGCAGGCATCCTTATTAAAGCGTGGCCGACACGATGATGAGGGCTTCCTCGTGTAATAGTTAACACCGCCTGGAATGCAGTTGTCAATCGGAAACAGTATCGTTACTAGAAATTGTATTAATGGCAACGATAATATTGTATATTGTTATAAATACAATAGTTATATCGGAAATTTTATCTGGCATATCAGCGCTAACTGGATGCATAGATGAATCGATTCATTAATGCAGTAAACTCTGCTATCCTGTGACTTAGTTCGGGCGCCGGCACTTCCATCAACGCCCGAGCAAAAGGTGAATTCGGCTGGAGGCTGAAGCTTGTACACCATCCGTGATATCGCCCGGCTCGCCGGAGTTTCTGTCGCCACGGTGTCCGGCGTTCTCAACAATAAGCCCACGGTGAAACCGGCGTTGGTTCAGCGCGTGAAGGAAGCAATGGACGCGTTGGATTATCACCCGGACCAGGTGGCTCGTAGCTTGCGACTGCGCCACACCTGTACGGTGGGTATGGTCATCGCGGACGTTACCAATCCCTTTTTCACCGATGTCATACGCGGGGTTGAAAAAGAGGCGCAAAGCAATGGGTATTCCGTGATCCTGTGCGATGCGAACGAAGACCCTGTTTTAGAGCGGCATTACCTGAGCACTCTTTTTTCTCGCCGCGTGGATGGCGTCTTGTTGGCGCCAACCAGTTCCCCTCCGCCTCACGAATCGCGTGTTCATAAGCGCTTTCCGATTGTTCTGATCGATCGCATCCCGCTGGGATACGTCGGGGACGCGGTGATGACCGACAACTTCAGCGCGGCCTATGAGGGCACGCGTCATTTGATGGAACTTGGCCATCGGAAGATCGCGATCATCACCGGACAATTAAACCTCTCGAACGGACTGGATCGCCTCGACGGATTTCGAAAAGCCTTGCAGGAGGAACATCTAGTTCTTCCTGACAGCTATCTTCAGCGGGGTGATTTTCAACTGGAAAGTGGATATCGATGCGGCCTGCAACTGATGCGGCTGCCCACGCCTCCGACCGCAATTTTTTCCTGCAACAACCGGATGACCCTGGGGCTGATGCGGGCTCTCGGAGAACTTCACGTCAATTGTCCGGGAGCGGTGAGCGTGCTCGGTTTCGATGACTTTGAATGGTCTGCGTACTTCACTCCGCGCCTGACCACGATCGCGCAACCCGCATATGAAATGGGCAAGCAGGCAATGCAGATCTTGTTACGCAAATTGAAGGCAGGTGCGAAGAACAATGGCCTGGCTGACGAAATCCCGGAAACCCGCGTAAGGCTCAAAGCCGAATTAAGAGTGAGAGACTCCACAGCCGCTCCAGCTTCTGTAGCTTAACTTCCAGTCTCAAACTGTTCCATTTCTGCTGAAGTGTGACCAGGCGAGCCCTGGCGGATTCTGGAGCGCAAGTCGTTGATTTGCTGGTGCCGGGAGGGGGA
>Ga0074045_10004774_pt1 | contig 11926 bp, 10 predicted proteins | sample BogForMeECP23OM2_FD_94442 | JGI IMG/M metagenome (GOLD analysis project Ga0074045, IMG submission 94442) | Bog forest soil microbial communities from Calvert Island, British Columbia, Canada - Bog Forest MetaG ECP23OM2 | ecosystem: Environmental > Terrestrial > Soil > Wetlands ...
GATTATTTCCATATGATAATCTATACTAACGCACCCTCGACTAGTCAAGGAGTATAGATTTAACTGTGCGTGAGGTTTGACTGCCAGAGCAAGATGAGTTGCAACCCTTAACCTTGATCTACTTACGACTCTTAATGGTTAGGAGAGTCTATCTTGTCAGCATGTTATGTGAAAAAGCGGCAGCAGTTCAACGTTACATTGTTGATTCCCGAGCAGGTCTAAGTCGGGGCGGTGTCAATGCGAGTCGTATCATTGCACTTTGCGCGGGATAAGTCGGTACCGGTGAGTTTAGCCCCTGTGAGGTCGGCACCGGATAGGTCAGCTGCATGAAAATTTGCAAATAATATGATAGCCCCCCTCAAGTCTGCGCCAGTAAGCGTTGCTGCGTTAAAATCAGCTTTTGTGAGGTCCACACCTCTGATCTCTGCACCGGATAGATCAGCAGCAACGAAACTGGCCCCATAGGCGCTGGCATTACAGAGTCTTGCACCTGTTAAAACGGTGGCACTCACATCTGCCTGTTGCAGGTCGGCCGACGTGAGATCTGCCTCCTTGAAGTTGGCTGATGAAAGATTTGCGAGCCTCAGGTTTGACTGACTCAGATTCGCCCCGGATAAGTCTGCACCTGTAAGATTCGAAAAAGAAAAATTGGTCTTCTGAAGATCACTTCCTCTCAGCTTTGCGCCAGTAAGGTTTGCACTGCTGATATCGGCGTCCGCTAGAATTGCACCCGAAAAATCAGTGGCTACTAAATTGGCTTTAGACAAATTAGCGCCCGCAAGATTTGACCCTCTAAAATTGACGGCACTCAGATCAAGGTTGCTCAGATTCAGCTGAGAAAGGTCAACCGCTGTAAGCTCGCCGGTTGAACTTGCAATGTCTATGACATCAGTCCGTGAGAGTTTTTTCATAGATAACAAAAGTAAACCGAATTTTTAACATTAGAGAACTTTGTGGCAGTTTAGCACCATTCCAGTCGCTAAGGAAGGGGGAGCATTATGCGCACGTTGGTGCCCTTTCCGCTAATCGGTTGTATCAGGAGTTTGCCATAACATTTCCTTACTGCCAACTTGGCAATAGGGAGACCAAACCCTGTGCCGTTCGCTTTAGTTGAATAAAATGGATAAAAAAATTTTTCAATGTCCTCCTCTTTTGGTGGTGAGCCTGCATTGAATATTTCTATCTCAAGACTACGTGATGGAGTGACGACCGGGTGAGAACAAATTCTTATATAAGGGTCATTCGAATTAACCGCCTCCATACTGTTCTGCAGAATATAATAGAACATATTGTGCAGATCACTCCGGCTACCCATGACAAAAGGAGCAGTTTGGTCAAGATCTATCTCTACACGGACATTCTCATTAATTTTTTCAACATGAAGTCTTTCCAGTGCAGCTCTAATTAACGTCTCAACCGATATTGCCTGGAAGGTTGGCTCATGTTGAAACATTTCTATGTAGGTTTTAATATCAGCAACTAAAAGCTCACAACCAGCACTTTCTGAAATGAGCGATTCAAACACACTATATGTAGGGTCCTTGACGTCTACTTGTTTCTGTAGTCTCTTCAGGAGCCCGCCAATGACTGTCACTGGATTTCTCACCCTATCGGCTATCCCCCTTATTACCTCGAGATCACAATGCGTAGATGCCTCGATATATGCATCTGTCTCGACTAAAAGGCAGAAATCTAACAACTTATCAACAATTTGGGATATAATACCCACTTTTCCAGTGGGGATCTCCGCGAGTATGACCCTTTGGCAAAATTGACGCGCCACAGAGAAACCAAGGTTCGTAAATCTCTGATCCAGATTGACTTCCACATGTCTTTTGCCGATACGCCATAAATAGGATAGGAACTCATCATCGAGTTTTTCCCTGAAGAGTGAACCCAACCAGTGAGCCCATGCTTCCAACAAGTATTTCTGCCGACCCATATACGTAAGGATGCGTCTTGTCTCAGGTATTTCGGAAAAAACTCCGTAAAAATAAGTTGCAAACTCATTCGTTTTACCAACAAAATGGTCTCTATAGGGTGATAGTTGTTCCAGAATACTTTCATTAATCCCAAGCTTTTCCTTGAAAAGATAGAGTTTTTCATACGGTAAACTTTCCGACGACATTATAAGTTGAACCTCTTTATGATTTCAGACTTTTTCTTCTCAATGTAATCTATCAGACATTGACTGACACCGTCAATTGATCAGACACAGTAACATTCATTTAGCATAAATAGCATTGCTTTATTACGTTCTGTTAAAATTTGGTATTCTATAGTAAGTTTAATTTATAGGAGATGCGATATGAGAAAAAAAAGAAGTGGCAGTCTGACTCTCGTTCGTTCTACTATCATCGCTCTGCTGACATTTGGAATATTCGCTATTTTTTGGAGCCATGGTGTCTATTCAATTGAAAACGAGGGCAATGCCTTTTGGGTTAAGGCACGGGGAAGTCTGAGACAGATTTCAGTGGGGAGTAAGAGCCATGTGTGGGGGGTTGATGCCAGCGACAACGTCTTGCGATGGACGGGAACAATTTGGGACCACGTGGAGGGGAAATTAACCTATGTATCAGTGGGTTGCGATGGTGAGGTTTGGGGAGTGAATGCATCCGATGAGTTGTACCGGTGGATGGAAGGCAAATGGCAGAAGATGGAGGGACAACTCAGGCAGATATCTGTGGGGAGTCAAAAGCATATCTGGGGAGTGAATGCATCTGATGTGATCTACCGATGGACAGGGGATAAGTGGGAGAAAATAGAGGGCCAGCTGAGACAGGTTTCAGTGGGTTCCGACGGAACTGTCTGGGGGGTAGATGGGAATGATCAAATTTACCGGTGGACAGGGGACGGATGGCAGAGAATCGAAGGGGAACTCAGGCAAATCTCAGTGGGAAGTCAACAATATATTTGGGGAGTGAACGCTTATGATGAGGTCTACAGGTGGACTGGCAAGGGCTGGCAAAAGGTGGAAGTCAAGTTGAATTACATAGCTGTTGGCTGTGACGGTTCTGTCGTGGGGATTAATATGAATGATGAGCTATTTAAACTTTTCAAGCGGGCGACAGCGGTTGGCAGAGATAGATGATAAAATGATGCAAATGTCGCCAGGTCCCGACTCAGCTTTCTGGGGAGTGACTGCATTTGATGTGATCTGCCGGTAGACGGGGACAGATGGTGGAGCATAGAAGGCCAGCTCAATTGGATTTCCCTGGGCAATAATCAGAATGTCCGGGAATAACTGCTGATGACGATGAATATAGATGGCTGGAAGCGGCTTAAGATATCTGATTAAATATATGGCCTGAGGAGAGTCATAGATGCCAATTGGAGTGATCGGGGGGAGCGGGCTTTATGAGATAGAAGGGTTAGTTATAGAAAAGGAGATATCCATGACAACGCCCTTCGGAGAACCGTCGTCAAGCTATAAGATAGGTGCCTTGGGAGAGGAGATGATTGCATTTTTGCCACGACACGGTGTTCCCCATCACATCCAGCCCCATAAGATAAATTACAGGGCCAACATCTGGGGTTTTAAGTCGTTGGGCGTCCAAAGAATCATGTCAGTTGGAGCAGTTGGCAGTATGCGAAGAGATATGCCACCAGGATCAATTGTGCTCCTTGACCAGCTTATCGATATGACATCAGGCTGTCGGAAGTCTACCTTTTATGACGAGGACACGGTCGTCCATCTTGACTTCACCGAGCCTTATTGTCCTGAAATGAGGGATTACATCATAAAAGCTGCTCAGAGCGTTGGTATTCCCTTGGCGAGTTCTGCAACATATATATGTGTCAACGGCCCGAGACTGGAGACTGCGAAGGAAATATCATTTTTTTCTACTGTTCTTGGCGGAGATGTCGTTGGGATGACCGCGATGCCAGAAGCTGTCCTTGCTCGGGAACTTGAGATCTGCATGGCCGGAATCTCGGTAGTGACAAACTACGCTGCGGGCATTACAGAACAAAAGTTGAAGGCGAGAGAAGTAGTGGAGACGATGAAATGCACTCTCGAGAGCATTAAATTGCTGCTGAGAGAGGCAGTTTTACACGTACCATCATCAAGAAGCTGCCCTTGCAAGACCGCTTTGGAAGATGCGCAAGTCTGACGTATGTTCTTTAACTCCTTGACAGTATTTGATTAATGCTTTTATGATAAAGAGTTTTTACAATTTAAAAACATGTGGAGGTCTGGGATGTCAGGACATTCCAAATGGGCTCAGATAAAACATAAGAAGGCGTCAACGGACGTAAAGAAAGGCAAGGCGTTTACTAAGGTTGTCAAGGAGATTTCAATTGCCGCCAGACTAGGAGGAGGAGATCCTGAGGGTAATCCCAGATTGAGGACGGCCATAGAAAAGGCCAAGGAAATAAATATGCCTTCTGATAATATGAAGAGAGCAATAATGAAAGGGACAGGTGAATTGCCTGGGACCACGTATGAGGAAGGTATTTATGAGGGATACGGTCCGAGAGGGGTGGCTCTCCTCATATCGGTATTAACTGATAATAGAAACAGGACTGTTTCAGACGTCCGGCACATACTCTCAAAGAATGGTGGTAATCTAGGTGAGACAGGTTGTGTATCTTGGATGTTTGAAAAAAAAGGATATATCCTCGTGGAGAAATCAAAGGTAGATGAAGATACGATTCTATCGGTGGCCCTGGATTCAGGCGCAGACGATGTGAAAAGTGATCCCAAAGAGGATAATTATGAGATTATTTCATCTCCTGAAAAGCTTAGCTTTGTCAAAGAGTCTTTAGAAAAAAGGGCAATCCCTCTTTCATTTGCAGAAATAACGATGCTCCCCAAAAGCTATGTCCATCTTGAAGGTAATGCAGCTGATCAGATGCTCAGATTGATCGACGCACTTGAAGATCATGATGATGTACAGAATGTTTATGCTAATTTTGATATCTGATGCTGTGGAAAGGTGTGACGATGACATTAAGAAACGCGAGGGCAGACACCTGTGAAACATACTTGCAGCCAATAGTCACGAGAGGTTTCGAGAGGAGGTTGTCGATCTTGAGCAACGCAAGGAGACGCAGTCTGCGGGAAGTTCTCATTGATAGAGGATGATCCAGGCGATACCAATACTCCGGAATACTTTATCTTTTAGAATTTAATCTTAATGAAAGAGCACAGCGCGACGATGATCAGGACAATTCATATTACCTTCAGGAGAAAATTCTTAGCGGGATTGATCATTACCATTCCTGCGGTATTTACGATCTTTGTCATAGTGACATTATTCAAGTTGGTTGACGGCATATTGGGTCCTTTTTTCGACATATTTCTTGGAAGACATGTTGCTGGACTGGGGTTTATCGCGGCTGTCTGTATGATATTTCTCTTTGGAATTATCTCCACAAACGTTTTTGGGAAGAAAGTCATGGCCTTCCTGGAGAGAATTTTTTTGCACATTCCTGTGTTTAAGAGTATTTATACTGCGATAAAGCAGCTTGTGGATGCCTTCTCACCGGAAGACAAGAGTTCATTTAAGAAATTCGTGATCGTTGAATACCCGAGAGTAGGAGCATATGCGTTTGGTTTTCTCACAAAGGAATGTGTGGTCAAACACGACAATCAAGAGAGTAGCCTTAAAGCGGTTTACATCCCCACAAATAATTTGTATCTTGGTGAGATTGTACTCTTTGATGAGAAAAGCATAATTTACACTTCAGTGCCGATCGATGAAGGGATAAGGATTATTCTTTCAGGAGGCATAGCCGCACCATCGACAATATTGCAGACCAATGGTAACGTAAAGTGAAGATCGCTGTAATAATTCTTGCCGCAGGCCTTGGCACAAGGATGAAGTCTTCAATACCCAAACTTCTCCATAAAATCTGTGGGAAATCGCTCATCCAATGGGTTGCTGGTGCAGTGAGCACATTGAATGCACAAAGCACTATTGTAGTAGTTAACCCTGTAAGCAAGGGCATAAAGGACTCACTGAGTGATTCTCGAGTCACCTTTGCCATTCAAAAAAAACCGAAAGGCACGGGTGATGCCCTGCGAGTCGGTGCAGCGGCCTTAGGGGACTTCAGGGGCACGCTGTTAGTAGTCAATGGGGATACCCCGCTTGTCGAACCATCGACGTTGAGGGATTTTTTGGAAATTCACAAAAAGAACAAAGAGGATCTCTCGATAGTTTCATTTTTCGATGAAGGCCGACATTCCTATGGAAGGATAATACGGGACGGACACAAGGTTAAGGCGATAATAGAGGACAGAGATGCGGACGCGGAACAGAAAATGATACAAGAAGTCAATAGCGGTATATTTGCGATGGAATCCCCGTGCATAAGTTTGCTAAATGAGATTGGGATAAATGAGGCGAAGGGGGAATATTACCTGACTGACATTGTGAATATAGCTGTAAAAAGAGAGTTAAAAGTGGACGCACATCACTTGGGAAGTCAGATGGACTTTAGCGGGATCAACACACGAGAAGACCTCCATAATGCGGGTCTGTACCTGAGGGATAGAATTGTAAATCAGTGGATGAGCAACGGGGTTTCATTTGTAGATAGGTCGTCTGTTTTTATTCATCCTGAGGTAAAACTTGGCATGGATACACTGATATACCCGAATGTGCATATCGAAGGCGAGACGATTGTCGGTCAAAGATGCACGCTATTCCCAAATGCAAGGATAATTGATAGCACCATCGGCAATGATGTAGTCATAAAAGATTCAACAGTAATCGAATCGTCGACCGTAAGAGACCGCGCAACTGTGGGGCCTTTTGCTCATCTCAGGCACGGCTCGGTCATCGGCTTAGCCGCTAGAATAGGGAACTTTGTAGAGACAAAAAAATCCGTGATTGGCGACAGAACGAAGGCATCTCACCTGACCTATCTTGGAGATGCAGAGATTGGCAAAGATGTGAATATAGGCGCAGGAACTATCACATGTAACTACGACGGAAGGAAGAAACATAAAACAATTGTAGAAGACAACGTCTTTGTGGGAAGTGATACTCAATTAGTTGCGCCGGTTGCTGTCGGAAAGGGGGCATACATCGGTGCTGGTTCAACGATTACTAGAGATGTGCCCCCCTTTGCCTTATCGGTCAGCAGGGCAAGACAGAAGAACATAGAGAACTGGACGCTGAAAAGAATTAAAAGAGTCCAAAGCGCTGAGAACAAAGACAAGAACGAGGAGGAATAGAGCGGGTCACCAAGGGCCGGCGCTCTCGACTGGTTATGTGTGGAATAATTGGCTACATAGGAGGAAATAACGCAATCCCCATCGTAGTGGAGGGGTTAAAACGCCTCGAATACAGAGGATACGATTCTGCAGGGATTGCATATGTTACTGAGGAAGGAATCGAGGTCAGAAGGTGCAAGGGGAAAATAAGCGCGTTGGAAAGTATTACGCGAAATATCAATATATCAAGTACCCTAGCTATAGGACATACAAGATGGGCCACACATGGAAAACCTTCAGATGAAAACGCTCACCCTCACCGGTCTGGCGGCATAGTGCTTGTCCATAACGGGATCATAGAGAATTATGTTGAATTAAAGCATCGACTCGAGGGAGATGGCTTTAGGTTCACCTCAGAAACGGATACGGAAGTCCTCTGCCACCTGATAAACAAGTATTCCGCGGGAAGGCCCCTTGAAGACGCTGTTAGGCAAGCCCTTGCAGAGGTTGAGGGTGCTTATGCATTTGCGGTTATCAGCGAGAACGAACCCGACAAGATTGTGGCAGTTCGGAAGGAAAGCCCGCTGGTGTTGGGACTTGGAGATGGCGAATACTTCCTGGCATCTGATGTCCCGGCATTCCTTAATTATTCTAAGGAGGTGATATTTCTTGACAATAATGAAATGGCACTCATGCACAGAGATGGGGTCATCTTCACGGACTTTGCAGGAAGACCCCTCAACAAGAGGGTTGTTACCATATCGTGGAGTCCCTCGATGGCTGAAAAGGGCGGCTACCGTCATTTTATGCTTAAGGAGATTTTCGAGCAGCCGAGGGCGATCGCCGACACAATAAGAGGAAGAGTTTTCCCAGAGCAGGCCAAGGTAAACATCGAAGAATTTGGTCTCACCACTGAAATTATTGATAAAGTAGATAGGCTATCCATCGTTGCCTGTGGCACTTCATACCATGCTGCGCTGGTAGCGAAATATATGATCGAAGACTTTGCACGGATACCGGTGGAGGTCGATATTGCGTCCGAATTCAGATACAGGAATCCGATAATAATGGACAACACTCTCTTCATCACAATCACGCAGTCAGGGGAAACGGCAGATACCCTCGCTGCCATGAGAGAAGCCAAAAGGCTCGGAGCGAAGACATTGAGCATCTGCAATGTGATAGGGAGTACCGCGGCCCGTGAGTCTGATTTTGTCTTCTTTACTCACTCGGGCCCGGAAATTGGCGTGGCCTCAACGAAAGCCTTCACGACCCAGATTGTTGCACTATATATGCTTGCTATCGCCTTGGGAAAGATCAAGGGTAGATTGACTGATGAGGCGGCGTCTTTGCTCCTAGCGGAACTCATTCAGTTGCCCTTAAAGGTAGAACGTGCACTAGAACTTGACGATCAGATAAGTGTCATTGCACGTGAGATCTTCAAAGTAAAGGATTGTCTCTATCTCGGTAGGGGAATACAGTTCCCGATCGCCCTGGAAGGGGCGCTGAAACTAAAAGAGATTTCCTATATCCATGCTGAGGGGTATCCAGCGGGCGAGATGAAGCACGGTCCCATAGCACTCATTGATGAGGATCTTCCCGTGGTTGTTCTCGCGTCACCTGGAAGACTTTTCGAAAAGGTCATGTCTAATATGGAAGAGGTTAAGAGCAGGGGGGGTACCCTAATAACCGTTACTACCGTTGACAATGAAGCACTGAGAAGGCTTTCCAAGTATACGATACTCATGCACGGAAGTAACGAATACTTGACTACAGTAGTCCTCACGATCTCACTGCAGCTCCTCGCCTATCATGTTGCTGTGCTGAGAGGGTGCGATGTTGATCAACCGAGAAACCTAGCTAAAAGCGTCACAGTGGAGTAGGAACCCATTATAACCAAAGCATTCATTTGAGAACCGACGCTCCAAAGATGGTTTTGACAAGCCCCTTGCATTACCTCAGAAACAGCTCTGATAGATAATTGGTCACCTTCATAATGAGATGCTGGACTTATTTAGTGATCTATTAATATCTTAAAATAGAACTAAAAGCTAACGCATATTGTTAAAGAGAGGTAATCATATGTCAAAGGTCTATTTTGCTTCGGCAAGGGTGAGAAAATGGAAGTATGATGAAAGCATGCCAGGAAAGCTGGAAAGATTGTTAAAAGAGATGGATCTTCCACGCTTTTTTGAAAGAAATGAATGGGTAGCAGTGAAAACCCATTTTGGCTCCGATGGTGCCCATAGGATTGTTAGGCCGATATTTCTCAGAAAGGTGACTGACGCCCTGAGGCAAGTTGGTTCACAACCATTTGTGACTGATACGGTGAGAATAAAAGGTCTTGATTACCTAGAGGTCGCAAACCGGAACGGCATAAATCACCTCTCTGTTGGCGCACCTGTTGTGCTTGCTGATGGACTCTATGGAAATGACAATATCATGGTAAAGGCTGGAGAGATTCTTTTCGAGATCGCCGTGGCTTCACTCTTATACGATGTCCCTGCAATGGTCGTTTGCTCACACGTCAAAGGCCATATTAATGCTGGATATGCAGGTGCTATAAAGAACCTCGCCATGGGAGGCGTGAGTGCCAGCCACAGGCAGTGTGGCTGGAAATGCGGAAGGGGGGCAATGCATACCATTGGGGCAGGAAAACTGCTTTGGGATGATGAAAAATGCACTTTTTGTTATCAATGTGAGGAGGTATGCCCGCTCGATTGCATTAGTTTTAAGGACGAGAAATTGAGCTATGATGATGAGAGGTGTTGGCGTTGCGGCAGATGTACCAGGGTTTGTCCGGAGGGTGGCCTGACTCTGCCCAGTGATGATGACTTGTTTATGAAGTCCCTTTCAGAGGCAGCAAAGGCGGTGCTCAGCACCTTCAGGTCTGGAAAAGTCGTTTATATAAACTTTCTCACCGAGATACAGCCGGAATGTGATTGCATGCCAGCTGCGGAAGTTCCGGTCATTCAGGATATCGGGATAGCGGTGTCTGATGATCTAGTGTCAATAGAACAGGCCTCAATTGATATGCTTCTTAAGTCAAAGCCACTTCCTGCATCTCTCGCTGAAGATCAAAAGATAAGCGATGGCCAGGACATCATGCGTGAACTGCACAGTAAAAACTATCTCCTGCAGATCGAGGAGGCTGAGAGACTGGGGCTTGGAAACAGACAGTACCAATTAGTCGAGATGTCATCATGAATGGATCGGTTGCGGGAAAGTAAAGAGGAGAGAAAAGAAAGAGAATTATAATCTAATGAATGCACATTTGAGATATTCTGTTTCAGGAACGGACAACAGGATAGGGTGATCTCGGCCTTGGTAGCGGTAGTCAAGCAGATGTGCGGTCCTCTTTGCCTTTCTTGCAGCATCTCTAAGCAGAGAAAGAAATGTCATTCTGTCCACGTGATAAGAGCAGGAAGACGTGGCGATAACGCCACCATCCCTGACAATTTTCATTGCCATTGTATTTATTTCCTCGTAGCCCTTCAGCGCCTCCTTTAGCCTGCCCTTACTCTTCACAAAGGCGGGTGGATCAAGGATGATGAAATCATACAGAGTAGCCGATGCAATCTCTTCCTTGAGAAAATCAAAGACGTCGCTTTTCACAAAATCGCAGTTTTCTGTCAAACCGTTCAGTTCAGCATTTTTCTTGGCCTGCGAGACGGCCGCTTCGGAATTATCAACCCCTTTCACATAGGCGCCATTCTTGGCAAGATGTAATGCCCATGCCCCCGAATAACAAAAAAGATCGAGACCTGTGCCACCTCTGATGACTTCACTGAGGGCGATTCTATTCGCTCTCTGGTCAAGATAAAAACCTGTCTTCTGACCTAAAAGAGGATGCACCTCGAAGGTCACACCATGTTCTTCTATATGCGGGAGTCCATCGAGAGAGCCCTTCGCTAATATTTTTTCAATGTGAAGACCCTCCAGTGCTCTGCTCCGACTGTCATTTCTGATGACGATGACTTTTGGAGATAACAGTTCGTCTAGAAGGTTCAGTATGATATCCCTCATCATTTCCATGCCGAGTGTCAGGAACTGGACAACGATACAGTCAGCGTATTTGTCTACTATCAACCCAGGAAGAAAGTCGCCTTCACTGAAAATTACCCTGAATGAACTGTTACCGGAGAATAATTCACCGCGGTAGTGCAAAGCGCCGGATATTCTTTTGCGGAGAAAGCCTGCGTCAATGACATCTCGTGTTCTTGTCAGCAGACGTATTGAAATAAGTGAATTGGGATTTATATACCCAATGCCGAGGAACAATTTTCGCATATCGTACACCTCGACAAGGGAACCTGGTTTATACTGTTTGGGAGTAGTTTGCAAGTCATTTGAAAAAATCCATGGGTGCCCTGCAAGGATCCTGTTGGTGCGCTTCAAGAAAACTTTTTCCACCACTTTATTATATAAGAGATAAACATGATTGTTCAAAAAACATAGTCTACTTTCTCAGGTTCTTCGCAGATGCTATGGGATTAGTGTTGCAAAAGAGGCTCTGAGGGGATCTTTTTTGAAAGTACCGCTTTAAAAAAAACATTAATGAGTTTTAGTGAACTACCCGCGACTGACGCTTTGCTTTCAGTCGGGACTTCCTGATTCAACGACAAGGCTTACCGCATGAGGATGGCGCGGCAGAGGCTCCTGTCTCCACAGGTGTTTGCAGGATCACTCCTGCAGTTCGGGCCGAACCGGCCCTACCTTGTTACTACGGATCTTGGAGAAGGCCTTTTGCTCGATGTTCCTTGC
>Ga0074045_10004775_pt1 | contig 11925 bp, 29 predicted proteins | sample BogForMeECP23OM2_FD_94442 | JGI IMG/M metagenome (GOLD analysis project Ga0074045, IMG submission 94442) | Bog forest soil microbial communities from Calvert Island, British Columbia, Canada - Bog Forest MetaG ECP23OM2 | ecosystem: Environmental > Terrestrial > Soil > Wetlands ...
CGCCAACCCGCCAGAAACGCTACGCCGGACTTTCACCTACACGCCGACGGGGGGGGGGGCGTGCATCCGGTTCCCATGAGCTTCACTCGCTCATCGGAGTAACAGTTGCTACCTCGATGATCTGGCACTCAATTCCGGTGAAGCTAGCCATAGGCTTGAGGATCGTCTCGCCCCAAGTCCTTACCTCATCCTCTGTGATTACGTCATCGCCCGGTCCCTTGTCGGGGAAGCGAATCGTTATATCAATCATTTTCTCAGTCCCGCTTTCCGTGCCAACTCCTCAATCCACGCCGTACGGGAGTGAGTCTCGGAAGTGACTCTATTGAGGGTCGTACACGCCGGACAAATCCAATCCGTCGTGTCGTTTGGCTTCACGTCAACAAGGCAGCGAAATTCGCAGGATTGACAGTGAAGGATGAGCTTGTTGTCATGCCGGTTAGTCGGCGGTCGGGGGGAGATTGTCGGCGGCTGCTCTGGCATGTTTCTCCTCGGTTAGTGAAGCTCCAAGGGTAAAGAACGTCATCGCGTAGTCGGCTAGCATGTGCGGAGGGGGCTTCATTCCTCCTGCCATGAATAGGCCCATAGTCAACAGTTCATTGTCAAGAACCTGCTGATATAGGGCGTCGGGATCAAATCCGATCTGCCGTAGATCGTTGCGCGGATCGGAGCCGACAACGCGACCCATGATGAACTCATGGATATTAGGTGCCTCTAGCATTGCTCTCCTTTCAAGTAGTAAGGAGAGCGCCGAGCACAAGCCAAAGGAGCTAGACTTGTTGGGTGAAAGCTCGACGCTCTCCTATCGCGGGGTCCGCTACCGTACTACGAGCTAAAACCCAAGGTCGTCGTGTCCCCCCTTTACCTTTTGAGTGGCGGTCACGTCGAGCGCGGGACCGTCATCGCCGCTGAGAAACTGACGCGGCTCAACCTCCACGGGCGCGACGAGCTTCACTCGGTTGTCTCCGGTCCCGGTCGGTTCTGTAATGAACTCCACGACAACGGGGAAATCATCCGGCTTGGACCGCTTCGCCTGATTCGCAAAGCCAACGCCAAGGACCGAATACCGAACGGCCTCCGACGGGTGCGACCGTGAGACAATGGTGAAACTGGACTTCTCGGCCGGTCCTTCGCGCGTCTGGATCGTGCCCACGTACTCGGCGGCGGTGAGGACAAAGCGGTCGCCCTCCTTGAACGTCTCACCGAAATTCGGTTCTCTATCAAACATTCCCATGTTTCATGTTCCTTTCTAGATGTCTAGTTTATCGTCATCGGCTAGTGTTATCTGTCCTGATAGCACTGGCATTCGATCGGATTGCCTGTCTCGTTTCCACAAGGTCACGAAATAGACCTGTCCGTCGAGAGTAAACCGCCCCGTGAGATAGGGGTGCGACGACCCCTTCTCACGGTTGCGGGCTGGCCAGAGTGCTATCCGCTTCTCGTTGGCGTGCTCCTCTGGCGACTCCATCCCGACGGACTACTCGCCGCCGTCGCCGTTCTCGGCGTCTTTGCGTTCGCGGGGCGGGAACGCCTGCGTTACCCACTCCGACTCCTGCTCAGACAACTGACCGGCCTTGTCCAGATTGCGGAGGATTTCACGGAGCCCGGCAAGCTGCTCGGTGATCTCTTTCCGCTGCTGGATTTTCTCGCCAGCGTCCTTGATTAGACTGACGGTTGTAATAGTGGCCATGTTTGTGACTCCTGTATATCGCGTGTTAGTTGGATTGCTTGTTGCGTTCTCTGCTCCATTTTCTCCTCGTGACTCTCAAACAACTGAATGCTGTCCGGTAGGAACAAAAAGAAAACGGCTGACTCCGAGTTGACTACGTAACTGCCTCTGTACGGATCGTCGGGTTTCGCGTGCCACTTGAGAGTGCCACCCCCCGAGTAGTTCTCTAGGAGTGTATCACACACGGCGGCGAAGCGGAGGGGCTGAGGGGTCGGCTCCGACCACGGCGGCGCGGTGTGTAACACCATGTCCGCCCCGTCCTGAGCAATACCCGTCACGGGCTGCGCGGTGTCAGCGCCCAACACCCAACACTCGGCGCTGTCGCTCAGACCGTGAGCTTGCAGCCATGACAACGCCGTCCGCAATGAGGTTCCCATATTTCACCTCCCCTCTGTCTTTAGTAGCTTCAACAGCGGATTGATTCGCTGTTCCAAGTCTTTGAGTTTCACCTCAAGGGCGCGTAGGCGATCTGCGTACTCTGGCAGATTTGCCTTGCGTATGTCCTCAAGCCCTTTGTTTAGCTCGTCAAGAGCGCCACTCATTGCAGATCGGGAGATTCGAGCCATGCAATGGCGATAGCCGCTACCTGCACAAGCTCCTCGCGCAAGTTGACCATCGACGGCTTCTCTTGTACGAGTCCTGCATTTGCGAGCACGCATCGCGCGACCTCTCCCAACTCCTCTGCGAGCATCCCAAACTTGGAAGTATCTGGTAGATCGGAGTCTTTTGGGGTGTGCTGAAAGCGTCCCTGCTCCTGTAGCAAGACCTGTCGTGATACCTCGTGTTCAATTTCTCCGTAAATTCGTATTTGATAATCATTTAACATTATCGCCCGCCCTCCCCTAGTGCGCGGTCGAATGCGTCTACGGGAGTCAGTCCGAAGCTCGGATCAAGCCGGGCGGTTTCAATCGCGCACCATAGCGCTAGCTCCTTGAGTTCGCCGTAGGCTTCTGCGTATGCTCCTGCCGTCCGTCCGTTGCGGGCGAGCTTACTCTCGATGCCCTCTCGTTGTTCCTGTATTCCGTCGCTGAGTTCCATAGGTCCCATGTCACTTGTTCCTTTTCTGTACCGTTTTCTTGTTTAGGTGAATTTCAAGCCCGTTGGGCCTTACGTACCGCCCGGCACCCTGCCCGCCCTTTATGCCTTGCACGGGTGCGAGCGGAGTTCCGTTTGCAATGAACATGTCCGTTTGCCCCGTGTATTCTAGGGGGTACTCGGACAGCGGTAGGCGGTTCCATTCGCGCTGTTGACGGCGACGAATTCTCCGTACACGTAGCTTGTGGCGTAGCTTTTTCACTCGCAAATGCCTTTCCTCCTGTTAGCAGTATTATTACCAGTATAAGTCCAAGGATGAACATTGGGAGTTTCATCGCTTGCTTGCTATCCATTTGTCATCATTGGCCGTATCGCTACCTGCCAGCTCTGCGCGTAGCTGTTCGTTGGCCTCTGCCAACTCGTCTGCGGACTCCGGCAAGCCCCAAGCCAAATCCTGAATGTGGCTGACAAGCTCACGGATTTTCGGGGGAAGCTTCTCCTCCTCGTATCCGTCGTCCTCGTCATCCTCCCGCAGCGCGGGCGGTATGACAAGCTCCGGGTTCGCAGGAGGCATGAGGAGATTTAGCGCAGCCTTGACGGCTGTTCCGCTCACCTCTTTACCCTCCTCCACGCTTTCACGTGCAGTAATGAATACCTCCGCCATCTTGTCATCCCCGAAGTCATTGGAGACGACGGAAAGCTCACGGAGCCCGGTTGTGCCGACGTAGCCCTCTGGCTCATGCAGGTCGATGAGGTTGCGACGCTCAAGCTCAAGCGCCACGCCTCCCGCCCTTGTAAGCTGCCGGACGTTACCGGCGGCGAGCCCGTCGAATGTATGTTCCGCCCATATGGAGAAATTCTGCTCTCCGTACATGAGGTGAACCCCGCCATCCTGCAACCGTCGCAGGTCGGCCATAACCTGAATCGTGGCGCGCTTGGCGGTGCGGTAGTGCCTGAGTGCTGCGCCTACGTGGCGGCGAGCCTCAGACCGTGAGGCAATCCCCGCGTCTAGGAGTTCCTGTCGTGTCATCGTGTTTCCTTTCTCAAGTAGTTGCACGTACACCCCTCTTGCGAGGACGGCGCTCATCGCTAACCGTGTGGCTATCCGGGAGGGGGTTTTTAGGCGGGTGCCTCCCGGCTGCCCTTGCTCTATGCTGTCTTATCGACAGTCTAGGGCAACGCGTGTCACTTATCAAGGACTTTCTGGACATTTGTTCTAGCCCCATTGAGAGGCCATAGCCTCTGCGATCCCCGGGAAGGTCCGAGAACGCTCCCTTCCCCTCGTTGGGCTGGGCGGAAGCCATCGCAACCGTTCTCCCCTTCCATCTTGCCATCGTTTCTTGATAGGCGGTAGATCACCAATCCGCGTGTGAGTTGCCCCCGCCGGGATTATCTTTGTCGCTATTAGGCGGGGGAGATTGTGGAGCCATAGGCAAGTTGTCTTCACTTCATCGTGTCCGAACTGCCAGGGTTGTATAGTCTGGTTCGGTTTACGGATTACCGTTCCGATCACTCCTACCGGGTTCTCTAGTGCGATTTGTGGTATCGGTGCGCTTAGTAGCTCTTTTACGAAATCCAACGCATGGGCCTGCTCGTACTTTCTGTGAGGCCATTCCTGGCTACCGGATACACATAGATACGTACAGGGGGGGTGGGCTATCATTAGATCCCACCCGTCAGTCAGTATATCTCTAACGTCTCCTTGATAATGGTTACCGGGGCGCTCAGTCTCAATCACGTCACAACTCCACGCATCGTGTCCGCGCGTTCGGAAAGCGTCTCTTACTACTCCCGAGAACTCACAAGCTACTAGCACTCTCATGCCGGAATCTCGCTCGGACGGGTCGCCAAAACATCGCGTGCCGTGGGCGCTTCCCACGCCGTACCGTAGGACCCCCGCGCGCTGCCAAGGATGCCCGGTAGACGGACAAGCTCATCGCTAATGATGCTGTTCGGGTACGGCGAGAACACGTTAGACAGGGACGCCGCTACCCGCCAATGATCCGGCGGGAACATCGGCACGTGATCCATCGCAGCGAGCAATCCATCCGCATACACTTGAGCTACGGGTGTCCCTTCCGCTTCCAACTGTTTCGCATATTCAAGAGAGCGCGTGCGCGTCTCTGCCTCTATCACCCCGCGTGCGATCACGTTCTGAATTGCCGGGGGTTTCATTCGCTTCACCTCGGAACGGTACACCTCCGGTAGAAGTGGAAGCTCTACAACGGTTGCGCGTGGCGGCTTGGCTCTGCCATGTACTGTGTAGAGCGCGACCGGCCGCTCACGGTCATGGCGGATTGCAAGCATTCCGTACGCCGCCAACAGTGCGGACTTGTACCATTTGGAGTCCTCACGCTTGCGTTGCTCCAACGCCCAATCGGCATACTCCCACAATGCGGTGTCAATCTTTGCGGAGGTGAGAGCGCAAATCACATACTCAAACTGCAAGCGGTGATCGCCTTGTTCTAGGAGCCGAAGCTCCGGCGTCCAAATCCACCGGGGTTTCGTTCCGCGTTCCTTCGCCCACGGCGGATAGAGGTGCTCCTGCCGGTGCGGGATGGTTCCGCATTGCACCATGCAGCACGTAAGTCCGTAATGTCCCCGTAGACTCTTGAGGCTGCTAGTCCAACGGCGATACACCTCATGCTCAGACGCACGAAAGAAACCGCGAGCCCGCAAAGTGTGAGGGTGAGGGAGCGGGACTGACGCCGCGATTTTATGGTGAGACGACTCCTGATCCATGTAGTAGGCATGTGGCAGCTTTCCTTTGAACTCGCTTGACAGCGCGTAATAGTTACCGGGGAGGTGACGCCTCCCCACCTCTGATACGAACTCCGGGGCGGAGCGTCGATCCTTGCCCCACTCGGAGGAGGCTCGCAGCATAGCCGAGCCGTACGAGCCCGGCGATGGACGCGGCTTGATCCCCCGGCGTTCTGCGAGTTCGATCAAGCTCCGCCCAACAGCGGCGATTTCGTGAACATCGGTCGGGGGTTTCTCCATGAATAACCCTAGCTCTAGGACTACCCATTTGATCGCAGCCGGACGTTTACGATCCCGCCGACCGCCGACCTTTGCTCGTCTGTACGTGAGTCGTGACACGTAAAGCTTTCCAGTAAGTCGAGTATCTTTTACGTCTAGCGGGCGGATTCTCCGCTCTTGAAAATTCACTGTCATAGTCCAACCCTCGTCTTTTCGCACCTCCGGCGCAAGGGCTGCAAGATAGGGGTACAGGTTGTTACCCGTAATCACCCCGCCGGGCTCTGTTGTTAGCAGTTTCTCAATGCCTATCGTTGGCGATAGTTCTCCACTGTCTGTGTCGAGAATCCCAATAGACGAAACCGCGATTACTCGCACCCCCTAGTAGCCATAGTCCAGAGAGTCAGCAATGTGCTGCTCTAGCTCATCGACACCATCGAAAAACGGTCCCCAAAAATAGCGATACTCCTCCGTGTCGTCCGACTTGTCTATTTTCACATAAATCGCCTCCGCTTCACCCAATTGATCGGGGCTGATTCGTTTCCTAAGCTTTTGATCGTGTGGCGTGTACTCGTTATCTTTGATCCATTGGACTACCTCGTAGTCGTGCGTTTCACCCTTAGCGGTGATTTTACCTTTTATCATGTGATACTAAAGGTCAATCCGTCAAGCCACAACTGCTGTTCTGCGATGAGTTCCTTGCCCGTCTTTACTTCCCCGCTTGTTTCAAACTGTACGTACTCGCTAGCTCCCAACAACACCTGCTGAGCCACGACACCGGCCGTTTTACTTGGGCGCTGCCCCGCTGGAAGTGTGAACATCGTTGCCCCTGGCACAAGAACTTTCCCCGCCTTTACTTTTATGAGCCCGCGCAGGCGGACTATGTTACCCATTTCAATTCGTGATGCCGGTTCCCATCCGGTCGGATTAAATTCCAGATTTTCTGTCAATACAAGAGGAATCCACGGACCGGGTTCCAACGCGGCGAGTTGCGCAATCAGGACTTGCAGAAACCGAAGGTCGATGATCCCCGAATACTTCTGCGATGGTGCTCCGGTTATCGCCCCCGGTACGCTAGGCATTAGCCGACTACCAGTGAGTAGTTCATAACGATCTGACCTTGACCGGATTTCATGCTGCCTTTCGTGGCATTCTTGAAAATTCGGTAGATAAAACGTACGTCCTGTCCGGGGTAGACCGTCGCAGACTTGAACGGTTCCAGTGAGCCCACACAATGAAACGGTGTTAGTTCTTCTTTAAACTTACCGAATTCAAGAAACTTTTGTGTAGCGACTTCCACGCCTCCGATAAACATGGAGATTTCAAATTCAAATTCCATGCCGTTCAGTACAGTTGTTTCGTCGGGATGCTTAGTCGCTTCGGGAAAATTAAAATAGACATTTTCGATCCGCCACGCCTGCTTAGCGCGCGGTGCGTCGTTCACCCCTATTTCCCCTTTCGCTTCTAGTTCGGGGAAAAGTGCGGAGATTTCCCTACAGGCAAGTTGGAACGTCTTTGGCCCTAGCGTGCGCTGCTCTTGCGCAGGCATTACAACTGATCCGGCGAGCCGTCCCCAAGCGCATCCGGTGAGATATCTCCGCCGCCGTAGTCAGTCACGCCGACGTAATCCTCGACGGGCTCGTAAGCGTGGCCGGGAAAGTCTCGCTCCCGTTCGTGCTCTTGCGTACGTGACTGCTGCTCGTAGTGCTCCTCGGACACGCCGTAGCCCGCGTCCGCGTGCTGGCGTGGCAGCTTGCGGAGAATCACAGAGATAGTGAAATCGAAGATACCTTCGGCTGCGGGTTCAAAGACGAATATCTCACCCTGCAACAGCACAACGTCACCGCCGTATTTTTCGTTAGAGTTACCTTCCGCGTTAGACGCGAAAAGGAGACGGCCGGTGTTCGTGCGAATGTTGAACTGTGGGCTTTTAGGGACGGAGCCCGACGAGACGAGAGACTGCAAGAGCCAGATTTCACCCAATGCCGGTCCCGCCTCATCGTTTACGATTCCGGTAATGAGGTTGAGTGGTACTGTTTCTGGTGGCAGTTTCTTCTTTGCCACTATTAGAAATTTGAACGGGTCGCCCGTGTCGGGACGGCCCACGTCAGACGTCTGGCTGAGTTCACTCAACTGCTCGGATATCCGGGTCCCGTGATACGCGAGCGTATCCGTAAGGTGTCGGGTGTGAGGAGCCAGTGCTGCGCTTGCGTCGTCAATAAGCGACATGAGTTACCTTTCAGATTAGAGGAGTCCTACGGCTGCTGCGCCCGCACGCAAGTCCTTAGCCTTCGCGGCAGCGCCCACGTTCACTACTGTACCGGCATCCGGCGCGCTAACGTTTGCCATCCCCATGACCCCCGAGAGGAGTAGGAACGTGCCAACGAGTATCTTACCGACCCGTATCCATCCCGCAGGAGTGAATAGGAGTTCGTACACTTTTTTTATGATTCCCGGCAGGGAGGTAAGAGCACCTACCGCGCCTTTCGCCGTACTGAGTCCTTCTTCAAACGGCGCAAGAGGATTGGGAACCTTACCTTCCAGAAGTTCACCCGGTAGACCCGGAATGCCAAAGTCGACGTTCTGCATTGTGCCACCTTGCGCGGCTTCGCCGGGGAGTGTGACAGTGACAGGAGCTAGACCGCTGAACCCAAGTGCGGCGGCGGTCTGATACCAAAGGTCGATAGCGCGGCCGTGCCCGCCACAACCCGGACCCCCCAAGCCAATGTCAAGCTTTTCAGCGATGACGGAGCGGCCGTTGTAACTGATTTGCACCTTCGCTCGATAGGGGAGATTGCCAAGCGCGGTGCCCATGTTCAACTCGGCAAACGCCATCTTGCCATTCAGGTTATCCCCCTTGTAACCCGTTACCCCGGACGTAGGATCGCCCGGTCCACCGTAATCACTTGCGCAGACTATTTGCCCCATGTCATGCTCATTTCTGGAAGTTCTCTGTACCGTCGGCTTCACCTTTGGCGACGGCATCCTCATAAAGCCAGAACATGTAAACACTAGCGATACTAGCGCCAAGGATAGGCCACCACCGTTTAGCGATAACCGCACCGATGACATTCGTAACGCCAGTGATAACGATAGCATGCATGACGTAATACCGTAGAGCTTTCTGCGCATCTTGATCGTTGGCGAAGTTGTACGCCGTCCACGGTGAGGAGTTGACAGCCGAGAAAACGTCAAGAGCGTTCGTTGCCGAAGCAATGAATAGGAGTGCCGCCGTTGCATTGCCGTACTCGTTCATGCTTTCACCGCCTGCTCTGTCCGCTGGACTGGCCCCTCAAGCCGTGAGACTCGTTCGCCAAGGTCCCGATGTTGTGCAGTCATCGTCTGTTCAAACGCAAGTTTCGCTTTGTCCTGATTCTCTAGCTTGTCCTGTACCGCTAGAAGTTTGCGATTGAGCGCCCGACCAATTGTGGCTACCACCGTAAGCGTAGGGGTGATAAGAGCGATCCACAGTTCCCAATTTACTCCGTGTGCGTGAGCTTGGACTAGCGATACCACTCCTCACGCACCCTTTCTGATTCGCGGTCAGCCACGCCGGCAGCTTTGGCAAGTGCGAGCCCGAATACGATTCCGACAAAGGTAACACCTGCCACAACTGCCAGAATCATTTTGTACCCTTCATTACTACCAGTGCGATGACGGCGAGGACTGCGGCTGCGGCTATCACCCCGGCGTCAAGCTGCCAGTTGGCGGAGCCCATGATTTCACGCCGGTTGTCGCAACCGCAGTCGAATTCACCGAACTGCATCCTTACCGCCCTCTCATCTAGAAGTGACAATGTGGCGCTTTCCCGGTTTCGCACTCAAGCGCCCCGGACTGGTATCCGTGACATGAGCAGCCGCCGCCCGTCTTTGTCCGGCTCCACCGCCAGCATGATGCCGGTCCCACCGCACCGCGTGCTGCGTTGTGATTCGGGAACGCGGACGGACAGGACGGCTGAGTCGGCGGAGGGGGAGCGGTTGTCACGCCGCCGGGAGGAGGTGATGACGGAGCGCCACCGCCGGAGCCTGCGCCCATCGTGGTTGTTGTGCTAGGGGTTGTTGTGCTAGTGGATTTTGTGGAGTTTTCCAACTGCTGCCGGATCGTTTCCTCGGACTGTCTGATCTGTTCCGCGATGCTCTTTTGTGATTCCTGATTCTCAGTTAGAAATTCTTTCTCAAACGTCTGCTGCTGTCCGAACAATTCGTGGAACTCCTGCTGGCTTTCACCTGCTCCGGCAATTGCTCCGCCGAGTCCGCCTCCGCCGCCGCCGCCGTATGGGTATTCACCCGCTCCGTACGGGAATCCTTCGGAGGCTGCGGCCTGCGTTGTCTGTTCCTGGGTGTTGGACGCTTCCGTCGTTTCAGACGCTTTGATTTCCTGCTGTTCTTTGTGTTTTTTGTAGAGGTAAAACGCTGCTCCCGCTCCCACGGCAATCAGCGCCCACGCCCACGGCGGGATTTTACGCATACAGATAACCGTCCTCTACTGGCCCTTGATCCGCGAAGGGCATCGAGTTTTGTGCGCCGTATGTTGTCCACTCAGCTTCCGGCACGAGGGGTGAAACGTCAATCGTGGTCTGTCCGCCGACTTGCTGAACAATGTGGCCGCCGGGATTTGCTGCGGCTAGCTTGCCGTGGAGGAATTCGTCATTCGCCCCACCTTCCCACTCGGAGATTGCAAGATAGGTCGGGACGCGCACGTGAGCCCACGGCCTTATCTTGTTCCCCGCGTCGTATTTATCTGAATCCGGCGGGTTTGATGCGTCGAGCGACTGTGCGATGAACTGGTGAGCCGTGGGAAGCTCATAGAGTGCGTCTATGTCATACCACGGCGGTTCAAAGAAATTCGCCCGCTGCTGCTGCTCCTGTCGGCCGTGGAACGCGAAGCTTGGGGGTAGCTCCTGTCCCTCTAGGTTCGGCGGGTAGAACGGCTCTTGTGGACGCCGACCCTCCCGCTGCCGCCGAGTTCGGCCCATGTGTAGAAGTGCTAGGTTCACATTGACTCCTACGGGTGGAGTGCGGAGCGCTCAACGTTGGCCCACCCGTTTGAAAGGGCGGTCACGTCATGCGCAGTTTCTTTGGATGAGAGAATGTCTGCAAGCATCCCGCCCAAAACGAGCAGGCCGAGCAGACCTATGAATGTGTTGGGAGTGTTCACTACTTCTCCTTCTCGGTTGTACCAGCGGTCGGTGTCTCCAATACGTCAAGCCGACTCCTTACGTCTGACAACGCGCGTTCAATCTTGTCGAATTCGCGTTCCTGCGTGAGAATTACCACGCCTACCGTAATCTCAAGTAGCAGAATCGTCAGAAAGATAAATTTCTCGGTGTCCATTGTTCCCTTTACTGTAGCTGAGAGGACAAGTGAAACATGACGACGAACGATGCTGCCGACACAACGGCAATCGCCACGTAAAGCCAGAAGTTATCGGGTAGATCAAGTCTCATGCAAGCTGCCCCAAGTAGTTCACTACCTCTGCCGGTTCCGTAAACGTCGGAGCTTCCGCAGCCGCCGCGCCTTTCTTGCCCTTGCCCGGCTTCTGTGTTTTGTTGATTGCCGGTAGCCCGTAGTGGAGTCCAGCATAACTCGCCATTGCTACTGACATGTAAGCGGCGGGAGGCGGAGCCACCTCCGCGAGTAGTGAGAGCATGAACATCGCAAGGAATCCGCCCACGATTTTCCTACCGTAGAACTTTGTCCCTGTCTTACCTTCGGCTAGGCTGCCGCCGACCGTGCTCGCCAGCATTACTACTAGCGAAATAACGATGATCTGTTCTGCCCGTTGCTTAGTCATATGCACCCGTATCCGATTAGTCTGTCACTCCCCCACATTGCCCCTATGACGGGGGTAAAGTGGGAGTATTCTACAAACGCTCCGGTGTGTGTCGCGTCGATCATTACGCCCGGTGCGATCACGATTCCTACGTGTGAAACGCTTGACGATGAGCCGCCAAAGAACGCTAGGCATCCGGGCGCAGGAATTGCACTATGCCGCATCGCATTGTACTGTTCCTGGGCCGTGCGGGGAATGTGAATCCCCGCCTGCTCGTACGACCATTGAGTCAATCCTGAGCAGTCAAACCCGTTCCGCTCCTGCTCCCCTCCCCACCTGTACGGTGTCCCTAGTTGGGATTTCGCGGCGGATAGGATCGACGTTGATCCTCCGCCAGTAGAGAGGGAAGCGGGAGA
>Ga0074045_10004776_pt1 | contig 11924 bp, 13 predicted proteins | sample BogForMeECP23OM2_FD_94442 | JGI IMG/M metagenome (GOLD analysis project Ga0074045, IMG submission 94442) | Bog forest soil microbial communities from Calvert Island, British Columbia, Canada - Bog Forest MetaG ECP23OM2 | ecosystem: Environmental > Terrestrial > Soil > Wetlands ...
CGTTGACGGGACCGGTGGCAAAGAGCTGATCCTCGCTTTCTCGTTTAGCCCCGAATGGCGCGCTCCCGAAGAGGTAGTTAGTACCGAAGATTACGTGGTCGGCCCGCGTCACGTGGAGCTAACACGATCAGCGGCGAAAGCGCTCCGTAAGCAAGCTATCTCCAGGCCCGAGGTAATAATCGGTCGCGTCGAGCGGCTTCAGAGCGAGGACGATCCATCCGACCTTCTCAACCCGGGCGCACGGGAAATCTACGTTCATTGGCTAAGCGAGGACCTTGGCACTTTATCCGTTCGTGTTTCGCTCCCCGCTCACGATTATCTTGCGGCGATTGAGGCGCACAAGACTGGACGACCAGTGAAGGTCAGCGGAACCGATCTGCACGAAGAACACGCCGGCCGTCGGCGCGCGCACCACGCCGACGTGCAGCGTCCCGCTGGGCGCCAAGGCATGCGCTGACGTCACCGAAGCATCCTCCATGGCGGTATCTCGACCCGGATGCTACCTATCACCGCCACGGCCGTCTGTCGTTTGCCGACTGAACCCGAGGGCCGGCAACGGCGCTAGATATACCTGAGTCTGCGATGATCGACTGGACCGGCTGCCCGCTCGTGCTGTCGCGTCCCGGATACATCTCCGGGGCTCCGGTCCTGCGCGACGACCCGCGCATGCCGGCCGACGCGATCGTCGAAAACATGGACCTCGGCGAGACAGCCGACGACGTCATCGAGAACTATCGCCTCCACACGTCGCGTGAGGACGTCCTCGCGATCTACGAACACGCCAAGCGGCAGCGTGCCCTTAGTCCTGTTCGATAAGAACGTCCCCTGGGGCCTCCGCCGCCACCTGGCCGGCCACATTGCTCCGTCATCGGCGGGGGAACGCCGCGGACGCCGTCAGCAGCAGCCATCCCAGCATCAGCAGCGTGCCGCCGACCGGTGCGGCCGCGCCGAACGGTCCGGCGGCGAGCGCCGTCGTGTAGACGGCACCGCAGAACACGATCACGCCGACCAGGAACGCCGCCCCCGCGAGGTCGGCCAGCCGGCCGCCGCGCTCGGCCCACAGCCCCGTCCCGACCAGCGCCAGCGCGTGCCAGCCCTGCATCTGCACGCCGGACCGCACCGCCTGCACGCCCGCCGCATCCATCCCAGCGGGCAGCCCGTGCGCGGCGAAGGCCGCCATCCCGACCGCGGTCAGCCCGACCAGGCCGCCGCACGCCAGCCACAGCCGACCCATCGACGTCTCCCTTTAATTGATCCGCGGCAATTCCGAACCCGGCGGGCGCACCCTATTATCCACTCCGCATGCCCCGCGGCGACCTGTTCCCCGAGATCGGTCCGTTCGAGACCGGATACCTGCCGCTGGCGGGCGGCCACGTCATGTACTGGGAGCAGGTCGGCAACCCGCGCGGCCGCCCGGTCCTGTTCCTCCACGGCGGCCCGGGCGCCGGCGCCGGCGCGGTGCACCGCCGCTTCTTCGATCCCGACTACTGGCGCGTGGTGATCTTCGACCAGCGCGGCGCCGGCCGCTCCCGCCCGCTCGGCAACCTGACCCACAACACCACCGCCGACCTCGTCGGCGACATCGAGGTGCTGCGCCGCCACCTCGCCGTCGACCGCTGGCTGCTGTTCGGCGGCTCCTGGGGCTCCACGCTCGCCATCGCCTACGCCCAGGGCTACCCCGAGCGGGTGATCGGCTGCGTGCTGCGCGGCGTCTTCCTCGGCCGCCCGGAGGAGGTGGAGTGGTTCCTCGACGGCCTGCGCCTGATCTTCCCCGACGCGCACGCCAACTTCGTCAACTTCCTCCCGGCCGACGAGCGCGACGACGTCCTCAACGGCTATCTCCGCCGCCTCAACCACCCCGACCCCGCCGTCCACATGCCGGCGGCCCGTGCGTGGTCGGTGTACGAAGGCTCGTGCAGCACGCTGCTGCCCAGCCCGGACACGGTCGCGAGCTTCGCGCAGGACCGCACCGCTCTCGGCCTCGCGCGGATCGAGGCGCACTACTTCGCACACAACCTGTTCCTGCCGCCGGGCGGCCTGCTCGGGAACATGCGCAAGCTGGCGCGCGTGCCGGCGGAGATCGTGCAGGGCCGCTACGACATGGTCTGCCCGGCCGCCACCGCTTTCGACCTCGCCAACGCCTGGCCCACCGCGCGCCTAACCATCGTCCCCGACGCCGGGCATTCGGCGCTCGAGCCCGGCATCCGCCGCGCCCTGGTCGCCGCCGTCGAACGGTTTCGTCACAGCCGATAAGGCCGGCCGGACTGGCACGCCGCTTGCTGCCCGGCACCGCGGCCAGGGGAGCCGTGCCATGTCCGTCATCAACCGCCGCAGCGTCCTCGCGTCAGCCCCGTTGGCGCTCGCGGCACCCTTCGTGCTCCGCCGCGCCCGCGCCGCCACCACCGTGCGCATCGGTGTGCTGAAGCTGATCCACTCGATCACGCCGTACTACTACCAGCGCTTCGCCCCCGCCGGCATGACCATCGAGGTGATCCCGTTCGAAAGCCCGACGGACGGCAAGAACGCGGTCGTCACGCGCTCGGTCGACGCCGGCACGTTCGGCATCGCCGCCGCCATCCTGTCCGCCGCCGCGCACGAGCCGATCGTCGTGTTCGGTTCCGAATGCAACAAGGGCATGGCCGTGGTCGCCGGCAAGGACAGCGACATCAACAGCATCAAGGACCTGCGCGGCAAGCGCGTCGCCATCTGGCCGGGCTCGACGCAAGAGGTGTTCATCCTCGAACGCCTGCACATGGAGGGCATGAGCATCCACGACATCACGCCGGTACGCGTGTCGTTCAGCGAGATGAACGCGGCCCTGGCACGCGGCGACGTCGACGCTTATGTCGGCGCCGAGCCGGGCCCCGGCGTGTCGATCTCCACCGGCGTCGGCAAGATCGTCGAGTATCCGTACTCGACGCCGATGGGCAGCCTGAACCAGGTCTTCGCGACGCACCGCGACATGACGACGGAGAAGCCGGACCTGCTGCACGCCATCCTGGCGATGCAGCGCGACGCCAGCACCTACCTGATGGCGCACCCGGACGAGATGGTGGCGCTGACCGTCGAGAAGCTCGGCCAGAAGCGCGAGGCGGTGCAGGTGTCGGTGTCGAACGTCGAGCTGAACTGGCGCATGTCGCCACAGATGGTCGCGGCCGTGAAGTCCTACGGCGCGCACATGCTGGAGCTGAAGCAGATCCGGGCGGAGCCGGATTACGCGACGCTGCTCGACACCCGCTTCTCGGACCAACTCGCCGCGTCATGACCGCTGCGTGGCGCCAGCCGCTGGCGCTCATCGTGCCCCTGCTGCTGCTCGCGGGCTGGTGGGCCTCGACCCACAACGATCCGTACGGCCTGATCCCGCCGCCGGGCGCCGTCGGCACAGAGATGTGGGACCTCGCCTTCGGCGGCATCAACGACGACGCGTTCAGCGGCGTGCTGCTGCGCAACCTCGTGGCCTCGGCGTTGCGCGTCTATGGCGGCTTCGCGCTCGCCGCCGTGCTCGCGCTGCCCATCGGCATGATGATCGGACGCATCCGCATCGTCCGCGAACTGCTCGATCCGTCGTTCCAGCTGCTGCGCCCGGTGCCGGTGACCGCATGGCTGCCGCTGTCGATGATCCTGTTCGGCCTGGGGCCGCGCTCGGCGTTCTTCCTCGTCGCCCTCGGCGCGTTCTATCCGATCCTGGTCAACACCATCTTCGGCGTGCGCAGCGTCGAGCCGCGTCTGTTCGAAGCCGCCGCCATGCTCGGCGCGTCGCGCGCGTCGATGTTTCCCAAGGTCGTGCTGCCGGCGGCGCTGCCCGGCATGTTCACCGGCCTGCGCCTCGGCCTCGGCTTCGCCTGGGTGGTGATCGTGGTTGGCGAGATGACGGGTGTGTCCACCGGGCTCGGCGCGATGATCATGGACGGGCGGCAGCTGTCGCGCACCGACGTGGTGATCTGCGGCATGGTGACGATCGGGCTCGCCGGCTTCCTGTCCGACATCGCGGTGCAGGCGCTCGGCCGCCGCCTGCTGCGCTGGAGCCCGCAACATGGCGCCTGACACTCCAACGCCCGATGCGCTCGTGCGCATCGAAGCGGTCTCCAAGCACTTCGTCGCCCCCGACGGCAGCGAGATCGAGGCGTTGCGCGCGGCCGACCTCGCCATCGCCGCCGGCAGCTTCGTCTGCCTGATCGGCGCGTCGGGCTGCGGCAAGTCCACCCTGCTGCGCATCGTCGGCGGCTTCGAAACGCCCTCCACCGGACGCGTGCTGATGGCGGGCAAGCCTGTGCTCGGCCCTGGTCCGGACCGCGGCATGGTGTTCCAGGACTACGGCCTGTTCCCCTGGCTGACGGTGCGCCAGAACGTCGCCTTCGGCCCCGCGGCGCGCGGCCTGAAGAAGGCCGAGGTGCACGCCATCGCCGCCCGCTTCGTCGACATGATCGGGCTGGCGCGCTTCGCCGACGCCTATCCGCACCAGCTGTCGGGCGGCATGAAGCAGCGCGTCGCCATCGCCCGCGTGCTGGCCAACGACGCGCGGTTGGCACTGATGGACGAGCCGTTCGGCGCGCTCGACGCCATGACGCGCGAGCGGCTTCAGAACGAGCTGCTTGACCTGTGGGCGCGCACCGGCCTGACGGTGATCTTCGTCACCCACGCGATCGAGGAAGCCATCCTGCTCGCCGACCGCGTCGTCGCCATGTCCCCCGGCCCCGGCCGGATCGTTGCCGACATTCCGATCGAGCTGCCGCGCCCCCGCGACGTGTCCTCGCCCGCCTTCAACGACCTGCGCCGTTCCCTGGCTGGCTTGCTGCATGGCGAGCCGGCGATCAGAATGGCGGCATGACTACACCGATCCGGCTGAACTGGGGCGCGATGAGCCGCGCCGAGCGCGATCGCGCCTACAACAACACCGAGGCGGTCACCAACAGCGCCGAGCTGAACGCCGCGCGCATCCGCGGCTCCGAGACGTTCCGCGCCACCCGCGCCGGGCATCTCGACCTGCGCTACGGCCCGCGCGGGCGCAACCTGATCGACATCTTCCCCGGCGGCGATCCGCACGCGCCCTGCCTGCTGTTCTTCCACGGCGGCTACTGGCAGCGCAACGCCAAGCACGAATTCGCCTGCCTGATGGAAGGCGTGCTCGCCCACGGCTGGAACGCGGCCCTCGCCGGCTACACGCTGTGTCCCGACGCGACGATGACGCACATCGCCGCCGAGGTGCACGCCGCACTCGACTGGCTCGGCGAGAACGGCGCAGCGCACGGCGTCGCCGGCAAGCTCGTCGTGTCCGGCTGGTCGGCCGGCGGCCATCTCACCGCGCTCGCGCTGTCGCATCCGCGCGTGCATGCCGGCCTCGCCATCTCCGGCATCTTCGAGCTCGGCCCGCTGCGCGACACCTACCTCAACGACAAGCTGCACCTGACCGACGACGAGATCGAGGCGCTGTCGCCGCTGCGCCTGCCGGTCGTGCGCAAGCCGCTCGCCATCGCCTACGGCACCAGGGAGCTGCCGCCGCTGGTCTCCGACAGCCGCAAGTTCCACGCGCTGCGCTCGTTCGCGCACGCGCCCGGCCCGCTGATCCCCGTCGCCGGCGCGGACCACTTCACGATCATCCACGCGCTGCGCGCGCCCGACGGCGAGCTCACCCGCCAGGCGCTGCTGCTGTCGTGACCGATCCCGTCCTCGCGATCGAGGCGACGATCGCCGCCGATCGCGCCTATGACGACCCGGCGCTGTGGATCTCCCGCCTGCCCGACGAGGGCCTGCGCGCCCGCGCCCGCATGCTGGCCGACGAAGGTCCGCAGGATCGCCCGCTGTTCGGCGTGCCGGTCGCGGTCAAGGACAACATCGATGTCGCCGGCCTGCCGACCACCGCCGCCTGCCCGGCCTATGCCTACATCCCGACCGAGAACGCGCCCTGCGTGCAGCGCCTGATCGACGCCGGCGCGATCATCGTCGGCAAGACCAACCTCGATCAGTTCGCCACCGGCCTGACCGGCGTGCGCAGTCCGTACGGCACGCCGCGCAACCCGTTCTCGCCCGCGCACGTGCCGGGCGGCTCGTCGTCGGGCTCGGGCGTCGCAGTCGCGGCGGGCATCGTGCCGCTCGCACTCGGCACCGACACCGCCGGCTCCGGCCGCGTCCCGGCGATGTTCGGCAACATCGTCGGCCTCAAGCCCACCGTCGGCAGCGTGCCGACGCGCGGCGTCGTGCCCGCCTGCCGCTCGATCGACACGGTCTCGATCTTCGGCCGCACGGTGGACGAGGCGCTGGTCGCCGCGCGGGTCATCGCGGGCGACGATCCCGCCGACCGCTACGCCCGCGCCGCGCCCTTCCCGCATCTGCGCCGCTGCGGCCTGCCGCGCATGCCGCGCATCGGCCTGCCCTACATCGACGAGGAGACGTGCGCGCAGTCCGTGGTGGAGAACTACTACAGCGCCGCCGCACCGTTCGCGCTGCAGCCCGTCGACCTGTCGCCGTTTCTGGAACTCGCGAAGCTGCTGTATGGCGGCCCGTGGGTTGCCGAACGCAGCGCCGCGTTGCGCGACATCCTGACCGGCCAGCCCGAAGCGCTGCATCCGATCACGCGGATCATTCTGGAAAGCGGTTTCGAGCGCAGCATTGTCGACGGCTTCGATGCGTTCCACACGCTCGCCGCCGTGCGGCGCGAGGCGCGCACGCTGTTCACCCAGATCGACGCGCTGCTGGTGCCGACCGCGCCGTTCACGCCGACGCTCGCCGAGACCGACGACGATCCGTTCGGCCCCAACAGCCGCCTCGGCACGTTTACCAACTTCGTCAACCTCTGCGACCTCGCCGCCGTCGCCGTGCCGTCGGGAGTCGGCCGCGACGGCCTGCCCTGCGGCGTCACCGTGATCGGCCCGGCCTGGTCGGACGGCTGGATCGCCGCCATCGCCGACGCGATCCACCGCACCGCCGTGCAGACCATCGGCGCCACCCGCCAGGCGCTCACCGCGCGCGCGCCGCCCGACGACGCCAACCTCGATGAGACGGCGCTGTTCTGCGTCGGCGCCCATATGTCCGGCCTGCCGCTCAACCAGTCGCTGGTGTCGCGCGGCGGCCGCTTCATCCGCGAGACCTCCACCGCGCCGCACTACGCGCTCTACGCGCTCGGCGACCGCCCCGGCCTTGTGCGCGTCGGCCCGAACGGCGCGGCGATCCTCGGCGAGGTCTGGGCGGTGCCCACCGCCGCGATCGGCGCCGTGCTGGCCGAGGTCGCGCCGCCGCTCGGCTTCGGCACGGTCACGCTGGACTCCGGCCCCTGCCTCGGCTTCCTCGCCGAAGCGGCAGGCGTGGCCGGCGCGCCGGACATCACGGCACTCGGCGGCTGGCGCGCGTTCCTGGCGCGGTAGCACACGCGCTCGCGATGGGGACCGCGTTCCGGCGGCGTTGAGCTACCGCGAGTGAAGCGCGGTGGCCGCCTGCTGCGCCGACTGCGCGGGCGCGGCCCAGATCCAGCCGTCGAACACCGCGTGGTTCGGCAGGCTTTCGCTGACCGCGCGCTTCACGCCCCAGGTTCCACCGTCACGGTAATCGTCGCCCCCCAACACTCCGCCGGGAGCGAGAAGCCGGAGCACCTGTCGGATCTGACGGTGCATCGTCGCATAGTCGTGCGAGGTGTCGATGTAGATGAAATCGAACCGGTCCTGGCAGGCGGGCAGGAACACCTCGTCGCGTTCCTTTATCAGCCGGACGCGGTCGCCGAAGCCGAAGGCATCGATGTTGTGACGCGCGAGAGTTAAACTCGGCGCGAGGCCGAAACCCGCGTCGAGCCATGAACCGCCTTTGAGCGCCTCCGGCCAGTCGGCGCAGCTGTCATCGGAAAACTTGTCGACACCGGTGACGGAAATCTCGCGGCCGGCGCGCGCGGCGGTGTCGAGCATGAAAACGATGTCCCGGCCGCAAAAGACACCGAGGATCAGGACGCTGCGGATATCCGTCTGGCCGAACAGGTGCTTGAAGAACGCATAGTGGCGATGGTCCGAATAGCCGTCCACCCGCGCGCAGATCTCGCGCATGCGAACCACGTCGTCGGCATCCATCGACGGCCGGCCCGACAGGAGCCGGCTGAAGGTGTCGCGCTCCATGACCACCTCTGTGGCGTCCACGCGCCTGGCCTCACGCCATCGCCCGCTCCACCGCCGCGGCGATCGCGAACAGCTTCGCATCGCCCATCCGCTCGCCCACCAGCATCAGCCCCGTGCCCGGATACGCGGGCAGCGGCAGCGAGATGGCGCAGCGGTCGAGGAAGTTGCCCAGGCTCGTGTTGCGCAGCACCGTGCCGTTGGCGCGCAGATAGGCCGCGTCGTCCTGCACGCTCGCGATCGGTGGCGGCAGGATCGGCACCGTCGGCATGATCACCGCGTCGAACGGCCGCGTCGTGTCGTCGAATGCGGCGATCAGCAGACGCCGGCGATTCAGCACGTCGATGTAGTCGGCCGCACTCGCCTTGCCGCCGCCTTCGATGCGCCTGCGGATACGCTGGTCGTACAGGTCGCCCTTTTCGGCGAGCAGCGGCCGGTGCCACGCGTACGCCTCGATCGGTGCGATGCCGCCGATCCGGTTCGCGTCCGCCACCGCATCGAAGACCGCAACGCGCTCCTCCGTCAGCCGAACGCCGGCATCCGCCAGCGCACGCAAGGCGGCGGAGAACCCGTCCGCCACCTGCTTGTCCAGATCATCGAGCACGATGTTGTCCGGCACCAGCAGGCGCAGCCCGGACAGCTCGGCCGCCTGCGGCACGGCAGGTGTGTCGCCCGCCAGCACAGCGTCCGTCAGCGCGCAGCACGCGACGCTGCGCGCCAGCGGCCCGACGCTGTCGAGGCTGAACGCAAGCGGCAGGATACCGGTCAGCGGCACCCGGCTCGCGGTGGGCTTGTAGCCAACCACGCCGCAGAACGCCGCCGGGATGCGGCACGATCCGCCGGTATCCGTGCCGAGCCCCATGAACACCATGCCGTCGCCGACCGAGACCGCGGCCCCCGAGGAGCTGCCGCCCGGGATGCGCCGCGTCGCCCGGTCCCAGGGCGAGGCCGGCGTGCCGTGATGCGGATTGAGGCCGAGGCCGGAGAAGGCGAACTCCGACATGTTCGCCCGGCCGACCGGCACGAATCCCGCCGCCATCAGCCGCGCCACCACCGGCGCCGTGCGCGTGGCAGGCGGCGCATCGGCCAGCGCCCGCGAGGCGGCCGCCGTCGTCTGCCCCGCGACGTCCGCCAGGTCCTTCAGGCTCACGGGGATGCCGGCGAAGCGGCTCGGCGCGCGGCCCGCGCGGCGCAGCGTGTCCATCGCGTCGGCCATCTGCCGTGCCGGCTCGGCGTCCACCCGCACGAAGGCGCGCGCGCCCTCGCCGCCCGGATCGGCGATGCGGGCCAGCGCCTGTTCCACCAGCTCCCGCGCGCTCACCTGCCCGGCTTCTAGCGCGGCGGCCGCGTCCATGATCGTCTGCATGCCCGGACGGTGCTACGCCGCCCGCCGGCCCGCAAGCGAGGAACGCCATGCCAGACCACGACCCGAAAAAGCCCGTGCTGCTCACCGGCGCCTCGGGCGCGCTCGGCCGCCAGCTCGCCCGCCAGCTCGGCGAGGCGGGCATCACGCTGCGCCTGACCGACATCGCGCCGTTCCCCGACGCGCTGCCGCCGGGCGCGACGTTCACCGCCGCCGACCTCAACGACGGCGTGGCCATCCTGCGGCTCGCCGAAGGCTGCGGCACCATCCTGCATTTCGGCGGCGTGTCGGTCGAACGCCCGTTCGAGGAAGTCCTCGGCCCCAACATCCGCGGCCTGTTCCACATCTATGAAGCCGCCCGCCGCGAGCACGCCCGCGTGCTGTTCGCCAGCTCCAACCACTCCGTCGGCTTCCACGAGCGCACCGAGCAGCTCGACGACGACTGCACGTATCGCCCCGACGGCTACTACGGCCTGTCGAAGGTGTACGGCGAAATGATGGGCCGTCTGTACTGGCACAAGCACGGCGTCGAAAGCGTCTCGGTGCGCATCGGATCGAGCTTCCCCGAACCGGTCGACGCACGCATGCTGGCGACCTGGTTCTCCTACGGCGACCTTGGCCGCCTGGCGCTGCGGGTGATCCAGACCGAGCGTACCGGCTGCATCATCGTCTGGGGCACGTCGAAGAACACGCGGATGACCTGGTGGCGGCGCGATGCTCGCGAGGTGCTCGGCTGGGCGCCGCAGGACAGCGCCGACACGCGGACCAAGCAGCTCGAAGGCGTCACCACCAACGATCCGGTGGTCGAGCGCCACATGGGCGGTGCATACTGCGCCATGGACTACACCAGAAAAGACTGAGGAAACCCGGCATTGACCACACTCGCACTGGACGCGGCTCGGCCGTTCACCACGCCGCCGCCTCCGCGCTCGCTGAGCCACATCCCGGGCGAGAACGGCTGGCCCATCGTCGGCGACACGTTCAAGGCGTTGGCCGATCCGAAGGGCTTTTTCGAACTTCTCGCCGCCAGGCACGGCCCGGTGGTGCGCACCAACATGTTCGGCGAGGTCAGCATCAGCTTGCTCGGGCCGGAGGCGAACGAGGTGATGCTGCTCGACCAGCAGCGTCTGTTCTCGTCCGAACACGGCTGGGGGAAACACCTCGGCATGGTGTTCCCGCGCGGCCTGATGCTGATGGATTTCGACGAGCACCGGCTGCACCGCCGCGCGCTGTCGGTCGCGTTCAAGGCCGGCCCGATGAAGGCCTATCTCGGCGAACTCGACGCGGGAATCCGCGCGCGGGTCGCCGAGTGGCGCGCCCAGCCCGGCGAGATGCTGATCTACCCGGCGATGAAGCGGCTGACGCTCGATCTGGCGGCGCGCACCTTCCTCGGCGGCGAGATCGGCCCCGAGATCGACCGGATCAACCGCGCGTTCATGGACATGGTCGCAGCCGCCGTCTCGCCGATCCGCAAGCCGCTGCCCGGCACGCAGTTGCGCCGCGGCGTGCGCGCCCGCGCCTACATCGTCGACTACTTCGGCCGCCAGATCCCGGAGCGCCGCGAGCGGGGCGGCGAGGACCTGTTCTCGCAGCTCTGCCGCGCGACGACCGAGGACGGCGCGCTGCTGTCGCCCGAGTCCGTCGTCGACCACATGAGCTTCTTCATGCTCGCCGCGCACGACACGCTGACCTCGACGCTGACCGGCTTCGTCTGGAAGCTCGCCGCCAATCCCGAGTGGCAGGCGAAGCTGCGCGAGGAGATCGCCGGCCTCGGTTTGCACGACGACGAGAAGTTGCCGTTCGAGCGGCTCGACGCGATGCCGCTGACCGAGATGGCGTTCAAGGAGACGTTGCGGATGATCCCGCCCGTCCCCGCCTTCCCGCGCCGCGCGGTGCGCGATTTCGAATTCATGGGCTACCACATCCCGGCCGGCGCCGCGGTCACGGCCAATCCGCTGTTCACCCACTACATGCCGTCGGTGTGGCCCGACCCCGAGCGCTGGGACCCGGCGCGGTTCACCGACGCGGCGCAGGCGGGACGCCACCGTTTCGCGTTCGTCCCGTACGGCGGCGGCGCGCATATGTGCCTCGGGCTGAACTTCGCCTACATGCAGGCAAAGTGCTTCGCCCGGCATCTGCTGGCGAACGTCGCGGTCAGCCTGCCGTCCGGCTATGCGCCGCGCTGGCAGATGTGGCCGATCCCCAAGCCGCGGGACGGCATGCGCATCGAGGTCCGGGCAGCGGACGCCTAGCGACCTGTCGACGTCGTCCGGAAGGCTGACCGGGCCGCAGACCCGGTTGGTGCGGCATCATCAACTTTCCGCGCGTCGGGGTACGTTTCGACCACGCGGCGTGCACCCGCAGGTAAAGCGTCGTCCGGACCAGGCGACGACGTCGCGGCTCGGCATGAGCCTCGAAACACGCGAAGCTCGGCCTGTGCGAGGAACCGCAGCGCCGGCTAGCAGCCTGTC
>Ga0074045_10004777_pt1 | contig 11923 bp, 13 predicted proteins | sample BogForMeECP23OM2_FD_94442 | JGI IMG/M metagenome (GOLD analysis project Ga0074045, IMG submission 94442) | Bog forest soil microbial communities from Calvert Island, British Columbia, Canada - Bog Forest MetaG ECP23OM2 | ecosystem: Environmental > Terrestrial > Soil > Wetlands ...
AACTGCGGTTCCTGCCATGACCGGGCAAGAGATTGTCGACCTTACTAAGAAACACACGCTGTTTGAGTGGTCGGCGCAATCCAAAGTCGATCCGATCCCGGTGGCGCGGGCAAAGGGCATTTATTTCTGGACGCCCGAAGGGAAGCGCTTCATCGACTTCAATAGCCAGTTGATGTCGGTGAATATCGGACATGGCGATGAGCGCGTCATTCGGGCGATTACCGAACAGGCGTCGGTGCTCGCCTATGCCAATCCGTTCATGGCGACGGAGCCGCGGGCGCGACTGGGGGCCAAACTGGCGGAGATCGCACCGGGCGATATTGACGCGTTCTTCTTTACGAATGGAGGCGCTGAAGCCAACGAGAATGCCATCAAGATCGCGCGCTTTTTTACTGGACGCCACAAGATTCTTGCGCGCTATCGTTCGTATCACGGTGCTACGGCCGGTGCGATGAGCCTTACGGGCGATCCTCGCCGATGGGCCGCTGAGCCGGGGATTCCGGGCGTGGTGCGCGTGCTCGATCCGTATCACGGCATCGAGCGCGGATGGGAATCGGCGGAAACTTCGCTGGCCATGATCGACGAGACTATCCAGATGGAAGGCCCGCATACGATTGCCGCATTTATCCTGGAGACGGTCGTCGGGACGAACGGCATTCTTGTGCCACCGGATGGATATCTTGAAGGCGTGAGGAAACTTTGCGATAAGTACGGGATCATGATGATCGCCGACGAAATAATGTCCGGCTTTGGCCGCACTGGTAAGTGGTTTGCGGTCGATCACTGGAATGTCGTTCCGGACCTGCTTTGCATGGCGAAGGGACTTACGTCGAGTTATATTCCGCTCGGCGCGGTTGGAATGCGGCGACATATCGCGAAGTACTTTGACGACAAAGTGTTCTATGGAGGACTTACTTACAATAGTCATCCCATGGGATGCGCTACGGCACTGGCGACGATTCGCGTTTACGAGGAAGATAACCTGATCGAGAATTCCCGGAAGATGGGCGTGATCATGAAAGCGCTGGGCGCGGAGTTGCAGGCGAAACACCGGTCGGTGGGCGCGGTAAGATCGATCGGGCTGTTTGGCATCTTCGAGCTGATCCGGGATCGCAAGACGCGGCAGCCCATGGCTCCGTTCAACGGAACTTCGGAGGAGATGGTTGCGCTGGGGAAGTTCTTCCGGGAGAACGGGCTCTACACTTTTGTTCGCTGGAATACCTTCTTCACCAATCCTCCGCTGTGCATCAACGAACAGCAATTGCGGGAGGCGTTTGCAATTATCGACAAAGGGCTTGAGATTACGGATAGGGCGGTGAAGGAGTAGGTGTCAGTTTACGATCCTCCAATCTCGACTTGAGTCTTTATAGGAGGGGACGCGGGCGTAAAGAGACGTGAAGATGGCTGTTGCCGCGCCTGATGCCGATCGAATAACGCGCCTTCGACTGACAGAGCATGCGTCGGATTTCGGTTAGAGTCATTTCCTCCGCCGAAGAATTATCGATGGATTCGATGACGTCTCCGGGCTCGATTCCGGCATCTGCGGCGGGTGACTGGGACACAATCCGCCGAACCACGAACTTGTGAAACTGGGGACCCTCGGCGCGAATCCTGAGTCCGCTTTCATCGTACTGCGCAGGCTCCGCGTAGCTGCGATTCGGTGTGAGCCATACAAGTTTGACGGGATTGTCGAACACCACCGTAAATCGTTGCAGGAACTCGGCGCCAATCAGTCCCGCGTAATCTTTAGTCGCCATCAGCCCTTCCGTATCCCGGCGAACGTGATCGGCGGGTTTTTGATCGAACAAGGACCAACGTCGATTCGATCGGCCCGACCGTCTCTCGACTGCGTGGTTCCGCCGGTACTGGTTCCGGGCTCATCCAGAAGCTTCATGGTTGGGGGCGGAATATGATGCGCCTCACTGAATGGCTGGTAGATGTCGGCGTGAGTACTGGCGCCGCCGTCGATGAGAAAGCTGGCAACAATGGGCTCGACGCCGGGTAGAGTGATGGTCGCGTCCATGAATTGAAAGCCGTGCTCATCGACACGGACGGGGAACGCCGTCCCTTTACCAGAGGGCTTGTATTCTTTCGTCGAGTAGACGGACAGTCGACGGTGCTCATAGTCCACCTCCACGACAAAGTCGTCGAACAAACGCGATCCAATGATGCCGTCGACCTCGTGACCGACGCTTGGCTCCAAAGGCTTCAACTCCATCGCGACCAGGTTGCGGTGTGTGAGCACCAGTCCGGGCAGGCCGAGCTGGACGTCTTGTATCACCCCGACGTCAATTGCGTTTGCTCCGCCCCCGCGCGCGGTTGCGCTGCCGCTGCTTCTGAGCGCGATTTGTCTAGCGTACTCCCGGTCGACCGTGAAACCTTGACTGGCATTATCGAGGATGAACCAGCCCGGGTGGTTGTTCACAGTCGCGCGCACAAAAACCAGGCCATTTGCGATCACTTCGACAGGGATGTTCAGGGCCGCGCCCCCGGATGAAAAACGATAAGAAGGTGGTAACGATGAAGGAGTTTGTCGAGGGCAGAAGCCACGGTTAGCACTGTGATCACGGTCCGAAATACGAAGATCATGGAAAATCGCATCGCTTGCCCTGGCATTAAATTGTGGCGCCGACAATTGTCGATGATGTGTCCCCTTCGCGAAGCTGGCACCCGCTCTTCTGAGTTTTCAACATCGAGGCTGCCAGATTTAGAATTCTGTCCGCGGCTTGCTCTGGGCTCACTCCACGAGCGTGAATGTTCGAGATAAGGTTGCGAGTGGCGTCGGTGTCCGATGCTTTCGGCCGGTATGCCATGTAAGCGGAGAGGCTTTCGGCGGTTGCCAGACCCGGTCGTTCTCCAATCAGGAGCACGGCAACTTTGGGAGCGAGTAACTCGCCAATTTCGTTGAGCATGCCTACCCGGCAGTGACGAATCACAAATGTCTCGCCGACGCTCCAGGCTCGAGTCTTTGCTCCTTCGCACAGAAGCGGCAACAGTCGAGGGATTTGCTGGGCAACGGCAGTTACCGAGAGGCCGTCTCCGATCACGATTTGCAAGTCGTGCCCCGTAGTGCAGCGCCGATTCAACTCCGCGCGGGACACTTCATTCAGGTGACGGCCCAAGTCCGGGCGCGAAAGATACTCATCTTTGCTCGCTGCCCGGGAGCAGACTTCAAACAAATTCCATTGGTTAACGAAATCGATGCCAAGAGCGGCGGCGAGATCTAGCTCCGTGCGCACTGCATCGCGGGCGGCGGCGTGCGCTTCGCGCAGCTCCAGTTGAGTGTTCGTTCGGTACGCGGCCCCGCTTCGGCCGGCCAGCAGGCGCGCGGGCGTTCTTGCGCGCACCTCCTGGATGATCTCGGACAGGTCGTGCTCGGGCAAATCTGGCTGTGCGAGTTTGTCATCTTCAAAAGGCATTCCAAATATTTCCATCTCGCAGGCTGCGGGAAAAAGCATCTTCCCAACTCGGCTGCACCTCAGCGGCTACGGCCGTCGTTGATTCTGGCGATGCTTACGGCGCGGCTGAAGCCGCGCCCCTTCAAAAACGAAGCCTCCAGCGATGCCTCCAAACTCTGCATCAGTTGCCGGCGTGCGGACGAATCTAGCGATGTCGGTTCGTTTCCGCGATAGATGCCCGTGTTCTGCAGCCACACCAGAAACTCCGGTGCGGGACGCAACTGGAAGAGGCGTCTGGCGGCTAATGCGTCGTGATAGCTGGTGGACTGGTAATTCAGCATCACGTCGTCGGAACACGGAACGCCCATGAAGTAATTGCAGCCCGCAGCCGTCAAGAGCAGGAGTAAGTTGTCGGCCGAGTTTTGGTCGGCGGCTGCGTGATTGGTGTAGCAGACATCGCAGCCCATCGGCAATCCAAGTAACTTACCCATGAAATGGTCTTCGAGTCCAGCGCGGATGATCTGCCTTTCGTCGTACAGATACTCAGGGCCGATGAAGCCGACGACACTGTTGACGAGAAAAGGATGGAAGGCGCGCGCGACTCCGTAGGCTCGCGCTTCGAGCGTGAGTTGATCGACTCCGTGATGCGCCTCGGCGGAGAGAGCGCTACCCTGGCCGGTTTCGAAGTACATCGCGTGATCTCCCACCCAGCGGGCGTTGAAATTGCTGGTGCGCTGGCGATGATGTTCGAGAACTTGTTCGTGGCCCTCGCGCAGGATGCTCAAAGTGACGCCGAAGCTGCGGTTGGCCGCTTCCGTCCCCGCGACTGACTGAAAAAAAAGATCTACTGGGGCTCCGCGATTTAACGCGGCTAACTGGGTAGTGATGTGCGCGAGGCAACAGGTCTGCGTGGGGATTTCGTATGCGTCAACCAGGCGATTCAAGGCGGCGAGAATCGCGCTTACGGTCTCGACCGAATCGGTGGCTGGATTGACGCCGATGACGGCATCTCCGCAGCCGTAAAGGAGTCCTTCGAATGCGGCCAGAAGGATTCCACCGATGTCGTCGGCGGGGTGATTGGGTTGCACGCGGATGCCCAGCACTCCACGCTCGCCCATGGTATTGCGGCAGCGGGTGACGTTGCGGATCTTGACGGCAGCGAGGACTAGATCCTTGTTGCTCATCAGCTTGGTCACGGCGGCGGCGATTTCAGGGATGATGGCCGGCTGCAATGGCTGGAGCTGCGTCTCGGTCGTGCCGTCGTCGAGGAGAAACTCGCGAAACTCGCCGACCGTCATGCTCTTGATGGCGCGGAAGGCTTGCTGGTCGAATGAGTCGAGAATGAGGCGGGTGACGTCATCGTGGTCGGGGTCGATCAGGGGGCGGCGAACAATTTCATCGAGAGTCAGGTCCGCCAGTTTGCGTTTCGCGGCGACTCGCTCTCGTTCCGATCGCGCGGCGATGCCGGCCAACTGGTCGCCAGACTTTTCCTCGTTGGCTTTGGCAAACAGCTCGCGGAGATCGGAGAAGTCGAATCGCTCGATCATGCGGTGTTACCCATGGGATCCTGTGCGCTCGGAGACACCATGGTATCGAAAAAGTCGTGATCGGGCGCGATGACTCAACGGCGGGAGTGAAGCTTGCGGCGAGAGTCGTTTGCGAGGCGAGAATCGTATTCTCAGCGGCTAAAGCCGGCTCCGAGAATGAGCCACTTATCGCAGCGGTAAACCGCTGCGCCACCCAAAGGCAAGTACAACCGAGGTGAACCGCTGCGCTGCCCAAAGTCGAGTGGGCTATCGTTCGCGGAGCTAATCTTGATGAGGGTGCAGGGGTCCTTCGACTCCGCAGGGGCTTCACTTCGTGAAGTCCCTGCTCCGCTCAGGATGACAAGTTTCGGAGTTTTTCTGTGGTTTGCTAGCGCCAGCTGCGAAGCTGACCGTCAGAGACTGAAACGATCATGGGTTCGTGGTGTGCCTGGGTGGCGTGAGCATTGATCGCGGTTGCGGCCTGGGTGCGGAGATTGCCGGCCTTGGCGTCGAAATCAAGCGTGCTCACGCTGTAGGCACAGTGCGTGCAGGTGAACTTCATGCCGCTCTTGATGCGCTCGATTCGGTAGGCTTTCACTGTCTGGATTGTATCCCTCCTGCAGCGGAAGCGATGCACTCCATGGTGGGGCAGCGAAAGTAACTCTGGAGCAGCGGGTTATCTGGAGTTGCCTTGGCCGGTGGCGGGGGCCGAGCTGCTCCACCCCGTCAAGCCAACACCGGGCTTGACGGGGGCCCCGGTGCGCTCGGCTTGGACAGCCGAAGGGCGGCTGTCCCTACGCGAGATTGGACGAGCCATCAGGGCAGGCCGGCAGGATGCCGGCGTTACTTCTCCAGACGGTTGTATTTCTTCAGGACCTCGCGCAAGCGGTCGTGGGGCAGAGCGACGACGGTGTAGTCGTTGATGCCGGTCATGGTCTCGGCGGCGACCATGGCGTTGATTACGGCCTCCTCCGTTGCTTGCACCGTGGCCAGAAAGATGGGGTTCATCTGCTGGTTGGCCAGCATTTTCAGGTCGTGTACCGCGGCCGGGCCGCCTGCTCCCGGATTCGCGGTGGAGAAGGCGATGAAGATGTCACCGGAGCCGTCGCCGGAAAAGCTGCCGTCGCGGCCGAGTCCTAGAGTGGCGCGGCGAACGACACGCTTCAGTTGCGTCGGAATGAGCGGGGCGTCGGTCGCGACCACGATGATGATTGATCCGATATCCTCGTCGCGAACCGGATGATCGGTGATTTCCTGCCCCACAGGGACTCCGGCAATGCGCAACTGACTGCGCCTTCCGTAATTGCATTGCACGAGCACTCCAACGGTGTAGCCGCCTAGGCTGGCGGGAAGGACGCGCGACGAGGTGCCGATTCCGCCTTTGAATTCGTTGCAAATCATGCCGGTGCCGCCGCCGACATTGCCTTCTTCGACCGGACCGCCATGGGCAGTGTCGAGGGCGTGGAAGGCATGTTCGGGCTTCACGTGGAAACCATTCATGTCGTTCAAGTCATCATCGGCGGTTTCGGCGACGACCGGCAAAGACCAGAAATAGCCCTCGGAGTCGGGAGAACCTTTCTTGATGCGCCACGCAATGACTGCGTCGCGCACCACACCCACGCTGCTGGTATTCGTAATCATGATCGGTCCGTCGAGAATGCCAGATTCCTCGAGCCATGTGGTGCCGGTCATTTCGCCGTTTCCGTTGAGCGTAAACCAGGCGCCAAATACGGGATCCAGGGAGTTCTTGCCGCGAGGAAGAACCGCAGTGACGCCGGTGCGGACGGGGCCTTTACCGACTATGAGCTTCCCGCTGCCGGAGATGAGGGTGGTGTGTCCGACTTCGACGCCCTTGACGTCGGTGATGGCGTTGTTCGGGCCGGGCGTGCCGTCGAAGGGGACGCCGAGGTCGCGGGCACGGGGTTTGGTTTGGGCAAAGGCAAGAGGGGCAACAAAGAGGACAGCGCAGAGAGGTACGGTGAGGAACGGGAGTATTCGAAGTCGCATCATAGGTTGTTTGATCGTTCCATACATGGAGCGTCAGCGGCAGTATAAAGCATGGGAGCGTTGCGTTAGAATCCTGCTAGAGCGGGGCCCATAAGTCAATCAGGAGACGAAATGGAAAACTGGAAGCGGGCGGTGATTGCGGGATCGGTGGGAGCGGCAACGATGTTGCTGATGAAGGGGAAACGTCCGGCGGCGGTGCTGGTGGGAGGGGTAGGGTTGGCGGTGCTGGCGTCAGAGTATCCGAATCAGTTTGCGCAGATTCGCGAAGAGCTGCCTTCGTATGTGCGGCAGGGGACGAAGTTTCTGGATATGGCGATGAAGATCGGCAGCAGGATCGAGGAGTTGGTGGAAAAGCGCGCGGCGCAGGCGTTTGAGGAGTTGGGAGAATATTGAGCGTTCGCGAAAGAGACGCGGCAAGCCGCGTCTCTACGGCCCGGTTTCTGGGCTAGTCGATTCCCAGTTGTTTGCGGGCTTCGGGGCTTAGGCGTTCGGGGGTCCACGGCGGAGTCCAGACCACGTTTACGTTGGCGTTGCGGACGCCGGGGAGCTGCTCGACTCGGGACTTGACTTGCGCGCTGATGTTGACGTGCTCGGGGCATCCCTGGGCGGTGAGGGTCATATCGACGGTGACGTCTTGCTGGCCTTCGGGTACATCGTCGAAGCGGATTTCGTAGATCAGGCCGAGATCGACTATGTTGACGGGGATTTCGGGATCGTAGCACTGCTTGAGTGCGTTTAGAACGTCATCTTGGGCGATGGGCATGGTCTTATTCTATAGCGAATCGGCGGGTTGAGGCGACCACAAGCAGATGCCGAGCTGCGCTCGGCTGGACAGCCGAGGGCGGCTGTCCCTACGCTGGACGGGCGAGGCGCCCGTCACCACACGATCATGGCTATTGATTCTGAGTTTCAGAAGAAACTGCAAATCTTCCTGGTCGCCGCCATTGTGATTGCGGGCGGGCGTGCGGCCTACATTGTCTTTGAACGACACGAGGCGATGAAGGACGACTTGAAGCCTACGCAGGAAACCTTCCTGAAGGCGGACTACTACGTTACCCCGAAGAAGTTGCATCCTTATGATCTGAAGTCGGCGCATCAGTTGACCGAGCAGCCGGTGTGGGTGAAGCTCGGTTATCAGCTCACGTACTATCCATACGACCGGGAGCGGCGCAAGACGGATTTCGGGCATGAGGCGGGATTGCTGCTGCCTTTGCAGAAGCTTGCGATTCAAGATGTGGTGACCGATGTTTCTCGGCGGACTCCGGGGGTAAAGGAGGTGCTGGCGGTTTTTTCGATGGAGGGCAGGGATTACGCGGCTCCGATTGGCGCGGAGAAAGACGGCGAGTTCAAGATTTACTCCGACGACATTTTCTTCATCGAAGATCCACATGATCTTTACAAGCATTGGCCGGCGGATGTCTGGCAGAAGATTGATGCTCATGAAGTGCAGACGGGGATGAGCGAGTTACAGGCTAGCTTTGCGATTGGGTTGGGCATTCCGCAGGGTTCGGGCGATTACGGGTCGCGAACTCTGCACTATGCGAATGGCGGAAAGCCGCTGGTGATCAGCTTTGAAAACGACAGGGCAGTTGCGATCAAGCCGGGTGCATAGGCCTGCAGTCGGGGTACAATGCCGGGCATGAAACGAGCGCTCGGCGGTATTGTCGGTTCTCTTCTGTTGTGCGTCTTCAGTTCTAGTTTTTCCACACCCAGTTTTGCCGCAAGCTCTTCCGCACCCCGTACCCTGCGCGTGGATTATTACCATACTGGAAATTCACACGAAGAATGGTTCAGCCTGGATCGGGCGGTGCTTGAGCCGCTGGAGTGGCCGGGGAATCTGAGCAAGGTGATCGATGAAAGTCAGCTGGGCAACTACCGGTTTGAAGTGCGCGAGCGGGACAGCGGGAAGTTGCTGTATTCGCGCGGATTCAATTCGGTGTTTGGAGAGTGGAAGACGACGGATGAAGCGCTGCATGGGAATCGAACGTTTTCGGAGTCGTTGCGCTTTCCGAGTCCTGAGACGCCTGTGGAAGTGTCGCTGAAAGAGCGTGCTGGGAGCGGCTTTCACGGGGCCCAGAATGAAGGTTGGAAAGAAGTCTGGAAGACGGTTGTCGATCCGAAGGACGAGTTCGTCGACCGGTCGCGTCCACCCTCGCCGGGGGCGTTGATGGAATTGCAGAAAATGGGCGATCCGGCGACCAAGGTGGACTTGCTGGTGCTGGGCGATGGTTACACGGCGGCTGAGCGCGGGAAGTTTGAGCAAGACGCGCGGCGATTCATGGAGGCGCTGTTTTCGACATCGCCGTTTCGCGAGCGCCAGAAAGATTTCAACGTGTGGGGGCTGTGTCCGGTGGCGGAGGAGTCGGGCGTGTCACGGCCTTCGAGCGGAATTTATCGGCGGTCGCCGGTGGGGGCTTCGTACGACACCTTCGGCACCGAACGCTATGTGTTGACCATGGAAAACCGCGCGTTGCGGGATGTGGCTTCGTTCGCGCCCTACGAGTTCATCGAGATTCTGGTGAACGGGCACACCTATGGCGGCGGTGGAGTTTTCAATCAGTACGCGACGGTGGCGATCGACAATATGTGGGCCGGATATGTGGGCGTGCACGAGTTCGGGCATCAGTTCGCTGGGCTGGCGGATGAATACTTCACGTCGGAGGTGGCGTATCTGCCGGAAGAGAAGAGGACGGAACCTTGGGAGCCGAACGTGACCGCATTGCTTGATCCGAAAAATTTGAAGTGGAAGGATCTGGTCACGGCGGGGACACCAGTGCCGACGCCTTGGGATGAGGAGGAATTCGAACGCTTCGAGCGGGATATTCAGCGACAACGGAAAGAGCTGCGAGCGGCGCGGAAGCCAGAGGCGGAGATGGACGAACTTGTCCGCAAGGAGCGAGAGAAGCAAGATGCCATGTTCGGGTCTGAAAAGTACGCGGGTAAAGTTGGAGCGTTCGAGGGCGCGAACTACGAGGCGAGAGGGTATTACCGTCCGGAGGTGGACTGCATCATGTTCACGCGGCACAACACGTTTTGTGCGGTGTGCCGGCGCGCGATTGAGCGGGTGATTGGGATGTATGCGGGGTGAGGGCAGTTTCACCGCCGAGACGCGGAGGGCGCCGGGAAAAGCTAGGGAGTACTCAGGCGCGCGCGGACGAACTCTACGACTTCTGGCGTTACGTAGTTTGGCGGTTGGATCGCGAAGGTTGGACGATCGACGACGGGCTTCAGCGAGACTCGTTCCCAGGCTGGGGTTTTGGAGTTCGCGACGGAGTGCAGCAGGACCGCGTCGGCGCGATCGAGAAAGGTTTGCGCGGAGGCTTTGAAATCCGCGGTCTGCGGGTCGAGCACGGTCAGATAGAGCTTCGGCTTCACGAAGCGCAGGATGCTGTTCGATTCGATGATGACGTTTTCGGTCGAGGCGAGGATCTTGCGAATGCGGGGAATGGCTTCCGCGAGATGACCTTGTTCCGTGCGGACCCACCAGGAGTGATCGGCTCCGGCGACCAGGAAACGCGAAGTGTCGGATTCGCCGGAGCGGTCTTTTTCTTCTGACACAGCCCAGGAATGGTCGGCGGTGGCACAATCGCAGGCTTCGCCGTTGGCGGAGCAGATGCCGTGTCCGTATTGCGTGATTTTCAGGGCGGTCCAATGGAAGCTGGGCAGGGCGGCGATTAGACCGGCCACGACGCTGGTCTTGCCTACGCTGCGGGAGTGTCCGCCGATGACTAGGAGGGGCATAGGAAAAGCAGTTCTTAGCTCTTAGCCGTTCGTCTGAAGCGCTTACCTCGTGGCGCTGCTCAGACGCGGCGAGCCGCGTCTCTACAGAAACAGTCAATTCGGCCGATTAGCGTCCCTTCTTTGCCGACCTCGATAGGAACGCCAGTTCTTTAAGATACTCCCTCACCGGACGCGCGGGTGTTCCCCAGAAGATGATTCCCTTTCCGCGCAGCACTTTCTTCGGCAAGATGCCGCCTTGGCCTCCTATCATTGCGCCGGATTCTACGCGAGCATGATCGCCGATGCCGACTTGTCCTCCCATGATGACGTCGTCTTCGATGGTGACGCTGCCGGAGAGGCCGGTTTGAGCTGCGATGACTACGTTCTCGCCGATCTGGCAGTTGTGGCCGATGTGCACAAGGTTGTCAATCTTCGTGCCGCGGCGGATGCGGGTTTCGTCGAGAGCGCCGCGGTCGATCGTGGAGTTGGCTCCGATTTCAACATCGTCTTCGATCACCAGGCGTCCAATTTGGGGGGATTGCTCGTAGCGTCCGGTTTGCGCATCGCGTACGTAGCCGAAGCCTTCGCTGCCGAGGACGGCGCCAGCCTGCACAATGACGCGGTCGCCGAGAGTTGTGCCCGGGTAGATGGTGACGTTCGGGTCGATGCGGCAATGGCTTCCGATTGCCGCGTTGTCTCCGATGGCTGAACCCGCGCCAATCGTTGTTTCATCGCCGACCTTGACGCGTTCTCCGAGAATTGCGCGGGCCGATGGCTACGTTCTTTCCGATCTCCGCGGAAGTGAGAACGATGGCGGAGGGATGAATGACGCGATTGCGGTCGGGGTCGCGAAGCAGCTTCGCGGCTCGGGCGAAGGCTAGGCGGGGCTGCGGGGAAATCAGGATGGGCTTGGACCCGGCGCTGACCGCGAAGTTTCCCGCTATCACCGCGGCGGCGGATGAACGGAGCGCGGGGTCGAGATATTGGGCGTCCTCCACGAAGACCAGGCTCTCGGGGGTGGCGGATTGCAGGCTGGAGACGGTGGTTACGGTGACGGAGCTGTCTCCGAGGAGACCGCAGCCGAGGTGCTCGGCTAGATCGCGCAGGGTTTGTTTCATGGTTCTCTATTGTCGCTTTCTGGGGCGGGTGTGTACAACGCCGAGGCAATTCGCACGTACACATCATCGAAGCGCGCGGCAGTTGCCGAGCTGCGCTCGGCTTGGACGGGCGAGGGCGCCCGTACCCAGACGACCACCCGTCCCCACACGACCA
>Ga0074045_10004778_pt1 | contig 11921 bp, 8 predicted proteins | sample BogForMeECP23OM2_FD_94442 | JGI IMG/M metagenome (GOLD analysis project Ga0074045, IMG submission 94442) | Bog forest soil microbial communities from Calvert Island, British Columbia, Canada - Bog Forest MetaG ECP23OM2 | ecosystem: Environmental > Terrestrial > Soil > Wetlands ...
CCGAATTCCGTCAGGTTGCCGGCTCGCAGGGCAACAGCACCCTGGCGAACCCGCTCGTTCTCGGCGAGCACGTGCCGGGCGCGCTTGCGGCCGACGGGATCGAGCCTATCCCAGTGTTCCGTCAGCTCCTCGAGGCTGACGTCGCGCAACGATTTGACGGCATCGACCCCTCGCTTTTCCTGGAAGTAGGTCACGACCGTCTCACACTCTGCGCGCCGGCGATTGTACATACCGTCGGCCAGGCGCCGCGCCGTCTTCGAATCGCAGACGATGATTGCCGGGCCGGGTTCACCGAGCGGCAAACGAGCGTGCTCGAGCGTCTGACAATCGAGATAGACCGCGTGGTGGGCACGGCCAAAGAGGCTCGAGAACTGGTCGAGCAAGCCCGACGCCACGCCCACGAACGCATTCTCCGACCGCCGCAGAACCTGGGCCAGCTTCAGCCGCGCCGGGTCGGCGGAATCTCCCCGCAAGTCGCCGATCGCTCGTCCCGGTACAAGTCCCGCCTGGAGCAGAAAGCAGGCAAGCGCGGCTTCCAGACTCGCCGAGCTGGAAAGACCCGCTCCCAGGGGCACATCGCCGGCGATGGTCATGTCGAATCCCGAAGTCAAAGGCGCGCTCTCCGCCTCCTGGATCGCCCAGACAACTCCTTTTACGTAATTTGGCCAATCTCCAGACTCGCCGCGTTCTCGGTTGTCCAGGTCAAAGGAGACGTTGCCGAGAAAATTCAAGGCGTGAGCGCGACAGGTGCGTCCTGTTGACGGGCGTCCCGCGGCCACGGTGAATCGGTCGATAGCGACGGCCATGACCAGGCCGCCGTTGTAGTCGGTGTGATTGCCCAGCAGCTCGACCCGCCCGGGCGCGACGCCCAGCGCGGTGGGCTGAAATCCGAACTGTGTGACAAGGGCGGCTGTAGCGCGGGCTTCCAGTTCGCCCGAGGTTGACATGGCTCTTCCTATCATCAGTCTTCGGGAGGACAAGCGGCCTGCCAGGCCAGGGGTTCGGCACCTGCGGCGACTCGTCCTCCCAGGGGATTTGCAGTGATACGATCGCGTGCTGGACCCTTTGTTCAGACGAGGCTGCTCTGCCTGGCGAGGTTGTTGGCCAGGTCGCGCAGGAGCTGGGCCTTGTCGGTCCGCTCCCAGGTGAATTCCGGCTCCGACCGGCCGAAGTGGCCACCGCAGGCGGTCTTGCGATAGATCGGCCGGCGCAGGTCAAGGTGCTTGATGATTCCCGACGGGGTGAGCGGGAAACTGCGCCGGATGATCTCTGAGATGGCCGAGTCGGGAAGCTGGCCGGTGCCGAAGCTATCGACATGGATGCTGACCGGTTCGGAAACGCCGATGGCGTAGGCAAGCTGGATCTCGCACCGCTCGGCCAGACCCGAGGCGACGAGGTTCTTGGCGACGTAACGGGCCATGTAGGCGGCGGATCGGTCCACCTTGGTGGGGTCTTTGCCGCTGAAAGCGCCGCCGCCATGCCGGCCCATGCCGCCGTAGGTGTCAACGATGATCTTGCGTCCGGTCACGCCCGAGTCACCGTGCGGGCCGCCGATCACGAACTTGCCCGTCGGGTTGATGTGGTATTTGACCGAGCCATTGACCAGCTCCGGGGGGATGACCGGCTCGATCACTTCTTTCTTGATGGTCTCGACAATCTCGGCGTGGGAAACGTCGGGCGCGTGCTGGGTGGAGACGACGACCGTATCCACGCGCACAGGCGTATACCCGTCGTACTCGATGGTGACCTGGCTCTTGGCATCGGGCCGGAGCCAGCGAATCGATCCATTCTGCCTGAGCTCGGTGATCTGGTGAATGATCCGGTGTGCCAGGGCGATTGGCAACGGCATCAGTTCAGGAGTCTCGTTGCAGGCGAACCCGAACATCATCCCCTGGTCGCCGGCTCCGATGTCCTTGCCCTTCTCGGCATCCTCGTCCACACCTTGAGCGATGTCGGGCGACTGCTTGCCCAGCGCCACGATCACGGCGCAGGTCGTCGCGTCGAAGCCCATGTCGCTGGAGGTGTAGCCGATCTCACGCACGACCTGGCGGACGATCGTCGGATAGTCGACCATGGCCTTGGTGGTGATCTCGCCGGCCAGGCAAACCAGTCCCGTGGTCAGCAGGCTCTCGCAAGCCACCCGGGCGTACGGGTCTTGCTCGAGAATGGCATCGAGGATGCCGTCGGAAATCTGATCGGCCATCTTGTCGGGATGGCCCATCGAGACGGATTCACTCGTGAACAGGTAGTTGTCGAGGTTCGGCACGGGAGCTTCTCTCCTACCAGACTGATCAGATGTGTCCAAGAATCACTAGCCCATGGGGGGCGGAGTTCATTGATCCAGGCGAGGGTTCTCTTGCGAAAGAGGCGGCGCCATTGCCAGCGCCCGGCGTGGGTGGGGACGGACCGCAAGGCGTGCAGGACCACGCAATCCCGGCGGTCTTTCACGCAGGCGCTCACAACGCCTTTGGGTTTCAAGTCTAGCAATCCGTCGGACGCTTGGAAAGCAGTTGTCGAATTCCGGCTTCGTCCCGCAAGGCGTGTCTCCGCGCTGCCGACAGATCGAAGCCATCGAGAGTTACGCCTTGCAAGGCAACGAGTTGCAATCCGTCTCTGGGCTCCGCCGTGTGCCATCTCCGGGTCTGCCTGTTCGATCTTGTGATGATTTGCGTCAACCGACCGCAGGTGGAACGAATGTGTCCCCCAGGCGGCGCTGATCATGGCCACGCTGCGACGTGGAGGTAACTATCCTGTTGAAGGTGGGATACGCGAAGAGATCGGCTGAGCGTCTGCCTGCCGTGCGTCGACTTGCTCTTGTGTGACACCTGTGGTACGATGTCTGACAATCCGATCAACTGTGAGGGACCCATGGAACGAATCAATGTCAGAGTCGATCAGCGGCTGAAGCACGAGTTGGAGGCCGAAGCCAGGGAGAGGGGCGTCCGCCCCTCTGAGATTGTGCGGGAAGCTTTGAACGAACACGTACACCGGCGCACCCCCCGGCAGAGTTGCCTTGACATCGCGCGGCGCATTGGCATCATCGGGGTTTACAAGGACACGCCGCCGGACCTTAGCACCAATCCCGAGCACATGGAAGGCTTCGGACGTGGCTGAGCAACGCATCCTCCTTGATACCGGGCCCTTGGTTGCTCTCCTCGCCCAGAATGACTCCTATCACCGCCTCTGCGTCGATACCCTTGCGTCGCTCTGTCCGCCGCTTTTCACCTGCTGGCCCGTGCTGACCGAAGCCGCCTGGCTGCTGCGCGATCAGGAGCGGCCCCTCGACCGCATCCTCGACGCCCAGATCTCCGGAATGTTCGAGCTAATGTCCCTGGAAAGCGACAGTCTCACCGCAATCGCCGCGATCATGCGTCGCTATGAAAACATCCGCCTTCAGCTTGCCGACGCAGCCTTGGTATATCTCGCCGACCGCGAGAACATTCGCACCATCTTCACCCTGGACCGCCGGGATTTCTCGATCATCCGGCTCAAACGCAACCGTCCATTCAGGCTCATCCCCGAGAAGCAATGACTGCGTCTGCCCGCAGTGCAATTCTCTTTTATCGCGATGCGACGTGCCGGCCGTCCCGGCCATCATCGCCGACGTCGGCGGAACAAAGTGACATGCCCGGGCCTTACCGCAATCTTTGGTTTCTTGAGACTTCCTCTGCTCCTCGGTACAAATGAAAGCGAGGAACAGACCCTGGCACCAATGTTCTCGTCGCGCTTTTCGAAAGGTAGAAAACATGAACGGGAAAACGCGCAAGCTTGGGATCTCGGGGCTCGAGGTGGGGCCGCTGGCGCTCGGTGGGAACGTGTTTGGCTGGACGGCCGACGAGCCGACCTCTTTTCGCCTGCTCGACGCGTTCGTCGCTGCCGGGTTCAACCTGATCGATACCGCGGATATGTATTCGCGGTGGGTACCTGGCCATCAGGGCGGGGAATCCGAAACGATCATCGGCAACTGGTTCAAGCGGAGCGGCAAGCGAGGCAACGTCGTCCTGGCCACCAAGGTCGGCAATGAGATGGGGCCGGGCGAAAAGGGACTCTCGAAAGCTTACATTTTGCGAGCGGTGGAACGATCGCTCGGGCGCCTCCGGACAGACTATATCGACCTCTACCAGTCGCACATAGACGACGCGACAACTCCGCTCGAAGAGACCTTGGAGGCCTATGGCGAACTGATCCAACAGGGAAAGGTGAGAGCGATCGGCGCCTCGAACTATACCGCGGAGCGGCTCGCCCAGGCGCTCGAGGTCAGCAAGCAGAACGGCTACCCGAACTACCATTGCCTTCAACCGCTGTACAACCTCTATGACCGCGCCCCGTTCGAGGACGGGCTCGAACCGCTGTGCCGGCAGGCCGGGCTTGGAGTTATCCCTTACTACTCACTCGCGAGCGGGTTCTTGACCGGGAAGTACCGATCGGAACAGGATCTGTCAAAGAGCCCCCGGGGCGCGACGGTCAAGAAGTACTTGAACGAACGGGGGTCTCGCATCCTCCAGGCTCTCGACCAGGTTGCCGAGCAGTTCCGTTCCACGCCGGCTCGGGCGGCCCTCGCCTGGCTGAGCTCACGCCCCACGGTGACCGCGCCAATTGCCAGTGCGACCAGCCTCGAGCAACTTGGCGACCTGATCGAGGCGACGCGGCTCGAGCTGGACGCCCCGGCAATCGAGCTCTTGAATCAGGCCAGTGCGTGAAGGCGATGCGGCTTCAACCTGGCGGCGAACCCTTCCCTTTACTGCGCTGCTTCTCCGCGTGCCATGGCCTCGGCATCGCCCGGGCACGCCTCGCGAGGTGAAAAGGTGACAGCCACCAAATTGACACGGCCCCGTGGAAGACCGAAGAAACAATCGTAGGCTGGCCACGGTTACTGGTGGCTGTCACCTTTCCTTTCTCCTGTATTCTCCAAATTTGGTGGCTGTCACCTTTCACCTTTCTGTTCCGCCAAGCGGGTGCTAGCGCGGCAATCGCCCGATCCAGCCACCCCCCATGCCTGATCGCTCATGCCGCGGGGGACGCGCGTCCCGGTCGAGAGACGCCCAGGGCCGGCGAACTGTGACTCCCGCTGGAGTTTGAGTGCCTCATGGCACGCGCGAAGTTCTTAGCGTAAAATCCATGAAATGGACGATTAGGCTCGTTATGCACGCTCTCTGCTCCACTGATCGGATGGCCTGAGCCGCCATGTTCAACGCTGAACTCGAAGGGTCCGGGGTCTTTATATGGCCCGTAGTGGCATGGACTGGGCTCTATTGGGACCGGGAGGGGGCACCGGAGGGAGCCTCAGGGAATTTCCGCGACCTCCTTGTAGCGGACCCCCTGTTGGACATGGACGGGTTCCATGAATGCGTCGCCTCAAGGGGGGACAAACTAGGTGACCTGTACGTCCATCGTAGCGGGGGACTGGGCTTCGAGCACCCGGCGGACCGCACAATTCAAAGGCCGGGCGACCCCATCTTCCGCATCACACCTGACACCGCAGAACAGTTGATCCGGTTGGCATTGGGACGGGCTGAAGGAAAGGGGACGCTGACCTCATCGGCACAGTTGACACCCTCCGGCTCAGAAATCAACCACCCGATGGCCCGCGTGCTGGACCTCGCGGAGCCAAACTCGCACTCCGCTCCCCCTCTCTTCGCTTCTCCCCCTTCCTCGCTTGTGAGCCTGCCGGAGAGCTTTCCGCGGCAGATCCGGCAGTATGCGATCCTCCGCCCGATCGGGGCCGGAGGGATGGGGCTTGTTTACCTGGCCCAGCACGCCGACCTGGGACGACTCGTCGCCTTGAAGGTCCTCCCTGGGATGGCCTTCAACAACCGGGAGGCCGCCGCTCGGCTGCTTCGGGAAGCCCGGATCGGGGCCAGCATCAGCCACCCGGGGGTCTGCCAGATCCTAGACGCTGGCCAGAGCGGTGGTGACTTCTTCTACGTGATGGAGTACCTGGAGGGCCAAACCCTCGACCGGTTGCTCGCGGGTGCGGGTGCGCTACCGGTCCCGCTGGCTTGCGAGTACGCCTTTCAGCTCTTCGAAGTGCTCCGGTTCCTAGCGGGGCGGGGGATCGTCCACCGGGACATAAAGCCCAGCAACCTTATGATCTGTCCCAACGACCGCCTGAAGCTGCTCGACCTGGGATTGGCGAAGGAGCTTGAACAGATGGGCTCCGGCGTGCTGACGGCCGAGGGCGCGATCATGGGGACGCCCGTGTACATGGCACCCGAGCAGGCCGAGAATGCCGCCGGGGTCACGCCGAGCGCGGACATCTACGGGGCCGGGGTCACGCTATTCGAGATGCTCACCGGCCATAGGCCGTTCGTCGGGCCGGCCTTACAAGTCGTCGCCGAGAAGTCGACGAAGCCGCCGCCCGACCCGAGGGACTACCGGCCGGACTTACCTCACGAACTCGCCGCGTTCGTCCGCCGCCTCCTCGCCAGGAAGCCGGACGAACGACCGCAATATGACGAAACCCTATTGGCTCTGTCGGTCTGGCGAGGCGAGGCGGCGGGCCCTTCCTTGAACCGGCGCGGCGGCACGGGTCAGGTCGAGGGAAGGCCCGGTGCTCCTACCGACGCTACGAACTGGCTCCTTAGATTCGGGAAATGGCTGGCGTCCCGTCTGGGCCGCCTCATCTCCTGGGTCGCTAGGCACTTCGAGCGTGCCAAGCGTGAGTGCCGCGTTCCTTCGGCCCCCCGGCCCTCCCCCGCCCCCCCCGTCGCGTCCTTGCCGGCGAGTGATACGTCATCATGGCGCATTATCTCCCGAGATGGTGGCCCCGCCCCCCCCGTCGCGTCCATGCCGGCGAGTGATACCACGCCCTGTCTGCGCTCCTTGGCCGAGGTTCTCCAGAGCATCGAGGAGGTCCGGGAACATAACGATAAACCGGATGCGGATGAGTTGCTCAACTGGCTCCCCACGGAAGACGGTCAGCCCTGTGTCGGGAACTATGTCCTGGAGGAGCGGATCGGCCTTCGGTCGGCGGTGAACACATACCGGGCTCACCACAAATTGACCCAGGTCCCGAGCATCGTCCGGATTCTGCCACTTGCCTTCAGCCAGCTCGCGCCCCAGAAGCTGAAGGAACTGCTCAGCCAACGCGGCGAACTGATGCAGATCACGGCTTTCTCGCCCCACCTCGCCCGTCTCGTCGATCTCGGCCGGATCAACTTGACCCGGGGCAACTTCCGGAGGGTTTACTACACCGTCGAAGACTACCTGCCCGGCTGTTCCCTAGAGCAGGTCGTCGGCGTCGGTGGGATCCACGGCGTGCCCGAGGCGAAGAACGGGCTGGCGCAGGCGTTACACGGTTTGCTGTCCCTGCACGAGCGACAGATCCTTCACGGCAACCTCCATTCGGGAAAGCTATTCCTCGATGCGAAGAATTTCCGCCTCCGGATCTGCGACTTGAGCCACGCGTGCGCCGCCGACCGGGCGCGGGACGGATCGGGTTGGGGCGGCGTTCCGCACCGGAACGCCCCCGACGTCGACTGGCTGGGCGAGAACTCCCCCAAGCGCCGCCGCTACCTCGCCCCGGAAAACCTCGACGAGGAGCGGCCGCCGGGCCCGGCCTCCGAGCAGTACGCCCTTGGCGTCATTTTCGTCGAGTGCCTGGCGGGGCGGCCCATCCGGACCGACGCCAACGACCTGCGCCTCTTCCGCTACGTCCGCGAGGACCTCGAGGACCTTTTGCCCAGCATCTCGGAGAAGTCATTGAAGCTGGGCCAGATTCTCCAACGGATGGTCCACGTGAACCCAGATCGCCGCTACCCGGACCTGCGGGCCGTGCTGGACGAGTTGGCCAAGGTCCGCAACGCCCCCCGCCCCAGGAAGCCTCGAGCGCAGCCGGGGGCCACCCCCGCCAACCCGCCGCCGGTCACGACCCGGCCGCCGTGGCCGGAGCCGCCCCCGCCGTCGTCAACGGAGCCAAGTTATACGGCTTCGGTTATCTATCAGGCGGCCGTCGGCTCGACGATCGCGAAGTCGGACATCGATGAGCTAGTGCGCATCCTGGCCACCCAGTCGAGGCTCCGCCCGGGCGGCCCGAAGGTTTTCTTCCCCGAACTAGTCGAGCGGGCCGATCTGCCGGACGAGTGGGTCGACACGCTCAGCACGCTCTGGGAGAGTTCCCCTGATGTAGCGGCCAAGAAGCTGGTGAAGTGGGCGGTCGGGAAGGGGACCAACCGTTCCGACCCCCAGTTCTCCACCTTGGGCAGCCTCCTTTACGCCCTGCTGCCCGACCTGGGCCTCGAGACGTCTAGCTACGTAGTCGCGCTGGTCAGGCGCTACGCGCTACTCCAGGCGGGGGCGGTGCGGGAGCGGCTTTTGGCGGCCTACCAAGTCCCGCGGCTCGCCGAAGGTTCTTTCGACCGGCCCGTGGACCTCGGCCCCGACCTCACCTGGTTCGGTCCGGAGCAAGAGGCGATCCAACTCCAGGGGTGGCTCCCCAAACACCCTGAACTGCTCGACGTTGGTTTCCTAAGGCGGGCCATCGAGAAGGCCGCCTCGATCTGCCGGGTCGAATTGCCCCATCCGGCCCAGCGGGGTACCGGCTTCCTGGTCAGTCCCCGCCTGCTCTTGACCTGCTTCCACGTCCTCAAGGCCGAGCCGGGAGACGACATCGAAGCAAACGCTCGATCGGCTGTCCTGCGGTTCGGGTGCTACACAAGCGGGGATGGCCGCGAGGAAATGGGGTTAGCACTACGGCTGTCCGACCGGGCCCCGGTTGTGGCGCAGAGCCCGATTTCTCAGCTCGATTACCTGCTGCTCCGTCTGGAGGACGGAGCCTCAAACGCCCGGGCTATGGTGCCCGTCAGAGTCGCCAGGCAGTTGCCTTCCCAGCGCGCGGGTCTAAACATCCTCCAGCACCCGGAGGGGCAGTCGATGAAGGTCGCCATCTGCTCGAACGCGGTGACGGGCGTCGACCACCAACGCGGGTTGGTCCAGTACGTTACGCTGGCCAAGGGCGGGTCGAGCGGGTCTCCGTGCTTCGACGACGAATGGAACGTCCTCGCCTTGCACCACGCGCAGCGGGCCCGGGCGTTCGGGAGCATCCGGGAGGGAGTGCTGCTGGAGGCGATCCTTAGGGAGATCGGTTCTCACCTGAATGACTGATCGGTTGGTTCAAGTTTCGGGCCCCAAGATTCGAGGTGCATCCATGTCGCGCCGCGTTCACAGTGTTCAGTACCAAGCCACGGACACCGCCAAGCTGGACACCTATTTCGACAAGGTCTTGAAATACATCCCCGCCGAGATAGTGGGCGCGTGGGTCGCCGTGATAGGGATGGTCCGGGACGCCTCGGACGTTCCCAAGGGTCCTGTGCTGTGGATCTGTTTCGTTGCAGGGTTGGTTCTGACGTACGTTTGGACACTGAGGCAGACGCGCGAGACCGGCAAGCCGCCCGCTCACACCCAGGCGTCGATCTCGACGGGCTCGTTCTTCGTCTGGGTTTTCGCCCTGGTCGGGGGGCCGTTCGAATACCTACCCTTCTACCGCCACTTGTACGGTTCTCTCCTCTTGGTCTTTTACACGCTACTTGTCCCACTGATCAATCCCAAGGAGTGAGGCGGCTCGAGTGGTCCCCGGGGTCAGACCTAGTTATTAGTTAACTAATAACTAGGTCTGACCCCGCGAAGCCTTACATTCTCCAAGGCTCCAAAACCGCCGCACCTTACCAAAGAATCCGGGATTCTCCCATTGACGATTTCCCCCCTCCACCGGCACGCGCAAAAGCTGACGTGCACCCGCGGAGCTAGAGGACATGCAAAGCAGTATTGACTCATTGTCAGGCGTCTTGTCACGTGCGCTGGAAGCGATTGCCAATGAACGAAAGAAGGACTCCGAACATCACGAGGCCGGAGATTATCTCGGAGCAGGCGGCCATTTTACCGGCGATCCCGACGGGATGGATGTCACCGTACCCGAGGCTGGTGAACGTCACGACACTGAAATAGACGTAATCGAACCAGTGGCCAACCGGTTCGATGAGCCCGAAGGCAGCGTACAGGACGCTGAAACCTGCCAAAACGGCCGTGCACACGAGCGCCCAGCGGCTCACGTTCTCGCCGTAATCCGAGGACTGCGCCCAGAACCAATAGCGGATCGCTGGGCCGTACCGGCGCTCCGCAACCATGAGCCGTCGGGTACGTTCCTTCTCGGCGGCCCTGTACACGCCAGCTTCACGCGCGTTTCCGGTCGCAGAAAACGCGAGGTGGAACTCGTGGAATGCAGCAGTCATCTGGCGGTCCGTTTCACTCCGCACCCAATCCTCCTTAACCACTCCCGCATTCATGCGCTGGTGATCACGATAGCCGCGAAACGCCTCCTCTTCCATCATGCTTAGAGGGTCCAGCTTCGCTGCTCTCTCCTCCTCGGTGAGCGGGAGGCACCGCCGAAGCGCTTCGCGGTCATGAGTTCCGTAGAATCGGATCGCCGCTGTGAGTGCCTTCCGATACGCGACGAACGCATGGTATCCATACCCCTGCTCCGAATGGGCCTTTCCGGCCTGCCAATAGGCCATGCAGGCCAACTTCGCTTGGTCGCCCGCAAGCGAAAATGCATCGCCGGCTGCCGTGTAGCAGTCTCCCGCCAGCGTAAACTTTCCGGCCGCCCCTGACACCGGTGGAATGTTGTCAGACGTGGTCACGACGGCATCGCAGACCCCGGTGAAGGACAAGCCTGCCCGCTGCCAGCTATCGCCAGCGTTGAAGTACTCATCGATCTGACGGAAGTGGAGCGCCGCTCGATTGAACAACTCCCCGGCGTACTGAAGCCGTACACCCTGCTCTTGAAGCAACAAGGCCGTATCGAAATACGCACGTGCTGCAGCTCTGTGTTGCGAGGCCACCTCGAAACAAGCCGCCGCACGAGCAAGCAGCTTCGCGCGAATGTCCACCTCGGGGACGCCAGCATGATCCGCCGCCTGTCTGTAGGTCTCGCCCGCCAAATACCAGTTTCCGGCTTTTTCCAAGGATTCAGCCAAGTCGAGAAATGTGCGTGCTGAGCCGGCGGTGTCGATCGGTTCCCGCGTTAGCGCATGGCGTGTTGCATTCATCGTCGGCCGTTTTTCCTGATGCCTGGGACTGGTCCTCATTGGTTCCTTCCCCACGAATTCATCCAAGTGTTCCTCGATTCTATGAATCGACAGATTACCTTCTATGATGGTCAAACTCAGATCTCCACGATCCCCCGGCATGTGACTCCGGCGTCAAGCCTTGCCGCGTTTCTAGAGCCCGTCTCAAGTCGGTTTCGCTACCCTGGAGACCTGAGCTCATGGGTTAAGATACGGGTCTGTTTATCACACATCAGCCGCACATCTGCTGTTTATATAGGGTTGGAGCGACGAACCGTCCTGACTCCGGACAGATTCCGGCCTAGGAGCAGAGATTCTTTCAGCTCTTTATCTATTCGTCACCAACCGTCTGGCATTTACGACCACAGTTCTTTTTGCCGTCGTGAGCGCCGTCCAGCCGCCCGCACCAAAAAACCCTTTGCGCTTATGCCCGACTCCGGGTACGACTGTGACAAACTGCGATAGGTAATCGCTTTCGTCATGCCGCCGTCTGCCTCCACGCCCCTCTTGCCAGGGTTTCCACGCCGCTTCGGCCACAGCGCCGGAGTAGGGGACGACGTCACCTCTCACCCAGGGGAGAATCACCATGCACTACAAGACGAGTGAGAGATCGAGGACAAGGAGATCCGCCCATGACGATTGCGCGTGCCCATCTGGTTGATCCTTCCGTGACCCGCTGGTATCACTGTGTGACGCGCTGCGTGCGGCGGGCCTTCCTGCTCGGGGAAGGGATGCACGACCCAGGGTTTACGCATCACAATAGGATATTCTGGAAATCTGGGAGGACTTTACGTCTTCGTCTTGTACAGTATAGCAGGGCTGGAGTAAAAGATGGACAGTTTGATTTCTTAGGATAGCCCA
>Ga0074045_10004779_pt1 | contig 11920 bp, 11 predicted proteins | sample BogForMeECP23OM2_FD_94442 | JGI IMG/M metagenome (GOLD analysis project Ga0074045, IMG submission 94442) | Bog forest soil microbial communities from Calvert Island, British Columbia, Canada - Bog Forest MetaG ECP23OM2 | ecosystem: Environmental > Terrestrial > Soil > Wetlands ...
ACTGGATCTCCTTCGCCCACCAGATCATCCTGCACGGCCGCGCCCTCTGCGTAGCCCGCAATCCGCGCTGCGCCGAGTGCCAGTTGAACGACCTGTGCTACGCAGGGGATAAGACGGCATAGGGCCAATACTATTAACCTAGCTCCGTGGCGCAGACTGTCAAGTCTGCCGAGCCGAGAGTCATCTCGGCTTTTCTTACCGCTCTTGACGCGGATAATTCGCACCGTCGGCCAGCTGGCTGGCCTCCGCGGGCCTGTTTCCCATACAAGCCTCGATGCCATCGCATTCCGTTCGCCGCGCATCGGCTGGCGCAGTTGCGCAATATGACGTCATCGCAACGAGCGTGGAGTGGTCAAGGCCTTCTTGGGGTGGGCAGCGGCCTCCCGTGGCAATACTTGTACTTCTTCTTGCTTCCACACGGGCACGGTTGATTACGGCCGACCTTGGGCACGACGCTCGGCGACGCGTCTAGCCCGCCGACCTTGATAAGCCGCGCATCTTTCGTCCCCCAGATCCCGGACGGCGTCATTGCAACGAAGTCGGGCAGGTAAGTGACGTAGCCGTTGACGATGGAATGGTAACCGCTCGCAGTAGATAGCTTCGGATCGCGGGGGATCTGTATCGCGGACAGCTGCTTGCCAATGGTGTTGCCTGCAGCTGGTCGATCAGACATTTGACGGACCAGCTCAATCGCCTTGCCAATGATCGCCTGTGCTGGTTTTCGAGCTTCTAGCAATTCCCGAAAGGCCGCCCGATCCTGTGGCGTTATTGCGCGCCAATTACCGACGTACTGGATAAACGTTGGCTCGCCGTCCGCCGGCCGCTTCTCGTACCAGAAGTTCGGCGGAGAGAACTCATCCCAAGCTTCGGCCTCGTCCTGGCCCGTCTGGAAGTTCTGATAATTCGTCAGGATTGCAAAAGCCTGGAGAGGGGGCTCGTGGTGATACAGGTACCCTGAAAACATGATCGACAAGCGCCTGTCCTTGCGAGGCGATTTGCACAGGGAGGGGTCTAGTCGAAACGTCTCGGAGGCGCGCAATCTTAGTCGTTCTAGGACGTTCGCCGCCGTGCAGTCAGGAGGCATAGAGTCCATCAGGGCTTGGAGCAACCAGTCGCGCGTGCAGAAGCTCCCCATTCTCGCAATGCCGGTGAAACCGAAAGCGAGGCGTGCGTTCAGGCATGTTAGCAGGCCTGCCTTGCTGGACTCGTCCTCTTTGAGTTGACCATTCCAGGACAGACGCCGGTCGGAAACCTGTATGACCTGATCGGCGTTACCGAGCGTTAGGATCAGCGTCATGTGCCAAGTATACCGGGCGTGCTGGACCAATCGTTGCCCAAGCGGGCGACGACTCCCGCGCCTTGGTCCGCACTATCGGGCTGGTTCGTTGTCGACAAGCTCCCGCAGCATTTCGCGCAACGCCTGCCCTCTGTGGCTGACCCCGAACTTGCGCTCGCCTTCCACCTCGCCGAAGGTGCAGCCGAAGGGAGCGTAATAGAAGAGCGGATCGTAGCCGAAGCCGCCGCTGCCTCGTGGGGCATCGAGAATTCGGCCTTCGACACTGCCTGTGTAGACGCCGACCAGGCGGGCGCCGTCCACTGCGGCGATGGCGCAGACGAATCTGGCGCGGCGGTCTTTGACGCCGTCCAGCTTTTCGAGCAGCAGGCGGTTGTTCGATTCGTCGGTGGCGGCAGGGCCGGAGTAGCGGGCGGAGAAGACGCCGGGCGCGCCGCCGAGCGCGTCCACTTCCAGGCCGGAATCGTCGGCGAAGAGCAGGCCGGCGGCGTGTGCTCCGTAGTGGCGCGCCTTGATGATGGCGTTATCGGCGAATGTCGCGGCATCTTCCACGCAGGGCGGAATGTCGCGGAAGCCGGGCAGCGGCTCGATCGTCACGCGCTCGCCGGCGGCGAGCGAAAACTCGCGCGCCTTGCCCGGATTGCTGGTGGCGCAGAGCAGGCGCAGCGGCGCCGGCACGGAGATCAAAGCCGCACCGCGCGCTTCTGCAACTCGACCAGATCGGCGATGCCGCCGCGAGCGAGCGTCAGCAGTTCGGCCATCTGTGCGTCGTCGAAAGGCTTGTGCTCGGCGGTGGCCTGCACTTCGATGAACTTGCCGCCGCCGGTCATCACGACGTTCATATCGACATCGGCCTGCGAGTCTTCTTCGTAGCAGAGATCGAGCATCGGCTTGCCGCCGACCAGGCCGACGCTGGTGGCGGCGACGTAATCGCGCACCGGCATCGCTTTCAGCGCGCCGAAATCGACCAGGCGGCGCAGCGCCAGCGCCAGCGCCACGAAGGCTCCGGTGATGGATGCCGTGCGCGTGCCGCCATCGGCCTGCAGCACGTCGCAATCGAGCATCACCGTGCGCTCGCCGAGCGCCGACAGATCCATCACCGAACGCAGCGAGCGGCCGATCAGCCGCTGGATTTCGTGGGTCCTGCCAGTGGGCCGGCCCTTGACCACTTCGCGCGGCGTGCGCTTGGCGGTCGAGCGCGGCAGCATGGAATACTCGGCCGTCACCCAGCCCTTGCCGCCGTTGCGCAGAAACTGCGGCACCGAATCCTCGATGGTGGCGGCACACAACACCTGCGTGTGGCCGAGCTTCATCAGCACGGAGCCTTCCGCCGTCAGCAAAAAGCCGGTGACGATTTCCGCCGGTCGCATGGCGTCACCCGCCCGATTGTCGATCCGCATTAGGATTGCCCCGAATTCTTCAGCACGAGAAACAGAAACAACATCAGCAGTAGGATGCCTCCGATGATAAAGACCACGCAGGGAAGAGCGCCCTGCGGAACGCCCTTGCGGTCCCGCTTGCCCTTGGGCGGTTTGAATTTCGCCATCTATGCGATGGTAGCACCACGATTTCGCGCGGCCGTGTCAGAATCAAAGCTGATCGGTTGTCTGGAAGCAGCGAGATAGACTCCCGGCGACCGCTCGCTTTCGTCGCGGCTCCGAACGCGCATCCGAGCCGCGGCCATAGGGAGCGGTTGGTACGGTCGTTATGAAAGGAATCCCGATGATGCGGGCATGGAAGATCCTGGCGGTGGGCGCCTGCTTGGCGCTGGCGGGATGTCATAGCGCGGTCCAGTTGCCGCCGAATCTGTTTCCGGCCACTGTGGCGGGGGGATGGAAGCTGGTGGTGGCGCGCGAGGTTCCGGCCTCGGAGGCTCCCGATCCGGTGCCGCGCAATGAAATCGAGCGGCTTGAGGAGGGCTTGTACGAAGGCCCGGGCAAGGTGGACGCGCGCGTGTACGCGCTCGACTCGGCGACGGTAGGCCTGGAGCTGAGCCAGCGCTGGCGCCCATCCGCCGACACGGTGTTCTTCAATCGCGGCAACTTCTTCGTGGTGGTCAAGTGGCAAGCGGCCGACCGCGGCGCGCTCGAAACATTCCTTCGCGAACTCGAGGGACGGCTCGGGGCGGCCGATTCGCGGAAGCGGGAGTAACGGGGGCAGGGTGCGCACGAAACGAAGCGAATGGATCGATTTCCAATTGGCGGGCCGGAGCGTCCGATGGATCGTGGCGGCAGTCCGCGGTTCGCAACTCATCCGTCGTCCGGTTTTTGACGAGGTACCAAGATGAACTGCAAAACGATTTGCATATTGGCTGCGTGTCTGGGCGCTTGCTTTTCAGCGAGCGGCGAAAGCCGCCTGGCCCCAGCGACCGGAGGCCCTGGATCCCAGCTTCCGACGGGCGTATCTGCACCAGACGCGCGGTTCAGCGGGGATTACGGAAAACTCCCGCTGAGCTTCGAGGCCAACATCGGGCAGGCGGACCAGCGGGTAAAGTTTCTGGCGCGCGGCAGCGGCTACGGTTTGTACCTGACGGGCGCGGAGACGGTGCTGGCACTGCGCGCGGCGGGTTGCGCCGGTCCGGCTGCCGCCTACGCCCGGCACACCAGTTCCCAGCGTAGCGCGGCCGCCTGCAAGCAGAACGTGGACGTGGTGCGGATGCGGCTGGCCGGGGCCGGCCGCACGCCGATAGCTCCGGCCGGCGAGGAGCAGTTGCCGGGGACGGCCAACTACTTTACCGGCAACGATCCGGCCAAGTGGCACACCGGAGTGCCGACGTACGCCAAGGTGCGCTACCCGAGCGTGTATCCGGGCGTGGACCTGATTTACTACGGAAATCAGCGGCAGCTCGAATACGATTTTCTAGTCGCGCCGGGCGCGGACCCGAAGCCGATCCGGCTCCAGTTCGCGGGGGCAAACGGCTTGCGGAAGGGCGCGGATGGCGACCTGGTGGTGACGGCCTCGAATGGCGCGTTGGTCTTCCACAAGCCCGTGGTCTACCAATTGGTCGATGGGCAGCGGAAAACCGTCGTGGGAAGCTTCGCATTGTTGGCCCGGCATGCCGTGGGTATCCGGCTGGGAAACTACGACCACGCTAAGCCGTTAGTGATCGATCCTGTCCTGGTGTATTCGACTTACCTGGGAGGGTCGGGCCTCAGCACTCAACCGGGCTTCGGCGATACTGCACTCGGGGTAGCCGTGGACGATTCGGGCAGTGCGTACATAGCCGGTTACACACTCTCTTCCGACTTTCCCACCACCGCGGGCGCGCTTCAGGCCGCCGCCCCACCTTGCTCCGCCGGTTGTTATGGCGCGTTCGTCACTAAGCTGAACCCGGCCGGCACTGCGCTGGTCTATTCCACGTATCTGGCCGGGAACGGCGGCGGGCCGATAGCGTACGCGGTTGCCGTGGATGGAGCCGGCAACGCCTACGTCACCGGCATCGGCGCCGTCGGCTTCCCGGTGACCCCGGGGGCCTTCCAAACGACCGGTGGGGAGTGTCCGTTTGTCGCCAAGCTAAATCCTTCGGGGGACGCGTTGGTCTATTCGACTTTTCTGTGCGGCACCGCAAGCTCATACGAAGGCGCGGATCGCGCAACGGCGGTGGCGGTTGATGGTGCGGGGAATGCGTACGTGGCCGGCGTCAGCTTCTCGGAATATTTCCCGGTTACTCCGGGGGCCTTCCAGTCGCAGAACAAGGCGGGCCTCGCGTCCAACGCCTTCGTCAGCAAGCTGAATCCAACCGGCAGCGCGCTAATCTACTCGACGTATCTGGGCGGGAGCGGACGCATACTGTTTTCGATTGGCCCCCAAGTATGGCAAGGGGACGGGGCGTCCGGACTGTCGGTGGACAGCGCCGGGAATGCGTACGTAACCGGTTATGCCTACTCCGCCGATTTTCCGGTTACCGCGGGAGCCTTCCAAACCACCAATCGTGCACTGGTCCCCTATGGTCCCGGTGGCCTGGCTCCTCACTACAACCAGGCCAACGCGTTTGTGACGAAGCTCAACCCATCCGGTACGGCGCTGGTCTACTCGACGTATCTGGGCGGCACCGGCAGGAACGAGACCGGCGACAGTGCGACTGCGCTACAGGTGGATGGCGGAGGGAAAGCGTATATCGCGGGGACGGCCGGGTCCGCCGATTTTCCCACCACGCGGGGCGCTTTCCAAACTACAAACCACTCTTCAACCTACAGCAACGCATTCGTCACCGAGCTGAATCCGGGCGGCAGTGCACTGGTCTACTCGACCTACCTGGGCGGAAGTGGGGGCAGCACGGCCGGTGACAGTGCAAACGGGTTGGCGCTCGATGCTGCGGGCGACGTGTACGTTGTGGGCACCGCCTGGTCGACGGATTTTCCCGTGGCTTCGGGTGCGCTCCAGGCCGCCAGTCAGTCCGCGACCGGCAGCAACGCGTTTATCAGCGAACTGAATCCAGCCGGCAGCGCGCTGGTCTACTCGACCTATCTCGGCGGAAGCGGCAGCGACAGTGCTACTGCGGTGGCTACCGATGGCTCCGGCGGCGCGTACGTAGCGGGAGCGGCCTCTTCCACCGATTTTCCGGTGACTGCGGGGGCTTTCCAGACGAAGAACCACTCGACGAATTCGGGTACGAACGCATTTGTGACCAAGCTGGAACTGGACGCGAGCCTGCCCGCGCCGTCGATCGCGCCGGGCGGCATCGTTCCCGTCGATAGCCCGGCTGGAACGATCCAGCCGGGCGAGTGGGTGTCGATCTTCGGTACGAATCTCGCCGCCGCGACGGCGATCTGGAACCAGAACTTCCCGCCAACTCTGGCTGGCACCAGGGTAACCGTCGACGGAAAACCCGCGTATCTCTCCTATGTCAGCCCCGGACAGATCAACCTGCAGGTTCCGGACGACACAGCCAACGGAACGGTCTCCGTGGTGGTGACCACGGGCGGCGGGAGCGCCTCGGCCGATGCAACGATGGCGGACGCTGCGCCCGCGTTCCTATTGTTCGACAACCAGCACGTGGCCGGCATCATTCTCCGGCAAGACGGCACGGGTGCTTTCGGGCACGGCGCCGGCAGCTACGACATTCTCGGCCCGACGGGAAACTCGCTTGGCTATCCGACGGTTGCCGCGAAAGCCGGCGACATCGTCGAACTGTTCGGCACGGGGTTTGGACCGACCAATCCAGTGGTGCCATCCGGCCAGGCGTTCGACGGCGCCGCGCCGACGACCTACACGGTAAGTCTGCAAATCAATAACGTGAGCGTCGGTACGATGTGGGCAGGCTTGTCAAGCGCCGGTGTCGACCAGATCAATCTGACGATCCCGTCCGGTCTCGGCACGGGCGATGTGCCGCTGGTGGCGGGCATCTCGGGCGGCCACGCGCCGCTGTACGAGACGCCGCCATACGTGGTGATCTCGCTCCAATAGCCCGAAGCGTTCCAGCGGGGCCGGAGCGGCGGACGATGGCCCGCGGCCACTATAATGTAAGGAAATCATGCCGTCTTCCGCTGCCGAATTAGCCAGCCCGAGCGCGATTGCGCGCTACGAAGCTGTGATCGGGCTGGAGATTCACGTCCAGCTCGCCACCGCGACCAAGATATTCTGCGGCTGCCCGACCAGCTTCGGTGAGCCGCCAAATACCAACGTGTGCCCTGTGTGTCTGGGGCTGCCGGGCGCGTTGCCGGTGCTGAGCCGGCACGCGGTGGAGTTGGCGATCAAGGGCGCGCTGGCGCTCAACTGCCGCATCCGGCCGGTGTCGCGATTCGCGCGCAAGAACTATTTTTATCCCGACCTACCCAAGGGCTACCAGATCTCGCAATACGACGAGCCGTTTTCCGAGCACGGCTACGTGGATATCGAAGTGGGCGGCGAGCGCAAACGCATCGGCGTGACGCGCGTTCACATGGAAGACGACGCGGGCAAGAGCATACACGAAGGCTTCAAGGATTCCAGCCGCTGTTCGTACGTGGATCTGAACCGCAGCGGCACGCCGTTGATCGAAATCGTCAGCGAGCCGGATATGCGCAGTTCGGACGAGGCGTACGCGTATTTGAGCGAGGTGAAACAGGCGCTCGAGTTCATCGAAGTATCGAGCTGCGATATGGAAAAGGGCCATCTGCGCTGCGACGCCAACGTATCGGTGCGGCTGCGCGGCGAGGAGAAGCTGGGCACCAAGGCGGAAATCAAGAATCTGAACTCGTTCCGCTTTTTGAAGGAGGCACTGGATTACGAGATCGTGCGCCAGGTGGCGCTGATCGAGAGCGGCGGCACGGTGCAACAGGAAACGCGTCTGTACGATCCCGATCTGGGGCGGACCGCCGGAATGCGCAGCAAGGAACACGCGCACGATTACCGCTATTTTCCGGAGCCCGACCTGGTGCCGCTGCGGATTGGGGAAGCGTGGCTGGCGGAGATCCAGGCCACCATGCCGGAGTTGCCGGCCGCGCGGCGGGCGCGCTTCACGAGCGAATATGGCTTGCGCGAATACGATGCCCAAGTGCTGACGCAGACGCGCGCGTTGAGCGATTACTTCGAAACCGTGGCGCGCCTTTCGGGCGATCCGAAGACGGCCGCGAATTGGGTGATGGGCGATCTCGCCGGCGCGCTGAAGGCGGATGGCAAGGAGATCGGTGAATCGCCGGCGAGCGCGGAAAACCTGGGCGCGCTGGTGAAGTTGATCGCCACGGGCGAGCTTTCCGGCAAGCTGGCCAAGGAAGTTTTCGCCAAGATGTTTTTGAGCGGCGACACCGCGGCGGCCATAGTCGAACGCGAAGGGCTGAAGCAGATCAGCGACACGGGCGCGCTGGAAAAGGTAATCGCGGACGTGATCGCGGCCAGCCCCAAGCAGGTCGAGCAGTATCGCGGCGGCAAGACCACGGTGATGAATTACCTGGTAGGCCAGGCGATGAAGGCCACCCGCGGCCAGGCCAGCGTGGCCGTGGTAACGGAATTATTCAAGCAGAAGCTGGGGTGAACTTGTGTTGCAGGTTGGCGATCAGGCTCCCGATATCGCGCTGCGCACGGATAGCGGCGCGGAGTTCAAGCTGTCCTCTCTGAAGGGCAAACGCGTGGTGCTGTATTTCTATCCCAGGTCCAATACGCCCGGCTGCACCATAGAAGCCTGCGAGTTCCGCGACGGCATAAAGAAATTCGAAAAGAAGGGCGCGGTGGTGGTGGGCGTCTCGCCCGACAAGCCGGCCGCGCAGGCGAAGTTCAAAGACAAGTTCGATCTGCCGTTCACACTGCTGGCCGATGAAGACAAGGCCGCGGCGCAGGCATACGGCGTGTGGAAAGAGAAGAACATGTACGGCAAGAAGGTGATGGGGATAGTGCGCAGCACCTTCATCATTGGCCCCGACGGCAAGATCGAAAAGATCTACGCCAAGGTGAAAGCGCAAGGCCACGAAGCGGAAGTGCTGGCCGGGCTATAGGCGTCGCCCCGGCGATTCGCGCGCGCTATTGCACTCTGCCTGCGGCGGCGTGAATGTCTTCGAGCATGGTGGTGGAGTGCAGGCTTTGCGGGGCGAAGCCGCAGGTTTCGAGAACTCGCTCGACCTCGGCGATCCGGTCCCGGTAAGCGGGAAACTCGACCACCGTTTCGGCGCCGTGATGGATCTGCGGGTTGATGGGGAACGGCGCCAGGGCCAGCGCCTCGAGTAACGCTTCCAGGCGGCGCGGGTCGACCCGGATGGAAACCGCCAGCAGTTCGCCTTCGTTAGTGGATAGATTGAAACCGGACGATGCCGCATTCAGCCAGACGCTCATGGGCAAATTCTCCCTTCACATCCAGCGATGGGGACGCGCGACAACAAAAAGCCCTGGAGCCAGGGGCGCCAGGGTCGATGCTTTCGAGCAGACCGAATCGCCTTTAGCATTTTTTTCCGTGGTTGCAATTAGCCAAGGCGCCGAAGCGCCCTAAATCATTCCACGTCGATCTCAGCCTATCACGACCGGTTCCCGAGATCAATCGGATTCTCGGCGAAAGGACGGCAACGCCCGCCGAACGGTTCCAGTACTGGCTCGAATAGCGATTCGGAAAGGTGAAGAGAAGCCGCACCGACTTGCGGTCCGGCAGATTCGACAGCCTGTACGACCACTGGAGAAATGCCGCGCTGCGCACCGACCGCAGCTCCGGCGGACCGGCAGTACGGAAGGCAAGCCATTGGCCGGACTCGAGTTATGAAACACGCAGGGTACCATGACCTGGCCTCGGCGGTAATTCTCCCAGGGCGGAGCGATTGGCGAACGGAAGCGAACAGACCATGCAAGGCGATGGCATATCTCGGCGGTCCATTTGGCACTCCGTGTTCCGTAATACACTAAGGAATCGCCCCTCTGCGCAGTCGCCGTTCGGGCTGCGCGCCGAGTCGCCAAACAACAAGGGAACCAGGTTGCGCAAAACCGCTCCGCTCTTACTCGCCGCCATTCTCGTCTCGGTCGTGTGCCGGGCGCAGGAGAAAGCCGCCGCGCCGGTTGCGGATGCGAACATCCCGCCGCCGGCGGCTCCTGCTGTCCAGGCCGGCCCCGACACGCCGCCCGCTTACCCGGTTCAGGCGCACAATCTCCGCACTTTTCTCAAGCGGCTGTACAGTGTGCCCGCGCTTACCAACACGCTGCCCGCGGCAGTGGTGGAGCAGGTGCACAACTGGCCCGATGAATGGGGCGGGGATCGCCACGGCTTCGAGAAGCGGATCGCATCGCTCTATGGGCAGTTCGTAATCGGGGTGGGCCTCGAAGAGACTGTAAAGGCCATCCACTACCAGGACACACGCTACCACCGCTTGGGGCATGGCAATCTTTTTCGGCGCGTCGAGCACGTCGTCACCAACACCGTGACGGCGCGCAGGCTGGATGGATCGAGGGAGTTTGCATGGTCGCTCGCCGCCAATGCGTACGGCAGTTGGGCTTTCGCCACGCTGTGGAGCCCGCGACAGTACCGCACGGCCGCTTCGATTGTGGAGTGGGGCACTTCCGGCATGGGCACGTTCGCGGCGACTAACTTTGCGCGCGAATACTGGCCCGATTTCAAAGGCCTATTTCATCGCAAGAAAGCGAACTGAAGGGTCCGCGGTGGAAAGCGCCGGATCCACCGCCCGCGATAAGAATCATTCAGGCCTCGTTCCGCAATAACTGTGGCACTCGGTCCGCTCGCGCGTGGCTCCGGTGGGCGCTTAACGGCCGTTGTGCAGGTTGTTGTGGATCGCGTACAGCGCGAGTTCCAAGCGGTCGGAGACACCCAGCTTATCGAAGATGTTGTGCAGATGGTTCTTCACCGTCTGCTCGCTAATAAACATCTTCTCAGCCATTTCTTTGTTCTTGAAACCCTGCGCCACCAGGGCAACGATCTCGCGTTCCCGCTGGCTGAGCGGCGACCGCTCCCGCTCGCGCGGCGGCCCAGAAAGTTGCTGCGGTGGCAGCGGGACGGCATCTTCATTAGCCACGAACTGGCGAATCACTGCCGCGGTCGTATGCGAATCCAGCCAGATCTCACCCGCATGCACTTTGCGGATGCTCTTGATCAACTGGTCGGTGGCCGTCTGCTTGAGCACAATCCCGGAAGTGCCCAGCTTCATGGCCTGCACAAACTCGTTCTTATCGTCGGAGGCTGTCAGCACGATGACTCGAGTCCGGCCCTTGGACACCTGCAACCGCTGCAACGTGCCGAGTCCGTCCAAACCGGGCATCTTCAGGTCCAACAGCAGAATGTCCGGCTCCGTCTGTTGCAGCACTTCCAGGACTTGCCTGCCGTCCTGCGCCTGCGCCACCACATCGAAGTCGTCCTCCAGAGCCAGCAGTTTACAGAGACCATCGCGAAAGATCGGATGATCGTCGGCCACCACGATGCGGATCTTGGGTCTGACCCCAGTGCCCGCGCCGGGGATGGGCCCGTTGATTGCGGCGTCGTTATCAGGCATACACCACCCGTTAGGCCTATTGTAGGGTTCCATTACTACCAAGTCAAACTATTCCAGACCTTTAAGCGGAATAAGCCACGCTTCTAGCGCAGGCGGCCTACAGTTGCTGCTGCAAAAGTAAGGCATCACACCACTTCGCAGTTAGGATGGCGTTCCTCGCCCGGAACCGCCCAGCCGCGCTGAGGAGCAGTTTGGAATTCTTATCCGCACTTACGTCAGGGTGCGATTAGATCGCTGGGTGGACGCCGATCGGCCGGTCGCCAATCCAATCCCACCGCGGGCGATTCTGTTTGGTAAGGTTGAAAGCATATGGACGAAGAGTTGGCCCCGGTAGATTTCCAACGATTCTGGCGCAGGTTGCAGCAATTGGGACTCAATGCCTACGAGTCCCGCTCTTACCTGGTGTTGCTGGGGCACCCGCGGTTTAAGGCTCTGGAACTGGCGGCGCGCGCCCACGTGCCGCGTCAGAAGATTTACGAGGTCTTGGACAGCCTGGTGGAAAAGGGTTTCGCCCAAGTGGTGCAGGAGCGCACTAAGCTATTCTCCGCGGTGGAACCGAGCCTCGCCATCCCTGGGTATCTGAGCCGCCGGCGCCAGGCGCTCGATCAGGAACTGGCCGACAATAACCGCGCCGGCGCCACCTTGGCTGAGGAGTTGAAATCGCTGTACTCGGAAGGCCAGGGCGGACGCGGCACGCTGGATTTTCTGCGCATCGTAAGCGAACCCGCGCAGA
>Ga0074045_10004781_pt1 | contig 11918 bp, 8 predicted proteins | sample BogForMeECP23OM2_FD_94442 | JGI IMG/M metagenome (GOLD analysis project Ga0074045, IMG submission 94442) | Bog forest soil microbial communities from Calvert Island, British Columbia, Canada - Bog Forest MetaG ECP23OM2 | ecosystem: Environmental > Terrestrial > Soil > Wetlands ...
CATCGCGATAGGGCATCAGTGGCCCCATCCAGCGCGTCGGCGGCGCGAACTGCTCGCGGTTCACGAATACGTGGTCGCCGATGAGCAGCGTGTTCTCCATGGAACTAGAGGGAATCTCAAACGCCTGCAGAACAAATGTGATGATGAACAGGCCGGTGACCAGCACTCCCGCCAGCGAGGCGAGGAATTCCACCGTCGTCTCGCGCGGCTTTTCGTCCACAATGACTTCTTCTTCTTTTTTAGGCACGTTGGGCATCCGTCTAGAGGATTTCTTCTCAGCACACCTTCATCAGCCGATCTTCATCACCGCATCTTCCTCGGTCGTTAGTCGCTGGTCGTTAGTCGTTCGCGAGCCTTTCTTGCTAACGACTAGCGACCAACGACGATCGACTTTCACCGCACCAGCCTGAAAGTCCGTTCCCAGCGCGTGATCTGGAACAAGTGAGTCACCGCGTAGGCAAGGTGATAAAGTCTATCACCCACGGTTGGCGATCCGGGGAGATCATTGTTCAAATTGCCCGCCGACCAGTAAATCAAAAGCGGGCGTCCGACGATATTTTCCCGCGGCACGAATCCCCAGTACCGGCTGTCCTGGCTGTCATCGCGATTGTCACCGAGAACAAAATAGTGGCCCTCGGGGATGATCAACTGGCGGTCTTCCACCAGCTTCGGCATTTCTTTCCACCACTTCGCATCCACTCCGTAGTCGGGAGAATCGGTGCGCGGAAAGTCGTCGCGATAAACATTGCGCAGGGTGGTGATGTACTGCACGTAGGGCTCCTGCAGCGGAGCGCCGTTGATGTAAACGCGCTTGTTGATGAGGCGCAGACGATCTCCGGGCACGGCCACTACTCGCTTCACGAAGTCCTGCGCAGGATTCACTGGATAATGGAAGACGACGATGTCACCGCGCCGGACGTTGCGGTACGGCACCAGCCGGTTCCACCCTGTGCTCCCGCCGTAGCAAAATTTATCCACCAGCAGGTAGTCGCCGACGAGCAGCGTTTGCTCCATGGATTCCGAAGGGATAGTGAATGCCTGCACTAGAAAGGTGACCACGAAAACGGCAATCACGATCGTTCCCGCAACCGACTGAACGGTCGCGGGCCAATCACCGGCGGAAATCTTCTCACTCCACGACATAATAATTGGCGTTAAATGCCGAGCCCCTAAAGGGGCGTATTACTTCTGAAGAGCCTTCGGTATCGCTAAAGCGATACCCTGATACGAACCTAAATTCTCTATTACGAGCCTGATTACGAGCCTGGGTTTTTTCATACGAACTTGGTTTCTTCCGCAACTGGTTAAGACACGACTACGCTGCGCCCCCGTCCTTCCCAGTATTTGGGTGCCTTGCCCCTGGCAATGTGGCGAGATGCTCCAGCACCTGGCGCGCCGCTTCCTGTTCGGCCCGTTTCTTGGTCGCGCCTTGGGCGCGCCCTACGAATTGCCCCATGGCTGGTGCCGGCAGTCGCACCTCGACCGTAAAGGTCTTCTTGTGTTCCGGACCTTCCTCCTTCACCAGCGCGTAAACCGGCTGCGGTCCTCCTCTGGCCTGCAGCGCTTCCTGCAACGCGGACTTGAAATCCATGACCGGCATGGCGCTGGTTTCCAGCTTCATGTGCGCCAGCTCCGGCTCCACGATCACGCGCACGATAAAGTCTCGCGCTGCCGGCCACCCGCCGTCGAGATAGAGCGCCGCCAGGATCGCTTCCAGCGCGTCCACCAGCAGGCTGGCCTTGTTGCGGCCACCACTTTTTTCTTCGCCACGGCCCAGCCGCATGAAACGGCCAATGTCAAGCTGTTCGGCCACGCGCAGCAGGTGCCGCTGCCCTACCAGATGAGCGCGCAGCTTGGAAAGGTGCCCTTCCTGGAATTCAGGGAAGCGATGAAACAGCGCCTCGCTGACGACCAGCCCGAGCACGGCGTCTCCGAGAAACTCGAGATTTTCGTTATCACCACTAGACGACTTGCTCGACGATCCGCTGCCAGACGAACTGCTGCCCGCCCCCAGCGCCTCCTCCTCGCGCGCTTGCGAGCTGTGGGTAAGCGCCTGATCGAGCAGTTCGCGGCGGTGGAAGTGGTGACCCAGGCTTTCTTCCAGCGCCATGATTTCGCGTGACTTCATCACAAAGCGGGGCCAATGATCGGTAGTGGTCAAGTTTCGATTTGCACAGCCTCGCGAAACTTGCCCACTACCCAATGATCGATGGCCAATAATCGATGACCTATGATCAATAATCGATGATCCTGCAGCCCGAATTTTAGTAGAGACGAGGCTCGCCGCCTTGAGACGAGGCAAGCCTTGCCATCTACAGACGCGGCGGTCAGTTCTTTGGCGGGCTCTGCGGTTGGGACGGGGCCGCGCCTCCGGTGAGCTGTTGCAAGCGGTCGCGTTCGCGGCGCGCCGGGGTCCCAATTACGGTGTTGTCCTGCGTCATTTCGACGGCGCGGGTGGCCACCTTGAGCGCCTCCGGATATTTTCCCTGCTTATCGAGCGCCAGCGCCAGGCGGAGAACGTCCACGGGAGCCGGGTCGCTGGCGTAGGCGTCGATGGCCTTCTGCAGATACTCCTGCGCGGCCGCGTAATTCTCTTTTTTGAATTCAATGGCACCGAGAATCGAATACGCGTTCGAGCGCAGATACGCCTTATAGACGTCGATCTTCTCCTGCGGCGTGCCCGCGGGGACGCTGATGTCGGTGTCCACCGTCTGCAGGGCCTTTCGCGCCATCGAGGTGGCTTCGCTGAAACGCTGATCTTTGTCGATATCCGCGTCGCGCGTTCTCTCGGCGATTACCCCGGCGACCGCTACCAGAGCCTCGGGATGGTCGCCGTCAAGGCTCAGCACTTTGCGGCCCATGGTTTCGGTCTTCTCGGCGTTGTTGGCATTCTGGTAGAGGCGCATCGCGTTCTGATAGAGCAGCACGCGAACTTCACTGTCGGTGAATTTGCTGGCAAAGTCGTCAGCCGCCTTCTCCGCCGCGGCAGGATCAGCAGTATTTGCCGCCGCCGCCTTCCAGGCATCAAACTCCGGCTGCGTCTTGGTTTGGGGTGGACGTTTTGCCGGCGCGGCTACCCCCTGACCCGCTGCCGGTGGGTTCTGTTGCGCCGCTTCTCCGCTGTTCCGGGCCTCGGCCCAAACTGCGATGCTCAGTATTCCTAGAATGACTGCTGCTCGCTTCATGATCTCTCCCCTAATGCGAAATTCAAACTTAAGATCTGCTCCCACCTGTAGAGACGGGGCCTGCCCCCGTTTCCGGAGACGCGGCAATCCGCGTCTCTACAAAGAAATTTACTCCGGCTGCTTCGCCACCGGAGGCTCATAGGGCTGTTCCAGACCCCGCTGCGCCGCCAGCTTCGCTTCCGGAAGCGCTCCTCCGGCCGCGTTCAGCGCCGCCCGATACTGGTCCAAGGCGGCGTCCCGATTCTCCTTCAAATCAAAAATGCGGCCAAGATAAATATGAGACCAGGCGATCACCTTGGGTTCATGGGCCGTCTGCAAAGCTCGTTCAAAGTAGGTGAGCGCCCCTTCCATGTCCCGATTCGCGGTGGCAACTTCCGCCAAAATAAACAGCGCGCGTCCCGAATCCTCCTTCTGCTCATCGAGCGCCTCTTGCGCCAGTTTCTTCGCCGTTTCCAGATCGCCCGCCGCCAGTCGCCGCTCCGCGTTCAGCAGCAGGTTGGCGTTCTGGGGACGGGCCAGGTGCAAAAGCTCGGGCGCCGCGTTGCTCGCGAACTGGATCTGGGACGCCCGCTTCATTTCTTTGCCGACTTCAATCGAGCGGAGCAGGTCAGCATAAGCGTTGCGCAAGCCCTCGGGATCTTGTTCGAACCTGCCCAGCGAGTCGTAGAAATAGCGCGTCAGGACGTACCCTTCCTTGCCGGCTTGGTCGACGCCCTGGGCCCGCTCCGCCTCCGCAATCTTGCTCAAGCGCACTTCAATCGCTCGGATCAGGCATTCATTCACCAGCAGCGAAATGTTGCTCTTAAACGCCGCATCCATCGGAGCGTCCTGCAGGGCGCCGAGCAACGGTTCCAGACGCTCGAAGGCGCCGCCGTATTTCAACGCCAGAGGATCCAGAAGATAATGCAAATACGTGTGCCGAATCTGCTGTAGCTTGATCGCCGTCCCCGAGGTGGGTGAAATCACGACGTAGTAATCCGAAGCATAGTTGCGCGCATTGGTCTGCCCCGGCGCGCCCATCGCATCCAGATAGACGGTGAACTGGCGTCCCAGGTAACCCGCCGACGGCATCTTCAGATAGATCTCGGTGTCGAACGTCATCTTCGCCAGCGGATCGTGATAGATCTCGGTCAATTCGCTGTAGCGCGCGCGGTGCCGCTCCCAAATGGCGTGCAACCCAATTTTTTGGTAGAAGGCTTGCATCAGGGGCACCATGTCCGCCACCACGTCCGCATCGGGCGGCAGTTCCGCCTGCGGCACTTTCAATGCGAAAGCCGGCGGACCCTCCAGATAAAGCGCCAACGATACATAATGGGACAGGTCGTGAGTGGGCTCCGCCGCCTGGTGCTGCCGGTAGAATGAGCACATCGGAGCGACCACGTCCTGAGCTCCGGCGGCGTTTTCCACTGCCTTGCCAACCTCCGACCGGATCTGCGCGCGCAGCTTGTCGGAAACGTCCAACTCCTGGTCATAGCCGCACGTGTTGATGGCGGTCAGCACCGTGAACAGCGTCTCGCTGATTTCCAAAGACACCTGCGGCCTCTTCTGCGCAAAGACGGACGCCACAACCAGCACGACCGCCAGGCTCAGAGCGAGCGTCAGTCGCACGGGTTGTCCCAGGAAGTTCCTTCGGATATCAGGCATAGACGGATGCGCTAGAAGTAGTGTACGAACTGGTCAATTTGCGGTCAAACCGACAGGGATGGAAATGTCTAATTGCTGCGACTCCGGGCGGCTGCCGAGCTTCGCTCGGCATGGATCCTTCGACTTCGCTCCGGGCAGGCTCGCGAGGGCGCCCGTCCCTACACGAGCGCTTTTACCGCCGCAGAAGGTTCTTGGCGATGAACAGCACGTTCGCTGGGCGCTCGGCCAGCCGCCGCATGAAGTAGGGATACCACTCGGTGCCGAACGGGATGTAGACGCGCACGCCCCAGCCATCTTTGACCAGGCTCTGCTGCAAGTCGCGCCGGATGCCGTGCAGCATTTGAAATTCAAAAGCGTTGCGCGGAATGTTCTCACGCGTGGCAAAGGCCTTGGCTTCTTTAATAATGGCCTCGTCATGGGTGGCTAGCCCATGATAGACGCCGCTCTTCATCAGGATCTTCATCAGCTTCACGTAGCTGGCGTCAACCTCGGACTTCTTCCGGAAGGCGACCCCTTCGGGCTCTTTGTATGCGCCTTTGCACAGCCGTATGCGGATGCGCTCGGAGAGCAACTTCTCGATGTCGGCTTCGGCGCGCCGCATATACGACTGGATCACCGCGCCCACGCTGTCCTCGTTTCCCGGAACCCGGTGGAGCTCGTGAACGAAGTCGAGCGTACGCTGCGTGTGTGCGGACCCTTCCATATCGACGCGAATAAAATTCCTGGGCGACATGTGGGCCGCCTTGGCGACCAGCCCGCGAACGATGTCGTAGGCCAGGTTTTCGTCCACGTCCAGGCCCATGTGGGTGAGTTTCACGCTGACATTCGCGTTGAGCTTGGCGGCGGCGATTTCGTCGAGCAGATGGTGATAAAGCTGCGCGCTGGCGCGGGCTTCCTCAGCGTTGGTGACATTCTCGCCCAGATTGTCGATGGAGACGCTGGCGCCAAATTGATTAACAGCGGTGGTGGCGCGAATTGCGTCCGCAACCTCTTTGCCGGCGACGAAGCGGGCGGAAATGCGCTGGCCAAAGCGGCGGTGTTCGGCAACGGCACGCAGCCACCGGCTTTCCGACAGCGCAATGAACACTGCCCTCAGCATGGAAATTTAAGACCGGTCTGTTTTGGCATTGGCATGCCCCTTCTAGCGGGGATACCTCCCGGTAATGTAGCCTTCCAGGTCCTGAATAGTTTGCGCCTGACCCGAGATGATCCACTTCACCAGATCGCCAAGCGACACCACACCCACTACAGTGTCCTCCTCCAGAACAGGCAGATGACGGAAACGATGCTTGGTCATGATGGCCATGCACTCGTCCACTGTGTTGTGCCCCACCACGAAGAACACCGGGCTGGTCATGATCTCCTGGACCAGGGTCTCTTTCGAGGATCGGCCTTGAAGGGTGATTTTGCGGGCATAGTCACGTTCCGACAGGATGCCAACCAGCTTGTTATTGGATATCACCAGCAACGCACCTATACCCTCCTCAGCCATCTTCTCGATCGCTTCATAGACAGACTGGTCGGGCGTTACGAACAGGACTCTATTGTCGGTCTTCTGCTTTAACAACGATTCGATTGTATCGGTAAATTGCATGAGGAATCTCGCGCGGGAGAACCATGAGCAACGGGTTCTCGGTTGCCTTAGGTTTCGTGACGATGGGGCTGTCTACTCAGACATTTCTTAGCGCGTAAACACTGAGTCGCGGCCGCCCGTAATGCCAAAACCACAATCATAGTACACCGATCTCGGCTGTTGGCGACATCGTGGCGGCGTCTGCTGCCGGTTCTGTTTGTTGAGCATTCCCCGGCGATCAAAACAGAGCATCATCTCTCGTAGACGTACAAGTCTTTTCTTTTGTAGTACAGAAAACCCCCTATGTACAGCAGATCAAAGGGGCGAGTATATTGACTCGGACACCGAGTGCGTCTCGTTCCAGGAGGCTCGCCTTGTCAGGTCGCGTGAATCCAAAGCAAGTGCCCAGCCCATCTCAAATCATTGTGTGGCCGGGCCGGCCGTATCCCCTGGGATCGACCTGGGACGGCGAGGGGGTCAACTTCGCGCTCTACTCAGAGCACGCGGAGAAAGTAGAGCTCTGCCTGTTCGACATTTCGGGGAGACGTGAGACCCTCCGCGTCCCGCTTCCCGAGCAAACGGACATGGTCTGGCACGGCTACTTGCCGGAAATTCGTCCCGGCCAGTTGTACGCGTACCGGGTCTATGGTCCTTATGCGCCGCGGCAGGGCCATCGTTTCAATCCCCACAAACTTCTTCTTGATCCCTACGGCAAGCAAATTCAAGGAGCCATGAACTGGACCGATTCGCACTTTGGATACAGGATCGGACACAAGCAAGAGGACTTGTCCTTTGATCGCCGTGACAATGCCGCGGGCATGCCGAAGAACCGAGTGATCGACTCCGCCTTCACCTGGGGAGCCGATGCCCCGCCCAGGATTCCCTGGCACGAGACACTGATTTATGAGCTTCACGTCAAGGGGTTCACGATGTGTCACCCCGATCTTCCGGCCCACTTGCGGGGAACGTATGCGGCCCTGTCAACCGCCCCTGTAATAGAATTCCTCACCCGACTGGGAGTGACTTCGATCGAGCTCATGCCGGTGCACAGCTTCGTCGACGACCGCCAACTCGTTGACCGCGGCCTCCGTAACTACTGGGGTTATAGCTCGATCGGTTTTCTCGCGCTCGAGCCTCGTTACCTTTCGACCAACTCCATTCGCGAATTCAAGACCATGGTCAAGACCCTGCACTCGACGGGATTGGAAGTGATTCTTGATGTCGTCTATAACCATACAGCGGAAGGTAATCATCTCGGTCCCACGCTCTCGCTCAGGGGGATCGACAACACCACCTACTACCGCCTCATACCCGACGATCCCCGCTATTACATGGATTACACGGGCACTGGAAACACGCTCAACATGCAGCATCCACGCGTTCTCCAGTTGATCATGGACAGTCTGCGCTACTGGGTTCTCGATATGCACGTGGACGGCTTTCGCTTCGACCTCGCCGCTACTCTCGCCCGTGAACTGCATGAAGTCGATCGCCTGGGGGCATTTCTCGACATCATCCATCAAGATCCCGTGCTTTCGCAGGTAAAGCTGATTGCCGAACCCTGGGACCTCGGCGAAGGAGGCTATCAGGTGGGGAATTTTCCCGTCGGCTGGGCGGAATGGAACGATCGCTATCGCGACACAGTGCGCGGCTACTGGAAAGGCGACGGCGGCCTCGTAGGGGACCTAGCCTACCGTCTTACTGGCTCCAGCGATCTCTATGGGCACAGCGGTCGGCGTCCCTACGCCAGCGTTAATTTTGTCACCGCGCATGATGGCTTCACGCTGCAGGATCAGGTGAGTTACAACGAGAAGCACAATGAAGCTAATGGCGAGGAAAATCGGGACGGCGCCAACAATAATCTCAGCTGGAATTGCGGAGTAGAGGGTCCGACTGAAGATATTAACATCCGGGCTCTGCGTGCCAAGCAAAAGCGGAATCTGCTGGCAACCCTGCTGCTGTCTCAGGGCGTCCCGATGATCTATGCGGGAGATCCCATCGGGCATTCGCAAATGGGAAACAACAACGCCTATTGCCAGGATAATCCGACAAGCTGGCTGAACTGGAATTTGCAGCCCCAAGATCGCGACTTATTGGCGTTCGTTCAGCGCATGATCAATCTGCGAAAGCGGCATCCCGTCTTTCGCCGCCGGCGTTTTTTCCAGGGCCGCCCGATCAAGGGTGCAAATATAAAGGATTTGCTGTGGCTGAGTCCGGGCGGCAAGGAGATGAGCGAAGACGAGTGGCGCGATCCTGCGGTTCGCTGCCTGGGAATGTTGCTCTCCGGTCAGGGCCTGGACGAAACTGATGAACGCGGCCGGAAAGTCGGCGACGAAAACTTTCTCGTGCTTCTGAACGCTCATCATGAGGATGTTGCATTCACCCTGCCAGCGTCCATTCCCTCTACTCGCTGGAGCGCATGGATGGACACTTCTCGGGACGGCGGATTGCGCCCCGCCGATACCTATAACGCAGGCGCAGTCTATCCGTTGCAGGCACGCTCCCTGGTCGTCTTGCTGGAGCGCCGCAAGAACGGCAAGAAGGAAGATCCGAATGAAGCGCCGTCATGACATGCCGTTCGGCGCCGAGTGCCGTGACGACGGAAGCGTGCGCTTTCGCTTGTGGGCCCCCGCGGTTCGCCAAGTGGAGCTCTGCCTTGGCGATGTGAACCGACCGACTTACCTCTCTCTGGACCACCGCGATAACGGTTGGTTCGAGTTAGTAACTGATGTGGTAAAGCCCGGGACCCAATACCGCTTCCGGATTGATGATGCGCAGAAAGTCCCCGATCCAGCTTCACGGTTTCAGCCCCGTGACGTGCACGGCCCCAGCGAAGTTATCGACCCCGAGGCTTTCTTCTGGCTCGATCACGCTTGGCAGGGCCGTAAGTGGGAAGAAGCTGTCATCTATGAATTGCATGTTGGATCTTTCACGCCGCGCGGTACTTTTCTGGCCGCATGCGAGCGACTCGACTATCTCGCGGATCTCGGATTCACTGCGCTGGAACTGATGCCGGTTAGCGACTTTCCCGGGCAGAGAAATTGGGGCTATGACGGTGTCTACCCTTTCGCTCCCGACAGCACTTATGGCCGACCCGAGGATCTCAAAGAGCTAGTTCAAAGCGCCCATAGCCGCGGAATTATGGTTTTGCTGGATGTCGTTTACAACCACTTTGGCCCGGAAGGAAATTATCTCGGTGGTTACGCTCCACAATTCCTTACCGATCGTCACCATACTCCTTGGGGCGACGGTATCAACTTTGACGGTTCTGAAAGCCGGGCAGTCCGTGATTTTTTTATCCACAATGCACTCTATTGGCTGAGCGAATATCATTTCGATGGACTGCGTCTGGACGCGGTTCATGCCATTGCTGACGATTCCGAGCCAGACATCCTCACGGAGTTGGCCGATACGGTTCGGAGTTCCGTTGCACCGGATCGCCATGTTCATCTCATCCTGGAAAACGACCGCAATCAGTCACGTTACCTTCAAAGGACGGTAACACCTAAAGGGCGCTGCCGCCCTCGAACCTATACAGCCCAGTGGAACGACGATATCCACCATGCATTGCACGTACTGATCACGGGTGAGAAGGATGGATACTACTCGGACTACTCCGAACATCCTCTCGACCAATTGGGCCGTTGTTTGGTTGAAGGATTCGCTTACCAGGGCGAGACATCCCTTCACAGAAACGGCGCAACCCGCGGTGAGACAACCCAGGGCTTGCCGCTCAGCGCGTTTGTCTCCTTTCTTCAGAATCATGATCAGATCGGAAACCGTGCGTTCGGCGAGCGGATCGACAAACTTGCGGATCCACGTGCCGTCCGTGCGGCGTCGGCAATTCTTCTGCTCGCCCCTTCGCCACCGCTGCTGTTCATGGGCGAAGAGTTCGGAGCGCAATCGCCGTTTCTTTTTTTTTGTGATTTCGAGAAGGATCTGGCGGCGGCCGTTACCGCGGGCCGCCGAAATGAGTTCGCTCATTTTACTGAGTTCAGTAAGCCAGCCGAACGCGAGCGGATCCCCGATCCGAACGCTGCCACAACCTTTGAAGCCTCCCGCCTCAACTGGAGCGTGGTTGCGCAACCGCACCATAGAGAGTGGCTCGGCTTCTATCGCCAGTTACTGAAACTAAGGTCCGAATACATTGTCCCCCGACTTTCCAATGCATGCAGGATAGAGGCGGGTTACGAGGTCCATGGAGATCGTGGCCTCAGCGCGCATTGGAGGTTCCGAGACAATTCCGAACTCACTCTGTTGGTGAATCTTGGAACGGTTCCTCTCTCTGGCCTGAAATCCTCTGCGTCACATATTATCTATGCCAACGCGGAAGTGAGTTTAGACGCTCTGCAACCAGGAACACTGCCAGCTTGGTCGGTCGTGTGGTTTCTGGAATCATGAAGCCCCGTTCACACATCCCGCTCGCGACCTATCGCCTGCAACTCAATCGCGACTTCAGGTTCACGCAGGCAACCGAAGTTGTTCCCTATCTTGCCGCACTTGGCGTCAGTCACTGCTATATCTCTCCCTGCCTGAAGGCTCGCCCCGGCAGCATGCATGGATATGACATCGTGGATCACAACTCCTTCAACCCCGAGATCGGCAGCGCTGAAGATTTCGACCGCTTTGTCTCCGCGCTCCACGAGCACGGCATGGGATTGATCCTCGACATTGTCCCCAACCACATGGGGGTGATGGGCAGCGATAACACCTGGTGGCTCGATGTGCTGGAGAATGGTGAATCTTCGATTTACGCCAGTTTTTTTGACATAGACTGGCAGCCGCTGAAAGATGAGCTCCACGGAAAAGTGCTGGTGGCTGTCCTGCATGATCATTATGGCGCGGTGCTGGAGAGCGGCGAACTAAAGCTTACTTTTCACTCTGAGCGCGGTGAATTCGACATTGCCTATCGGGAGCATCGTTTCCCGGTCGACCCCAAGGAATATCCGCGCGTTCTCGAACACTGCGGAACCAAAGCGTCCGAAATGCTCGGCGAACAGAACCCAGAGCTGCTCGAGTTTCAGAGCCTGATCACCGCCTTCAGGCACTTACCTGGAAGACGGGAACTCAGCAGCGACCGCGTCGCCGAGCGCAACCGCGACAAGGAGATACATAAGCGCCGGTTAGCTGAGCTATGTACCCGCTCTACCGAGTTCGCAGCCTGCATCCGTCGATCCATCGACTTGATCAATGGCAACCCCGCTGATCCCGCAAGTTTCGAAGAACTTCACGAACTCATCAAAGCGCAAGCCTTTCGCCTAGCCAATTGGCGCGTGGCCGCCGATGACATCAACTACCGGCGCTTTTTCGATACCAACGATCTCGCCGGCATTTGTACGGAGAATGAGAAAGTATTCGACGCGACCCACCGTTTCGTTTTCAGTTTGATGAAAGAAGGTAAAGTGGATGGCTTGCGCCTCGACCATCCTGACGGGCTCTACGATCCCGCGCAATACTTCGAACGCCTCAACCGCAGTATTGTCGTCGCCGCGAACAATTCCGAAAACGGATCGGGC
>Ga0074045_10004782_pt1 | contig 11916 bp, 13 predicted proteins | sample BogForMeECP23OM2_FD_94442 | JGI IMG/M metagenome (GOLD analysis project Ga0074045, IMG submission 94442) | Bog forest soil microbial communities from Calvert Island, British Columbia, Canada - Bog Forest MetaG ECP23OM2 | ecosystem: Environmental > Terrestrial > Soil > Wetlands ...
AGGGTCCCTAAGACTCTCGCCGACAGAGTGCATAACTGTCCTCAGTGTGGGCTGGTCTTGTGCCGGGACACCAATTCAGCGAGGGCTATTGAGCAAAGGGCTTTTGGTAAGGGGACGGCGCAAGCTGGACGGGTATCAGTGCTCACACAGTAGGGGCGGTATGCCCCGAACTGGTCCCTGATCAACGGGACAAAACGCCTGTGGAGACAAGGGCCTCTGCCGCAGCAGCTTCACGCGGTAAGTCCTGTCGTTGAAGCATGGAAGCCCCGACTGAAGCTTTATCTCAGTCGCGGGTAGTTCACGATTATTTCCTGAAATATAACGGTAGAGACGGCGGAACCCCTCTTTGCCTGCATTATTGAAATCTCCATCAACAATGGTTTTTGCGACAATGTGGGACTCAGCATGCGTAAGTTCGAGATTCCCATCCTTCGCAATTACCCGGTACCTCGGCTCTTCATATGCCAAAACGTCCTCATGTCCGATGAACAGGGATAAAGAAAACAACAAAAGGGAGCCCACGACACAGCTCACCGTTCTCATACCTATGGGCTATGAAGCAGGGATCTTCGAAGCGAGTCTCTCAGAATTATCTAATGCGACCTCGAGTGAATAGGGTGAAGGTTTTCTCATGGAAGTACCAGTTTTTGTGAAGGAATAAAGATTAATGCGGAGGTTTCCATTATAGTCTCAAAAAAAATATATGACAATTGGACCGGTTCTTAATCTCCAATTTGTTTGTTTTGTTGACCTGCGGTCGCCTTAAGAGAACAAACAGGGAAGTTCAAAGGAGGTGGGACTCATTCCATTTTTCCTTAGGTATATGAACCAATCTTGATGACCGGAATCTCAGGCCGTCCCATTCGAAAATGACCCGGTCGTACGTTTCTTCGATGGGATGCCCTTCAGTGGATAATCCTTGAGGCTGATGCTGTATCCACATGATGTTGGATGCGGGAATTTTCAGGTACCGGAGTTGGCTGTCATAGAGGATAGTTGCCAATTGTTCGATGAAATTTGCAACCGGTGTTCCTGGATTCCCGAAAAGTTCGGTAATGATGACGGTAACGATGTCCGTGCCGGTTTTAATGATATCGAGCCCGCAGAATGATTTGCAGCCGTCAAAGCCTTTGTAGTAAAAGGATATCATGTTTCTTTGCAGATCTCTTACTACTTATTACCTTATGCTTGGGGAAAGGTTTATTTTATAGTGTAGCATAAGGCCTCTTGTTGACAGGGGGAAACCCTCTTGCCATAGTCGGGTCCAATGTGAAGAGTTAGGAGCTGCGAGTCAAGAAAAGTACGCCAAGAGGGGGCAGGGTGAGAGTCAGCGAATATTTACGGCCGTGACAGGGAACGGATTCCGCGTTGACCCTTCCAAAATTGCCATGCCCGCTGCCTCCATATTCCTTGCTATCGCTGTTAAGAACTTCCTTCCACATGCCACCCCTTGGCACGCCGACTCTATAGCCGTATCGCGGTACTGGTGTGCAATTACAAATAACGAGAATCTCTTTATCATTGGCTCTGTTTTTTCTTATAAAACTTATGATGCTGCTTTCCCAATCACCGATATCCACCCATTCAAATCCTGCCTGAGTGAACTCAAGCTCGTATAATGCGGGTTCCTTTCTATAAAGGGCGTTGAGGTCTTTAACAAGACGGTTTATACCTTGATGAGGAAGATATTCAAGGAGATGCCAGTCTAAACTTTCATCATGATTCCACTCCCGCCACTGGCCAAACTCGCAACCCATGAAGAGCAGTTTCTTTCCAGGGTGACCATACATATAACTAAAAAGAAGCCGGAGATTCGCAAACTTCTGCCAATCATCGCCTGGCATTTTTCCGATGAGAGATCCCTTCCCATGGACAACCTCGTCATGCGAGAGAGGAAGGAGAAAATTTTCCATGAAGGCATACCAAATGCTGAACGTGAGTTGATTGTGATGATATTTTCTATGTACTGGATTATTTGAGAAATAGGCAAGTGTGTCATGCATCCATCCCATATTCCACTTCATACCAAACCCGAGGCCCCCCAGATAGGTCGGTCTTGTTACCATTGGCCAGGCAGTTGATTCTTCTGCAAAAGTTGAAGCGTCCGGACACTCGCTGTAAATAGCCTCATTCAGGTGTTTGAGGAAGACTATCGCCTCAATGTTCTCACGGCCACCATACTTATTTGGTATCCATTCACCCTCATTTCTGGAGTAGTCAAGATATAACATGGAAGCTACCGCATCAATCCGAAGTCCGTCAATATGATATTTCTTGAGCCAGAAAAGGGCACTGCTGATAAGAAAGGCCTTTACCTCATTGCGGCCATAGTTAAAAATATAACTTTTCCAATCAGGGTGAAACCCCTTTCGGGTATCTGCATGCTCATAGAGATGAGTTCCATCAAAATAAGAGAGCCCGTGCTCGTCACTGGGGAAATGTGAAGGAACCCAATCGAGGATTACCCCGATGCCATTGTCGTGGAGGCAGTCAATGAGGTACATAAAATCCTGAGGTGTTCCGTACCTGCTCGTAGGAGCAAAGTAGCCTGTCGTCTGATATCCCCAGGAACCATAAAATGGATGCTCCATCACCGGAAGAAATTCGACATGGGTGAACCCGAGGGGCCTCACATATTGGACAAGATGATGAGCTAATTCCTGATAGCTCAAAGACCTGTTGTCCTCCATGGGGGTTCTCATCCATGAACCTAAATGGACTTCATAGATAGAAAGAGGTGCATCCAAGGCATTCTGCCGATATCTGTTTTCCATCCAGGATGTGTCCTGCCACGTATAGTCAATCTCCCATACTACGAAAGACGTCTTTGGAGGTGTTTCCCAATGGAGGGCGAAAGGATCACCTTTTTCAACAGTGTGGTGCTGATATCTTGATTTAATATAGTACTTGTAAAGCATCCCGTGACCGATACCTGGAATAAACCCTTCCCATATCCCGGAGGCATCGGGTCGAGACCTTAGAGGGTGTTTCCTACGGTTCCATCCGTTGAAATCCCCGATTACCGAGACAGACTTGGCGTCTGGCGCCCATACGGCAAAAAAAGTGCCTTGCTGGCCGTTTGCTTTCATAATATGTGAGCCAAGCTTCTCATAAAGATGAAGATGATTGCCCTGCTTAAAGAGATAGATGTCAAAGTCGGTCAAAAGGCTTTCATCATAAATGATTGCTGATGTTTTAGCGCTCTTCTCTGTATCCATATGGTATAACTGTATCATTTCGTTAGAACATTGTGTCAAGAATTTTTAGCGCCTTGCATCCGGCAAAAATAATAGAACACATTGAAATCAATTGCGACGGCTGACAATGTAAAAAAGATTAAAAATCACGGGCTCCCTTCAGCGTGGAAAGCTCAGGATTTGTGAACGGAATAACCCTGTAAAACTTCCAGGGGATGTTGCAGAATTATATCAGGGCATAGCATTATGTCAAAGGGGATATTCACATGGACTCTAAACACAATGCAGACGGCAACAGGGTCTTGAAAGATGAAAAGCTGACGCCTGATGCAATTAAATTTTTCCAGAATATTATTTATGACCACTATGAAAAAAACGCTCGTATCTTTCCCTGGCGGATGACGAGTACCCCTTATCACATTGCCGTGTCTGAAATAATGCTCCAGCAGACCCAAACCTATAGGGTGGAGGATAAATACAAAGAGTTTGTCACATTATTGCCGGATTTCTATTCGTTAGCCTATGCACCTCTCAAGACAGTTCTCAAGCTATGGCAGGGGCTCGGATACAACCGACGGGCAATTGCACTTAAAAAAATTGCCCAGATCATCGTGAATGAGTTTGGTGGAAATCTACCCTCTTCAGTTGAACTCCTGATGACACTCCCAGGGATTGGCCAGGCTACGGCTTCTGCAATTGCTGCTTTTGCCTTCAATGAGGCATCCGTTTTCATTGAGACAAATATTAGGACAGTATTTATCCACTTCTTTTTTTATGATAGAGATAGTGTCAGGGACAAAGAGCTTCTTCCCGTGGTCGAAAAGACCCTTGATATCTCGGATCCCCGAAATTGGTACTATGCCCTCATGGATTATGGCGCAGCGCTTAAGAAGGAGCATCAATTTCTGGGGCGGAAGAGTGCTCACTATAGGAAACAAAATCTCTACAAAGGCTCCAACAGGCAGATCAGGGGAATGATCCTGAAGGCTCTCATTGATAAGCCAGGCAGCTCTTCACAGGAGATAATTGAAAAGCTTATGCTTGAACCGGAGCGAATCATGACAATCCTTCAAGATCTACAAAAAGAAGGCTTTATTAAGTCGAGGGGAAAACGGTTTTCAATCGCATAAATCGTATAAGAGGATGAGCCTTACTCTTTGCCCCCTGCCTCAGAGCTCTGATTTTTCATGGCTTCCTCTATGCGGGGCCTGACCTCGTTTAACCCCTCGACAAGGCCGAGACTGAGGCCTCGTGCAAGACTCAAAAACCCCCGATCATCAAGGTGGACCTTTTTTGTGATGGTCCCATGATAGAGCGTCCTTGAATCTGGTCCAAGGAGGTCAGCATCGAGGAGGAGTTCACCGAAGGAGGAATTGCCCTCATCGAGTCTCTCGAATTTTCTCAGGTTAATGACAAGCGAATAAAAGCCAATGTGTGAAAAGGGGGATACCGTCACTTCCTTAAACAGACCCGTTGAGGACAGGGCTGTTCTAAACTCTTCTCTTATCATGTCGTCCGGAGATGAAATCCATTTTGAATATCGTGATATCTCAAATTGATAGGGGGAAATCCGGAAGGCTATGTAGGGCTGGGCAAGATACCTCGGAGAATGCACAGTGATGACGATGGATGCATCGGTCTTTATTCCCGCCGCAGCTTTATCAACCGGGATGTAGAGGCTATACACCTTTGTCTCAGGGAGTGAACATGCTGAAAGGAAAAGAATGAGTATTACAATAATCGATCTTCTTGGCATTTCACTCCTCCTTCCCATTTTCTTTGTAGATGATGCTCCACGGTTTATTCTTTATCTCCTGTAGGAGGTCCCGCAGGTCCTCTGTGGTCTTGGTCATGGTATCGAGGAGGTTACTGATATTCTCTGACTGCAAGTCAACAGCCTTATTAATAGATTTTGATGTCTGATCCACTGACTTTGCCGTTTGCTCCAGAGTCTTAATCATGTCTCCCGCTTTCTCAAGGTCTGCCCTCGCCTTTTTTATCATCTGTGAGATCTCGCCTTTATTGTCTCTCACAAGTTCTTCCACCTCATTCAGGACTCGTTGTAGCTTATCTGATGTTTGCCTCAAGGAGGCTGCTATATCGTCTAGGCTCGCAGCACCAGAGATAGTCAGTTTATTGACATTCTCAATAAGCGTCTCAACGCCGTGTATGTTTTTCTTGCTGAAGAGAAGGTTCACGTCTTTAATTAAGCCTTCAACCGACTGTGATATGCCATCAAGCCTTGCCAGGAGCTTGGCAAAGTCAACATATTCCTCTGACGGGATGACATCACCAACTTTAAGCCTCTCATTGGTAGTCTTATCTATGGAGAGCAGGAGGTAAATATCACCAACAAAGCCAATCTGCGTGATGAGGGCAGTAGTTCCTTTATAGAGTGGCAGACCGCTCTTTACGCCAATCCCTATAGTGACAGGCCCCCCAGGTGCATCTGGTGCCTTGATGTTCAGAACTCTCCCGACCCTCACTCCGCCGAGTTTCACTTTGGAGCCCACCTCGAGGCCCGCTGCGTTCATGACTTTTATATAGTAAGTGTCGAATTTTTCAAAGAACTGACCCCCACCGATTAGGATGGTGAATACACTGAGGACAATGAAGGCCGCAACGATGATTATACCTGCCTTAATCTCTTCTTTCAGATAGGTGGTCAATTATCCTCCATGATCAATCCCCTGCAATAATTTTGAAATAATCAGCTGGTGTATAGGTTGCTTTTTCCGGCTGTCTCTCGAGAAACATTCGCACCCTTGTGTTATCAGATGCCCGCAGTTCATCAAGAGTGCCCGTGAAGATGACCTCACCCTGGTGTAGCATGATAACATGATCTGCAATCATGAATAAACTCGGGAGTTCATGGGTGACCACAATGATAGTCATTTTGAACACATTCCGAAGTTTGAGTATAAGCTCATCAAGGCCGGCCGCAGTCACAGGATCAAGACCCGCAGAGGGTTCGTCAAAAAAGAGAAACTCGGGGTCCAACGCCATTGCCCTTGCGATGCCCGCCCTCTTCTTCATCCCGCCGGAGAGTTGTGAAGGAGAGAAATGTTCAAAGCCAGATAGTCCAACCACGTCGAGCTTCATCCTGACCATGATCTGTATGGTCGATTCCTCCAACTTGGTATGTTCACGTATAGGCAGTGCCACATTGTCTGAGATGGTCATAGAATTAAGCAGTGCGGCGCCCTGAAATGAAATACCTATCTTTTTTCTGAATTCATCCAATTCATCATCACTGGATACTGTTATATCTTTCCCATTCACGAGGATGTGACCCCTGGCAGGTCTTAACAGTCCGATCAGGTGCTTCAGTAAAGTGCTTTTACCACAGCCACTCCCTCCAAGTATCACTGTTATCTTGCCTCTTGCTATGGAAAAAGATATATCCTTAAGGATCTCCCTGTCCCCATAATAGGTCACAAGCCCTCTGACTTCAATAGCCGTTTCCATCATGTGAAATAATAGAAAAGGGCCGTGAAGAAGAGATCAACAATGATGACTAAGAAGATTGAGGTAACGACTGACGCAGTCGTGCGTCTCCCGACCTCCTCAGCACCTCCCTCCACTTTGAACCCCTGGTACGACCCAACAATGGTTATTACGATACCAAATGCCCATGCTTTAATAAGACCGGTCACCACATCCTTGATGAGAAGAGCATGTATAGTTTGCTGAAAATAGCTATATGGATGGATCTCCAGGACAGTTGTCGACAGGAGAAACCCACCGAAAATACCGATAGCATCAGAAAAAATGGTAAGAGCTGGTAACATTATCATTAGAGCAATCAATTTTGGGACAACGAGAAATCTTACAGGATTGATCCCCATGCTGATGAGGGCATCAACTTCTTCAGAGGCCTTCATTGATCCAATCTCAGCAGCGAAGGCAGAGCCGCTTCTACCTGAAACAATGATAGCTGTGAGAATAGGACCCAGCTCCCTCGTTATGGAGACACCTACAAGATTAGCAACATATATCAGAGCACCTACCCTCTTCAGCTGGTAGGCTGCCTGAAGCGCGAGGATTATTCCTACGAAAAGAGAGATAATCGCGACAATGGGTACAGAATTGTACCCTGCCTTCACCATTTCAGATATGCTCGCCCTGAACCTGAGCGCCTTGCCCCTGAAGGGCGATATGAAGGTCCAATAAAAGGTGCTGTTGATGAGCCTCGAGGCACTATGGAGGCTCTTCAATACCGAGAAGGCCCCTCTCCCTAAGAATCCAAAGAGATTTTCAGTTGCCCAGGGCGTCATCAATATTCCTATAAATTTCAAAGACCTTGTCGAGCTTGGAAAAATTGAATATCTCCATGATCCCCTCCGGGATTGAGATAAATTTCAAGCTGCCGCTGTATCTCATCATAATTTTTAATCCCTCTACAAATGTTGCTATCCCTGAGCTGTCAATATATGTGACGTCTTTGAGATTGACAAAAACCGGGGAGATCTTTTGTTTGATAAGGGTCATCATCTCTTCTCTCAGTTCCGGAGATGAATACATATCTATCTCACCGGAAAGTGCTATCACTGTGAGGCCTTTATAGTCTCCTATCTCGATCTTCATTCTTCCCTTTCCTATTTCTGATTAGTCGAAGCCTGTTGCCCTTTTTCTTTTTGTCGTCGAAAGCATAGACATCAAACGCTCTTTTGATCAGATGTATGCCAAGTCCCCCCGGGCGTATGTCATCAAGGCGCCTTCCCTCCATTAATGCTGGCTGGGCCTTTAGGCCATCGTCATCAATTATTACCTCAAAACCTTTACAGGTCATCTTGAATCGGACAATAATTTTTTTGTTTGTATCACCCTTGTATGCATGCTTAATTATATTTGAACACGCCTCATCGACAGCGAGTTTAACATCCTCAATTGCTGAGTTATCCATATCAGATAGCTCACACATCTTGAAGGTCACAGCCCTAATCACGGATAGAAATTTTGGATGCGAGGGAATCATGATAACAGCCGAGTCCTTCATCTTATATCAGATTCCCCATTGTATTTCCACTAATGTCAAATCATCGGCTCTCTCCACGCCCCTTGAAAAATCATGTACATAATCAATTGTCTTTTGCAGAACCTGTTGCTCATCCCTATGCTCCTTAATAAAGCTGACAAAGTTGTCAAAGCCGATCCTATTCCCACTTTTATTTTTTGCATCGAAGACTCCGTCGGTCAACAAGAGCAGTCTATCGCCTCGCTGAAGGTCGATTGAGGTAATCGGATAGTCTGTTTCCATGATACCGAGTGGAGGCCCCGCAGGGAGGGCCATCACACGGACATCGCTCTCAGCAAACCATAAAAAGGGCGGATGCCCGGCGACAGAGAGTTGCAAGTTACCTGTGGCAGCATCAGCGATAAGGTAGATAGCGGTGAGAAACATCCCTCTCGGTGTCCGGGAGAGCAAGGAGTTTAGCCGGCTTAAGACAAGTGCAGGAGAATCTTCTTTCTGAGCGATGTACCTGAAATCACTGATGATCTTCGCCATATAGAGTGCGGCTGAAATCCCTTTGCCCGAGACATCGCCTATCAGGACGCCTATTCTGTCATCGGCAAGCTCGATGAAATCATAGATGTCACCCCCGATTTTTGCAGCCGGAATGTTTACCGCTGATACTTGCAGACCACCCTTTCTCAACGTTGGAGATTCCGGGAGGAAACTACGCTGCAAGGTGGCGGCAATCTCCAGTTCTTGTCTCAACCTCTCCTGCTGAATGGACTTTCTGTGGTACATTGCATTTTCAATAGCGATGGCAAACTGTCTGCAGAGGCTTTCAAATATCTCTGGTTCATAACTTGCCTTGGGATTCACTATCTCTGCAACACCAATAAGACCGCTCCTCCCAATAAGAGGGACTGCGATGAGGCTTCGTGTTTTGAAGCCGGTCAGTCTGTCGGCGTCAGGATAAAATCGGCTGTCTTTACTGACGTCATTTATGATGAGGGGTTCCCGATGCTCCGCAACCCAGCCAGCAATGCCCTGCCCCACATCAAGAGAAATTGTTTTCACCAGCGTATCCGCGGTCGATTCATCCCTGCACATTGCAATGTCAAACTCAAGCTTGTTTGATTCTCTGTTATACAGAAGGATTGAACAGGCCTCTGCCGCCATCTGGTTCTTCGCCTTTTCCATTACTAGGCTCATCAAGTCCTTTAAATCGAGCGTTGACGAAATTATTTCCGAGATCTCTAATATAACCTTAAGGCCGTCAACCCTTTTTTCCAAGTTTTTGAGATATTCCTCAGGAATGTTAATTTTTCGTTTACTTTCCATAGCTTATTGCATACCAGATTCTTGTGAAAATTTGCAAGAGGTATCGTACATTATTAATAGATGGAAGCTGAGAAAGATAACTTGACATGTTGAGAAAATATAGTCAAAATTACGCTGTTGTCAAGATTACGCTGTTTGACTTTTGTCAAAATAATGCTATAATTCTTCAACAGCAAGACAATGCAAGGGGGTAGAAATGTTTAGAGGACTTTTTCAGCCGATGCATCTTATCGTAATACTTGGCATTCTATTGGTGATTTTCGGTCCGAGCAAACTTCCTGAACTTGGTGCCGGAATTGGCAGAGGAATCAAAGAATTCAAGAAATCCCTCTCACATGATGAAAAGCTGCAGTCTGAAGAAGACAATAAAACGCAGTCTTCAGATGTGACGCGGGAGTGAGCAATTACACATCCAGTAGGTCGTTATCATTTAGCTAATTCACCAAAAGGAATCCGGCTTATCTATTCTCACAAGTGTCAAATTCTGTCTTTTAATTAACCTCTTTACATGAATGCGTGAGTTCGCCATTATCTTAATTTTCTTGTCAAACTATAGACAGATGGTCAGAGCGAGGATAAGTACGGTACCGTCTTATCGGAAACATCTTTTGAATGGCTTGTCAGAACCCAACGGCAGTAGGTGCTACTTAAACTGAACGATTAAGACTATGCGATGTCGAATTGTAAATCCGATAGTCGCGGTGATCTGCTCTGTCGTGATTCAGCGTGGGGATACCTTCTTGGATCTGCACTTGATGTCTATGCAGACAATATGCTGACTTGCCATATTATATTGATAATCAGCAATTCAATTATCGGAAGACTAGTTATGATGATGCACCGATATAGCTGAGGTGAGAGTGGATCGATTTAAGGAACTACCATCAAGGATGAAGTGGTCTCACATACAGCGCTTCTATGAGATGCTTCAACCATACCTGAAGGCTTCTCCCATCAAGCTCAGTAGGCCTTTTGCAGGAAGAGTTCTTGTCCTCTCTCCACACATCGATGATGATCTTATAGGGTGTGGAGGCACCCTTAGCAAACATGTTGAGGCGGGTAACCCGGTGATGGCGCTCTATTTTGCTGACTGCACTCAGGACAGGATTAAGGAGGCGAGAGCGGCTGCAACTATAGTCGGTTTTGACCAACTTGAATTTCTGAACTACAAATCAAAGACCTTGCTTGACCATAGGGAAATAGGAGAAAGGCTCTCCGCGACCATAAGTTCCTATAAACCAGACATGGTCTACCTGCCTTCACTTTTTGACCGACATGCCGATCACATTGCCGTAAACCATTATTTATCCGAATCTTGCCGTAAATACAGGTATAAGTTCACTGTTAATGCTTACGAGGTATGGAATACCCTTGTGCCAAATGTAATTGTGGACATTTCATCTTGCATTGACAAAAAGAAAGATGCAATAACATGTTATAAGAGTCAGCTTGATTCAAACGACTGGGTGGATGGAGCCATATCACTCAACAGGTACAGGGGCATATCTTCGGGTGTGGGCAAGTATGCGGAGGCCTTCATGAGTTATTCGTCAAAGGAATACTGTAGAATCTGGGAGCGGATTTATGCCAGCTAAGCCGTTAACTGTAATGAACCTGATTTCTGACGAAGGAAAAGGGGGGGCAGACATTCTAGCCCTTGACATCTCTAAGGGACTGAAACGTCGTGGCCACACGGCAATATTTGCTTGCCCGTCAGACTGCTTTTTAAACAGTGCGGCGCACGCTGCGGGACTCGAGGTGTATCATCTCGATCATTCGGGAAGCCGGGATATGACACCTCTTTCTGCATTCATGACGTTTTGCAAGAAGGAGAGGGTCGATATTGTAAATGTCCATCACTCCCATGGTAGGCATATGCTCATTGCGGCAAAGCTCCGGGGACTGGGATCAAAGGCGGTTTTCACACGACATTGCATCCCAGGTCCTAACATTGCAGCGATTTTCTATAATTTCATACTGGATATGAACCTAGCTGTGAGCAATACAATTAAGAAAAGCCTTATAAGGAGCGGCATTTGGCAAAGTAAGGTCACTACGGTATATGGTGGAATCAATATCGAGAAATTCGAGAAAGTGCCAGCAGAAAAAATAGAAGATTATAGACAGCGGTATGCGCGAAGGGGCGTTTTCACTATAGGTATGGTTGCCAGGTTGGGATTAGCCAAGGGATTCAGGACAGATAAACCCACTATGAAAAGGCATGAAGTCCTTTTCAGGGCGCTTGCAGGCTTGAGGGATCCTTTTCATTTACTCTTGCTCGGTTTGCACAAAGATAGAGATATAGATTATATGAAGGTCATTGCACAGGACAATGGCCTTGATACTGAAAAAATAACCTGTTGCCTTTTCCAGGATGACGTGGCACCCTTTTATAAAATCATGGATCTCAACGTGCTGCCTTCG
>Ga0074045_10004783_pt1 | contig 11915 bp, 11 predicted proteins | sample BogForMeECP23OM2_FD_94442 | JGI IMG/M metagenome (GOLD analysis project Ga0074045, IMG submission 94442) | Bog forest soil microbial communities from Calvert Island, British Columbia, Canada - Bog Forest MetaG ECP23OM2 | ecosystem: Environmental > Terrestrial > Soil > Wetlands ...
CCCCGTGCGCCTTGCAACCCCTCTCGGGCGCCTGGCTTCGGTAGGGCTGCTGCTTCTCGGGCTGGCGTGGTCGGTTGCGCCCTTGAGCGCAGGGGCCTCCAACGTCAAGTTTATCGGCAACGCGACCTACACCTTCAACGGTAACGTCGCGGTGCTCACCGCCGATGAGATCCGCAACTTCGATGCATCCGGGTCTTCCGGTCCCCTGCATCTGGAGCTCTGGGCCGTTGCTACGCCCTTCGATGGCGGCCCGGTCACCGGATACAAGCTCGCGGAGTACACGCTTGGCCAGCTGGTAGCAGGTTTCAGCTATTCGAACGTTTCATCCGGTTCGGTTCCGTTCACTCCTCCGCCGGACGGCGAGTGGACCTATACCATGTTCGTCACGGAATACACGTCCGGAGCGCCGGTTGACGACGGATGTCTTTCGGTCCAGAGCGCGAGGCACGAAGGCTATACCTACACGGCATGCATGCATGCCTCGGGATGGCTGAAGCGTTAGTTCTCCCGGAGGCTCGCCGCCTCCGCCGCGCAGGCCGTTGACGAGCGAGCGGCGGCACTCAGCCGCGAGGATTCATTCCCGCCCCAGCCTTCCGAGCCCTGGGGTGGCGGCGGGACTTCCAGGTTGGCGCTCGATCTGCTCGGCGAGCGCCTGGAAGCGTTGCCCGACGTTCTGCCTGACGGCAAACCGCTCGACGGGGCCAAACAACGCGAGTCCCGAATCCAGTTCCCCGGTGTATTGGAGGCGAACCTGGTCCCCGACTGGGGTAAGGACGTAGCGGCTGGTAAGCGCGCGCAAATCGCCCGCGACGACCCGCGAATCCAGACGCGACGGCGCAATCTCGACGATCTCGAAGGTAACATCCAGTGGCCTGTGCAGCAGCCAGAGGGTGACCTCTCCGGACTGCTCAACCGTGACCGTCGGACCCTTGCGCGCGAGAACACGGCACTGGCGCAGGCCCGGGATGAAGTCGACGTAACGTTCGTAGTCGGTCAGGACGCGCCACGCGGTTTGCGTGTCGGCATGCAACAGCGCGCTGGCTTCGATTTCAATCTTGTCACCCTGGCTGGTTACGTCGATCGCCATCGTCGCCGCAGCAACTGGCTGCGCAAGCATCGCCAGCAGGGAAAGCGCCACCTGCGCGATTCGAACGCGCGCAACATCGCATCCGAACACGCTGATCCGGCAGCGCACACCCGTCCTAGCGGTCAACGCCGCGCCATTGCGTCCGACGGTCGCGGCGCGACATGTCGCAGGTGCCGAGATCCTGGCTTTCGATGGTGCCGATGCATGACGGAGTAGGCGATCATTCCACCGTCGGAGACGTATCCTGGGCCGTAATCATACGCCTCGGTTTCGCCCTCCGCGTCGAAGCCCGCGGCGCTTTCGTTCTCGATCATCGCCCGGCGTTGGTCGGCGGCGCGCTGCATGCCCTCCTGGTCGAGCGCATCGCGCTCTCGCTCGAGCACGGCCACCGCCGCAGGATCGGCGTCACCGGGCCGCAGATCGAGGCGCTCTCCATCCTTGCACGGCAAGTCCGTGTAGAGAAGGCCGAGATTTCTGTCCAGGCACTTGTAGATCGGCGTGGCAGCACTGCTGGCGGCAGTGAACAATATCCACAGGACCAGGCATAGCCGCGGATACCTGCAGGCGGCGGCGCCGCGCCTGATCCATGCGCTTTCCTTCATGAGGCTGCAAACAGCCTCGCCGGCGATCTATTCCCTGGAAAGCGAGGACTGGCGAAGGCCGGGCCTATCGAGATCGCTGCGAGCGTCATTCGCGCGCCATGCCCTTTGCATTTGGCAATGCAAAGGGCATGGCACCGCGCGGCAAACTGTGGCTCAACCTCACGGCGATAATCTTCGCGGCGACGGCCGGAATAGTCGTTAACTATGAGGTCGATGAAATGTCGGCGACATTCATCGCCATTCGGGTAGCTGAAGTAAACGTATTCGCAAAATTGGTGCGCGACAATTGGGATGGCATCAAGTCCGTGTCCGACGACAAAAAGAGGATTCTGCTGCAGACGCTCGATTCGGGGCTGGCGGGAATCGAAATTCGCATGATGCGCGACGCGATCATCATTCTGTTCTACGCCCTGGTTGGCAGCATCATCGTCGATCGCGCGTTCGCCATGTTCCGATTGTGGAGAGCAACCCGGCCCAGGCAACCTGCGCCGTAGCCCGGCGCTGCACTGCGCCGGCGGCGCTTAAGGCGGTCCCGATCCGAGCTTGCGTGCGTCGGCCGATCGCTGCGCGTCCATCGACTCGGCACCCGGATCGCTGTCCGCCGAGGGTCGCGTCGAGCCCGCGCTTTTGCCGCCGAGGTCGTACTCGAGTCCGGCCCAGCGGGTTGGCACGCCGGAGCGCAGGTCGTCTGCCGCCTCATAGAGCAGGCTCCCGGTGAGCCATGCGCCGACGATGTGCAGGGGCGCGGTCCAGGCGGGCGCATGCGCGATCGACGCGATGCGTACCAGGGCGAAGAGCCATACCAGCGTGGCCACCAGCCACAGACAGAGCAGCGGCAACCCCTTGGCGAGATCGGTCGAAGCGAGCACCACGCCGAAGATTCCGCAGGCAAGCGTCCACAGCGGCAGGACGACGCCCAGAAAGCGGACCCGCAGAGCCGCGACCGACAGCCGCGAGGCCCTGCGATTCGCAGCCTCGGTATAGATCCGCTTCCAGCCGCGCCGAAACTGCGCCCAGTCTGCGTACATCCGGCAATGCAGCAGCCCTGCCGCCATGAAGACACCCGGATTGAGCTGCCGGTCCGTGACCAGTCGCGCGAGCGCCAGATCTTCGAGCAGCGCTCCCTTGACTGCGGCGTGGCCCCCTATCGCGTCATAGGTCGAGCGCGTGAACAGCATGAACTGCCCGTTGGCGAACGCGCGCCGATCCTTCAGGCCATTGGCCCGCATCGGCGGATACTGCCGCATGAGTTCCAGTGCCGCAGCCGTCTGCACCACGCGCTCGAACCACGTATCGTGCGTCAGCGTGCTGATCAGGCTCAGCAGATCGAGCTTGCGCTGCCGCATCAGGGCAAGCGACGCCGCGATGCAGCCTGGCTCGAAAACCGTGTCGGCGTCGGCAAACAGCAGGTACTCGGCGTCCCTTGCGGCCTGCGAACGCGTCACCCCGGCATGGACGGCGTGGGTCTTGCCCGCCCAGCCCGGCGGGCAGGCGTCGATCTCCACGATTTCGAAGCGCCCGTCGCCAGCGATGCCGTCGCGGACGAGCTGCGCCGTATTGTCTGTGCAGCGATCGAGCGCAAGCACGACCCGCAACTCCGGGTAGGTCTCCGCACGCAACGCGCGCACGAAGCCGGCGATCACCCGCGCCTCGTTGTGCGCGGGCACCACGGCGCACACGGACCCTGTGGGCGGGTTGGCGGCAGCGAGTGTCTGCCCAAGCCTGAGCGTGGGGACGGCGCGCATCGAACGCGCGACGTCGGCCCACACGAACCCCCACACCGCGATCGTGATGACCGCGCCGGCGCCAAGCGCCCAGGCGATGCTTTCCAGTATCCAGTGTGGATTGGTCAAGGCGTCGGCGGCGATCGGCGGGTCGTGCGCGGGGTTGCCTGGAGTCTATACAACGCAAATTCAGCGGCAGGAACCCGGGCGCCGCGCGCACCGAGTGCTGGAGCCCGGGAAAGGTTTCGCGCGAAGAGCCCGGTCGCGCCCTGTCACCGGTTACCTGAGTCCGCTCCGCTTCGCGCCACGCCGCCCGGTTGTCCGCGATGCCGCCGGGAAGCAAACGGCGCGGTCACTGATCCTTCGATTTCGTCCAGGTCGCGTCGGGATTGAACAATGTCATCTTGGACGCGATCGCCTGCGTGTCACGGCCAAGGTCCTTTTCGTAGACCACTCCATCATGATTGCAGGTGAACGTCATGACGCCGGATTTGCCCCACCGCGCCGGGTAGGCGACGAGGCCAAAGCCGCCGATCATCTTGCCGCCTACCACATAGTCGTAGGCTCCGCCCGGCGCGTCCTTGCCCTGGCCGGTGAGGATCTTGTAGATGTAGCCGTGGTAAGGCTCTTCCGCGGCTGCATGGCTGTACCCCTGGCTGCGCGCCCTCGCCGCCAGCCGCCCCAGCGGACTGGGCGGTTCGCCCTCCTTGGTGTCCCAGTACAGGCCGTCGTGCGTGCCGGGCGTGCTCGACAGCTTCTGGGCGTACTCGAGCAAGCCGTTGCCGTTGCGGTCCAACGCAGCGTATTCACGCTGCGCGTCGACATACGCCAGGCATACCTTGATCGCCGACAGTTCGTTGCGACCGATGCGACGATCGAGCACCTGCTCGTCGCCCTGCTTGGCATCGAACTGCCAGCGGCCGTTCTTCATCACCAGCGGATAAGGAAACGGAAAATCGTCCGGGCCGACAAGCAGAGTCATCTTGCCATCGCCCGAGGGCTCGAACTTGATCGACTTGTCGTATGCGCCGACAAACGCTTCGCGCGCCGAGTTGTCCTGCACCGGGTCACCGGAGCGGATGAGCTTGCTCGCGCCCGAGCCGACCACCCGCCACATCTGCTTGCGCTCATCGGAGCGCATCGCCTCGGCGAGCGCCGCCGCGGCCTCGTCTGGCGAGGCAAAGGTGCGCTGCACGAACCCGGGCCGGGACGAGCTTGCCGCCGGCGCAGCTTCAGCAGCATGGGCGGGCTGCATCAGCCACGTGAAGCCGGCGAAGAACGCGCAGGCCGATATGAGGCTCGTGCGCCCCGGGACGATTTGCATGAGTTTGCGTTCGTGGTTCATTAGCGACCCCGCCCCTGTCCACCGCCACCACCACCGCCACCGCCGCCACCGCGGTTTGCGCTCGGCGCGGCACGCTGCGGCTGCGAAGGCTGCATCGTGGCGCGGCTTTGCGCGCCGCGGGACGCCTCGCGCTGCACCTGCGATCGCGCTTCGGGCTGGTACGCGGGTGCCGGCCTCGAGCCCGCCGCCGACGGGCGCGTTGCGGGCATTGCTTGCTGCGGAGGGCGCGACGGGTTGTTGCCGGCCCCCAGAGACGGGCGTTCGGTCGAACCCGGCGACGGCCGGGCCTGGTTGTTGTTCGCGCCGGGCGATGGCCGCGCCAGGTTGCCGGCGGTCCGGTCCGTGGTCGCCGGCGAAGGTCGGGCCGGGTTGTTGTCGCGGCCGCGGTAATTCTCCCGCGTCTGTACTGCGCCGTTGTTAGTCGGCCGATACTTGTTGCCTGTGGCCGTGTCGCGATATGCCACCCCGCGGCGATGCTCGACGTTGTGGGTCCAGTTGCCGTTTTGCTGGTAGCGGTCGCGGTACTGGGGCCGATTCACCCAGATATTGTTATTGTTGATGTTGATGTTGACGGTGTTACCTCCCCAGTTCGGCCGGCACCAGCCCCAGTTGTTGGCGGTGATCGCCCACGCCGCGCCCCAGAAGATTCCGGCCGCGACCGCGCCACCGTAATACGGCGGGTACCCCCAGATCGGCGGCGGATACCAGAACCATGGCCGGTATGCAGGCGCCCACCACGGCCCATATATCACGACCGGGTTGTAGACCGGGACATAGACATACTGCGGCTGCGCCGGCTCGATGACGATCGTCCGGTCCTGCACGACAACCTTCTGCTGTTCGGTGCTCTGCAGGTTACCCGCCTGCTGTGCCTTCAGGCGCAACGACTGCACCGTGCGCATCACGCCGGCTTCGTCATCCAGAAATGCATCGCCGAGCCGCTGGGTCCAGTCGAGGTGTTCATTCATCATGTCGAGGACCTGTGGAAACGCCGCGAGCGAGAGCACGCTCGGATCCCAGGTCTGGTCCTTGAGCGCGTCGTCGAGCTGGGCGCCCTTCAGGCTGGGATTGGCCTTGACGAAGCGAGCCGCCTCGACGACTTCGAGCGGGTAAGTCGACGCCATCAGAACCTGCGTGAGCAACTGGTCCGGATAAAGCGCGATCGGAGCGAGCAACGAATCGAGCAGATCCTGGGAAATCGGCGGCGCAGCCGGCGCCGCGTCCGGCGGGGCCGGCGGCGCGTTCTGCGCCGCAAGGGGCATCGCCAGGGTCAACATGGCCGCCGCAACCACGACTGCCATGCAGCGAATACAGTTCATGGACGCTCCAAGGAGAAAACCGCGCCGGCCGGTCGCGGCCGTCGAGGTTGGCATTATGCCAACATTCGTCGTCCGCGAGCATAATCCAGACTTGCGGAGCGGCTCGCGGCTTCGATGCCGAGCCCCGTTTCGCTCCGTTGCAGCGCCCGTCGGCGAGTAGCAGGCCAACGCGTCTTCGCGGCCGTGGCAACCGGTCCGGCAGATCGAACCCTCGTCGGGCCCGCGGGCGCAAGGCCCTGGCTCAAGTTCGAAGGAGGTCCTCGATGCGCTACGAGCTCTACTACTGGGCCTCGATCCAGGGGCGCGGCGAATTCGTGCGGCTCGCCCTCGAGGCGGCCGGTGCGCCTTATGTCGACGTCGCCCGCACCGCTGGCGGAGAAAGGCGCCTGCTTGCGCTCCTCGACGACGATGCGATCGCCTGTCCTCCGTTCGCACCGCCGTTCCTGAAGGCGGGCAATCGTCTTATTGGACAGACCGCCAACATCCTGCTTTTTCTGGGCGACCGCCACGACCTCGCGCCGAAGCGTGATTCGGCCCGGCTGTGGGCGCACCAGCTGCAGCTCACCATCGCGGATCTTGTCGACGAGGCGCACGACAGCCATCACCCGATCGCAGCGAGCCTCTACTACGAGGATCAGCGGCGCGAAGCGAAGCGCCGCGCGGTCGACTTCATTGCCCGACGGATGCCGAAGTACATCGGTTACTTCGAGCGCGTGCTCGCGGCCAATCCGGCCGGGCCCGCCCATCTTGTCGGTGGCCGACTCAGTTACGCCGATCTGTCGCTATTCCAGGTCGTGGCCGGATTGCAATACGCGTTCCCGAACGCGACGGCACGCTTTGCCAGGCAGCATCGCCGCGTCATGGCGCTATGCGAGCGCGTAGTCGCAGGTCAACGAATCGCCGCCTACCTGGCCTCCGGCCGCCGCCTGCCTTTCTCCAAGGAGGGCATATTTCGGCACTACCCGGAACTCGACAGCTGAGCAGGCCCTGCGGCCCCATCCCGCGGTCTAGAATTGGGTGTGCAGGCCGATCATGACCGAGTGCGGAAGCACGCTAAGGATCAGCGGCGTGTCACGGGTGTAGGCCCAGTACCCGGTAATGCCCCCGAGCGCCCAGGAAGCGAGGACGTCCGTCTGCCAGTGCCCCCATTCCTTCATTCGCGCCACGCCGCTGTACAGGGGCAGTAACGCAAGGGCATAGGTCGCCGGATAATCGTGTCCGTACTGCAACATGAACGGCGTGACGATCGAAGTGTAGGCAGTCACCTCCCCGCTGGGGAAGCTGTAATTGCCCTTGCCTTGGAACCACATGTTGGGATCGGGCGTCTGGCTGGGCCGTGACCGCGTGAAGATGTACTTGCCAGCCTGCGCCAGGACGGCGCTGACCGCCGAGGAATCGACGGCCTGCCAGCAAGTCTTGCCGAGGGTGTTTTCTCCCCCCTCCCAGACGCCGCAGGCGATTTCGCCGGCGATCATCGTGTCCATCACCGCCAGTTCGACGTTGTGGTTCCAGATGCCGCTGTCGTCGTAGCCGATCCGATGGTCAATGCCGCCGGCCCATAGGGTGGTCGCGGCGAGTGCAAGGGCCACGCCGGCCGCCCGCCGAATTGCCGGTATCAGGTATGTAGGCATCACTCCAACGCCGGGACGCTGGTGTCGGCAGCGAGCAAGTCAATGCTCGTCAGCGCCTGATTTCTCCGAGCTACAGCGCTCCAGGCCGCTAGCAATACATTACAACCTTTCCCTTACGATCACCTGACGCGGCGGTACGCCTCAAGAAGGCGAAAGCCGGGCTGCAATCAGATTGTCATCACAGTGAGCAATGGAATCTGGTTTTATCGCCGTTTGAACGCTAGCCCTGTTGGGCGCGCCTCCCGCGGCGGCTTGACTGCGGCCTCCAAACAAGCGGCAATGTCTGCCTCAACCCGGGTTTCTTGCAGGTGCCGCCCACGGATGTAACCGACATGACCGACCAGACGATCCATACCGCCAAAGAAGTGACTGCCGCGCGATGGGGCCTGCTACGCCCTTCGCAACGGGCAGCGCTGTTTCACCAGCTCCCGAGAGGGCAGCAAGACGACTTCTTCCTCGCCCTCGCGGTCCACGACCAAGCAGAACTATTGGTTGTGCTGCCTGAAAGCGAGCGCCGGCTGTGGATGCGACTGCTTGCACCCGACGACGCAGCCGACGTGCTGCAGCATGTCGACGCCGCCGATCGGGCGGGATTATTGGATCTCCTCGATGAACCGACGCGCAAGGAAGTCAACGCCCTCTTGGCCTTCAAGGAAGACGAGGCCGGTGGGCGGATGGATCCCCGTTTCGCGCGCGTGCGCGACGATCTTTCGATCGATGAGGCGATTTCCTATGTTAGGAAACAGGCGGCGAGCCTGCGCACGATTGGCTACGTCTACGTGCTCGACCGGGACCAGCGTCTGGCAGGCGTCGTTTCGCTGCGCGAACTCTTCCTTGCCGACCCGAAAATGCTGGTCCGGGACATGATGCGCGCCGATCTGGTCTCGGTTGGCGAACACATGCACCAGGAGGAAGTGGCGCGTGTGCTGCGCCAGAGCCGATTGCTCGCCATCCCCGTGCTCGACGCACAGCAGCGCATGGTGGGGATCGTGACGCTGGACGACATCGTCGATGTCATCGATGAAGAAGCCAGCGAGGACATGCAGAAAGTGGGGGGGATGGAAGCACTCGACGAGCCCTATCTCGAAACGGGGTTCGCCCACCTGATAAAGAAGCGCGCCGGGTGGCTCGCGATCCTGTTCGTGGGTGAAATGCTCACGGCAACGGCACTGGGATACTTCGAGGGCGAGCTCGACAAGGCAGTCGTCCTGGCGCTGTTTCTGCCCCTGATCATCAGCAGCGGCGGCAATTCTGGTTCGCAAGCGACGACTCTGGTGATCCGGGCGATGGCGCTCGGCGAGGTGATGTTGCGGGATTGGTTTCGTGTCATCAGGCGCGAAGTGTTAGCCGGCATTGTCCTGGGCAGCATTCTCGGCGTGATCGGGCTGACCAGGATATTTGCATGGCAGGTAATGTTCGGAACCTACGGCGAACATTACTTCGTTCTGGCCCTGACCATTGCCTACAGCCTCGTTGGCGTCGTCCTGTTCGGCACCATGGCAGGGTCCATGCTGCCTTTCATACTCCGGCGTTGCGGTCTCGACCCAGCCAGCGCGTCGGCGCCGTTTGTCGCAACCCTGGTCGACGTCACCGGCCTGATCATCTATTTCACGATAGCCAAGCTTATCCTGACGGGCACGCTGCTCTGAAGCGCCGGCCGGTCGACGGGCAACGCGTTGTCCTTTGCCACGTCGCGGTCATCGTGCCCGGGCGGGCACGCCGAGAGCGCGCCGCCTGCCGCAGGAAAGGAGCGACCCCATGTCGGCGCGCGAAGCATCGAGTCCGATCCGGCCGGTCCTCGCGGCGCTGACGCTCGCGGGCGTTGCCTATTCGGCGTGCGCAGGCCCGCCGTTTCGCACCGACGACCCCGACGTGAGGGGCGTCCGGGAACTCGAGCTCAACGTGTTCTTCGAGCAGACGCTGGTCGCCGACGGGCGCGAGGGAGTGCAGCCGGGCATCGAGTTCAACTACGGACCGATTGAGAACGTTCAGCTGACGCTGCTCGTGCCCGCGGGGTTTACGACACCTTCCGGAGAGGCGATCGTCCGTGGCTTCGGGGACCTCGAGCTGGGCGTGAAATACCGCTTCATCAACGAGACCGACAGCCTGCCCGCGGTGGCCGTCTCGCCCCTGGTGGCCATTCCGACCGGCGATTCGGACAAGGGCCTTGGCAATGGCGGCAGTCAAGTCTTTGTACCTCTATGGCTATCCAAGAAATGGGGACAACTGGAAACCTATGGCGGCGGCGGGTATTGGAATAACAACGGGCCGAACTGGAAGAATTACTGGTTCCTCGGGTGGGTGGTCCAGTACGAGCTCGACGAGCATTGGACACTAGGCGGAGAACTCTTCTACAACACCGGCGAGGAACTCGGACAGCAATCGAGCACGGGATTCAACCTGGGCGGGGCCGTCAACTTTGACGAGCATAACCACATTCTGTTCTCGGCGGGCAAGGGCCTGCGCAATGCCGCCGTTACCAACCGGGTTTCAACCTACGTAGCCTATTCCCTCACCTTCTGAGGCCAGCATTTGGGCTGCGGCTAATGCGCGAGGCCCTTGCGGATAGCCAGCAGTTCGCGCCGTCGCGCAGCGTCCGGTCTTGGATAGGACATCTTCAATCCCTCGAGCGTGTCCAGGACGATCTGGGAAACGATCAGCCACGCGTTCTGCTTGTCATCGGCCGGGACGACATGCCACGGCGCCTCGCGGGTGCTGGTCGCGCTCAGGCACTGCTCGTACGCCTTCATGTATTGCCTCCAGTACTTTCTCTCCTCGATGTCCGCAAGGCTGAACTTCCAGTTCTTGTCCGGCTGATCGATGCGTTCGAGAAAGCGTTTTCGCTGTTCTTCCTTCGAAAGGTGAAGAAAGAACTTGATGATGCGGGTTCCGTTTTCGGACAGGTGACGCTCCAGATTCACGATGGAGCGATACCTGTCGTGCCAGACTCTCTTGCCGTCGCCCCGCGCGTCCGGGAGGCCTTCGCCGCGCAGGAGCTCCGGGTGCACACGGACGATGAGCACCTCTTCGTAATAGGATCGATTGAAGATCCCGATGCGCCCGCGTTCCGGCAGGTAGCGCGTTGCGCGCCAAAGAAAATCATGTTGCAGCTCGGTCGCGTCAGGATGCTTGAAGCTGAAGACCTGGCAACCCTGCGGGTTCACTCCGGACATCACGTGCTTGATCGCCCCATCCTTGCCCGCGGCGTCCATCGCCTGAAAGATCAGCAGGACCGCGTGGCGGTCGGATGCATAGAGCAGCTGCTGCAGCTCGCTCAGTTGCGACACTTGCTCCTGGAGAAGGCTCTTGTAGTGCTCCTTGGACTTGTACACCGGCGCCGATCGGGTCGGCCGCTGCTTCAGATTGACCCTCTCCCGAGGCAGTACGCGGAAATCGTCGGCATTCATCTTCATCCTGGTCCCCCGGTCGCATGGGTTGCGCGGCTCGCGACGTTTTTTCCGGCCCGGCGCGATCCGTCGAGCCTGACTCATGTCCTGAGAGCTCGATACGGACGCGAGGCCTCGACATTCGGCAGCGTAGGACGAGCGAATGCGCAGGTCAACTGCGCGCTCTCTTTCGACTCCCGCCTCGGCTCCGGCACGGCAACCATCGCGTTGCGGAGCTGCAGTGCGACGGCCAGCGGCCCGGATCTCCCAACGTCAGCTCGAGGTTCCCACCCAGCGCTCGCTCAGGTTCCAAAGTGCATCCTGAAGCCCCACGTCACGGGCCAGCGGCGCGGCGGTCCGCACCTTCTGGTATTCGTCGAAATAGCTCCCGGTCACGTCGGCGACAGCGTCGGAAAGCGCGAGGAACAAGGTGCTCTGCGCGCCGCGTTCGGCATCGACAATGACGCGACTCAGCAATGGCTTGACAACGCGCAGCCAGCGTGGCAACAAGTTGGTCGCGACCACCCCCGGATGAAGGCAGTTTGCGGTGACCCGCGTGCCGGACAGGCGCCGCGCCAGGGCAAAGGTGTACAGCACGTTGGCCAGCTTCGACCCGGAATACGCGGCCATCGGGTTGTAGCGGGCGCGCCGGTCGGTGACTTCGTTCAGATCAAGTGTACCGCGATAGTGCGCGCGCGAAGCCACATTGATGATGCGGCCTGGCGAATTCACGCGATCCAGGAGCAGTTGGGTGAGCAGAAACGGGCCAAGATAATTCGTCGCAAACGTCAGTTCGAAGCCGTCCGCGGACTGCCGACGCC
>Ga0074045_10004784_pt1 | contig 11914 bp, 14 predicted proteins | sample BogForMeECP23OM2_FD_94442 | JGI IMG/M metagenome (GOLD analysis project Ga0074045, IMG submission 94442) | Bog forest soil microbial communities from Calvert Island, British Columbia, Canada - Bog Forest MetaG ECP23OM2 | ecosystem: Environmental > Terrestrial > Soil > Wetlands ...
ATGGAAACCCGCCAAAATCATGGATTGTACGTGGAGTGGGCATTGCCGTAACAGACGTACCTGGAAGAAACCAGTGAGCGGACACGCATAGCACGGCCGTTGGCCTTGGCACTTTGAGTCCAAAGGCAGCCCAACCTTGCGTATAGGCGTTGTTCATCAATGCATTCATGGGATTGCCGTGTCCGAAAAACAGAGCTGGCATCCTCGACATAGCTTTTGACATGCTATTCACCTCCGGATAGATAGAGATTGACCACTGAGATCAGAACAGCTGAACCCGAATACATAATTTTCACAATCAGTGGAGCTATCAAAGTTTATCCTCAAGCTTCTGAACCACAGCATGCAGGCCGGATGCAGGAGATCGCCAGCGTTGCGCCCTCAGACTGTTTCATCTGAGCCTTCTTGTGCCATTGATGTTAGCGGACGGAATTATTTTGCCGGCAGGAGACTTCACGTGTCTCTTCGTAGAGCCCTTGGATCTTACCACTGAAAAGGTCCAATCAAGATAAATAGGGCGATTTTTAGCGGCTTTCAAAAGCATTCATAGTCTTTGTTGCAAAGATGCATTACCACAATACAAGTGATTGACTGAGAAAAAATACGGCATCATCGAGCGCTTTGTTTTAGTTTTTTTTGCTCATACATTGATCTGTCGCCTTCTGCCAGCAGTTCGTCAATTGAGCGTGGGTGCTCGCGATCAAGCTGAGCTATCCCTATGCTTATTGATAGCTTGTGAGGTGCTACTTTCTTATTGTTAGCATTTATGTTTTCCCGCAACCGCTGCGTGATCATTTCGGCACTAACATCGGGAGTCCTTATCATTAGCACTACAAATTCATCACCACCGATCCGCGCAATGATGTCAGATTCCCTAAAGCTTTCTTTAAGGACTTTTGCAGTCAACACCAACATTTTGTCGCCCTCTCCGTGACCGCTTAAATCATTAATCAGCTTTAAATCATCAAGATCGATAAAGAGCAATACTATGATCCTCTTGAGCCTGGTGGCAATTTTTATCTGCTGTCCGGCCAATGCCAGGAACCCCCGGCGGTTATAAAGGCCTGTCAGTTCATCAGTAAGTGATAGGACTGTCAACTCCTCTTCCATCTGCTTCAATCTGGTGATGTTTTTGGCCACTACGGTCACGGCCATTGTGCCGCCTTGCGGATCTTTGACAGGGCTTAGGGTCCTGAGGAAAAACTGCCCTTCCCTATCGCTCCAATGTTCATACTGAATGGACTTGCCGTTTTTAAATACCCTGCCAATCTTATTGGCGAACATTTTGCTGTCTTCCGCCGAATGGAAGTCGCTGTATGGTTTTCCACTGCATTCTTCTTTGCGCAAGCCCAACCTCGATAAGTGCCTCTTGTTGACAAAAAGGAACCTGCAGTCTATGTCCACCAAATATATGGAATCATCTGTAGAGTCGACTAGTGAACGGTATCTTTCCTCGCTTTCCTGTAGTTCCTGTTCAGCGCTCCTGCGCGTGGTCACATCGCGAAAGCTCCAGACTCGGCCAACGATTTGTTGTTTGATGAGTTGCGGCTGTGAGTAGCGCTCAAAAACTCTGCCGTCCTTGAATTCTATAGTGTCAAAACTGTCTGACCCAGCATTCGCATATAGGTCATGCACTTTGATAAGAAAGGCCTGAGGCTCTTTGATTTGGTCCAGCACGAAGGACAATGTCTTCTCGTCGTCTCTTAAAGCGATTAGCGTTTCTGGAATGCGCCACATCTCCAGGAATTTCTTATTAAAACTTACTATTCTTCCTACACGATTAACGACCAGGATGCCATCGGTCGTGCATTCTAGTGTAGAACTTAGCAGAGACAGCGATTTTTCGAGTTCCTCTGCAATCCTTTTGCGTTCTGTGATATCGTCGCCGACGCATAGAATCTGGATGACCTTGCCGTCGTCATCACAGATGGCCTGGTTCGTCCAGGAAATCCATACCCGTTGGCCATCTCTTTTCATGTTTTCATTCTCATTTCTTGTGTAGCGTTCTGGATATAGAGAGATTTCCGCTATCATCTTCACAAGATCCCTTCCGGATTTGTCCGTTTTTGGCACGATCGTGCCGATTACGTTCTTGCCTATTATCTCATCCTCACAATATCCAAAGAACTCCTGGGCACACTTGTTAAAATAGACAATGGTTCCTTTCAGATCTCTCTTGAAAACAATGCTGCTTGAATTATCCAGCGAATTCATATCCTCGTTCCCTCTCGACCTGCAGACATATTTTGGCGACTTAGGCTCTGCTTTAGCAAATTCAGAATCTCTGTCTCCGTGACGCGATGCTCCCAGTCGAGCCGTGTGATCTTTTTCGTTCTTATTACTATTGATTGCACCAGCCTTCCATGATCTACCATTAAACGTATTTGGCTATTTTGAGTTCGCCAAAGTCGCCAGCCTTAAAGAGTCTTGCTATATGTGAATACCCCCGGTCGATATAAAGATGAAGAGACATGTCACTATTAGCTCCGCTGCTGATCCCCCTCACCATAAAGCCTAAAGAACACTCTTACCACTTCTGGGTCGAAATGTATTCCTGCCTGATCTCTCAAGTACTGAAAAACTCTTTCCTGTGGCCATGCGGGGCGGTATGGGCGGTCTGAAAGCAAAGCATCCCACACATCAACCACAGCAAATATGCGTGCGCTCAAGGGGATCATATCTCCTTTGAGTCCCCTCGGATAACCTGTTCCATCCCATTTTTCGTGATGGCAGTATGGAATGAGAAGGGCCTGACTTAAGAAGGTAATTGGAGAAAGCATTTCGTGAGCAAATACCGGATGTTTGCGCATGATCATCCAGTCTTCCTCAGTGAGCGGTCCTGGTTTGAGCAGAATGCTATCGGGCACGCCCATTTTACCGATGTCATGCAGGAGCGCACCTCTTCGGACATGCACGAGTTCAGACTCGCTTACCCCCATGACTGTGGCTATTCTTACAGTCATGTCAGCGACCCTTTGGCAATGACCTTCTGTCTCTTTGTCACGCATATCAAGGGCTTTAGACCAACCTTCAATGGTGGCGTCATATGCAAGCGCCAGGTTTGTGTTAGAGGATTGAAGACTGTTGAATAGCTCAGCGTTATCCAAGGCAATGGCTGCCTGCGCCGTCAGAGCGTCGAGATAACCCATCCAGCTCTTAGTATAGGAAAGTTCAGAACGGCTGAATATCTCGAGGACTCCTTTTAGCTGTCCTTTGGCAACAAGGGGGACGACATACATGATTTTGAATGCATCGCCTTTTTCCAACAGCCGCATATGCTCGCACGGACCGTCGGTTCCCGTCCCTGCAAGGATGCTAATCTTCCTCTGCTCCAGGGCAGCGCGCCCTTCATGACATTCACCCATTCTGACCTTCATTTTCTCAATAGCGCGGGAGCGGAAACCGTCTCCCGCGGCATATTCCAGAACTTGAGTGTAGGGATTTAATAGGAGCACGGCAGCTGCGTCGACATCAAGATGCTTGGTCACATAGGGAAGGAGTATGTTCAGCGTGACCTTCAGGTCTCGGCTGGAAGATATAGCCATGTCAATAGCATGTAAGGCGGAAAGTTGCTGCAACTGCTCCAAAGTCGTCTCGTGCAAAGTGGCTCTGTCGATAGCGTTTGCGGTAATCTCACCAATTGCCTGAAGCAAGCACAGTTCTGCATCCTGAATCTTGCTCTTATGGCCTAGGGCCAGCGCCCCTATCGTCTTTCTTCGCGCCTTTAGAGGGATACAGATAAAGTCATGAAGATCTTTAATCCAATCAGGCCTGATCAAGCGGTCGTCGCATGGCACGCTAGAACTCAGATAAGGCTCAGCGGTTGAAATACAATGACCGATCACATCTTCCCCTGCTGGGAGCCGCACACCGGTCATGTTTACCCAGTCTCCTCTGGCCAGTTCTATTATCGCATCGCCTCTCACAGGGTCGTGAATGGCGATCAAAGTGCCTGTAACTTTGAATAAATCGAGCAGATGATCAAGAATAATCGGTATCATGTCAGCTGGGGTCGTGGCACCCCGAAGAGCTCTGCTCAAGGTCAGAATGGCTTCCATTTCGCGCTCGCGCCGCTTCCGCTCCGTGACATCCCGGAGAGTGCCTTCCATGCCCACAGGAGCGCCGGCTTCGTTAAAGAGCAAGTGGGCGTTTACAGAAGTGTATACTAGCCTTTCATCTTTTGTTTTTAAACGGACCTCGAAGTCTATGACCTCTCCTTTTTTATTTATTTCCTCCAACAGCTTTACCCTGTCTTCAGGATAGAAGTAAAAATCTATTATCGGCTTGCCAATGAGCTCTTCTCGGCAATATCCAGAATATCGCTGAATCGAAGGGCTTATCTCAACAATATTTCCATTGAGATTGACTTGGTAAAATACATCCTGCACGTTCTCGAATATCTTCCGGTACTTTATCTCACTCTCTAGCAGTTTAGACTCTGCCTGCTTGCGCTCGGTTATGTCCTCTACTATTGCTACACAGCTCAGCACGTTGCCGGCCTTATTAAATATGGGGGCTGAACGCAGGGCGACCCATATCTTAGCCGGACTGGTCGTGGCGCTGTAAAGGCCTTCATAAATTCCTTCAGCACCTTCCACTGCAATGCGCAGACTAGGGAGGACACTCCGGTCTTCTAATGTTTTCATATCTAATCCCAAAAGTGACTCACGGTTTGATTGTAAGATGTCGACGAAGCGGTCATTGCAATCAGTTATACGCAAGTCAGTGTCATACATGAAAATACCGACCGGGGAACGGTCAAAAAGCGTACGATAACGTTCTTCGCTCTCCCACAGTACCTCCAGAGTCTTTTCTTGCTCTATCGGTAGTTGTTTTATCGTCCCGCGATCGTTTTTCATGTAAGATTGTAATACAAGCCTGTTCCCTTATCAGAAGATTTCAAAAGAAAAAGCCGAGCTGAATGCAGACGGCTATTTAACAGCTCGGCTCTCTGCTCCCTGCTATCCTCACGGGCTTGTTCTCTCCTCAAGGAGGTTTTTGAGGTTCATCAGAATGTCCTTTCCGTGTTATTGTAGCATAATTATTTTATATGTAGAGAGGCCCGTTTCTGGAAGCTCATGTGCAGGAAGGAGCCATGTCTTACACTGGGAATGTTTGAGAGCTCAATTTTTTTTAGCGTGAGGCTTCATTATGATATGGCTATATTGGTTCCATGTATTGGAGCTGCTCCCTTTAATCTGAGTGTGCGTAAAGGCTTTAAAGAGATTAAGAGACGGACTCCCTTTGACGTAAATAAGAGGTTTTGAGATACCGAGTGGCTGAGGAGAGATGCGGCATTGACCCTCTGCTTGCTGAGAAATGCGTTCTGTTGTATAGTGTATTAAAAACCTGTCAAATGGTTTGTTAAGGCACAAAAAGAAGGGCTGACGACTCAAAGGAAATTATGGGCAGGAAGAGCGTTGAGCAAAATTTCGTCGTATATCGGATCCTAACAACAGTGGTGAGCAATGAGTGAATGCTTTCTTGATGGACAATGGCAACCCCTAACTGTGAGTTAGAGTCTAAAGTGAGGATTATAATATGCAGCGTGAGATTGATAAATTTTATCTTCAAGATAAAAGTATTTTTTTAAAAACCATTGAAGACTTTTTAGAAAGCCACAAGGGGAAAAAAGCCTTTCTTGAGCATGAAGTCAAGGGTATGTTAAAGGGGATCGGTTTCCCTGTTCCTAAAGGAATTTTTTTCAGTGGAAATCAATATTTCTTTCCACTGCCCAATCTGGCATTTCCATTGGTCGCAAAGGTATCGTCTTCTCAGATAGTATCAAAGGGTGATGTCCGGGGTGTGCGGGTCGATATAAAAAGTGAGGACGAATTGAAAGCAGTTGCGCAAGAGCTCTCCGCGATTGACCACGCAGAGGGGATTCTTGTGGAGGAGATGTCACCTGACGGGGTGGAAGTCATTATCGGCGGGATCATTGACGACCAGTTCGGCCCGGTCGTCATGTTTGGACTTGGCGGAGCATCTGTTGAACTCTTCAAGGATGTGGCCTTTGCTCTTGCACCGCTCACAAAAGGTGATGCCGTCTGGCTGATCAGTCAGATTAAGGGGTACCCTCTCCTGAAGGGCTTTAGGGGGAGACCACCTGTCGATATGGAGACTCTGCTCAACATAGTCACTGCTGTTTCAGAGATAATCGGGACTGGTCTAATCAAAGAAGTAGATCTCAATCCAGTGATGCTCTATCACAATGGGGCTATGGTCCTTGATGCAAAGATGTCTGCCTGATTGTCTGAAAATTCTGAAGTGTCAAGTGCCGCTCATGGTAATTTATGATATCAGACCGAAGGTCATGCCCCTACCTGAGCGTGTTTGGTTTCTTCTTCGCAAAAGAGCATGTTCATCGAGACCAATCTCTGCAAGACTCTTCCGTAATCAACGTCAAAGTTTTTTTGGAGAGTAACAGCTATGTCTGCATACCGCCCCATCACTTCACCGATGCTTGAAGATGTGTACGTGTGTTTGAAATCCTTACATCTCCAGGCCTCATCTGTTTCAATATAAGGTGTTTTCCTGATTGCCTTCTCTATTTGTGATGAAATCTCCTCTCTGAGTTGAACTGTTTCCTCACCATTGACCCTTCTCTGGAAGAGCTCCCCTACAGTCAAATTCTCAAGATCGATGCATCTGCAAAAATTCCTGCAATTGGAACACGAAAATCTTAATTCGTCTCTTAACGTCTCCAACAGTAAGGTCTCCAGCACCTCCCTGAATTGATCATCTGGAACAAGTGCCGAGGCTGTGAGGAGCTTTGAGACAAACTCCTCACTACTTTCTACGACCGATACAGGGGTCTCTTTGATTCTTTTTGAATTCTCCGCTCCTACGATGCTACTGGCAATGGTGACATAGTGATGAAGATTTTCCGGGAAGAGGGCTAGCCTTTTAATCATCTCCTTGCGATTCAGTTCATAAAGTACAGCCCAAAAAGACAACGGATTAGTGCCCGACATTTTTTGTTCCTTTAGACACTCAAGAATCAGACCAGCGACAGAAGTCCGATCGGCGGTGCGTCTTAGCCGCCTGCTTTTAGGAATGAGACCGACATGCCGGCTGCTACAGCATCGATGGTATTAAGTGTCACATCATTGATATGCGGTAATATACCAAGTATAGGGACCGGGCACAACTCCTCAAGTACGAGAGGGTTTGTCTTTTCAGCCAGACTGTTGCCTGGTGCTTGAGCATTGTTGATAAGTACGCCAACGACCTCAAGTCCTGTTAGCAGTGCATGGTTGACAGTCAGTAGCGTTTGGTTTATCGTGCCCAGGGTCGGCCTGGTCACAATGATCACTGGAAGCCGCAATTCCCTCATCAGGTCAACCATAAAATAAGCTCGCTGATCTGCGCGGTCGCCCTTCTTTTTCATTTTTACGATTGGCACGAGCAAGCCACCCGCCCCCTCCACCACCATGAAGCTGTATTGTTCCGAAAGGATTCTGTATGAATCTATAATCTTTCTCAATTCTACCGCTTTTCCCTCCAGTTCAGAGGCAACCATTGGCGCCAGTGGTTGCTCGAATCGTATCGGGCTAACCAGATCGATGGTTGTGTCCATTTGTGCCACCGATTTTAAGAACATACCATCTGGGGGTATCAAGCTGCCATCCCTATTGAGGCAACCGGTCTCAATTGGTTTCATAGCTGCGACCTTTATCCCCTTTTTGATAAGGGCCCTGATCAAGACGGCTGCCGCTATGGTTTTCCCGACGCCCGTATCTGTTCCAGTGATGAATACACCCTTTGCGCTACCTGACGCTGATTGTGGCATGTTATGTTCCTAACTCATCGCCTCATGAGACCTTCCGGTGAGTCAAATGACTCTGCTTTCTAGGCAGAAGACCTGTGCAGTGATGTTGGCTGTTTCTGTAAGGTGAAGAACGAACCTTGCGACTTCCCTGGGATCAGAGAGACTGTTCAAGAGACTCTCAGCCTTTGCGGCTTTCATGGCCTCGCCGGCATTCAGTCCCATACCCGTGCTCAAATAGCCAGGTACTATGGCATTGACTCTTATTTTTTTTTCCGCGAACTCCTTTGCCGCAGACTTGGTAAGGCCCAATAGTGCGGCTTTTGAAGCGCTGTACGCTCCCTGCCCAGCTTTTCCTTTGAGTCCGGAGTAAGAGGAAATATTCACGATATGCCCGCCTTCCTTCATGAGAGGGACAAACGCCGTAATGGTGTTGAATACTCCTTTCAAATTAGTCTTCATCACCGCATCCCAGTCGTCTTCCCGTTGTTTCACCAACAAAGAATCTATGGTTATGCCAGCGTTATTGATGAGAACGTCAATTCTCTGCCATCGCTCAAATACGTCCCGCGCGATTTTTCTCACCTCCTCGCCTTGCTCACATCGGCCTTTAGGGGCATGACCGCGTCGTTTCCCATGGTTTGTATCAGCTGACTAATCAAGGAATCAGATTTGTTGTAGTTCAATCCGACCTTGTAATGATTCTGATGGAATAAGAGCACAAATTCCCTTCCAAGGCCCCTGGCTCCACCTGTTATTACGGCCACTTTATTCATCATAATTGTATTGTTCATGGTATAATTTGATCATCATTTTATGCAATCGGAGGGAGCATGGCAAGATTTGAAGAAGTCCAGATGAGGTTGGCTGAATCTGCGAAGAACTTTCTTGAGTTATACAACATGCAGGTGTTTGTCGAGCAGTTCACCCTTGACAGGGAGAGTAAATTTTCCCTGGTATTGCCTGACACAGAGCCGCCATTCCCCGTCACAGCAACGCTATCATTTATTTACGATGCATTCCAGACAGGGATGACCCTTTATGAAGACAGCTCATTGGATAAGGACGAGGCTGACATAGATACCTCCATAGAGCTGGATTTCACAGTGCACTTCCCGATCATGAAGGGAGCCCCGGATATGCGTGAAATTATAGCGGAGATCGAGGATGCATATCCCGACATGGAGCCTGCTCTAATAGTTAAGGATATACTGTCAGATGAGGAACCGCTTAAAGAGCATGAATTGTCCTATAATTACTCGATCGAGGCTGAGGACATCCTAGACCAGGAGCTCCTTGACGAGTTATTCGAGGAACTCAGAGGGGTCCTCACATTGGTGCACAACAGGACTAAGGATTATATAGACAAGTCATGGTACAGAGAGGAAGATGATCCCTTTAAAAGAAATTAACTGTGTCATGCTGGATATGGATGGAACTCTCCTGGATAAATATTTTGATGATTACTTTTGGGAACACCTTGTGCCTGAAAAATATGCAGAGAGACATCGCATAACGTTCGGGAGGGCAAAAGAAGAATTGCTCTCTAAATACAGGGCGCATGAAGGGACACTGAACTGGACTGACATTGATTTCTGGTCAGAGGAACTAAACCTGGACATCCCCTCCCTCAAGGAACAGATACAACATCTTATAGAGGTCCACCCTAATGTTGAGACCTTCCTGAAAAGGGTCAGACAAGAAGGGAAGGAGATCTTCCTGGTGACTAATGCCCATTATAAGGTGCTCGATCTGAAGTTAAAGAAGACCAAGATAGGGAAATACTTTGACAAGTGTATCACATCAGCTGAGATCGGCTATCCCAAGGAGATGGTCGCCTTCTGGCAAAAATTGGAAGAGACGATCCACTTTGATAAAGAAAAGACGCTTTTTATCGATGATACCTCAGAAGTGCTCAAGACCGCAAAAGCTTATGGCATAAGGTACCTTCTCCTTAAAACGAGGGCGAGTTCAAGAAAGGAGGAAACCCCGGGCAGCGATTTCCCGGTGTTGAGCGATTTCAGCGAACTGGTTTCCTTGCTTCCCAGCGGCGGATAACTGTCCCGCCACTTATCTGAAACAACCTTCCAAAGGCGGCAGAACAATTAGCGCACTCTTGACACTTCCCATACGAAAAGATCTCTGACGCACGTCGTGACAATTTGAACTTGCCGGGTTGCGACATCAGCAATTCATCGCAGTGAGTAAATCATCGCTCATTATAAACATTATCGTCGCGCTTTATAGGTTTACTATCCGTCCGTGCCTTCAATGAAGTGCAATAAAAGACATCTCTCTGAGTTGACGCTGTTTTTTTATTTTACAAAGAGGCAACATCAGCCCTCTGTAGGAAACGGCCTACATGTAAATCAGACTAAGTCCCACAGTAATGAAAGAATTGCTCTGATATTTTTTTTCTTTTTTATCAATGATAATAAATGCAGCTGCTGTCTCTTGAACTTTAAGATTCAAGAACGTCGCAACAGACAGGGAGGTGACAGACATGGGTCAGGAACTGAAAAAAGTGGAGTGTGAAGCGCCATGCAACTTTATGGTGAGAAGCCACGATGAAAAAGAGATCGTGGAGATGGTGATACAGCACGCGGAGAAAATCCATAACATGAAAATTGCAGAGAAAGACATAATAAACATGATGAAGCCTGCGTAGCGCAGAGGAATCATCAAAGGCTGCGTTGCCAGTGTCCCGGCCTGGATAGCGGCGGGATTCCATTTCCGGCGCCGAAGTCCTCAACATCGTCGGAAGTAATGTCGTAAGTTATGCACAGTGGGGTAACAGGGGGCGCTGTCAACGATTCCCGTCGTGTCAACGGCTGTTTTGAGCCTTCTTTTCTTCCCGATGCGTTGCCGTGACGCTCAAGAGTGCATTCCTTTTCCGGGATCCAGTGGTCTTTGGTGCCTCAGGTGAGAAGTCATGGAGCAGATATTATCTCGACGTGAAGGGATTCGAAAAGCCTGGAAATCAGTTACGGAAAGCTGCTTGAAGCCCGGCAAGAGGTGGGTCACCCTTGATCATGCCCACGGCGGATGGATCACACCGGCCTGCAATGGTGAGGCTGTTGACCCGTGATTCAAGGAGATGCAGTTTATGTAGCTCATATCAAATCTGCCGATGTCAAGGCAACGAAGAAAAGTATATACGCATAATGAATGACACAGCAAATGTCAAAAGAAAATGAAAGGAGGAGGAATCTTATGCAGAAGCCAATGGGAAAAGCGGAGCTGAAGAGTTTCAGAACGCCTGATGAGGTAAGGTCCTTTCCTAAAGGAAAATTGGAACTGATCAAGATTGGGGGTGCCACGGTGGGACGCGCAACACTTGAGCCAGGATGGAAGTGGTCCACCTCTGTTCAGCCACTGGCGAAAACCAAGAGTTGTGAAGCGCCCCATTTTCAATATCATGTTTCCGGAAGGCTCATGGTTGTGATGGATGACGGAACGCAATTTGAGTGCAAAGCCGGTGACGTATCACTACTGCCCGTGGGGCACGATGCATGGGTGATTGGTGATGAGCCCGCTATCGTCGTGGACTTCCAGGGAATGCTGGACTACGCAAAAAAGTCTTCTGGATCATAATGAGTGGGGTTGCAGGGTTCCGTGAAAGCACCTGATCATCGAGGGCATCCGGAGCATCCGGCGAGTCTGCTATTGCACTTAATGTGACCAATGCTGAGAACCGTTTCCCGGCAGGTCAAAGACTCAAAGAATACCTGTTCGATGAGTCTTGTCTTGCCAGGTCGCGGTAAAAAACTAGTTGGCTAAGCCAAGCTCCTTCTTGAGCCAGTCCTGAATGGTCTTATTGATTGGGTACATCTTGAAATATGCTCTTTGCTTGTTCTCCTCTATAGCCTCCAGAAGGAGTGCCTGCGGAATCTCGTCAATCTTGGCCAAGGTCTCGCCATAATCAGCAGCCGTATGGCGCATTAAAAAAAGCTGCGGCTCTTTGTTCATCGTATCTATGTAGAATATATAGCCCTTTATGGTGTCCCTCAACTCCGTCCCTTCAGCCGTCACCTTGCATCTCGGCTCCATTAGATCTTTGGGCTCTTTGTCCCACAATATATGTTCTTTCACAAACGGCTCTGCCTTAATGTCATTAAACGAAAGAATTGCTGTGAACATGCTCTG
>Ga0074045_10004786_pt1 | contig 11910 bp, 9 predicted proteins | sample BogForMeECP23OM2_FD_94442 | JGI IMG/M metagenome (GOLD analysis project Ga0074045, IMG submission 94442) | Bog forest soil microbial communities from Calvert Island, British Columbia, Canada - Bog Forest MetaG ECP23OM2 | ecosystem: Environmental > Terrestrial > Soil > Wetlands ...
ATTCACACGCACCCCGCTCCATACGAGGGCACGGAGCCGAGCGAGGCTGACATCAGTAGCTCCATCCACGACAAGGAGATCGTTTGGGGGGTCTGCGGAATTCGCAAGACACCCAAGCGGCGCTTCTTTTCCTGCAGCTTCTGGAGCGCTGGTCGCGGAGAAGTCGAACTTGTCGTAAGCGAGTAAGGGAGCAGGCTTGTCAGAAGGGAATCATACCGACACGTCGTCGGTCGATTCCTGAGAGCATCCAAAAGGGGGCCTTTCGAGTCAATTCTTGGTAGTGCGCGACTTTGATTCTTTGATTCCAGGTAGTAGGTCACTCTGATTTCCACAGGGCATCCATCTCTGCATATACCTTAGTTCTTTGCTGATCAATAGAGATCAGCTTCTCTCGGAACTGATTACGAGTGCTTGCGGCAGGTTCTCGCGACATCTGGTAAACCAGGTCTTTAGCTTGAGTAGAGAGTCGGTCGTAGGTCTGTTCCAGTTTCAGAAGGGCTTCTTTGCGTTCTTCGTTTGTCATGCAAATAGCCTACTCTCCCAGAGCTTTCAGTAGCAGTTTCTTGTCTAGGCGCTGTGACGGCGAAGGCAACGCTGGTAGGAGATTGCACAGTTCCTCCAGTGTCCAAATGTGATCGGCCAACGTGTGTGGGACCCTCGTCAGGCAGTTACGGGTTCAACTTTCACACTGTGGCCCGAGTGCGACGCACGGGTTCCTCCGTTAGGCAGCAGGCCGGGAGATCTTCCCCAGCAACACTCACCAGAATCTCACGCCTGCCGCTGGTGCTTTATCAGTGACCGCTGACGCTTGGGCGAGTGATAACGCCAAACCTAGAAAAGGCCAACACCCAATCCAGGATGCCGGCCGCTGTGGAGCTGCGGAGTTTCAGTTACGGCGTGATCTCAAAGACCACCCCGCAGCCGCCGTTCCAACCCAGTCCTGTGCCGCCATTGTCTGTCGCGCCCCATAGAGGTTGCCGCTCGCGTCGAGGATCACGCCGTTTGGTCATTCCTCGTCGTTGCCGCCGGTAGGCATTTGGGGCTGTGCACGAAACGAATTGAGGTCGGCGGCTTAGATACCTTGGCACAGGACATCCGGGCAGGTGGTCGTGAAGCGACCCAATGAATCAAGATGATCCGCAACACCCGCGGAAAGACGTGGCATGTGCGGGACCCGGGAAAAAGACAAAGCCCCAATCGGTGAGCCCAGCCTCATCTGGGCCATCGCGCCCGACAGGGAGAATACGGAAACCAGGAAGGCGGTCGAGCAGCGCAAGGCGAACCCAAGCTTTCCAAGGAATGCAAGCTGGCCGCTTCCTCTATCATTGGTTGGAAGGAGTAGCAGTCATGTGGGCACATCGAACCGGAATTGCGTCGCATTGGGCTGCCTTGGGCTTGCTGAGTCTGTGCTCGCCGCTGCTGTTCGGGCAGGACAACGCGCAGCACAGTCAGATGAACCAGCAAAGGACTGTCACCCCGCCTCTGCTGGTGAACGTGACCGGCTGCCTGAGGAGGAGCGGCACATCGGGAGGCTATTCTATCGCCGATCAGAATGGCAGGACGTGGAAGCTCACCAGCAAGAAGGTGGACCTGGCTAAGCAAGTGTTCCACACGGTAACCGTCTCCGGGCGCCCGTCAGCCGAGTCGAAGATACAAGAAGGGAAGAGCGAGCAGAGCCAGAAGCTGGAGGGTAATCGAAACTTCACTCTGGACGTCATCGAGCTGGAGATGGTCAGCCCCAGTTGCACGCGGTAGCCTTGCTTTCCACGGGGAATAATCACCGAGCTAGCGCTGTCGGCGATGAGCCCCGCTCAGGAAGGATTTAGTGGACAAACTTTGGACAACAATTGGCCTGCGCCCTTTTTTGAGACAAGCCTGCCTCCGCTTCGCCGACTGCAAACGATTTTCAACAACGGACGCTGCCGTACAATGATTTTTCAGCGAACGGCAACAACCCCCTTAACTCCGTGTCTCAGTTCAAGGGTGCACTTCACAAGCGCCGTCCCCTTCCCCAAACCCTATCCCCGGCTTGAGACCATGAGAACTAGCCAAGCGACACTGTCTAAGCAAAACTGTCTCACCGAAGGGGTTCACCCCAACAATCCTGAATTTTGACACCTACCGTTTCCTGCAAATAACTTTTGTCTGCGCTCGGGCGGGTACAACATGAGTGCATTGTACGGCGAGTTGGATCGCTGGCCATTGTGCTTATGTCTGATCGTGGCCCGTTCCTCTCGTTGCTCGCCATCCGAACGGACCTTCTTCACCTTCGAGGAGACATTCAAATCTGTAGGTTCCGGCAAGACGCTTCTGGCGGCAATCACTTCGGGCTCGGCGTTGTTCTCGCAAGCATAGGTTTGTTCCAGAGCGGGAGAGGATCACGTTCTGCGAGGAGCGACAAGACCTGCCCGCCGGTACTCTCAGCGAACAGCGTGTGTATGAAGCGGTAGGCTCTGTCGACGATATCTGTCACTTCCATATGCGCCAGACATCACTGACAAACCATAGCCGCAAGGATGAGAATTTCTTCGTCCAGCGTCTAACCGGCTCAGGACTACAACATCGGCCTTGGAAACGTCTAATGACACCTCGCCGGGAGGTGAACCTTTGCGGAGGAAATCATGACCGCCGCCCCCTCGCAACCCTGGCATACGAGTCAGCGCAAAACGGCAATCAACCTGTTTCGTACCCATACGGAAACGCGCGTCGCGCCTCGGTTCTGCGCGAGGCGGATGGGGAAAAAATACGCCGACCTGATGTAGGGGAACGTCGGTGAGAGCCTTATCTCCGACGAGGACCGAGCGTAAGAGGTCAGGAAAGGAATTGCTTTCATTGCAGTGATGGAACCCATTCAGCCTCTGAACAGCTCGGCCGGATCCGGTGAGCCGATAGCCAGGCCTGCAAGACCCACTACAGGCCCGGGTGCGCAGGAGGGAGCGAACGAGAATGTGTATCCTTGTTCCGCCGATCCCGGCGCGGTGGCGGCAATCGCCGGCGGCTACCACGGCTCACCTTTCGACGTCCTGGGCATGCATCCCCTGGCTGTGGCCGACACGCCGGCGATCGTCATTCGCACCTTCCAGCCGCAGGCTCTGGCAGTCTCTGTGATCCGCGGAGACAGACTGTATCCGATGCACCACGTCGATCGGGACGGCCTCTTCGAAGCCATCTTCCACGGTGAAACAGAGTTCTTCCGCTACCGGTTTTCCATCACCCTGCCTGGCTCGGCCGGCGCTCCCGAGCGGAGCTACGAAATCGAGGATCCGTACCGCTATCCACCCGTTCTTACCGATTTCGACCTGCACCTCCTCGGGGAGGGCACCCACTTCCGGCTGTACGAGAAACTGGGCGCGCGCCTGATCGAGCACGAGGGCACGAAAGGGGTGTGCTTTGCGGTGTGGGCGCCCAATGCCGAGCGTGTCAGTGTCATCGGAGATTTCAACCAGTGGGACGGCCGCCGCCATCCGATGAGGCTACGCGGCGCATCCGGCCTCTGGGAGATCTTTATCCCGGATCTCCAGCAGGGGGACCTGTACAAGTTCGAAATCAAGACCCAATACCACGGCTACATCGCGGTCAAATCGGATCCCTTTGCGCTGTTCTCGCAAATGCGCCCTAACACGGCCTCGGTAGTCTGGGATCTCGACCGCTCCGAATGGCACGATCAGGAATGGATGGCCGCGCGCAAGCAGCGGCAGAGTCTTGACGCCCCCATGGCGATCTACGAAGTCCATCCCGGCTCCTGGAAGCGCAAACCCGACCCGATCGGTATGCGCTGGATGAGCTATCGTGAACTGGCCGAAGAGTTGGTGTCTTACGTCCGAGAGATGGGCTACACGCATATCGAGTTCCTGCCCGTCACAGAGCATCCCTACGACGGTTCCTGGGGGTATCAGCCCATCGGGTATTTTGCGCCAACCTCGCGCTACGGCACGCCGGACGACTTCCGCTACTTCGTGGACAAGGCTCACCAGGCCGGACTCGGCGTCATACTGGATTGGGTTCCGGGACACTTCCCCAAGGATGGGCACGGACTCTCTTTCTTCGACGGCACGTGCCTTTACGAGCATGCTGATCCGCGCCGGGGCGAACATCAGGACTGGGGCACGCTGATTTACAATTACGGGCGCAATGAAGTGCGCGCATTCTTGCTTTCGAGCGCGTTGTTCTTGCTTGACAAGTACCATATTGACGGCCTGCGCGTGGATGCCGTCGCATCGATGCTCTACCTGGACTATTCGCGCCAGCCGGGCGAGTGGATCCCCAACGAGTTCGGGGGACGCGAAAACCTGGAGGCGGTTGCCTTCCTCAAGCGCTTCAATGAGGTCGTCCACCTAGAGTACCCGGACACGCTGACCTTCGCCGAAGAATCCACCGCCTGGCCCCAAGTCTCGCGCCCCACCTACCTCGGCGGTCTGGGCTTCGATCTGAAATGGAACATGGGCTGGATGCACGACATGCTCGAATACATGCAGCAAGATCCCGTCCACCGCCGTTACCACCACAACAATCTAACTTTCGCGTTGCTCTACGCCTTCACCGAGAACTTCGTTCTGCCCTTCTCGCACGATGAAGTGGTCCACGGCAAGGGCGCCATGCTCAGCAAGATGCCGGGCGACTACTGGCAGAAGTTCGCGAACCTGCGAGCTCTGTACGGCTACATGTACGCCCAGCCCGGCAAGAAGCTGCTCTTCATGGGCGAGGAGATCGGCCAGTGGGACGAGTGGAATTACGAATGGCAGCTGGACTGGATGCTCCTCGATTACGACTCCCACCGTAAAATGCAGGAGTATGTAAAAGCTCTCAACAGGCTGTACGTCGCGCAGCCCGCGCTGCATCAGGTGGATTTTGGTTGGGAAGGCTTCCAGTGGATCGACTTGCACGATGTGGACAACAGTATTGTCTCGTTCGCCCGCCGAGCTAGGGACCCTAACGATTTCGTCGTGGTGGCGGCTAATTTCACGCCTGTGCCGCGCAAGGGCTATCGCTTGGGTGTGCCCGCGCCAGGATTTTACCGCGAGCTACTGAACAGCGACTCGACTTATTATGGCGGCAGTAATATGGGAAACGCTGGCGGTATATCCTCCGAACCTACGCCTTGGCAGGGGCAACAGCATTCCATCTCGCTTACCGTCCCGCCCCTGGCTGTGGTGTTCTTTAAGCCGGACAAGGAGGAAAGGGCAGCGGGGGATTCTTAACCACCAGGATCGCTATGTATGTCGTTCAAGTCGCCTCGGAATGCGCCCCGGTTGCCAAGGTCGGTGGTCTTGGCGTCGTCTACGGATTGAGCCGCGAGCTGCAAAATCGAATCCATTGGGTTGAGGTCGTCCTGCCCAGGTACGATTGCATGCGCTACGATCGGATCTGGGGGCTGGAGAAGTTCTACCACGACTTGTGGGTCCCCTGGTGTGGAGCCGCAATCCACTGCTCCGTTTGGGCCGGCCAGGTTCACGGCATTCGGTGCCTCTTCATCGAGCCGTACTCGCAGGACAACTTCTTCACCGCGGTGGATACTGTGGTTACCAGGACGAAGCGATGCGGTTCGCCTTTTTCTCAAAGGCCGCCCTGGAGTTCTTGCCGAAGACCGACCGCCGTCCCGACATCATCCACTGCCACGACTGGCTGGGAACGATTTCGTGAACCCGCCGACCCCGAGGCTCTGGAAAAGGTCATCGATGAGCTTAGGAGGAAAGACAGCCGGTTCCACGTGGAGGGGCAAGTTGGACCAACAACCTTTCCTGGCTGCGCGGCTATGCCGATGTATTGGGACCGATGGAGCGAGTGAGCGCGCTGTCTGCGGAGAAAACCGGTAACGTGCCGACATCGGAGCCCCGCTACCGCAATGCGCTCTACCACCTGCTCATCACACAGACGAGTTGCTTCCGGTACTGGGGAAGTGGAATCTGGACCGAGTACGCACGTGAGCTTTGCCGGCGCGCCAGTGAAATACTCCCTTATGACTCTTAATCCAGCGTTTGCTACCTTCTCGCGGCGTGTACGTGCACAAGCCCTCCCGGCACCTCGAGTTGCTGATGAACGCCGACGAATGGGAAGCCCGCCAGATCATGCTTTGCTACCAGCGTCCGCTGAAGTACTCTTGGTGCTCTTGGCACGGGGCGCGGTTTTGCGTGGTTTTCTCCGTGCCTGGATTGCCAACCAGTCTGAAACACCGCGTTTCACCCATCAATTGCTTGAGGAAGTGGTTACATGCGAGAAAGGAGCAAAAGTAATCGGTATGAAATGCTGCTTCTGTGACGAGGAGGCAAGAGGCACTTGCGCCGCCCGAGGACTTTGCAATCGGCATGCGCATTTTCACGATCAGATGACGATCGCCAAGTCCGATACGAGCACCGGCTTTGCGAGTTACTACAAGGTTTACAACACTCTGAAGTGCTCGGATTGCCGGCTGGAATGGCGGAACTTCCAGCCCGGCCGGTGACGTATGGGATCGGGGAGTCTGGCAGAGCTGATCGCCGAGCTCAAGGCCGCTATTCGCGGAGTGTTGAAAGGGGTGCAGGCTTTTGCCCCCGCTCTTCGCCCCAAGGCGCCAGAGAAATTGCCGGCTGCGCCGGCGGCCCACTTTGGCGAACACGAAAGGCTCGAAGAAGCAAAGTATTATCCTCCGGCACCGTCTTACACCTTGAAGCTGGAAGAGGGAGAGCTTCCCGCTTCCTACGGTAAGACGCGAGTCGTCATGCTTGTCGTAGACCCGAACCTCGTCCATGCCTATTGGGAAGTCGCAGCTGACAAGCTGCAGGAGGTGAAGAGCCAGATGGAAGACTCGAGTCAGGCGGTTCTTCGATTCTATGAAGCCAGCACCTGCTTCGATGTGGACGTCGATCTCGGGTCTGGTAACTGGTATGTTCCACTTTGGAGCGCGGGCAAATCCTACTATGCGGATCTTGGCTTTAGAGATCTCGACGGAAGCTTCGTCCAGTTGGCGAGGTCCAACGTTGTCCATACGCCCCGGGCTTTGCCGACTGTCGAAGTGGGGGAACGCTTCATGCGAGTGGCGGCGCCCGGGCAACGCGCCGAGCTCGTCCCACCGCCGCCCTACCGCAAACCTCGCCGGCCGAACGCGCTCCTTGAGCCGCCTGCGCCCGTCTCCCCCCCGCGGGCTGCGGCGGGTTTCCCAAAGGCGATCCATTCCGCAGAAATCCTGAGAAGTAAGCTGGCGGAGTTTTACGCTCTTCGCGAGTGGCGTCGTGAGCCCTTGAAACCGAAAGAGGTGCCGGTTTGTGGACCCGGACGCCCATGGCCGGAGGAAGGCTATCCGGACTTGACCGAATTGGCTGAGAAGCGGCAAACCATGGGGCTTTCCTCCGCATTACTGCAAGGGGGCCGCCCGGAACGTTAGGGCAGACATGGAACGAGGCTACCTGGCGCTTGTCCTTCACGCTCACCTTCCCTACGTCCGCCATCCCGAACACGAGGACGCGCTCGAGGAGAACTGGCTGTTTGAAGCGATCACCGAGACATACGTGCCGCTCTTTCTCGTTTTGGAGAGCCTCATCGAGGACGGCGTCGATTTCCGCTTGACCTTCTTGGTGAGCCCTACGTTGGCTTCCATGCTCGCCGACCCCTTCTTGCAGTCGCGGTATCTAACCAGGCTCGAGCGCCTGATCGAACTGGCTGGCAAGGAGGAAGCCAGAACGAAATCTGACCCGCTCATTCATCCGCTCGCGCGCATGTACGGAGCGCTGTTTGCAAGTGCGCGCGAGGCATTCGTGAATCGCTACCAGAAGAACCTCCTGAACGGGTTGCGGCGCTTCCAGGAACTAGGCAAGGTGGAACTGATGGCGACCGCCGCCACGCACGGTTACCTCCCATTGCTTTCCGTCAATGAATCGGCTGTGCGGGCCCAAATCAAGGTGGGCGTGCAGCACCACGAACGGAGCTTCGGCCGAAGACCGACGGGGTTCTGGCTTCCCGAGTGCGGATACTATCCCGGGGTTGACGGGGTTCTCGCGGAGCAGGGCATACGCTTCACCATCCTGGACACACACGGAATCACGCGGGCGGATCAGAGGCCTCGATATGGCGTCTATGCCCCTATTTACTGTCCCTCCGGCGTTGCCGCGTTTGGGCGGGATCCCGACTCCTCGCGCCAAGTGTGGAGTTCGATTGAGGGCTACCCGGGAGACTACGACTACCGCGAGTTTTATCGCGACATCGGTTACGACCTCGACCTCGACTACATCAGGCCGTATATTCACCGCGATGGCATCCGGATCGACACAGGGATGAAGTACTATCGCATCACTGGCAGGGACAACTACAAGGAGCCCTATATACCCGAGTGGGCAGAACAAAAGGCGCAGATCCACGCGGGTCACTTCTTGGCGGAACGGCAGAGACAGGTCGAGCGCCTGACGTCCATGATGGACCGGACGCCTGTCATTGTCGCGCCCTACGACGCTGAACTGTTCGGCCACTGGTGGTTCGAGGGCCCGAGGTGGCTGGCATATTTGATTCGGAAGATCGCGCTGGAACAGGACGCAATCCGTTTGGCGACGCTTTCCGAGTACATGGGGGAGTACCCCACAAACCAGACGGCTACGCCGTGCATGTCGAGTTGGGGGCACAGAGGCTCTAGCGAGGTGTGGCTGAATCAACGGAATCCCTGGATTTACCCGCACCTTCACGCGGCCGCCGAAGGCATGGAAGCGCTGGCGAACGCCCATCCTTGTGCCACGGGACCGCTGCTGCGGGCCCTGAACCAGGCCGCCAGGGAGCTGCTGCTGGCCCAGGCAAGCGACTGGGCGTTCATGATCAACTCAGGTGCCATGACAGAATACGCCACCGCGAGAACCAAGAGCCATCTCTCGCGCTTCCTGCGGATCAAGCGTGAGATCGAGGATCAAGCAATCGATCAGGCATGGCTGACAAAAGTGGAGGCCCAGGATCAGATCTTCTCCGACGCCGCCCTTTTCGAGGCCTTCCGCGCAATCCCGCCGGTTGCGGATCTGGAGATTGACGCGGAGCCCGTATCTGAGCAACCCACTCTTGAGGCGCTTCCCGCGGCGATACCGCGACTCCCGTCGAGTCTGCACATCGTGATGGTGTGCCCGGAGATCGTGCCGTTGGCCAAGACCGGCGGCCTCGCCGACATGGTAGGCTCCCTGGCTATTGCCCTCGAACGAATGGGGCAACGCGTCTCCCTCATTATGCCCGCCTACGCCTCGGTGCTTCGGGGTCGATTCCCGCTCCGGGAAACTGGAATCCGTATTGCGGTCTCGATGGTGGACAGATCGGAAGAAGCGCAAGTGCTCGTGGCGAACGTCGGGGTCGAGATCCCCGTCTATCTGATCCGCGCCGAACGCTTCTTCGAGAGGGAGCATTTTTACACGACTCCACAAGGCGACTACCCCGACAACGCGCAGCGCTTCACTTTCTTTGCCCGCGTCGCGCTAGAGGTGCTTCGGGAGATCGATCCTGCGGATATTCTGCACGCGCACGACTGGCAGGCCGCCCTCACGATCGCCTTTTTGAAGGCCCAGCCTGAGCGTTACCCTGGCCTGGCCTCCATAAGGACGGTTCTGACAGTCCACAATCTGGGCTACCAGGGCCTGTTCCCATCGAAAGATTGGGGCGTCCTGGGTCTAGACTCGACCTTTTTCAACGCGCAGGGGCTGGAATTCTACGGAAAGATCAACTTTCTCAAAGCGGGACTAGTTTTTGCCGATGCTCTGACAACTGTGAGCCCAACATATGCCCAAGAGATCCGCACGCTGGAACACGGCTTTGGACTGGAAGGCGTTTTTCAGCAGCGGGCAGCCGACTTGGCCGGCATCCTGAACGGCGCCGACTACGAAGTCTGGAACCCGGCCACAGATCCGTTCATCGCGCGGAACTATACCCCGGAGGATCTTCGCGGGAAGCGCGCCTGCAAGGCCGATCTTCAGGGGGACTTCGGCCTTCCCCAGGAGCCTGATGTCCCACTCATTGGCATGGTCTCCCGCCTAGCAACCCAGAAGGGGTTCGACCTGATCGAGGCGGCGATGGAAGAATTGCTCCGAAGGGACCTCCAGTTTGTTCTCTTGGGAACGGGGGACAGGCGGTATGAGGATAATCTCAGATCCGTAGCCAAGCGAAACCGGGGAAAGGTCGGCGTGAAGATCGCTTTTGAGGACGCATTGGCTCACAAGATCGAAGGAGGTGCGGATATGTTCCTCATGCCCTCGCGTTACGAACCGAGTGGCCTGAACCAACTCTACAGTTTGAAGTACGGAACGATTCCCATCGTGCGGGCCACCGGTGGCCTGAAGGACAGCGTGGAGGAGTTCGACCCCGTCACCCAAAGAGGTAACGGCTTCGTCTTCCAAGCGTATAGCGATTCCGCAATGCTGGCGGTTGTAGATCGTGCCTTGGTCACATTCCGCAACCCGAACCAGTGGGCAACGCTGATGAAAAACGCCATGAGGGCCGACTATTCCTGGGGCCGGTCGGCGCGCGGCTACCTCAGCCTGTACGAACGGTTGATGGGGATCTGAAGGAAGCTTCGATGCAACCCACTGAACATGTTAACCAGAGTGTCGTTCCTCATTGCTCTTCCTGCCCAAGTGGATCTAGGTCTGCGTCACCTATTCCCACGCTTCGATCACGTATCTGACGCTGGTTGTCGGTGCGCTCATCTTCCGCGAACTCGCCGTAGGCAGGCTGCGCCATTGCCGCCAACGTTGGGAAGAAGGGGGGTGCGAAGCGTAGACAGCAACGATACAACCCAGCGGAACATTCCTGCCGCACACCTAACAAGTACGTCCGTCACAGTGACTTGTTGATAGCCGAGGGGCGCGTCACGGGCCCTGAAAGCGGGCAGCGGCCAAACTTATTAGGGCGCTGCGGATGAAAATCGTTTCAACAACGTCGGAGCAGAGGAGATCGGCGTACAATCTTTACCGTTCTTGAAGTCAAAAAGGAAATCCCGACTTATACGAGCAGCTTGACGTCACCCTCAGCGACAACAGGCTTGCAGTTTTCTTCGTGAGGAGTGATATGCCGACAAAACGACGTCGCCGTCAGCTACCGGCGGTAGATGCCCGTGTCGAGGTTGAACGCAAAGGACAAGAGGTGCCGCAATCAGGCTCAGCCGTTGGCGAAGGGTCGGTTCCAGGTGAGCTCGATTTCTTTGACTATCTTGATTCGCTCACGGCGGAGCAGTGGGAGGATCGGATCATTTGCATCAACCGGCAGGATCCGCCGGTCCATAATCCCGGGAACGGCCATTACATCGAAAAGGTCCCGCACGCGATCGATGAAGGGTACATCAAAGCTCGTCACGGTGGAGGGCGGTACTTGATGTTCGTGAAAAACCTCCGCACGAAAGGTCGCGAGCGCAGCAAGATCGTCGTTATCGAAGGTGCGCCGAAACTTGTCGAAACGCAAACCATGGTCGATCCCCGCACAAAACAGCCGAGGACCACGCCGGGTGCCGGGCCTGGTCACCATGAAGGCACGATCGCGGACGTGCTTACAAAGGTGATCCAGTCGCAGAAGGTTCCTGCGGAAGAAGCGATCAAAGCCGCAATGGAGACTCTCGGCGCCGCGCAGAAAGCCGCTCTGGACGTGGTGTTGAACGCGGCGACGGCACAGGCCGAAGTCGTGCACGAGCTGCTGCTCGGCCAAATCGACGGCAGCCGGGCGCTGGGATCGGAGCTCGGCGGTCTACTGTTCAAAGCGGTGGAGCGTAGCCCTGAGATTATCGACTCGTTCGCTACCGGACTTACGCAAGTCTTGAGCTCGGCAGAGGCAGTCCTGAGCGGACCGCTGCGGCAGTCGATACCGTCGGCTGCCCCAGTCCGATCCCCGCAAGAATCCCAACCCACGGCGGTCCCCGATGGCGCGCTTCCGCAGCCGGCGCCGGAATCGCAGCAGCCGACGGAGTCCCAACTGCTAAACGCAATTCTCCTC